>Ga0126381_100010249_pt1 | contig 10548 bp, 8 predicted proteins | sample PanSoiMetPlot_28_FD_96465 | JGI IMG/M metagenome (GOLD analysis project Ga0126381, IMG submission 96465) | Tropical forest soil microbial communities from Panama - MetaG Plot_28 | ecosystem: Environmental > Terrestrial > Soil > Tropical forest > Bulk soil | place: Panama | collected 2016-02-17 | reverse complement strand
GTGCGAACGGCCGGCTCACGGCGGCGCTCGCCAAGCCCGACAAAGGCGATCCCTATCGTCTCGAATGCGATGCCATGCTGCCGTTCTTCGGCCTGACCATGAAGCTCGGTCCGGTCGCCAATTGGGGCGTAAAGCTCGACGAGGACCTGATCCCCGTCGACACCGCCGCCTTCGAGAGCAACGTGCCCGGCATCTTCGCCATCGGCGACATCAACACCTATCCGGGCAAGCTGAAGCTCATTCTGTCAGGCTTCCACGAGGCGGCGCTGATGGCGCAGAAGGCCTATCACTACGTCTTCCCGGACAAGCGGTTGGTGTTCCAATACACGACGTCCTCCACCAGCCTGCAGAAGAAGCTCGGCGTGGCGTAGGCGTTTGCCTATCGCGGCACCGAGGACGCCTCTGGCGGCGGTTGCAACGGCTGCACCGAAATCGACGCCTCCTTCTCAGCAAGTCCGAGCGCGTGCCGCGCCGCCGGCAAAGCTGCATCGGCCATGGCCGCATGGCCTTCTGCGGTCGGGTGCACCGCGCCGCCATAGACCGCCGAGAGGATCCCCCACGTTGCGTCGTGGATGTCGCGCGGTCGCGACGCGCTGATCCCTTCAGGATAGGTCATCGCGGCGAAATAACTGTCGTTGGCGGTTCTGATCCAGCGCGCTCGCGGCGCGTAGGCACGAAATTCGCTCGCCGGGCGGTCGCACACCAAGGGAGCGGTGGCACCTTCGACCTTGCTGGTCGCAAAGCTCTCGCCGCTCGTGGAGAAACAATCTTTGTCGAAGTCGGGGTCAGTCTCGGCGCGAGCACACACGCCGTGCTCGGCAAAAAGGCTTTGGTGCGAATCGACGAACGACATTTGATCGTTCGACGGATCGGCACAGATCGCATCGCCTGAACAGGTCGCCAGCGATTTGAGCCGCGGCAAGAAGCGGCCCTGCACGAACTCGCTGACGCGACGCAAGCGGGCGCCGTCGGTGCCGAAGGCGGGATGCACGTCGAAGCCGTCGCGGCCGCCCGGACACGGTCCGCCATCGGGACCGAGGGCGGGATTCATGTAGGAGACGTACACGACGCGTTCCAGATTGCCGCCGACGATCGGCTTCAGCGCCGCTCGCAATTTCACGAATTCGCGCGGCAGCACCTGAGTAACAGCGTTCTCGGCATTCTCGACGGTGGACATGACGCCGGTGCGCGAGAAGACCGCGCGTTCCCCCCGGCGATCGATGATCACATCGGCGACGATGCCGGAGAAATGGATGTCGTTCGCACCGATGGTCAGAAACAAGAGGTCAAGCTGGCGCGTAGGGTCGCTGCGGCGCGCGAGTGTCAGCAGGTTTTGCAGCTGTGTGATTTGGGCTTGCACTGTACCCGGACATTTGGCGTCCGGCCCGCAATTGAGCTCGCTGGCGTGCTGCGACCCGAAAAGCCCGGACTCGATGGTAGCACCGGTGCAGGCGAGTAGCAGCATGGTGACTGATGCGTGCGGCGTCTCGACGGCGAGCGCCAGCGCTGCGCGCACCTGATAGCCGTAAAGAGAGCGATGGCAGGCCGCGTCCATCCAGCGGGCGGAATGCTTGGCCCACTCGGTGTCGGAGCTGCCGGCGGCCGCCAGGCCGTCGCAGGATTTGTCGCCGCTGAAGCCCGCGCGTCCAGGACGGAAGTAGGAACTGCCCTCGCCACCAAGGAATTGCAGGAAGCAGAACCCGTCATCGCTGAGCGCCACCGGTCGATCCGGATTGCCTTCACCGGCCGCGATCGAGTCGCCCATTCCGGCGATCAGAAAGTCGCGCACGGCGATGTCGGCGGAAAGCCGCACGGGATTGCCGTCGGGACCACTCGTCTCCAGCGTCGCGACCGTTGTTACTCCCTGGCGCACCCGCAACACGACCTGTTGGCTACAGGGTTGGCTGACCGTCTGTGGCACGCCTTGACCGTCGTCGAAGCTCCACGCGCAGCTCGCCTCGGCTGAAACGGGTCCGGCGAGCCGCACGCTGATGCGATGATCGGATGGCGTCAGATAGGGTTCCTTCGTGCCGTCGCGTTCGCACTGGTCGGGGATGTGACCAACCGCATCGATGCACAGGCGCCCGAGCATGTTGCGCGCCCAGCCGCGGCCTTCGGATTCGAGCGCCATGAGTTGCTCGGCTGCGAGCACGCTGCGTCCTGCGAGCGCGGCGGCGTGTAGCTGAAAGTCTCTCTCCTGACGAAAAAGCCGAAATCGGTTCTTCACTTCCCATACGATATGAAGGCTGGATCCGGACTCGGCCGTTGGCGCAGCGACGGGCTGTGCTGTACCAACCCCACCTGCGCCGAGACCCACGACCAGTGCGGCGAGCACGTGCAAAAAACGGGGGGCGCGCATCGGAACTCCTGATAGAAAGCGGTATATTACACGTTGGCGCGCGGCAAGATCAGGGCAGGCTGATGACGGTCCGGCGACGGCGAGCCGCTGACCTTTATCTGCAGCACGCCAACTCTGCCGAAAACGGTTTGGAACTCACATGTTTGTGACCTTCTTCCATCAATTGAAGTCGGCGGGCGTGCCGGTCACGCTGCGCGAGTACCTCACGCTGATGCAGGCCATGGAGGCGGATCTTGCCACGCGCCGAGTCGAGGACTTCTATTATCTCTCGCGTTCCGCCTTGGTGAAGGATGAGCGCAACCTCGACAAATTCGATCGTGTGTTTGCGCACGTATTCAAGGGCCTCGAGCTCCTGCAGGATGTCGTCACTGTCGACATTCCGACCGAGTGGCTCAAAAAGCTCACTGAAAAATACCTGACCGACGAAGAGAAGCGGCAGATCGAGGCGATGGGAGGTCTCGACAAGTTGCTCGAAACCCTGCGCCAACGATTGGCGGAACAGAAGGGCCGCCATCAGGGCGGTTCGAAATGGATAGGCACGGCTGGCACGTCGCCGTTTGGCGCGTACGGATACAATCCGGAGGGCGTACGCATCGGCCAGGACGGCAACCGCAATTTCCGCGCAGTAAAGGTTTGGGACAAGCGCGAGTTCAAGGATCTCGATGATGAAGTCGAGCTTGGCACCCGCAACATCAAGGTCGCCTTGCGCCGCTTGCGCAAGTTCGCGCGCACCGGGGCGCCGGAGGAGCTCGATCTCGACGGCACCATCAAAGGCACGGCGCACAAGGGCTATCTCGACATCCACATGCGGCCCGAGCGGCACAACGCCGTCAAGGTGCTGCTGTTCTTCGACGTCGGCGGCTCGATGGATTGGCATGTCAAGATCACGGAGGAGCTGTTCTCGGCCGCGCGCACCGAGTTCAAGCACATGGAGCATTTCTATTTTCACAACTGCCTCTATGAACGCGTGTGGAAGCAGAACCGCCGGCGCTGGGATCTGGTGACGCCGACATGGGACGTGCTGCACACCTATCCTCAGGACTACAAGGCGATCTTCGTCGGCGATGCGTCGATGTCGCCGTATGAGATCGTGATGCCGGGCGGCTCGGTCGAGCATACGAACGAGGAGGCGGGCCAAATCTGGCTCGAGCGTGTGACCCGCGCCTATCCCGCTTGCGTGTGGCTCAACCCGGTGCCGGAAAATCAATGGGAGTACACACAATCGATCCGCATGGTGCGCCAGCTCATGAGCGGGCGGATGTATCCCTTGACGCTCGAAGGGCTCGATCGGGCGATGCGCGAATTGGTACGATAGAGCAGACCGTCATTCCCGGGGCGCGCCGAAAGTGCGCCGCTGACGCAGCGCCCGGAATGACACTTCGAAGGATCACTTCGGCTGGAAGGATCACTTCGGCTGAATGTTCTGATCGCCACCGGGCGATCCAGGAGGGCGGATCACCGGCGTGTTGCCGCCGGCGGGCGGCGGCGCCGCCATCCGCGGGTCGACGTTGCTTGGCGGACAAATGACCCCTTTGGACTGCGCCAGCTGATCGCTCAGAGATTTCCTGGAATTGCTCTCACCGAGAGTCGGCGCGTCGCCGCGGGCGCCTGGCGGACATTCGCTGCGGCCGGATGAGGCAGCGGGCGGCGACTGCGCCAGCGTGCTCACGACCGCGAAAGGAGCGAGCACCGCAATCACCGCTAGGAACGAGATGCGACGAACTTTCATGGCGGCCTCGTTCTTGTACCGCCCTCTTAATCAAACGCAGGCCGGATGCTGATGTTCCCTCACCGCGTCAGAAGGAGGTGGTCTCGGTGGCGCTCAACCCACCCGACGAATGCCCGCAAAAGGAAACCCCGCGCCCGAAGGCGCGGGGTTGAGCGGCAGCGAGCCTTCCCGGCGTCGGCCGTCGGCCGTCGCTCGTTACGGCAAGTGGATCTGCAAGTCGGTGAATGGTGCGACATACGCCTGCAACATCACCAAGATACCAACGAGGCAGGCGAGCGATATCGAGTGGAAGAACACATAGCGCAGGATTGATCCCTCGTGGCCGAACCAGTTGGTGGCGGTCGAGGCGACGACGATCGATTGTGCGTCGATCATCTTGCCCATGACACCACCGGACGAGTTGGCGGCAGCCATGAGTACCGGGTTGAGGCCGAGTTGCTCCGACGTGATCTTCTGCAGGTTGCCGAACAGCACGTTCGATGCTGTGTCCGACCCGGTCAGCGCGACACCGAGCCACCCGAGCAGGGTGCCGAAGAAGGGATAGAGCACGCCAGCGCCGGCAAAGGCGAGGCCGAGCGTCGCGTCGATCCCCGACAAGCGGGTGAGCGTGCCAATGCCCAGCATCGCCGAGATGGTGATGAGTGAGCGGGCGCACACGCCGATCGTCTTGGCGTAGGACACGACCAGCCGCGCCGGCGAGAAGCCCATGATGAAGCCGGAAATGATCGCGGCGATCAGCATGCCCGAGCCGGTATAGGTGAGCCAGGTGAATGCGAACACCGCGCCTTCCGGTGTCGGCTTGGAGACCACTGGCGGGACTTTGTTGATCAGATTATGCAACTCGGGGACCGGGTAGTTCCAGGTGGCGTACGGATTGACGTAGCCCTTGAACCAGTTGGTGCCCCAGACCAGCAGCACCACGCAGACGATGATCCACGGGATCAGCGACGCCCAGACTTGGCCGGTGGTGGGCTTGCCGTTGGACTTGGGCGCCTGCGCGGTCATGGTTGAAGCGGAATCATCGTGCGTCCGCAGCGCCGGCGAGGTCCAGATCTCCTTCGGACGCCAAATCTTCAGGAACCCAATCAGGAATGCCATCGACACCAGCGACGCGCCGATATCGACGATCCAGGGGTTGACATAGTTGGAAATCAGGAATTGCGGGACTGCGAAGGAAACGCCGGTGATCAGAATCGCCGGCCAGATCTGCATCATGCCGCGGAAACCGGCAAAGGCCCAGATTAGCCAGAATGGTACGATCAGCGAGAAGAACGGCAATTGGCGTCCAACCATGGCGCCGAGTAGAAACGGATCGATCCCCGTCACGCTGGACAAGCCAGCGATCGGCGTTCCGAGCGCGCCATAGGCGACCGGTGCCGTATTGGCGATGAGCGAAAGGCCCGATGCGGCCAGCGGAGAAAAGCCGAGCCCGATGAGAATGGCGCCGGTTACCGCAACGGGCGTCCCGAATCCAGAGGCGCCTTCGAAGAAGGCTCCAAAGGAGAACGCGATGAGGAGAAGCTGCAGCCGTCGATCGGGGGTGACGCTGCCAATCGCGGTTTGCAGGGTCTCGAAGGCGCCTTTCTCAACCGTCAAGCGATAGAGGAAAATGACGTTCAGGACGATCCAGCCGATGGGAAAGAAGCCGGTCACAACGCCAAGCACCGTCGCGCGCAGCGACATCTCCGGAGGCATGGTGAAGATGTAGATCGCCACCAGGTTGGCGACGACGAGCGCCGCGATGGCGGCGTAGTGTGCCTTCACCTTGTTAGAGGCGATCAGCACCAGGAGCGTTACGACAGGCAGCGCCGCGCAGAGCGTCGATAGCGCCGAATTGCCCAACGGATTGTAGACTTGATTCCACATTGATGTTCCTCCCCGGCAGCGTGCGTTCTTTGGCGCGCGACGCGCTCCCCACTCCAATATGCCCAGAGAAACACCGATGCGCCAGCGATATTGCAATGGCTCGATACGGGATGCGGCCCAATCGGCCGTTCATTGTCCAGCGCTTGACTGTGTACTCGTTCGCAGATGCAGCAGAAAAATTGTGCGATGCCGATGTGGCAACAGCGGTCGATCCGCGCTTGCGTTGTGCATCAGCGCTTCAAACAAATACAAAGGAGACCCCCGCCGCAGCAGGCGGGCGCTTTCCGCGATGCAGCAACGGCAGCGCCATTCAAAAATGATATACGGCTATCCGGAGCCGATCAGTTGGATGAAGAGAGGTCGCGAAGCTTTTGCGCGCGATTGTCGGGATTGGGCATTGCTTTCGCCAATTGTTCTTTGTCAATGATGTCTTGTTTGCCGGTGGTTTGGTCGCGACCACATGTCGCGGCGTTCTTTGCGATGCCGCCGTGCTGTTGCATGGCTTGGGGTATGGCGGGAGACTCTCGCATGGACACCTCCTGCAGCATTGGTCCGGAGGCGTGTCGCGGCCAACAGCGACCGCGGCGCGTACTTCGAGCGATGTTGGCTTGCAGAGAATTCAACAACACACCACGACCGTGGCAGCATTGTGTAAATGTCGGCAATTTCTCGACAATTGACGGTATCATGTGACGTGATTCGCGTGGCAAGAGCGATTCAGACTGCCTTGTCGGACGCTATACCGTGACGCGAGGGAACACTTCAGGGCGCCGGTTTCGACGCATGATCGTGGCGGCCACGCCCAAGATAATCGCAGCCGATCGATCAAGGCAGGATCGGTTTCCCGACTAGATCGGCGAAAAATCGGCAGGCCAGTCTTCTTGTGCCGACCGCTTCATCAATCCCGCGTGTGATTCGAAAGTCGCGAGCGTTCCGACGGGGATTTTTCGTCGTCCATCACCCATTCATGTGACGCCAGCCGCACGGTGCTGCACCCATGCTCGCCTTTTCGAGGCGAGCATGGAGGCGACGATGACTCTTGCGATCAATGATCCGCCCCCGGATTTCGAAGCCGAAACAGCTTCATCGCCGGCGCGGGCCGTAGACGTCGCTCCGTGGCTGAATAAGCTCTTGCCGGGAGTGGCGCTGGCGGGCGCCGTCGCTGGCATCGCCGCAGCAACGGCGCCCCGGGTGGCGCCGATCATTCCAATCCCGGCGATGGTCATCGCGCTCTTCATCGGAATAGCCCTCAATGCCGTGGCCCGGCGAGAACTGTTCGAACCCGGCATCGTCTTTTGCGTAAAGACGCTTCTGCGCTGGGCGGTCGCGCTGCTCGGCCTGCGGATCGCGGTTGGCGAAATCGCGGCGCTCGGTTGCATGACGGCCGTGCTGGTGGTCGGCGCGATGGCGGTCACGCTTATCTCCGGCTTTGCGTTTGCGCGGACGTTTTCTCTAGAACGGGGATTCGGTGCGCTGGCCGGCGCCGGCACCGCCATTTGCGGTGCGTCCGCGACGCTCGCGACCTCGATCGTGGTGCCCGAATACAAGGGCAAGGATAGAGACATCGCCTTCGTCGTCGTCGCGGTCAACACGCTGTCGACCGTTGCCATGGTGTTGTATCCGCACGTCTGTACGTGGCTCGGATTCGATTCACAGACGAGTGGAATCCTTCTCGGCGCAACCATCCACGATGTGGCGCAGGTCGTCGGCGCCGGATACGGGGTATCGGATTCGGTCGGCGACACGGCCGTCGTCGTCAAGCTGTTTCGCGTCCTGCTGATGCTACCGATGGTCCTTCTCGTGGGGTGGCTGTTCGTCGCCCGCTCCGTTGCCAACGCCGCCAAGATCCCGGTGCCGGTGTTTGCGCTCGTCTTTCTCCTGCTGTGTGTGCTCAACAGCATCACCGCCACTTGGCCCACCCTTGCACCGGCGTTTTCGCGAATCAAAGCCCCGCTGGTCGAGGCTTCTGCGTCGGGTCTGCTGATCGCGATTTCGGCGCTTGGGCTTGGGACCTCGCTCACCGCGATCGCCGCGCTCGGTTGGCGTCATGTCGCGACGATCGTCGGCACGACGCTCGTCATTCTTGTTGTGGTGACCGGAGAACTTCTAGCGCTGCAGCACGTCGGTCATTAACACGAGCCAGTCCACAACAGGCGAGACCAACGCTCACCGCCGCACGACGAGCACGGAACACTTCGCGTAGCGCACGACGTGGCCGGCATTGGAGCCGAGGAAGTACGTGCGCACGCCGGGGCTGTGCGAACTCATCACGATGAGGTCCGCCTCCATCGCCTTCGTCTCCTCCAGCACTTCGTGATAGATGCCGCCTTGTCGCACCGTGGTCGAGATGTGGGTTGCATCAAGCCCGCTTTCCCCCGCGATGATTTTCAATGCCTCCTCTGAAGACGCCCGCTGCTGCGCATCGAAATCAGCGGGCACGTATTCGGAGAGCGCAATCGGCGTCAGCGGCAGCACGTTGAGAAGCCGTACGACCCCGCCCGACGCGCGCGCGAGCGCCACTGCGGTCTCCAGCGAGGTCTTTGCGAGTTCGGTGTCGGCGAGATCCACGGGCACGAGAATTTTCTTGAACATGATCGTGCTCCCTTCAGACGCGCACCGTAGCGCGTAGCCCGGATTGGAGGAAGCGCGAAGCGGTTCCAAAAACCCGGGACTTCCGCTCTCCATCGCTGCGGCGGAGTTCGGTCCCGGATCCGCCAGACCGCCTTCGTCCTTCCAACCAGGCTGAGGGCTTGCAAGTCCCTATTCGGTCGCATCTGCGAGCGAGCGCGGGGTTACGAACCGATCAAGACGGCCAGCACGCCGATGCAGCTTGCGCCAGTCATCCAAGGGGAAGTCGATCACCGCGAGGCCCGCCGTCGGGAATTTCTCGCGCAAACGTTCGCGTATCTCCACGTCACCAGACGCGATCAGCAGACCAGCGAGATCCTGCAGACCAGGATTGTGACCGATGACCAGCAGGGAGTGAACGTCTTCCGCGGTTTCGCGAACCAGATCGAGAATGCTGCTCGCGCTGGCGTCATACACGCGCTCCTCGAATTTGACGGAAGGAGGCTTGGAGAACGCCGCCGCAACCAGCGTCCAGGTATCGTGGGTGCGGCGCGCGGTCGAGCAGAGCACGCGATCTGGAACCAGCCCGTGTCGCGCCATATAGGCGCCAATCCGCGGCGCCGCCTCTTTTCCGCGCGGCTCGAGTGGACGGTCGCGATCGACGGCTCCGGGAGCGGACCGGTCGGATTTTGCGTGGCGGAGGAGCATCAATCGGCGCATGGACAACACCATCGATTTTGCCGCGCGAAAAGTCCAGTGCCGCCATTTGAAGTTCCTGCATCGGTTGCCGCGCTTCCGTTGAGGAACTTCAAGTTCGCACAAGAATGTGCCGCACTGTGGTGCGAACTTCGGAATCGGGGCACTCGTACCGACAACAACAAGGGTTCCAAACAAGGGTTCTAGATCATGTGCCGATGGGGTAGAGTCGACGCACGATAGCGGGCGGGAACTCAGAATGTCGGTAGGACATATCGCGGACTATGGGCCGAGTTGGTACGCCGCGACGATGGTCGCGGCTCCGGAACGTCCGCGTTTGAGCTTGGATCTTGACGTCGATGTCTGCGTCGTGGGCGGGGGTCTCGCCGGGCTCACGGTGGCGCGCGAGGTCGCGCGACGGGGCTGGTCGGTCGCAGTACTCGAGGCCAAGCGTGTCGCCTGGAATGCCTCTGGTCGCAATTGCGGCTTCGTCCTTCCCGGATTTGCCCAGGACATCGAGCGCATGGTCGAGCGCGTCGGGCTCGAACACGCCAAGGCGCTGTGGGCGTTGTCGGAAGCGGGCGTGGATTATGTGCGTGAGGCCATTCGCGAAAGCGCGATGCCGGGCGTCGACCCGATCGACGGCTGGCTCAACGTGTCGAAGGTCGACAATGGCGACGCGTTCCTGGCGCAGGTTGCACTGCTTGGACAGGAGTTTGGCATCGACGTTGAAGGCTGGCCCGCCGAGCGCGTTCGAGCCGTCCTGAGGTGCGAGCATTATTTCCACGCCATCCATTTTCCCAAGGCGTTCCACCTGCACGCGCTCAATTACGCGCTCGGGCTCGCCGCCGCCGCCGAAGCGGCGGGTGCGCGCATTTTCGAGGACACGCCGGCGCTCGCGATTGATCCGGCGGGAGTTCGCAAGCGTGTGACGACGCCGAGCGCGCGCGTGCGTGCGGCGCACATCGTGCTTGCCGGAAATACGCATCTAGGGGCGTTGTCCTCGCGGGTTGCCGGCACCGTGGTGCCAATTTCGACCTATGTCGCAGTGACGGCAAAGCTCGGGAACCGGCTCGCCGATGCCGTCTCCTATCGGGGCGCGGTCAGCGACACCCGTTTCGCCGACAATCACTATCGTATCGTCGACGGCGATCGTTTGATGTGGGCGGGCGGCTTGAGCGCCTGGTCCGTCAATCCCAAGAGCTTCGCCAACCGTTTCCAGCAGCAGATCCACCACCTGTATCCGCAGCTCGGCAGGGTCGCGTTCGAGTACGTCTGGTCCGGTACGATGGGATTTGCCGTGCATCGCATGCCGCAGATCGGCGAGGTG
>Ga0126381_100010248_pt1 | contig 10548 bp, 11 predicted proteins | sample PanSoiMetPlot_28_FD_96465 | JGI IMG/M metagenome (GOLD analysis project Ga0126381, IMG submission 96465) | Tropical forest soil microbial communities from Panama - MetaG Plot_28 | ecosystem: Environmental > Terrestrial > Soil > Tropical forest > Bulk soil | place: Panama | collected 2016-02-17 | reverse complement strand
TGGCTCCTGTCAGCAGGGCTGTCCCGGCGCCCGATCCGATCACCACCTTGTTTTTTTCGCGGACCAAGTCGGCGACCGCGAGCGCCACCGATGAGTTCGGCAGGTCGATGATCATGTCGACGCCCTCGACGTCGAGCCAGCGGCGGGCGAGCGCCGCGCCGACATCCGGCTTGTTCTGGTGATCGGCGGACAGGATTTCGATCTTGCGCTTTGTCTGCTTGGCAAAATCCTCCACCGCGAGTTGGGCGGCGACAACCGATCCGGGTCCCTGGAAGTCCGCGTAAACGCTGGACATGTCGTTCATCACGCCGATGCGCAGAGTGCCATTCATCTCCGCGAGTGCGGGAGCGCTGAACAGCGCCGCCAGCAGCGCAGTCAGTGTTGCGAAGCGTTGCATACCGTCCTCCCTCGGTGGCGCTTGTTCTTGTCCTTGAAAGCGCGTGGGATGAATGTTGTCATTGACAACAATCTAGGTCAAGGCGGATTGTGTTGAAGCGCAATCAACGTCCGAGGAAAACGCGTTGAGGGAGTACCCGTGAAGAGGCGAAAATCTGCAAACGATCGCTTGTCTGGACGCGAGACGGGCGGCATCCGCGAGGCATCGCCTTCGGCGCCGACGGAAAAGCTGGCGCTCGGGGAGCTCAACGGACATATCGGTTATTTCCTGCGCCGGCTGCAGGTCGCTGTGTTCAAGGACTTCATTCGCACGCTTGCGAGCACGCGGCTGCGCCCAGCGCAATACTCGGTCATGCTCGTCATCGAACACAATCCCGGCCGCTCGCAGGCGGCAATCGGCCAAACCCTGAACATCGAGCGTGCGAGGCTTGCCCGGCTGCTGCACGTGCTTGAACGGCGCAAATGGATCCAAAGACGTGCGGCGACCGGCGACGGCCGATCGCATTCGCTCTTTCTCACCGGCGAGGGCACGAAAGCCTTGGCGCGGATCAAGACGCTAACCCAACGCCACGAGGCTCAGATGACAGCGTTCATCGGGGCCAAGCGCCGAGCGCTGTTGATGGGCCTGTTGAGGGACTTCGGCTGAAAAGGCCAGCGCAAAGCGGGATGTCAAAACCCGTGAACCGCTTCGCGTACATGCTCGACGTCGGGAGGCGAGGCGAAGCAATGTCCAACCAGCTTGCGCCATTCCTGGAAGTCCGCCGAGCCGCGAAAGTCGACCGTGTGGTTTTCCAGGCTCTCCCATTTGACGAATAGCCGATAGCGCGCGGGCTTCTCGAGCGAGCGTTGAAGCTGCATGCCTTTGCATCCCTTCGCCCGTTGAAAAATCGAGGCGGCTTTTTTGACGCCGGTTTCGAACTCGTCCTCCATTCCGGGCTTCACGTCGATCTGCGCGATTTCGAGGATCATGGCGTTTCCATTGCTAAGATTCTGACGATCAAGTATGTGGCTCAGCTGACGTCGATCTTCGATGGCATGAACTTGTCGCTATAGACTTGGTCCACATCGAAGGATCCGGTCTTGCCGGTTTGCGCGAAGATCTGTGCGACGATCCTTTCCACGCGGGCCTTGTCGACGTGTCCCAGTCCATCCCGCAGCACCGTCGGCGTCACCACTTGGCGCGTCCGAATCCAGTCGAAACGGGCGAGCTCCAATTTGACATTGGCGCGGGGATTGGCGTCGACCAGCGCGGTCATCACAGCCTGCGGATCTTTCAGTGCATCGCGCCAGCCTTTGGCACACGCTTGCACGATGCCAGCGATGCGGTCGGGATGGGTGGCGAGCATCTTGCGCGATACGATGATGCCGTTCGAATAGAGATCGAGCCCGCCGTCGGCATAATAGGTGATATCGATATCGTCGAGAGACGCGCCTTTGGCTTGCAGCTTGTAGAAGATGGTCGAATCAAAACCGATGGCGCCGTCGACGGCGTGATCGATCATGAGTTGCTCGCGTTCGGCCAATTCGACCAGCTTCAGCGTGACGCTCCTCGGGTCGACCCCGGCAGCGCGCAGGAATACCGGGAAAAGCTGAAAGGCGCCGTCCGTCGGCGTCGCCGCGAGCGTCTTGCCGGCGAGATCCGCCGGCTTGCTCACGCCGCTTGACCGCCACGTCACCGCAGCGGCGGGAGAGCGATCGAAAACCGTGAAGACATAGAGCGGCGCCTCGCCGGGATGCTCGATCGCGAATTTCAACAGGACCGGAAAATCGAGGAGGCCGAGATCGAACTCATCGGATGCGACGCGGTGCAGAGCATCGAGCGCATCCTTTGAGAGCGAAAGATCGATGTCGATGTGCTCGTCGCGGAAGTAGCCGTTCTTCTGCGCCAGCAGGAAGGGCGCGTTGGAGGCATCAAACGGTGCGCGATTGAGGGCAAACTTGACGTGCAGCTGCGAGGGCTCGGCGATGGCGGGCGGCCCCAATCCTGTGGCAGCGGCGAGGGCGGACGCTCCCCATCGCAGTGATTGACGGCGGGACAGCATGTCGTTCTCCCAAAGGCGCTGACGACCATAGCCAGCGGCACGCCGGCCAGTATCCCAGTCTTTAGCGGTTGGTGTCGCGGGGGGAAATAGTGGAGATCTGCGGGAGATGATCAGCTACGCGGCGAGTGCCAACCGAAGACTCAAGAAAACGGCCGACACGAACGCGAGCGAAAGGCCGATATGGACCCAGGTTCGATATGCGCCGGCATCCTTGGGGAGCCGGAGCAATTGTCGAAGCATCCCAATGCACATGGCCAACCCGATGATGGCCCGCATGGTGTCGCCGGTGGAAAAATGCGCGAACTTGCTCACCGTCGACGGCATGCTGATGCTCCAGGTGATGGCGATCAGCGTTACGATGAACACGGAGCGGACGAACGTGCCGCCTACTCTCACGTAGTTTGGCAGGTCGTGAGGGCTTTCTTGCGATTGCATTCGGCCGGTGTGAACCCTCTCGGCCATAGCGCGGCTCCAGTTTTAGCGTCTGGTCAAATCTCAAATAAGATGTTGATTCTATCTCGTTTTTCTTTCGATCGCGCGTCCCGGCTCACTGAGCCGCGCATAACTTTCTTATATCATTTTGCGCCGCAAAAATATACAGGAAATACACATATCTGCCGCAATTCGAACGCTGGGCACGCCGCCCTGACGATCTGGGTGCGGGCACCAGCTAAAGCTTGCGCTCGCCGAGACCGACCTTGGCGTAGATCTCATTGATGTGATGCTTGACGCTGTCGGGCGTATCGTCATCCGTCGGGGATTTTCTCCAGCCCACTGTATGCCGCGCGAATTCGGCGATCTCTTCGTCCTGGCCGGAGGTCGCGCCGCTGAGCGCGTAGGCGCCGACCATCTCATTGCCGCGGAAGATCGGCGCCGAACCGCCGGATGCCGCGACCTTTCCGCCGGTGAACACGGCGGCATTCAGCATCATTTGCGGGTTGCGCTCCATGAACCATTTGTGGATTACGAGGCCATCTGGAAAACGCGGGCTCATCGAGCGAAATGCCGCGACGGTGTAGGCTTTGGCGATGGCGGTTTCCGGCGTGATGAAACCGGCTGCGTCCATGCGCTCGAGCGCAATCAGATGTCCCTCCGGTCCCACCACCGCCGTCGAGACTGCGACACCCATCTCCCTCGCCCTCTGATCGACGGCATCGAAAAACGGCCGACACTCGACCGCGCGCAACTTGCTCATGCTTCGTCCTCTTGCTGTGAAACTAGTGGAGCGGATTTGACATTCGCTACCCAACTGGCTGCGAGCCCGCGAAGCGAATGTCAAATCCAACGCTCCACTAGCACTTATGATTGCTAGTGGTCCTTTGATTCTAACATTCGCAAAAGAGCATGCCGCAAAGGGATGCGAATGTTAGAATCGGACACTAGTTCTGCAGCCCGGCGGCGTTGATCACGCGCGCCCACTTGTCGGTTTCACCGGCGATGGTGCGCGCGAACGCCTCTGGCGTGCCGCCGAGCGGTTCCATGCCCTGCGCCTTCAGCAGCGCGGGCACCTCTCCGGCGGAAAGCGCGCCGTTGACCGCGTGATTGAGCTTGGCAACGACCTCGGGCGGCGTGCCCGCGGGCGCCAGCAAGCCGAACCAGACGCTGGTATCGAAGCCGGCGAGCCCAGCTTCCGTCATGGTCGGAAGGTCGGGCGCGGCTGTTGTCCGTTTCAGCTGTGTTGAGGCAAGGGCCTTTAATTTTCCGTCGGCGACGTGGGGCAGCACGGTGGAGGCCGGCGAGAACATCACCTGGACGCGGCCCGCCAACAGGTCCGTCACCGCCTGTGCGCTGCCGGGGTAGGGGACGTGGACGAGCTTCACGCCCGCCATCTCGTTGAACAGCTCGCCGGAGAGATGCGGTGACGTCCCGACACCGGAGGATCCGAAGAAGATCTGCTGCGGCTTCGATTTCGCAAGCTTGATGAGGTCCGCCACGTTGTCGACGCCGAGGGACGGATGCACCACCAGAATGTTGGGCAACGTAACCGCGAGCGCAATCGGCGCAAAGTCCTTGGCGAAGTCAAAGGTGAGGTTCTTGGACAGCGTGGCGTTGATGGTGTTGGCGACGGTCCCGAACAACAGCACGTAGCCGTCCTTCGACGCGCGCGCGACATACTCGGTGGCGATATTGCTGCCGCCCCCGGGCCGGTCCTCGACGATGAATTGCTGTCCCAGCGTCTCGCCCATCTTTTGCGCCAGCACCCGCGCCGCAATGTCGGCCGATGCGCCGGGGCCGAATCCGACGATGATCCGCACGGGACGCACGGGATAGGCGTCGTCGGCATGGGCTGTTCCGAGCCAAGCCAGGAGCGCGACGGCAATTCCGGCAAAACGCATTGTGTGTTTCATTGTTCCCCCTGGATCCCTCGGATTCGCAGTTTAGCGTTCATTGCTGTCACGGAGCCAGATGTTCGCCGCGCTGAAATTTGCGTGGAACGCCCCTATATTCGGGCGAGCAGTTTTCTGTGGCGGCGGAGAGTGCGGTGAATACGCGCGAGCGAGCCCGGGTCGCGGTCGTGGGAGCAGGCGGGGTCGGCGGCCTCATGGCGGCGGAGGCGGCCGCCGCCGGCCACGCGGTCGTCATGTGCGTGCGGACGCCGTTCGACCAGCTGATCGTTCAATCCGCGGATGGCGCGCGCGTGATCAACGTGCGGGTCGCGACCGATCCCGCGGCCGAGCAGCCGGTGCCCTGGCTCCTGCTCACCACCAAAGCGCAGGACACCGAGAGCGTGGCGCCTTGGCTTGCGCGGATGATCGATGCTTCGACTGTCGTCGTCATTTTGCAAAACGGTCTTGATCACGCTGCGCGCGTGGCTCCGTTCGTCGCCGAAAGCGCGGTCTTGCCGGCGCTGGTCTACGCTGCGGTCGAACGCGTCGCCCCCGGTCATATCGTGCACCATATTGGACACCGGATCGCCGTTCCCGCCGGCGATCTCGGCAGCCGATTTGCGAAGCTTCTGAAGGGAAGCTCGGCGGAGATCGTGCAGGAGCGCGACTTCCGCTCGGCGGCATGGCGCAAGCTTTTGCAAAATGCCGCGGTGAATCCGGTGACCGCACTGACGCTGCAGCGCATGCGTATCGTCCGCGATCCAGATGTCCGCGCGCTGCTGCGGGGGTTGCTCGTGGAGGGCGTTGCAGTCGCGCGTGCGGCCGGGGCGCGACTGACCGCGGCGGATGTCGACGCGATTCTCGATCTCTATGCGACGTATCGCGAGGATGGCGGCACCTCGATGCTGTATGATCGTCTCGCCGGACGCAGGCTCGAACATGAATACATCACGGGCGTGATCGTGCGCACCGCGGACGCGCATGGCGTCGATGTGCCCCTCAATCGCGCACTGCTCGCGCTGCTGCGTGCGCTTGACCAGGGGCTTCAATCTGGTGCGGCCGAAAGGTCGAGAGAGCGCCTGTCAGATTTCAGGGGTGTACCGTGATCACCGCCAAGACCTCACCTTGCGACGAAGCAGCGATCCGATCGATCCGGGTCGAGAGCCCATGCACGGCAAGCCAAAAGACCTGGATCATTGTCGCCACGACATTGGGATCGTCAATGGCCTTTGTGGACGGCTCCGTCGTCAACGTGGCGTTGCCGGCGATGGAAAAGGATCTCGCGACTTCGGTGACGGTCGTCCAATGGGTCGTCAACGCGTACGAGCTTTGTCTCGCGGCCCTGCTGCTGGTCGGTGGCGCCGCCGGCGACCAGTTCGGCCGTCGCAGCATCTTTGTTGGTGGGATCGTCGTGTTTGCGGCGGCGTCGCTCTGGTGCGGCCTTGCGCCGGACGCGATGCAGCTGATTGTCGCCCGTGCGGTGCAGGGCGTCGGCGCGGCCTGCATGATCCCGTGCTCGCTGGCGATCATCGGTGCCTCATTCAATGAGAGCGAGCGTGGCAAAGCCATCGGCACCTGGGCCGGAGCATCTGCGATCGCGGCCGCGATCGGCCCATTGCTGGGCGGTTGGATCGTGGATCATTCAGTGTGGCGGGCGATCTTTCTCATCAATCCGGTGCTGGCCATGGTAACGATCTGGATCGCGCTCAGGCATGTGCCGGAGAGCCGGGACATGGAAGCCGTGCGCGGCCTCGATTGGCGCGGCGCGCTGCTTGCGCTGACCGGACTTGGGGCGTTCGTGTATGGCCTGATCGCGTCGCCAACGCTGGGTTGGCGCCATCCCGGCGTCATCACCGCGGTGATCGCGGGGGCCGCGCTGCTCGGCGCATTCGTGTGGGAAGAGGAGCGATCGCCGAACCCGATGATGCCGATCGAGCTATTTCGCTCGCGCACGTTCGCCGGAGTCAATCTGCTCACGTTGCTGCTCTATGCAGCACTCGGCGGGGCGTTCTTCTTCCTGCCGTTCGACCTGATTCAAGTTCACGGCTACTCCGCCACCATGGCAGGCGCCGTGTTCCTGCCGTTCACAGTGATCATGGCGGCACTGTCGCGCTGGTCCGGCGGGTTGCTGGATCGCGTCGGGGCCCGCTTGCCGCTGATCGTCGGACCCATCATTACCGCCGCCGGATTTGGATTGTTGGCGCTGCCGGGGGCCGACGGCTCCTACTGGACGACGTTTCTGCTGCCGATCGTCACGCTCGGCCTTGGCATGGCCGTGAGCGTCGCACCGCTGACCGCAACGGTTCTCAACGCCGTGCCCGCGCATCGCACGGGCGTCGCCTCCGGCGTCAACAATGCGGTCGCCTCGGTGGCCGCCCTGCTTGCGGTGGCGATTTTCGGTGCCATCGCCATCGGTGTGTTCGATCGTGCGCTCGATCAACATTTGACCTCGCCGGATCTGTCCACGGAGGTGCGGCGCGTGCTGGAGAGCGCGCATGGAACCTTTGTGACACAGCCAAGCTCTGCGGATCTCGCGAGTTCCGATCGGACCATCGCCGAATGGTTGCTCAAGTCCGCGTTGGCACAGAGCATTCGCATCGCCATGCTGTTTGCGGCGGCGTTGGCGTTGGGCGCGGCCTTGTGCGCGGCGCTGATGATCGGCACAGATCGGCCATCCGATGGTCGATCTGCGAAGGGCCAGGGGAAAAAGTTTTGAGTGCGGTGGGCTGATTGTTAGGATCATGCATGCCGATGACATTCGAGCGCGAAAATGCCAAACCAGTCGTGAATGTCTCTGGCGCGACGTCACCGACGAAATATCATCAGCCATCACGGGCACATGATCCGGCTTCTCACGGCGTTACTCGTTGGGTTTGCTGTTTTGACGCCCACTGCGCTTGCGCAGTCGAGTGTGCTACCCGCCACCTCGAGTTTCAGCACGTTCCTGCAGCAATTGTGGCCCGACGCGGAGGCGCAAGGGATCAGCAGGGCGACTTTCGACCTGGCCTTCGCCGGCTTGACGCCGGACCCACGCGTGATCGCAGCGACCCGCCGCCAGCCGGAATACGGCAAGCCGATCGGCGCGTATGTCGGCTCGATCGTCTCCGCTGGAAACATATCCACCGGGCTGCACAAGGCGACCGAATGGTCCGCGGTGTTCGACGCGGTCGAGAAGAAATACGGCGTCGACCGCTGGGTCATTCTGGCGATCTGGGGCATGGAGACGTCCTACGGAGCGGACAAGGATCGCTGGGACGTCTTTCGATCGCTGGCAACTCTCGCGCAGGCCCGTTATCGCGATCCTTATTTCCGCAACGAGCTGCTGGTCGCCCTCAAGATCATGCAGGAAGACCACGTCCCCCGCAATCGCATGCTCAGTTCGTGGGCCGGCGCCATGGGGCAGACGCAATTCATGCCGTCGAACGTCATCGCCTATGCCGTCGAATTTTCCGGTGATGGCCGGCGCGACATCTGGACCAATGTTCCCGACGTCTTCGACTCGACCGCGAACTATCTACAGAAGGAGGGCTGGCGCTCCGACCGTCCGTGGGGCTTCGAGGTTATCGTGCCGCAAGGCTTCGACTACCGCCGCAGCCGCGCGTCCTTCGCCGATTGGAGCAAGCTCGGCCTTCGACGCGCGGACGCAGGCGCGTTGCCGGAGGCCGGCGACGCTATTCTCTTCTTTCCGAGCGGCGCAAACGGGCCGGCCTTCCTGGTGACGGAGAACTTCGTCGTCATCAAGCAGTATAATAATTCCGACGCCTACGCCCTTGCTGTCGCGCTGCTCGCGGATCGTATGCGCGGCCGCCCGCCAGTCCGCGCCTCGTGGCCGACGGACGACCGCCAGCTGTCACGCGACGCGCGGATCGCCTTGCAGCGCAAGCTCGCAGGTCTCGGCTATGACGTGCACGATTTCGAGGGCCATATCGACTTCGATCTCAGGGATGCCATCCGCGAAGTGCAGGTCAAATTCGGCATGCAGCCAGACGGCCATCCGACCGCGGCGCTGCTCGATCGGCTCGGCGTGAAAGCGCCGTGATGCGCGCAGCGCGCCATCATGCTCGGGCATCGCGTAGCGGCGAACCCGCTGATCTGCAAAAAAAGCACCACCAGCGCGGAACGTTGGACGTTAGCTCGTGATCAACCGGTAAGTGATTACTCCAATCCACGCAACCCAGCCCACGAGCAGCGCGGCACCGGTTCCCAGCATGATCCAATCGGGTCTCTTGTCCCAAACGTCCGAACTATCGTCAGCGCTCTCCTGCAGGTCGGTCACGGCCGTTGCTCGCTCTTGCGGAAGGTCTCGAACTCCCTTTTGAGCTCGTCGAGGCCGGCGCGAAGCTCGGCAGAGAGCACGGTCGATGGGGCTTGGGTCGTAGAGCGGTCAGGAGATGGTGGTTGTGCGCTGGAATATGACGAGAACAAATTCGTTACGTTCGACATGGCCCCTCCTTACTCGAACTAACGTGGTGACTCGGTTCGCCGGCCAACTCTGTCGTTGGTATATAGATACGCAAAGCCGCTGTGCAGCAACGTTGGAGGCAATCGTTGTGCACAGATGTTTGGCGCGATCAGGGCAACGCCCGGGCGAGCTGAGGTGCTGCTGCAAATCCCCTGCTTCGCTGGCGCAATTTAGAGCAGGCGCGATTGGCTCGAGGGTGACCTGTGTTCCTACTGCGAAGCCGGCTTGACGCCGAGCTGGGTCGCGATCTTGGCAACCGTAGCCCGTTGCTCCTCGATCGACACAGCAAATTCAGACGCAGTGCCCGGGCTCATGACTTGCCCGCTCACCGCGAGCTTGTCCCCCATGGCCTTGTCGGCGACTGCGGCGATATCGGCGGCGATACGCGTGCGTAATTCCTCGCTCATCTTGCGCGGACCGAACAGGCCGACGAGACCGTCAAAATGCAACGCGGGATAGCCGGCCTCGGCGACGGTCGGCAGCTCCGAAAGCATCGGGGCACGTTCGCCATTGGTGACCGCGAGCAGCTTGACCTTGCCGTTCTGCACCTGCGGACGCGCGATCGTGTAGGCTCCGCACCAAACGTCGATGCGGCCATCGGCAAGATCATTCAGGGCTTCGACCGTGTTGCGGTAAGGTACCTTGGTCCAACGCACGCCGCCGCTTTTCTCAAAGCCCTCGAACAGGAAATCGCTGACTCCGGTCGCGGTGTTCCAATTGAGCTTGCCCGGCTGCGCCTTGGCGCGTTCGATCAACTCCTTCAGCGAATTGATGTTACGCGATACCGGGACCCCGATCACCACGACTGTGTTGGACACGCGCGCGATCGGCACGAGGTCGTTTGGATCATAGGGCACCTTTTCTTCCGGGTGCAGATACGCGTAAGCCGAGAACGAGGACACCGGCACAAACAGCAAGGTGTGGTCGTCATTGGCATTGATAAAGGCTGTGATGGCGACGACACCGTCGCCGCCGGGACGGTTCTCCACCACGACCGGCTGGCCCCACTTGGCCGACAACCGCTCAGCGAACAGCCGCGCTCCCAAGTCGACGCCGCTGCCGGGCGGGAGCGTCACGATGAACCGTACATTGCGTTGCGGCCAGGGTTCGGCCGCCGAGGCCGTCGCGATCGATGCGAGCGTCGACAACACGATCGCGCCACCGACGCGAATGAAAGTCTTCAACAGGGCCGACATCATCGTTTCCACCCGGTCTGAATTTTTGTTCGCGGCTAGGATGCCTTTGTTCCCGATGGCCTTCAAGGCACTGAGGGTGCGGCGAAGTCGTCCGACAAGCGAGCGCTGCCCACTCTCCATTCCTT
>Ga0126381_100010247_pt1 | contig 10548 bp, 9 predicted proteins | sample PanSoiMetPlot_28_FD_96465 | JGI IMG/M metagenome (GOLD analysis project Ga0126381, IMG submission 96465) | Tropical forest soil microbial communities from Panama - MetaG Plot_28 | ecosystem: Environmental > Terrestrial > Soil > Tropical forest > Bulk soil | place: Panama | collected 2016-02-17 | reverse complement strand
GAGCGACTGAGCCGATCCCGTCGCCCCGGTACCCGCGCGGACAACGAGCGTGTCCTCGATTCTGACACCGCCCGCACCAGGCAGGTAAATTCCGGGTTCGATGGTGATAGGGACCCGGTCCGCCAGTGTACCGGTCTTGTCCTGCCCGAGCCACGGCGCCTCATGGATCACAAGTCCAACGCCATGCCCAAGACCATGGGTGAAATTTCCCCCGTAGCCGGCGCCCTCGATGACGTCACGCGCCACCGCGTCGACGTCTGCGACGTCGGCTCCGACCACGGCCACGGCGATCCCGGCCTCCTGAGCCAGGGCGACTAGGTCGTAGATCTCGCGCTGCCAAGCCTCTGGCTGGCCGATCGCCACGGTCCTGGTCATGTCGGCGTGGTACCCGCCGAACTTGGCGCCGCAGTCGATGGTAACCAGATCACCGCGCTCGAACGGCCGGTCACTCGGCACGTGGTGGGGAATCGCGCCGTTCGGACCCGACGCCACGATGCTGGCGAACGCTGGCCCGTCCGCACCAAGATCCACCATCACCCGCTCGAGCACCACAGCGAACTCGCGCTCGGTCATGCCCGGGCGCAGCCGGTCCATTACCGCGCTGAACGCCTCGCCGGTGATCTCGCACGCCCTGGCGAGAAGCGCAAGCTCAACCTCATCCTTGACGATCCGCAGGTCGTCGATCGCCCCGTCCAGCGGCACGAGTTCGAGCGCCGCTCCCCCGTGGCCTACTACTTCCTCGCCATCGAGGCCGGCCAGCGCGCGATGGCGCTGCACAGTCATCTCGCGATCCTCGAACGCGATCGCGCGCAGCCCGGAGTCAAGCGCACGCTCGGTCAAAGCGGCCTCGGTATCGCGTTGGATCACGATCTCAACATCGGGGCACTCACGCTCCGCGGTGCCGGCATACCTGGAGTCCGTGCAAAGCACCGATGGCCCGTCGCGCGGAATGAGCACGGCCGCGTTGGAGCTGACCAGGCCGGTCAGGTACCTCACGTTGACGCCGCTGGTGACCAGCACGGCATCGACACCGAGTGCGGGGATCAAGCGCTGCGCGCGCAGGCGCCGCGCCCTGTGCATTTCTGGCATACCTGAACTGTAAGGCCGCTTGCCGCCACGTAACCGGCTGGGCGCTACACCGGCAGATAGGCTGACATCGGCCCTAAGGGGTGGTGCCGTGGCCGACCCGCTGTTGCTGCTATACCGAGCGGACTGGACCCAGTGGTCCTTGTCCGCCAAGGTCGTCAGACGGAATAACAGACGCCTGTTTCCCGATCTCACCGCACGGCTCGCGGCTGATATGCGCCGACGCCCGGGCGGCATGGCCGCCTTCATGTGGTCAGCCCTGTCGGCTAGCAGGCAAGCCGACGGGGCGGACGAGTGGTCACAGACGAGCGAGCGCCTGTTGCTCGCTCCGGGCGGCCGGTACCGGTATGAAGCAGACCTGGGCCAGCCGGCTGCTGAACGCCGCCACGGCCGGGACGACGAAGACGACGAGGACGAGCCGCGCCTCGTTGTCAGCGATGGCCAATCCTGCTGGATGATCAGGCAAGACGAAGCGGAGCAGTCGGTCGCTGATCTCTCGCGTCCCCCATTCTCTGACATCGTGCGGCCGACCTGGCTGATGCAGCAGCTGCAACTCAGTACGACCGGCATGACTGAAACGGCCGGTCGCGCCGCCCTCCAGGTGCGCGGCACTCCTCGGCTGCCGGCTGACCGCTGGGGACTTTTCGCCGCACAGCTCGACCACGTGGACATCGCCATCGACGCCGAACTCGGCTTGGTGCTGCGCTGGGAGACCGCGTTCGATGGGCGGCCGCTCTCCTCGCTCGCGGTCACCGACCTCGTGATCGACCCGAGCGCTGCGGCCGACCCAGCCAGCTTCCGGCCGGACGAAGGCATCGACGTCAACGAAGATGGCATTGGCCCGCCCGAATCCAACCTGGCCTGGCGCGGCGGCGGCCGAGAGTCGGACATTCGGATCGACAAGCTGCGGATGACGCTGAACGTCGCACGGGGCGCCGGGTACCTTGCGGCCAGGCGACTGGCCAGGCCTGAGCCGGCGTCATTGGACGCTGCGGCCCTGCGCGAAGACGAAGACGCCGAGATGCCCGCCGCGGCGCCGCCAACCCCAGGACCGGCGCCAGCAACGCCAGGTTCGCGCAGGCCGGTGCCTGATTCCGTGCTCCACCTGATCGCGCATACCGGCATGGCACCTTTGACCCTGACCGCGCAGGTGCACCACTGGCTCGACGGCATGCTGGCCGCACGCAGCGTGCCCTGGCTGGCTCCAGGGGACATGCACGAGCGCCCAGGCGCGACCGGATTCCTTGGCGCGCAGGAGGACAGCCTCTTCCGATTGCGCGACTCGCATCAGACGGCCAGGCTCGCGCTGGCCATGCCAGACCGCTACCGGATCGACTTCGAGGGCGAACACCGTCCCAGGCACCCGCTGACGATGGCCTGCGACGGCGAGTTGCTGCGCAAGGTCTACCACAACCGCGTCGTGTCAAGCCCGCCGCTGCCAATGCCTACTGACTTCGTCAGGCTCGTCGATCCAGCCTGGCTGCTGCGCGACTGGCCGCTCAGCGAGGCAGGCGAGGAGATAGTCAACGGGCGACGGGCGATCCGGCTGATTGCCGAGCGCCCACCGGTCCGCGCTGCCCGCAGTTCAAGCTTGCCCGACCACACCGCCTTGATCGCGCTCGCGATCGACGCCGAGCTCGGCATCGTGCTGCAGCAGGTGTCTTACCTGGACGGCAACCCGGTGAACAGGTACGAACTTCGCGACGTGCAACCCTGCGAGTCCGTCGACATCGCGGAATTCGGCCGGGGTGTCGCCCCTGACCTGCCCGAGATCCACACGAGCGGCGCTCCGATCGGCGACCTGGACCTGCCGCCATCGGCCAGGGCGGTCGGTCAGGCGACCACCGAGCTGGTCAACGGCGCGCGCTCGGCGTTCGGCTGGCTGACAAATCAGGCCAGGAAGGCCGGAGGCAGCTAGCTGACATCGTCGCCGACGATCACGCCCCCGCCTCTGCTCCAGGTCAGGTACCGCCATGACAGGTTCACCATGGCGGAGAGCCTGTTCCTGCCGCCGAGCAAGTAGAACAGGTGCAGTCCGAGCCAGGCGAACCAGGCCAGCGTGCCGCGCACCCGGATGTGGATCGGCAGGTCAACGACCGCCGACCGGCGGCCGATCGTCGCCATATTGCCCTTGTCCTTGTACTTGAACGACTGAGTCGGCATACCCGCCTCGATCCGGCGGATCTGATCGGCCACGTGCCGGCCCTGCTGGATGGCGGGCTGCGCCAGTTGCGGCAACGGCTCGCCGTCGATGACCCCGATGTCGCCGGCGGCGAATATCCGCTCGTGGCCGCTCACCCGCAGATCAGGCCCGGTCATCACGCGGGCCCCGCGCCCCATCGGCAGCCCGAGCTTGCTTAGCCACTCGGGCCCGCTGATCCCTGCCGCCCAGATCGTCATGTCGCTGGTCAGCGTCGTTCCATCGGAGAGCCGGACACTGCGGGCGTCTACCTGCTCGATCTTCGTATCGAGCCTGACGTCCACGCCGCGCTTGATCAGCTCGTGCTTGGCGTAGTCACGAAGATGAGGGCTGAACGGCGCGATCAGGGACTGGCCCATCTCGATCAGGGTGACACGAAATCGCGCGCGGTCGATCGCAGGGAATGACGCTGGCAGCGCGACATTCCTTAGCTCGGCAAGCGTGCCGGCCATCTCCAGGCCAGTCGCGCCGCCGCCCACGATCGTGATGCCGAGGTCGCTGTCGTTGCCTGGCACGCTGCGCTTCTCAAGCTCAGCCATCAGCCGATTGCGCAGGCGGACGGCGTCCCGCCTGGTGTACAGGCTGAAGCTGTGCTCCTCCGCACCTTCCACGCCGAAGAACGCCGCGCTGACGCCGGTGGCGAGCACCAGGTAGTCGTAGTTGAGTACCGCTCCGTCGGAGAGCAGCACGTGGCGCGCGTCGGTGTCAATGCCGGTGACTTCGCCCTTCCGGAACTCGGTGCGAGTCTTGTGCGCGGCCGTCCACGTCGGGTACGCGACATCGGCGGAGGTCAGCCCGGCGGTAGCGACCTGGTAAAGCAGCGGCTGGAATGTGCTGTAGGAATTGCGGTCGACCAGCGTCACGTGCAAGCCCGACTTGGCGAGCCGGTTGAGGGCGGTCAGCCCGGCGAAACCAGATCCGACGATCACGACGCGTGGGACGTCTTCGGCCATACCAGGACCGTACCCAGCAGACGCCCCGCTCCAACAACGGCGACGGTCCAATGCTGTCGTTCAAAGAGCGGCGATCCGGCGCCCGACATACTCCCGCTCCGCCTCGGGCAGGCCGATGCCAAGCGCTGCGCGGTACTCCTCCAGCGCGTCGGTACCGCGTCCGAGCCGGTGCAGCAGTTCAGCCCTCGCGATATGGAGCTGAGGCCACCGGTCCAGCCGTCCGTCGTCGGCCAGCCGGTCGAGTATGGCCAGCCCGGCTTGCGGCCCTTCGGCCATCGCGATCGCTACCGCCTGGTTGGCCGCCACCACCGGCGTGGGCTCGTACCGGCTCAGCTCGCTGTAAAGACCGACGATCTGGGTCCAGTCGGTCGCCTCGGCTGAGGACGCCGTGCTGTGACAGGCAGCGATCGCCGCGTGAAGCTGGTAAGGACCAGGCCGGCCCATCCGCAGCGCAGCCTCGATGAGCGCCTCGCCCTCGGCGATCATCGCCGCGTCCCAGCGCCGACGATCCTGGTCGGCCAGCAGGATCAACGAGCCGTCCTCGCTGGTCCTGGCCGCCCGCCGAGCGTCAACGAGCAGGAACAAGGCGAGCAAGCCGCTCACCTCAGGCTCGCCGGGCATCATCGCGGCTAGCTGCCTGGCCAGCCAGATCGCGTGGTCGCACAGGCCAGCGCGGACGAGGTCGGGACCGCTCGTCGCCCTATGCCCTTCGGTGAACATCAGGTAGACCACTCGGAGCACCGCGTTCAGCCGCCCCGGCAGGTCCTCCGGCAGCGGTACCGCCAGCGGAATCCCCGCCTGTCGGATCTTGCGCTTGGCCCGGACTATGCGCTGCGCCATGGTCGGCTCGGGCACCACGAACGAGGCGGCTATCTCCGTGGTGGACAGGCCGCACACAGACCGGAGCGTAAGCGGCACCCGGATCTCGGGGTCGAGCGCAGGATGGCAGCAGGCGAAGATGAGCGACAGCTCGTCATCGCCTACCGTCCCGTGCGAACCCGGCAGTCCGGGGTCGGCCGCCTCGACAGCGGCCTCAGCCTCGCGCACTACCCGGAGCGAGTCGCGGCGCATGATGTCGACCGCCTTATGCCAGGCTGTCGCGATCAGCCAGGCGCGCGGGTTACGCGGCACGCCGGCGGCTGGCCATTGCACAACGGCGGCAGTACACGCCTCCTGCACAGCGTCCTCAGCGATCTCGATGTCGCCGACCCGGCGGGCGACCGAGGCAACGGCCGCCCACCAGTGGTCGCGAACAACGGCGTCAAGGCGCTCGTCGCCATTCACGCCGGCGCAGCGACCTGGATGACCGGGCGGATCTCGATCGAGCCTTCCGACGCACTCGGCAGCGTGGCCGCCCACTTCAGCGCCTCGTCCAGGTCGGCGCACTCCACGAGCGTGAAGCCGCCGAACTGCTCCTTGATCTCGGCGGCGGGGCCGTCGGTCAGCAGCACGTCGCCGTTCCTCACCCGCAGCGTCGTCGACGCGGCAGCCGGCTGCAACGGCGCGCAGTCGATGAGGACACCAGCGCTGCGCATCGCCCCTGTGGCCGCGCCCCACCGCTCGATCATCGCCGCCGCCTCTGCCGTCCCAGGCTCAGGCAGCGGTCCGTCTGGACCATAAAGCAAGAACAGGTATTTCATCGGGCTGACTCCTACTCCACCTCGCGTCGGCCGCTGTCGGCCGGACTCACCAGGTAATCGAACGGCAGCCAGCCAGATCGACAGCCAGCCGCGGTTATCCGGCCATCTCCTTGATTTGCTCGATCAGGGCGACCCGCTCGGAGTGCGTGTGCGCCAGCGGCGCGACGTTGAGCGTGGTGACTCCTGACTCCCGGTAGGCCGCGAGCCGCTCGGCGATTTGCGACTTGGGGCCGATGAGCGAGATCCCCTCGAGCAGCGACCTCGGCACCAGCGCGGCCGCCTCGTCCTTCCGGCCGTCCAGGTAGGCATCCTGGATCGCGATCGCCTCGTCCGGGTAACCGTAGTCCGAAGCCAGCTTTGTGTAGAAGTTCTGCCCGCGGGCGCCCATGCCGCCGACGTACAGCGCCATCACCGGCCGGCCGAGGTCGACGTAGTCGGCTACGTCGTCGCCGATCGCGAGCGTGGCCTGTGCGATCACGTCAAGCGGCGGCAGCGAAGGATCACGCTTGGCCTTGCCGGCCGCGATGGCGGCGCCCCAGATGTCCGCCGCCTTCTCCGGGAAGTAGAAGATCGGCTGCCAGCCTTCGGCAATCTCGGCCGTCATCTCGGTGTTCTTCGGCCCGACCGCGGCCACGAAGATCGGGATCCGGTCCCTGACGGGGTGATTGATGATCTTCAGAGCCTTGCCGAGACCTGTGCCCTGACCTGGCGGCAGCGGGATCTTGTAGTTCTTGCCCTCGTAGACCAGGCGCTCGCGCCGCCAGACCGCGCGGCAGATCTCGATGGTCTCGCGGGTGCGGCCGACCGGTGCGTCGTAGGGCACCCCGTGCCACCCCTCGATCACCTGCGGCCCTGATACCCCGATGCCGAGGTTGAACCGCCCGTCCGAGACAAAGTCAAGCCCGGCCGCCGTCATCGCGGTCAGCGTCGGAGTCCTGGTGTACAGCTGCATGATGCCCGAGGCGAGCTGCAGCCGCTCAGTCTTGGCTGCCACGTAGCCGAGCTGGCTGACCGCGTCGTAGCTGTAGGCCTCCGGCACGAAGACGATGTCGAGGCCGGCCTTCTCATAGTCGGCAAGCTCGACGACGGTCTCGGCGAATCCGTGCGAGTAGCTCAGTGACATCCCGATGCGCATGTGACCTCAATCCCGATAACTGGCGAGTAACTAAGTATCAGCCTGACGTGGCCTGCGCCGCCAGCAGGCTGGCCACCGCGCGGAGCGCGAGCTGGTAGGACACGAACCCGAAGCCGGCGATGGTCCCGTCGGCCACGCCGGCCACCACCGAGGCGTGCCTGAACTCCTCCCTGGCCGCTGGGTTGGACAAGTGCACCTCGACAAGCGGCGCCGTCCGCATCGCAAGAGCGTCCCGCAGCGCGTACGAGTAGTGCGTGAACGCCGCGGGATTCAGCACGATTGGCATCCGCCTATCGGCTGCCTCATGAACCCACGCGATTATTTCTGCTTCATCATTTGTCTGGCGGAAGTCGGTGGCCAGGCCAAGCTCCGCCGCTGTGGCCGCGCACGCCTCGGCAAGCTCGTCCAGCGTGGCTGTGCCGTAGACCTCTGGTTCACGGGAGCCGAGCCTGGACAGGTTCGGGCCGTTCAGCACTAGCACTGTCCGCATGGTCACAGCTCCATCTGTGCTGGCTCGGGGGGACGACCCCCCCAGACCCCCCCGAACGCACGGGCGAGCATGTCCTCGGGCGGGTCGTCGAGTATGCCGGGGCGCGCCAGGCCGTCGAGTACAACGAGCCGCAGCCGGCTCCCCCTGGTCTTCTTGTCCACCCCCATGGTGTCCCTGAGCTGCTCCCACGAGGCCGCGCCGGCGTACCTGGTTGGCAGGCCGACGGCGGCGAGTATCTCGCCGTGCCGCTTGGCTGTGGCGTCGTCGAGCCGGCCGGACAGCCTGCCGACCGCGGCGGCGAACATCATGCCGATCGCGACCGCCTCGCCGTGCGGAATCTGGTACCGCTCGGCCCGCTCGATCGCGTGGCCGAGCGTGTGCCCGTAGTTCAGCGTCTCGCGACGGCCCGCCTCGGCCTCCCGCAGGTCGGCGGTCACCACGTCAGCTTTCATACGGATCGCGCGCTCGATCAGCTCGCGCTCGGCGGCGCCGCCAGGCGTGACGGCGGCCGCCGGATCGCGCTCGATCAGGTCAAGAATCACCGGATCGGCGATGAAGCCGGCCTTGATCACCTCGGCCATGCCGTTCACGTACTCGCGTCGTGGCAACGTCGCCAGGGCACCGAGATCGGCCACCACTCCGGCCGGCGGGTAGAACGCACCGACCAGGTTCTTTCCGGCCGGAATGTTGATCGCCGTCTTGCCGCCGATGCCCGCGTCGACGATGCCGAGCAGGGTCGTCGGGACCAGCACAAGCGGCACGCCACGCAACCACGCCGACGCGACGAACCCGGCAAGGTCGGTCACGGCACCGCCACCCAACCCGATTATGGGGTCGGAACGGGATGTCTTCAGTGCTGCCAGCCTGGACCAGAGATGCGTCGCCACGCTGATGTCCTTCGCCGCTTCACCGGCGGGCACGCGTTCCGCATGGACTGCGTGACCGGCGGCTGTAAGAGCTTGGCGCGCCGGTGCCACCACGTGCTCGAGCCCGTCGGCGTGGATGAGCACGACCGTGCGAGGCCGGTCGCCGACCAAGCCAGGTAGCTCGCCCATGATGCCGGTGCCGACGAGCACGTCGTAGGGCCGTTCCCCGCCGACGCCGATCCTGGTCGTGCTCACAGCGCCACCCGCGCGGCAATCTCGGCCGCTATCTGCTCGGGGTCCTTGTCGTCGGTGGCTACCGTCATCCAGGCGAGCTTCTGGTAGATCGGCAGTCGCTGATCGAGTAGCGCCTTCAGCGTCGCTCGGGGGTTCGTGCCGATCAGCAGCGGGCGGGCCTGGCTGAGCCCGACTCGCTTCGCCGCAGCGGCGAACCCGGTTTCCAGGTAGACGACCCGTCGGCCGGCGAGTCGCCCCTGGGTCTGCTCGTCGAGAACGGCGCCGCCGCCGACCGCGACGACGCCGTCGCTGCTGGCGATCACGCGGGCGACGGCTTCGCGCTCAAGCTCGCGGAACGCCGGTTCGCCGTCCTCCACGAAAATGTCGCCGACCGGCTTGCCGGCCACCGCCTCGACCTCGGCATCGGTGTCGGTGAAGCTGACGCCGAGCCTGGTCGCCAGCAAGGCACCGACCGTGGTCTTCCCGGCGCCTGGCGGGCCGATGACGATCACAAGGGGCGCGGTTGACGCACTCATCGGATTACCAGGGTCTCCAGGTAGCTGGTCAGGTTCCTGCGGGTCTCTGCCACGCTATCGCCGCCGAATTTCTCCAGCGCGGCGTCGGCGAGCACGAGCGCGGCCATTGCCTCGGCTACCACGCCAGAGGCCGGCACCGCGGTCACGTCGCTGCGCTGGTTGATTGCCTTAGCCGGCTCGCCCGAGCGGACGTCGACGGTCGCCAGCGCCCTCGGCACGGTCGAGATCGGCTTCATCGCTACCCGGACCCTGACCGGCTCGCCTGTGCTGATCCCGCCCTCGATACCGCCCGCCCGGTTGGTCGTGCGCCGGATGCCCGCCGGACCGCTCTCGATCTCGTCGTGCGCCTGCGAGCCGCGCCTGGCCGCGGTCTGGAAGCCGTCGCCGATCTCCACGCCCTTCATCGCGTGAATGCTCATCATGGCCCCGGCGAGCCGCCCGTCGAGCCGCCGGTCCCAGTGCACGTGACTGCCCAGGCCGGGCGGCAGGCCGTGGACGACGACCTCGATGACACCGCCAAGCGTGTCGCCGTCCTTGCGAGCCGACTCGATTTCGGCGACCATCTTTTCGCTCGTGAGCTGGTCAAGGCAGCGGACCGGGTCGGCGTCAATGATCGCCAGGTCTGACGGGCCAGGCATGGTGCCCGGTGGCATAGCGACGCTGCCGATCGACACGACGTGGCTGAGTATCTCGGCGCCGATTGCCTGGCGCAGGAATCGTCTGGCCAGCTCGCCGAGGGCGACCCTGGCAGCGGTCTCCCTGGCGCTGGCTCGCTCGAGTATCGGCCTGGCGTCGTCGTAACCGTACTTCTGCATGCCGACCAGATCGGCGTGGCCTGGCCTCGGCCTGGTTAGCGGCTCGTTCCGCGCCTGGCCTGCCAGCTCCTCATCGGCGACCGGGTCGGCCGACATGACGGTTGCCCACTTGGGCCACTCGGTGTTGCCGATGCGGATGGCCACCGGGCCGCCAAGCGTTCGCCCGTGCCTGACGCCACCGGTGAGCTCGGCCTCGTCCTGCTCGAATTTCATCCGCGCCCCGCGGCCGTACCCCGCCCGGCGGCGGGCGAGCGCGGCCGCCACGTCGGCCGTCGTGATGTCGACCCCGGCGGGGACGCCGTCGCAGATCGCGACCAGCGCCTGGCCGTGCGATTCCCCGGCGGTCAACCAGCGCAGCATGAAGCCGATCTTGCCACGGCCGCCTGCGTTCCCGCTCAGGCGGCGGTTAGCTTGCGTCTTGCTCGGAGCCCAGCCAGATCGCGACGCCGCGCCTGAGGCGGCCGCCGAGGCGCGCCATCACGGCGTCAGCGATCTCGGCGCCGAGCTGGGCTACGTCGCCCTCGTCGTCGGCGGCGGCATCTCGGGTCAGCACAAGGACGATCGCCAGATCGTGGCCGCCATCGTCGGGCTCG
>Ga0126381_100010246_pt1 | contig 10548 bp, 11 predicted proteins | sample PanSoiMetPlot_28_FD_96465 | JGI IMG/M metagenome (GOLD analysis project Ga0126381, IMG submission 96465) | Tropical forest soil microbial communities from Panama - MetaG Plot_28 | ecosystem: Environmental > Terrestrial > Soil > Tropical forest > Bulk soil | place: Panama | collected 2016-02-17 | reverse complement strand
TGCGAGCGCGGGCTTGGCAAGGAAGTCGTGGGCGCGATGCATGCCGCGCTTGGATGCCGACTTCCTGTTCTGCTGTACAGCCATGTTGGGTGCTCCTCAAACGTTTAATAAAATTTTACTTGCCCGAGCCGCGTCCCGTTTTGAGCCGCGCAAGTCCCGCAAACGGCGACTCGACGGCATGCGCACCGGTCGGCGCAGCGCCCGCAGTCGCGCACTCCTCGTGACGCGGCGAAAACGGCAGCGACAGCAAAAGCTCGTCTTCCACCAGCGCAACCGGATCAACCGGCGCATTGGCAAGAACTACTTCGGGCTCCGCGCCATCGAGCAAGGCCAGCTCAGACTCATCGCCTGCCAGCAACAGCATGGTTTCCTGCGCGACCGGCACAGCAAACGGATTCAGGCAACGTTGGCAGACTAAAAACACCGTGCCGTCTAGCGTGAGCGTCAACGCAGGCCGCCCCAGCGTATCGTGCCCGCCCTCGATGCGCCAGGATATGTGAGAGCAAGAGGCTTGGTCGGGAGCTAACCGATCAGCCAGCCGCGGCAATTTGGCGGAATCGAGCTCCCCGGCGATGTTGCCGCCCGTTCGGGCCAGCTCGAGCGCGTCGAACCGGCCCGGCGCCCGCACCCCCGTGTCCCGCTTCACAACCGCCTCCTCGCCATGGCCACCAATTGCAAGCCCTGGGCGCTCTCTCCGACGGCGTTTTGGGCCGCGGCGAAGCAAACATTGCATAATAGCGAGTCTCGTCTGCACTGTCAAAGAAAACGGTCAAAAACAATGACTTCGCCGCATCCCGCCGGTCAGGCTCACTTGGTGCTCGCGTCGGCTTCGCCCTACCGCAAGGAGCTTCTGGAGCGCTTGAGTCTTGCCTTTGCGGTGGCGCCGCCTGGAATCGACGAGAGCCCTCGGCTGGGAGAGGCCCCTGCGGCCCTTGCATTGCGATTGGCCGAAGCAAAGGCGCGCGCTGTTGCCCCCGCGTATCCTTCCGCGCTGATCGTCGGTTCCGACCAGGTGGCCGAGTTTTCAGGCGAGGCCATTGGCAAACCACGCGACCGGGCGCATGGGTTGCAGATGCTCGCCAACATGTCCGGCCGCACCATCGTTTTTCACACCGCGCTTGCCGTGCTCAATGCTCACAGCGGGCGCCTCCAGACCGCGCTGGTCGACGTGGCAAGCACATTCAGGGCGCTCGATCAGCGCGAGCTCGAAGCCTACCTCGACCATGACCAACCCTACGACTGCGCCGGAGCCGTGCGCGTGGAATCTCTCGGCATCGCCTTGTTCACGCGCGTTGCGAGCGATGATCCGACGGCGCTCATCGGTCTGCCGCTGATCCGACTCACCGACATGCTCCGCGCGGAAGGCGTGAACCCGCTCTTACGTCCGTGAAAGGTCGTTTGTTCGTAATTCCGAGCACGCTTGGGCTCGTGCCTCCCGACGCGGTGCTTCCCCGCCGCACGCTGGATGTCGCGCGCGGGCTCACTCACTTCGTGGCAGAAACGCCGAAGACGACACGACGATTCTTCAAGGAGATCGATGGCGGCAGCCCCTTGCGGAGTGTCGACATCGCCGAGCTATCGGAGCACACGCCGCGCGAACGAGTCGCGCAGCTTCTCCAGCCGGCACTCTCTGGAGCGGATCTGGGCCTCATCTCCGACGCGGGCTGTCCGGGCATTGCCGACCCCGGAGCACTGCTGGTCGCCGCCGCTCATCGTGCGGGCATCGAGGTCGTGCCTCTGCCCGGATCTTCCGCGATCATGCTGGCGTTGATGGCATCCGGCCTCAACGGGCAGGCGTTTGCCTTCCACGGTTACCTGCCGGTGAAGCCTGGAGCGCGTGCAAATGCCATCAAGACGCTCGACGACACACTGACGCGCAGCGGCGCAACCCAGATCTTTATCGAGACGCCTTATCGCAACGACGCGATCGTGAAAGCCGTCGTGGCAACGTGTCGCGGTTCAACGCAATTTTGCGTCGCGGTCGACCTCACCCTCGCATCGGAGCAAGTGATCAGCAGGACGATCGCGGCGTGGCGCGACGCGGCGCGACCGGCTCTGGCAAAGCGACCCGCGGTGTTTCTGCTCGGGAGGCCGTAGAGCTTACTCGTCCGGCCAGCTCTTGATGTAGCTCTTGAGCATCCGGTTTTCGAAGGTCTGCTCGTCGTACACCGCCTTGGCGACGTCGTGAAAGGAGATGACGCCGAGCAGCGTCGGCCCGTCGATGACGGGCACATAGCGTGCGTGCCGCTCGAGCATGATGCGTCGCAGCTCCATGACGTCAAGGCCGGTGGTCGCAGTCAGCGGATCGCGAACATAGATCTCGCTGACCTTGAGTTCGCCGAGCTGTCCCTGCCGCTTCGCCAGCGCTTCGAGAACCTCGGCGAAGGTCAGCATGCCGATCATGTGGCCGTGGTCCATCACCACCAGCGATCCGATGTCATGCTGCGCCATGACCTTGACCGCGTCGAGGACGGTGCCGTTCGGGGGCGTCGTGAACAGCGCGTTGCCTTTGATGCGCAGGATTTCGCTGACGAGCATATCCCCTCCTTTGCCTAGAGCCTGTCGTTGCGCGAAGTCGACTTGAGGTTACTCCCGGAGTCGCCGCGATTGCAACCGCACCTCACCCAGTGTCGGCAATCGTCCTCCGCTCTCTGAGCGCCTGCGCCAGCGTGCCACTGTCGACGTATTCCAGCTCGCCGCCGACCGGAACGCCGCGAGCAAGCCGCGTCACCTTGAGACCCCGTGCACCAAGCATCTCGCCAATGTAATGCGCGGTTGCCTCGCCTTCGTTGGTGAAGTTGGTCGCGAGCACGACTTCGCGCACCTGTCCGTCGAGCGCACGCTTGAGCAGAAGATCCAGGCGGATCTCTCTGGGCCCGACGCCGTCGAGCGGCGACAACCGGCCCATGAGCACGAAGTAAAGGCCGGTATAAGCCTGGGTGTGCTCGATCATGAGCAGATCCGCGGGCGTTTCGACAACGCACAGCAGAGTGGAATCGCGCTTGCTCGACCGGCACAGCGCGCAGACTTCCTCCTCAGTAAACGTGTTGCAGCGCTGACAGTGGCGCACGATCTGCGTCGCCGCTTCGAGCGCGCTTGCCAGGCGCAATGCGCCTTGGCGGTCATGTTGCAGAAGGTGCAGCGCCATGCGTTGCGCTGCTTTCGGCCCCACTCCGGGCAGACAGCGCAGCGCCTGGATCAGTTCCTCCAGGCTTCCCAGTGGTTCCACTTCGATCTTTGTCGGATATGCCTTGCGCGGTCGCGGCGGCGAGCGACCAGGCAACACTAGAACGGCAGCTTCAAGCCTGCAGGCAGCGCGAGTCCCGCGCTCAAGCCGCTCATCTTCTCCTGGGTGGCGGCCTCGACTTTGCGCACTGCATCGTTGACGGCCGCCGCGATCAGGTCTTCGAGCACGTCCTTGTCCTCGGATAGCAGCGATGCATCGAGGCTCACGCGCTTGACGTCATGGCGGCCGGTCATCACGACCTTGACCATGCCGGCGCCGGCTTCGCCTTCCACCTCGAGCGCAGCGATCGCAGCCTGCGCCTTTTTCATGTTCTCCTGCATGGCCTGCGCCTGCTTCATCAGTTCGCCGAGCTGGTTCTTCATCATCGCTCCTTTAGTGCTGCCGACAGGCCCTAGTCCGCAGGCTTGATCGAATTGGGTTTGACCTTGGCATCGAAACGCGCGAGCAGATCTTGCACAAAAGGGTCACCCCGGAATGCGTTTTCGGCGCGGGCATGCGCGTCGGCGCGCGCCCGCTTCTCCTGCGCAGCAAGCGACGCCGATGCATCGTCGACCACCTCGAAGCGTAACCGGACCTTTCGTCCGAGCGCCTGGTCGAGCGCCGCCTTGAGCTTGTCCGCGTACGCCTTGTCGGTGAGATGGCGCGAGGCCTCCGCCACGGCGAGCACGATCTCGTTGCCGGTGATGGCCTTGAGCTCAGTCTGCGCAGCGAGCTGCAGCGCGATGCCGGAGAGCTTCATGCTCGCAATGAATGCGGGCCAGTCGGCGATCTCGAGCGATGAGCTTGCAGTCGCAGTTTGGGCGGATTGAGGAGCCTGGCTCTCCGTCGCTCTGGATGGAGCCTTGGCGCGCTGCGCCTTCGGCGCGGATTCCAGCTCGCCTTCGCTCCGCGTCGCCGGCTCGAAGGCGAGCAGGCGCAGCAACGTCATGACAAAACCCGTGGACTCGTCGGGCGCGAGCGCCATGTCGGCGCGACCCTGGATACAGATCTGGTAGGCAAGCTGCACCGCTTCGGGTGAAAACGCAGCCGCATAGCGCGCAATGCGCTGGGCATCGCCGAAGGCTTGCGCGCTTTCCGGTACCGTCTGCGCGATCGCAATGCGATGGAACAGCGACGCAAGCTCGTCCAGCGCAGAGGGCAGCGAGAGCCCTCGCTCGCCGAGCAGCCGAGCCTCCCCCAGCAGCTCGGGACCGTCTGACGCGATCAGCGCATCAACGATGCGATGGATGTGCTCGGTTTCGACCGACCCGAGCATGGTTCGTACCGTATCGGAGTGCACCTCGCCGCCGCCGTGGGCGATCGCCTGATCGAGCACAGACAGCGCATCGCGCATCGAGCCGTGCGCCACGCGCGCAATCTGCGCCACCGCGTCCTGGTCAAAGGCGATCTTCTCCGCGCTCAAGATCGCGCCAAGACGCTGGGTGATCAAATCGGGCGGCAGCACTTTCAGATTGAATTGCAGGCAACGCGACAGCACGGTGACCGGGATCTTCTGTGGATCGGTGGTTGCCAGCACGAATTTCACGTGCTCGGGCGGTTCCTCGAGTGTCTTCAGCATCGAATTGAACGCCGCGCGGGATAACATGTGCACTTCGTCGATCAAGTAGACCTTGTAGCGTCCGACTGTCGGCGCATAGCGCGCGTTGTCGAGTATCTCGCGCATGTTATCGATGCCGGTGTTCGACGCCGCATCGAGCTCGAGCAAGTCGACGAAGCGCCCGGCGTCGATGTCGGTGCACGCCGGGCATACGCCGCAGGGAGTCGGCGTGACGCCGTTCACGCAATTGAGGCTCTTCGCCAGAATCCGCGCGATCGTCGTCTTGCCTACGCCGCGCGTGCCGGTGAGAAGGTACGCGTGGTGCAGCCGCCCGCGCGCCAGCGCATTGGTCAGCGCCTGCACGACGTGCTCCTGTCCCGAAAGCTCGGAGAATGTCTTCGGCCGCCACTTACGGGCCAGGGCTTGGTAACTCATACAGGTGAAGGTGGCGAGCCGTACCCCCGGCACTTGCGTAGGTCGGCTATGGCTGCTTCCTTCCGGACCTGACCAGGTTCACCACCGTGCAATGCGAGGCGGCCCGCCGTTGAACGTTGTCGCTCGCGGCGCACCAACCCTCATTATCGATGAAGCGCTGCCGCGCGACAAGCGATGCACTGCAGCGTACCCGGCGGCGATCGTCGCTTTCACGGTGTTGCTATACTGCAAGCGCGGGGGGCAGAGGCATGGCCGAAGGATCGGATTGCTTATGCGACGCGTCCTCTGGAGCTGCATTGCTGCGTCGGCCGCGCTGACCGCGTGTGAGCCATCTCCGGCTCCGCCGCCAGCGCCGGTCAACGAGCTGCTCGTGCTGTTGCGACCCGGTCCGGCGACGTGGGTCTCCGGTCCGGATGCGCAGAGCGGATTCGATTACGAGCTCGCGCAGAAGTTCGCCCGGATTCACGGCCTCACGCTCAAGATCGCCCCTTCGAGCGATCCGCTTGTCAAGCTCTTCGAAGGAGCCAATGGTGCGGTCATCGGCGCCGGTGGCATCTATCGCCCTGCAGGCGACGCAGCGCAGTCGCCGCAGTCGCGAATGCTCTACTCCTCGGCTTACTACGCCGTGGAGCCGGTGCTCATTTACAACCTCGACGGCTTCAAGCCTCTCGCCTGGAGCGACCTTGCGGGCGAGACGGTCGCGCTGCTCGAAGGTTCCGGCCTCGACGTGGCACTCGCGAACGTGCGCTCGGAGCACCCTGAAATCAAGTGGCAAACGCTTGCGCTACCGTCGACCGAAGCGCTCATCAGTCAAGTCTCCGACGGAGTTGTCGATTACGCGATCGTAGCTTCCAACGAGGCGGAAGCGTTGCGCAACGTCTATCTCAACTTCGATCGCGCGTTCGCGGTGGCCAAGAAACAGGACCTGGTGTGGGCCTTCCTTCCCGCACAGGCGGGCTTGCGCGATGAGGTCGACGCGTTTTTCACGCGGCTGCGACGGGACGGCTCGCTGCAGCGTTTGACCGATCGCTACTTCACATTCGGTCAGGTGCCTCGGCCCGACGCGGGCGTGTTCCAGGACCGCGTCAAATCATTACTGCCGCAGTACAAGATGCTGTTTCAGCGTGCGCAACAGGCCACCGGCGTCGAATGGCGACTTTTGGCTGCGATGGCCTACCAGGAGTCGCAGTGGGACAACCAGGCTACCAGCGAGACGGGCGTGCGAGGATTGATGCAGATTACCGAAGACACCGCAAAACAGCTCGGCGCGATCGATCGACTCGATTCCGAAGCGAGCGTGCTGGCCGCTGCGCGTTATTTCCGCGACTTGAAGGACAAGCTGCCGCAGCGCATCGCCGAGCCCGACCGCACCTGGCTCGCGCTGGCCGCTTATAACATCGGCATTGCCCATCTTGAAGATGCACGCATCCTGGCTCAGAAGCAGAAGCTCAACCCCGATTCCTGGATCGCGGTCAAGCAGGCGCTGCCACTGCTCGCGTTCCCCGAATATTACGAATCCGCCAAGTATGGATACGCGCGTGGCGGAATGCCGGTCGCATTTGTCGATCGTGTGCGCGCCTACTACGACATTTTGCTCGCACAGCAGCCTCCGTTGCAGCCGCGACTGCGCATGTTCGCCGGAGCTAGCGAAGCACGTCCCCCGCCAACCGGCGAACCCACGCTCGGCAGTCGCTGATCAACGCCTGTTTTGTGGCTCGTCACGCGCTGGGGCTCAAGCGGCACGATCGCGAATCGAATAAAATGCGGCATGTCATCGAGGCTGCTCGCTTCACTGCTGGTCGCATTCCTGCTATTGCATCCTACCCTTCCGGCACGCGCTCAGCCGCCGGACACGGTTTTTCTCGAAGACCTCACCTGGACCGAAGTGCGCGATCAGATTCGCTCAGGCAAGACCACGGTCATCGTTCCCATCGGCGGAACCGAGCAGAACGGACCTCACATGGCGCTGGGCAAGCACAACGCCCGGGTAAAGGCGCTGTCGGCCAGGATTGCGCGCGCACTGGGCAACGCGCTCGTGGCGCCGGTAATCGCTTACGTACCCGAAGGCTCGACGACCCCACCGTCGGGACATATGCGGTTTGCAGGAACCATCACCGTGTCCGACGCGACTTTCACGCAGATGCTCGAGTCGGCCGCGCGCAGTTTCAAAGCGCATGGTTTCCGTGACATCGTTTTCCTAGGCGATCACGGTGGATATCAGGCCCTGGAGAAGGTTGCTGCCGACAAATTGGACCGCGAATGGGCAGCCACTCCGGTGCGCGCACATGCGATCATCGAATACTATCGAGTGACCGAAACGGACTATGCGCAAGCACTGAAAAGTCGCGGGTACAGCGAGCAGGAAATCGGCACGCATGCGGGGCTTGGCGACACCTCACTCGCGCTCGCCGTCGATCCCTCTCTGGTTCGCTCCGACGCGATGCAGGCGCCGCCGGAAACCAACGCAGGCGTGCATGGCGATCCCCGCCGCTCGAGCGCTGCGCTCGGGCAAATCGGCGTGGATCTCATTGTTGCCAAGACGGTCGCTGCGATCAACGCCGCCACCGCTCGACACTAAAACTTCTCCGACTCCTCGCAAGGAACGTTCGTGAATCCGCGTTTGCATCATCGTATGTTCTTGCTGCTGGTCAGTGCCTGCCTCCTGCTCGGGGTACCGTGCGATGCGCAGTCGCCGCCGAGCGCCGGTCCTGCGTCAAGCGCGGTGACGACAATCCCGCGCATGCCTCCGGTGCCCGATCCGTCGAACCTTTACAGCGAAACGGCTACGGGTCACATGAGCCCCGCGGTTGCCGGCGCGCTCGAGCGAATCTATGTGCCCAACCTGCGCTCGAACGACGTTTCCGTGATTGATCCGGCCACCTTCAAAGTCGTCGATCGTTTCAAGGTCGGGATCAATCCCCAGCACGTCGTGCCGTCGTGGGATCTCAAGACGCTCTACGTCGCCAACAATGCGGAGCGCCGAACCGACGGCAGCCTTACCCCGATCGATCCGACGACGGGCAAGCCCGGCGCGCCGATCGCAGTCGACGATCCGTACAACATGTACTTCTCGCCCGACGGCAAGTCGGCGATCGTCGTTGCCGAGGCGCTTAAGCGGCTTGACTTCCGCGATCCGCACACCATGGAGCTGCAGTACTCGATCGCAGTCCCTCGCTGTGGCGGGATCAACCACGCTGATTTCTCAATCGACGGCCGTTTCGCCATTTTCACCTGCGAGTTCAACGGCACGGTGGCCAAGATCGATCTGGTCGAGCGCAAGGTGCTTGGCTACCTGCAGCTCATCAAGCCGGGGAAGCCTACCCAGCTCGTGAAAGGCCCCGACGGACGTGACGAGATCATTTGCACGGTATGGAAAGGCATGCCGCAGGACATTCGCATCTCGCCCGACGGCAAGCTCTTCTACGTTGCCGACATGATGTCCGACGGCGTGTTCGTCGTCGACGGCGAGAGCCTTCGCCAGATCGAGTTCATTCCGACTGGCGTCGGCACACATGGCCTCTACCCCAGCCGCGATGCGACCAAGCTCTACGTCGCCAACCGGGGATCGAACAAGATCCACGGACCGCCGCACGGCAAGGGTAGTGTCTCGGTAATCGACTTCGCGACGCGCAAGGTCGTCGCGACATGGTCCATCGCCGGCGGCGGCAGCCCCGACATGGGCAACGTGAGCGCCGACGGCAAGACGCTGTGGCTGTCGGGACGCTACGATGACGTGGTCTATGCTTTCGATACCACGAGTGGCGAAGTCAAGGCTATTAAGGTGGGCGCCGAGCCGCACGGGCTCGCAGTCTGGCCGCAACCGGGACGCTATTCCCTGGGGCACACCGGAAACATGCGCTAGTCTTCAAGCGGCAGGATCGTGGTCGCGCCGCGCATGTACGGATGCAACACCGCGGGAACGTCGACGCCGCCGTCGGCGCGCTGGTAATTTTCCAGCACCGCGACCAGCGTCCGGCCGACCGCCAATCCCGATCCATTGAGGGTGTGCACGAGTTCCGGCTTGCCCTGAGCATTGCGGAACCTCGCCTGCATCCGTCGCGCCTGGAACGCCTCGCAGTTCGAGCACGAGGAAATCTCGCGGTATTTTTCCTGGCCGGGAAGCCACACCTCGAGATCGTAAGTCTTGGCCGAGGCAAAGCTCGTGTCCGACGTGCACAGCGTCATCACCCGGTAAGGCAGCTCGAGCTTCTTCAAGATCGTCTCGGCGTGACCCACCAGCTCTTCGAGCGCTTCATAGGATTTGTCCGGATGGACAATCTGCACCAGCTCCACCTTATCGAACTGATGCACGCGGATCATGCCGCGCGTGTCCTTGCCGTAGCTCCCTGCTTCGGAGCGAAAGCTCGGCGTGTGCGCGGTAAGCCGCATCGGCAACTCGCCACCGGCGACGATCTGGTCGCGAACGAAATTGGTGATCGAGACCTCGGCGGTCGGAATCAGATACATGCGCGCATCTTCGGGTGCGTCGCCCTTGGTCACCCAGAACAGGTCGTCCTCGAACTTGGGGAGCTGTCCCGTGCCGGTAAGCGTCGCTGCGTTGACGATGTACGGAACGTAGACTTCGGTATAGCCGTGCTGGGCCACATGGGTGTCGAGCATGAATTGCGCCAGTGCTCGATGGAGATGCGCAACCGCACCGCGCAGGGTGTAGAAGCGCGCGCCTGACAGCTTGGCGGAGATTTCGAACTCCAGCCCGCCGACCGCAGCCCCGATGTCAACGTGATCCTTGGCCTTGAAGTCGAACTTCCGCGGTGTGCCCCACCGGCGCACCTCGACATTGTCGGCGTCGGAACGCCCCACGGGAACGCTCGAATGCGGCAGGTTGGGCATCGCCAGAACAATCGCGCGCATGCGCTCCTGCACGTCCGTCAGACGCTGCTCGAGCGATGCGAGCTCTTCCGCGAGGCTCGCGACTTGCCGCATCAGCGCATCGGCGCTCTCGCCTTTCGCTTTGGCCAAGCCGATCTGCTTGGATGCGGTGTTGCGTCTCGCCTGCAGGTCCTGGGTGCGAGTCTGGATTTCTTTGCGTTCCGCTTCGATACGCTCGAATGCGGCCACGTCAAACGCAAACCCACGCGTTGCCAGACGCGTTGCAACACTGGCGGGATCATTGCGCAGCAATTGGATATCGAGCATGCGCGCGAGTTTACCAGAGCGACCTCGGCAACCCGTTGGATCGCATAAGGCCGTCATTCCCGCGTACGCGGAATCCGGCGTCTTTTGTAGAACGACCCTGGGTCCCCGCGTTCGCGGGGACGACGGACATCTGTCGATTACGATTCTGGGTTCCCGCGTTCGCGGGCACGGC
>Ga0126381_100010245_pt1 | contig 10549 bp, 12 predicted proteins | sample PanSoiMetPlot_28_FD_96465 | JGI IMG/M metagenome (GOLD analysis project Ga0126381, IMG submission 96465) | Tropical forest soil microbial communities from Panama - MetaG Plot_28 | ecosystem: Environmental > Terrestrial > Soil > Tropical forest > Bulk soil | place: Panama | collected 2016-02-17 | reverse complement strand
CGAAGAATGAAGGTCTATCCTCTGTACTCGCTCCGTGCGGCACTCGATACCGGGAAGCATTTGACGTAAAGGCGCAGCGGCTGCGTCCGCATTGATCGAAGCTCCAGCTACATCCGCGAGGAGCGGGTGAAATACCATGTGGTTTTCTCGGCTGAAGAGAAGAATGTCGCACTCCGAGGCGCGGAGCTTGCTACGAAGAGCCTTGGCGAACTTTACGGCGGCAAAGCCTCCACCGACAACGATTACCCTTACTGGGTTCACTTACTTGCTCCTATCGCTTGCTTAGATACAACTGAGAACTTCGGACTTCTCACAGGCTTCTCCAATTACGTTTGATGCCGCGCGAGACATTTCGACGCTCCAGTTCACAATACGAAGGCGAGAATTCCGGGTATATCGGGAATGTGTGAACCGTTTTCAAAATGACCGGCGAAATTGTTTCTTGAGCTTATTTGGACCAACTGAATCAGACCCGGGGGCCTCTAATTATGGATGGACGTCTCAATTTTAGGTTTCTAACATGCGGATGCCTCTGATTGCTGGAAACTGGAAGATGCACAGGGCAGCTGCCGGCACAATGACCTTCTTCGAGAGCTTTCGGCAACAGGTCGAGTATTCTGAACATCGCGAGATCGTGATCTGCCCGTCATTTCTTGACCTCGAAGACGCCGTTGCCGCAGCCCGCGGCACGAGAATACAGATTGGCGCCCAGAACCTGTGTTGGGCAAAGCAGGGTGCTTTTACAGGCGAAGTCTCCGGCTTGATGATCCGCGCGGCTGGCTGCACGCACGTGATCGTCGGACACAGCGAGCGACGTAAATATTTTGGCGAGACCGACGAGAGCGCGTTGAAGAAAACTTTGGAGGCTCTCGATGTCGGTCTTACCCCTATCGTATGTCTTGGCGAACGCGAAAAGAAAAGCGCAGGCGCGGCGATCGTCGAACAATTTGCACACAGCATTGCACCACTCTCGGAGGCGCAGTTCGCAGGAATCGTAATTGCGTACGAACCAGTTTGGGCGATCGGCACTGGAGAGACCGCTTCGCCGCGATTCGCGAATGATAACCACCGGCTCATCCGCGAATGCGCGAAAAGCAATTTTGGAGCAACAGCAGGGCGGAACGTCCGCATTCTCTACGGGGGGAGTGTCAAGCCTGACAACGCAAAGGGTCTCATGGCCGAGCCGGAAATCGATGGGTTCCTCGTGGGGGCCGCAAGTCTGGATCCGGTCACTTTTGCATCCATTGTAAATATTTGAAGCTCAAGCTTCAGAGACGCGTCGAACCCTATCTCAGCATTTAACGGCAGTCAGCGTCTTCTTCTAACGTTTGCCGTCTGGGTGGGGTCTTTTCTTTGCAGCGTCCTCACGCGGTGCGACCGCTCACAACCCAGTCACGACCTCGACGTTATCGTCAAAATACGCGGCATGAATAGCTTGCGGCTGGAATTCCTTCATATCGGTCTGTGGTACGCGTCACTTTTTCTGTTGAAAACAAGACAGATAAATGATTTTGCGGCGAAGGTCCCGCGTTGGACAAACAGTTGCTTCATGGAGGAAGGAGGAAAAGGAGATCGGAATGACCTACGCATCCACGTCTGCGAATTTCAATGGGCGCGCCAGCGCTGCGGTTAGCAAACCCTGGCATGTTTTCGGTGGACGAAAAAGGGCCACGCGGTCAACGTTTTGCAAGTCAGTAAGGCACGAGTCCAACAACCTTTCTGAGAAGCCGACGGAAGCCACGGGAATGGAAGCCTTCCACGAGATGTTTGTGGCCTCTCGCCCGAGATTCATAGGTATCGCTCACACCATTCTGCGAAATAGAGAAGACGCCGAAGATGCGGTCCAAAATGCATTCGTTTCGGGACATCTCCACTTCCGCAGTTTCGAAGGCCGATCAGCACTTACGACCTGGTTCACTCGCATCGTGCTGAACGCCGCTTTAATGATCCAGAGGAAACGGAGACTGTCCCGGATCAGGCCGGTTCCCGAGAGCGGCATCCCGCATGAAGCCAATTGGATGGAACTGATTCCTGCGTCGCAACCTGATCCGGAAATGGTTCAGGGCGAGCGAGAGACACTTCAAGTCATCAACGAGATGCTTGCAAAAATGAAGCCTACACTTCGACAGGCGTTTACCATGACTTACTACGACGAACTGTCGGGCCCAGAGGCTTGCGCACGGCTAGGGGTTTCAGCTGGGACATTCAAGGCGCGGCTCTTCCGCGCAAGGCGACAGCTCCTGAATCAGGCGCAGCACGCTCTTGTGGCTCCCATTCGTAGGACAAACTCTTCATCATTCTTTCCCGATAGAAGTGCTGGTAAGCGCCTGGTTGCAAACCCCTTGGATAACTCGTCCCTGGAAGCCTCGTATTCATGACAGCGCCCCTGCAATCCGAGGTGCTGGATAAGCCAGAATGGCTCACCAGCATGGAGGCCGTCCTCGAAGTACTCAACGAGGGCGTTGTTATAACCAACGAAGGCCAGCGGATTCTGTTTGCGAATTCCCGTTTTGTTGAAATGACGGGCATACCGAGGGCGCACTTGGTCGGGTCCGACTTTTCTCGTTTCTATTCTTCACAGGAATGGGATTTTCTCACGAGTCAGATTGATGCCTCGTTTCGACAAGGGTACAACCGTTATGAGTTTGTGGTTCCTAAAGAGGACGGTGGTCGTTTGCCCGTCATCATTAGCTCGCGTGTCGTCGAGAATTTTGGGAGTCGCTTAAAGGTTGTCACGCTTACCGACATCTCCAAGCAGGTAAGGGCGGAGGAGGAACTCCGCTCGGCCAACGCAAGGCTTCAGCAGCGTCAGATGGAAATCGAGGAGGATCTCCGACTCGCCTCGCGAGTTCAGAACAGCCTCGCGCCAAAATCTCAAGTGTGGGACAAGGTGAGCGTCGACTCTTTTTTCAACCCTGCACATTCGATCGGTGGCGACTTCGCGTTGGTCACCTCGCAAGACCCCGAGCACCTCGGTTTGCTCGTATGCGATGTGTCCGGTCACGGTATCGGTTCAGCCCTACTTGCGAACCGGATTTACTCGGAGACCACCGCACATTTGCGCAGGGCCATGCCGCTCGTCGATATGTTTGGTGAGCTGAACCGCTTCCTGATCGAAGACCTCGCCGGTTCGGGAATGTTTGTAACGGCGGTGGCTGCCCGCATCGACACGCGCCGCCGCCGTATGGTTTTCGCCGGCGCCGGCCATCCTCCAGCGATGCTGGCGCGTCGTGGGCAGAATCCCCTGATGCTCGAGTCCCGAAGCATGGTTCTCGGTGCGCTCCCCAATGCCGTGGATGCCGATGCTAGCCAAGAGGTCTCGCTCGAGCCAGATGACCGCATTGTCTTGTACACAGACGGGATCACCGAGGTTTTTAATGCCCGAGGAGAGATGCTCGGTATCGACGGTGTTCGAGAAATCGTGAGAAACGCATCGGCTTTGCCAGCCGAGCAAATGAAGCAGGGCATTCTCGACGGCGTCGCTGGTTGGAGGTCGGGGGCCGCTACGGATGACGTGTCTCTCATGGTAGTGCACGTTCGTTGACGACATGAAAGCTTTTTTCTTACCAACGGGAACCGATGGGCACGACCGAAAGCCAGGGCAACGAGGAGGATTGGTGTTAATGCTCGCGCTGTACAGCAACCCCAGGTGGCTTTCGGTTGTCCGCGGAACAGTGGAGCGACTAACCAAGATCTTGGGATTCCCTGAAGGGCAATGCAGGTCGATCATCAGCGCGGTCGATGAAGCTCTCTCCAACATTGTGCGTCACTCATACCGGAATCGGCTCGATCAGCCCATTGCCATGTACTTTCGAAGAACACAACGCCAGTCGGAGGGGGATGTCCAACAGGGGCTTGAAATCCTGCTTTGCGACCGCGGTCCCGAGGTTGATGCAAGCAAACTGCAGGGGCGGCCGCTCAACGAAATACGGCCGGGAGGATTGGGATTGCATTTGATCCGCCAGGCTATGGACACCGTGGAGTACACGCGCAAGGGCCCTATTAATCGTTTGCGACTAGTCAAGTATCTGTCACCGACGAACAATGCCCTCAGAGGGAGAAGAGACGGTGCAGATTTTGCCTAGACGTCAGGACAAAGCCACGATTTTCGATGTCTCTGGAGACATTGATTTCGCAAACTCACGGGAGGTACGCCAGTCGGTGTTGCACGAAATACAAGAGAGCCGTGTCGCACGCGTAGTGGTCAATCTTAGCCGAGTCAATTACATCGATAGCTCAGGTGTCGCTTCCCTGGTCGAGAGCTTGAAAGCGTCACGTGACCTCGGTTCCAGGTTCATTTTATTCGGACTCAGTACGTCTGCACGCGAGGTTTTGCAACTCTCCCGTCTCATCAAGGTCTTTGAAATTTACGATAACGAGGAACAGGCACTGGCATCCTGAAATGGAGATCGTTTCTCAACTCGGTAGCAACACTCTCGACGGCCTTGGCTATCTAGGTTCTCTCGCGTCACTCGGAGCGCGAGCGGCGTACTACACGCTGATTGCGCCGTTTCAAGGAAAGCCCGTGCGCCTGCAACGCGCGATTTCCCAAGCTATGGATGCGGGTGTGCGCGCCTTGCCCATCGTTTCCCTAATTACATTTTTCATTGGCCTCATCATGGCACTTCAGGCGGCTTATGAGCTTCGCAGATTTGGGGCGATGAGCGCCGTAGCCACGGCGGTAGCCGTTACGATGTCCCGGGAACTCGGCCCTCTAGTCACGGCTATCGTTGTGATCGGACGTTCGGGTTCTGCATTTGCCGCCGAAATTGGAACTATGAAAGTGAGCGAAGAAATCGACGCCTTGGAAACAATGGCGATCAGTCCTATCCGCTTTCTCGTCGCACCAAAGTTTCTGGCCATGGCCGTGATGCTGCCTTGCCTGACCATCTGGGCCAGTGTCATGGGCATTCTTGGAGGATCGCTGTTCGGCGTGGCGCAAGCGGATTTCACATTTGTTCGTTACATCCAAGCGTCGATCGATTCTCTTTTCCTACGGGACATCGTCACAGGGCTCATAAAAAGCGTGATGTTCGGCATCACCATCACAGCTGTTGGATGCTTCGAAGGGCTATCGACGCGCGGTGGGGCGGAGCAAGTAGGGCGCTCCACTACTCGAGCTGTGGTCATGTCCATCTTCCTGGTTGTAGCAGTAGATTTGCTATTCACAACGCTTTTCTTTTTCGCAGGTGGTCAATGACCACAGAACACACCGTTCCGGCCTCCACTGCCGAACCCGTGATTTCTCTCCGCGACCTGCGAGTCAGCTATGGAGACCGAGAGATTCTTCACGGAATCAGCTTCGATGTTCTGCGAGGCGAAACACTGGTAATCCTGGGCGGCTCGGGGTCCGGGAAAAGCACCCTTCTCCGAACTCTTGTGGGGCTCGAAAAGCCAAGTTCGGGTGAGATTTTGATCAAAGGTCGAGATCTCGCGAAGGACTCAGCCTTAGAAATGGACGAGATTCGAAGAAAGATGGGCATGTCCTTCCAGGGTGGAGCCCTGTTTGGCTCGATGACTGTGGGCGACAATGTCGCCCTCCCGCTCCGAGAACACACGCGCTTGGAGGACTCCACGATCGAGATCATCGTGCGCCTCAAGCTGGAGCAGGTGGGGCTTGAAGGATTTGAGTATTACTCCCCCTCACAGCTCAGCGGTGGAATGAAGAAACGCGCAGCCGTGGCCCGCGCACTGGCGATGGACCCGGAAATCCTGCTTTTCGACGAGCCCTCGGCAGGACTGGACCCGATCATCGCGGCTGGCATCGATCAGTTGATAGTTCAACTCAAGCGCGCCTTTCGCATGACGATCATCGTGGTAACGCACGAGTTGGCGAGCGCATTTTTGATCGCCGATCGCATGCTCTTAATTGACAAGGGCAACGTCATTGCTCTTGGAACGGGCGAAGAGATGCGTGCCAGCACTCAGCCTAGAGTCCGCCAGTTTCTCGACCGTATTGCCGAGCCCGAGATTTACGGGGAAATGGACTACTTGCAGATGCTCACCGCAGATCCCCCCGAGGAGAGCGCGTCGTAGGGAAGAGAGGATAGTGATGCAGTCTAAACGGGAATCAGTACTTGTTGGTTTGTTCGTGCTCATTGCCGTCGCTGTGTTGTTCGGGACCGTGTTTGCGATGAGCGGGGCATTTGGACGATCCACAACAAAGTTTCATGCATATTTCCCATTCGCTGGAGGGCTTGAGCCCGGTGCAACGGTGCGCTACGCAGGAGGACCCAAAGTAGGGCGTGTCGACAGTGTCCAGCTCGATCCGCAGAATCCCGCTCTCGTGGATATCACCTTCAGCGTTCAGTCCGACCTTCCCGTCAAAACGGACAGCAGTGTAAAGATTCTGAGCCTGAGCCCGCTGGGAGAAAATCACGTCGAGATTATTCCCGGGAGCGCACAAGCGCCAAGAGCCCTCAGCGGCGCCTTGCTTTCCTCCCAGAAGTATGTGGATTTCAACGCTCTGGCGGCGCAGCTCAATGATTTAAACCCTCAAGCTCAGCAACTTCTTCGCAACCTGAATGACCGGGCCTCGGAAGTGAAAGAAACGATTGCGCGTGTAAACGATTTGCTCGGCCCGCAAAACCGGGCAAACCTGGCCTCAACAATCGCAAATGCCCGCGGGATGCTGGAAGAAAACCGCCCCCAGATCAGAACGACTCTTCAAAACGTGAACGCCGTCAGCGAGAAACTGCAGCCCCTTCTCGAAGACTTTCGAAAGACTTCTGCGGAAGCAAACCAGACGCTAGATCACATCGATGCCATGGTCGGCGAGAACCGCGCCGATGTTCGCAAGGCCGTAGTCGAGTTGCGGCGGACCCTTAACAACATGACAGACGCGACCGGCCGGCTTGATCAAACCCTCGAAGTCAACTCTGAAAATATCGACGAGCTGCTCGACAACATGCGGCACGTTACTGAAAACCTCAAGGAATTCACAGCGACGATCAAGACTCGCCCCTATACGCTCATCCGCGCGAGCAATCCTAGTGAACACAAGACAGGAGAACAACAATGAAGCACAGACGTATTTTTCTGGCGCTTGCCTTATGTCTCGGAATGCTGAATGGCTGCGGAGCCGCGAGGCCGAGCAAGTATTATCAACTCAGCATTCCCGCCGAAGGCATTTTGGGAACGGATCCGGCCCCCTACTCTGTCACGCTGCTGCTTGGCCCCATCACCACCTCGAATCTGTATCGCGACGATCACATCGTCTACACCTCCGAGGGCCAAGCCATGGGCGTCTACGAGTATCACCGGTGGGCCGAGCCGCCGTCCGAATTAATCAACGATATCCTTCTGCGGGAGCTTCAGCTGTCGGGCCACTTTCAACACGTTTATTCCATGCGCAGCGGCACTGGTGGCGACTACGTCCTTCGTGGACGCTTGTACGACCTCCGGGAGGTTTCAGAGAGCACCTTGGCGGCCCGTGTGTCTTTCGAATTCGAACTGCGTGACTCGAAGACGGGGACAACGGTGTGGAGCCGGAACTATTCGCACGATGAACCTGTCGATGGAAAGAACGTGAACGCAGTTGTTGCTGCTATGGATCGCAATGTACAAAGCGGCTTGCACGAGGTCATAGGGGGCTTAGAGCAGTACTTCTCCTCACATACGGCAGTGGCCTCTACGGTGGCGCCCTAGCACTTCGCCTAGAACCAGCGCCTAACAGAAGTATAAAGGCGGTTGAGGAGATACAGATAAATATGCTTCGTCGCTCCTATTTCTTAACGTTGCTGCTTATGCTGACACCTGTCGTCGGGCGTGCGCGGAAGGTACCAACCGCTGATTCCCCAGCCCTCACAGTCGTCCCGGAACTCACAACGGGATTTGATCTTCTTTACGAGCAAAAGTTCGCAGAGGCACGGGAAGCTTTTGCAAACTGGCAGGCTCGCAATCCGGAGGACCCTTTTGGTGAGGTGTCCATCGCCTCTTCCTATCTGTTCGAGGAGTTGTACCTCCAAAACGTACTGACCAGCGAGTTCTTCCTGAACGATAAGAAGTTCCTGCACGGAATTGATGGCAAGCCGAACCCAGAGCGGATGAGAAGTTTTCGAGAAGCGCTGGCTCAGGCCCGCCAGCTGGCTCGGGGACGTCAAAAAAGCAACCCGAAGGACGCGGAAGCTCTTTTTGCGCTGACCCTGGCCGCGGGAATGGAATCGGACGAGGAATCGATTCTCCTGAAAAGGCATCTCGATGGATTGAAACGGATGAAAGAAGCCAACGAATACGCCAAGCAGCTGTTGGCCGAGAATCCAGATGCCACAGATGCGTACATCGCGCCCGGAATCGCAAACTACGTCATCGGATCGCAAGGCGCTGGCTCCCGCTTTATCCTCTGGTTTGGTGGAATTCACGGGGACAAAAAGCTTGGCATGGAGCAGGTTGCCAAGACGGCAGATAATGGCCGCTACCTGAAGCCGTTTGCGAAAATTATACTTGCGCTTGCGGCACGCCGCGAAAAACAGAACGCCCTCGCGCAAGAGTTACTGCGTGAACTGAATGAGCAGTATCCGGATAATGCCCTATTCGCCTCGGAATATGCCAAAGCGATGAGCGTGTCTACACAGGAGGCACCGATTCGCTGACCTCCATCTCTTGGCGGCCTGCGCTGCACCCCTCAATTCCATCGTCTAAGAATTGACGCTTTTTTCAAAGTTACGACTCTTCAAGCAGAGGCCACTTTCAGCAGCCGCTCTAAGGTCCTTCAACTCAGTCACTTCGCCCGAGCCTGAGTCCGACTGGTATGGCAGATCAGTTGCCTCACAAGCGATCGTGTCTTTAGAGCCAGCCCGAATTCTTGAGAGTCACGTGATAGAGATTGTGAGGACCTGGACAATGATAACCGTCAAAGCGAGCCAGAAACTTTTTACTCATGCGGAGGTTGCAAACCTTACGGGGATTTGCATCGAGCACTTGCGCAGTGCGGCAAAGCGTTTTCGTTTGGGTTTCATCGCAAAGTCCTTCGAGAAGGCGGAGACACAGGCCGAGCAGTGGCTGTTCACGCCCTGGGACTTAAACGTCCTAGCGACACTGTTCCCGCGTTGTACTCACTAGGCACAGGCATGCCGCCATTTGCCAGTCCTCAATCTGAACACGGAACAGATGGTTTGATTTCTAGGAATTCGCCAAGAATCGATACAAGGTATAACTCTTTGAAGACATGTGCGATTGTCATGGTCACTACCATTCTAATTTTTCTTGAGTTGCATATTCGTTCGATAGTTCACTTGCATCCAGCCAGCGTAAAGACGTGGACCGATAGTCCCAGAGAAATTAAGCAACCGAAAGGTTCAACCCTGCCAGTGGTCCGCAGGCACCCTGATTCCAAGCCGCTTCATCTTGTAAAACAGTGTGGTCCGCTACATCCAGTTTTGAGCTAGCGCACGCGGAGGACATGGGCGGGACCAGGTAGCCTAATCAAAGGTTAACTTCATTGACATCGGATAGTGGTCGGAAGCTGAAACCGAGCGGTGCACTTGGGGTTGGCTCACGCGAACGCGACCGCGCGTGAAAATCCAATCAATGATTCGTCCATGCCCCAAGAACGAACCGGGTGTCGTCGGCGAATGCTGGTTCGCAAAGGCGTCCTGAAACTGGGCGCGGCTGATGGAAGTTGCCGCCGGCGTTTGGGATGCATCGAGGTTGAAGTCTCCGGCCAGCAGAATGTTCTTGTCCCAATTGGATTGCCTCGCATCGTCCAAAACCTCGTCTAACTGAGAGCGGCGCAAATAATCATCACCTTTGCTCTCTAGGTGCAGGTTGTAGGTGACGATTGTGTTGCCCGCAATGCTTACCTCGCTGACCAGCGCCAGGCGTCCTCCAAGCCGCTCTTGAAAGGGGGCGATCTCAGGCAGAAACCAATGCGGACCCCAGAAATTGGATTGTTTCTGGAATCGGATGATCCGGGCATTCGACAACGGCCAGCGAGAAAGGGTGGCTTGACCGTGGTAGGCGGGGGATGTCTTGGAGCCCTGGGTTAACTCCTGGAACTCCCGTCCGAAGACATAGTTCATCTGTAGTTTCTGAGCGATTTCCTTGGCAACGTTAACGTGGTGGGTCCGGCGGGCATTCAGATCAGCTTCTTGCAATAAGATGATGTCCGCTTTTGCGCCGGCGAGGAAGTCAATCACCCCGCTGAGCTTCAACCCACGATCAATGTTCCAGGACACAACCCGTATAGAATCGGGCGGAAGAAAGAGCCAGCGAGGAACAGCGAAGTTGCCGCTTTCAGTCTCCTGCATAGCGTTCATACGCGTTTACGAATCTGACCGAGATACACGCTGATGCTCCTGGCTGCCAACTGGGATGATGGCCCTAAATCATGGACAACCGTGCACGCTCATCGCCAATGTCTTCAAGCTGCTTGGCTTCTGAACTGCTCTAGTGAGAATCGATTGCCGTGCGAATGTTCCCTCTGTGCTTTAACATCTTCAAGGGCAGTCATCTTCGACAATCAACCGACTGTCGACGGCATTGCATGTGCCAACGCAGGTGTCAACGGGTTGTCTTAACCGTCGAAGCCTAATCCCGGGTTTATGCCGCT
>Ga0126381_100010244_pt1 | contig 10550 bp, 7 predicted proteins | sample PanSoiMetPlot_28_FD_96465 | JGI IMG/M metagenome (GOLD analysis project Ga0126381, IMG submission 96465) | Tropical forest soil microbial communities from Panama - MetaG Plot_28 | ecosystem: Environmental > Terrestrial > Soil > Tropical forest > Bulk soil | place: Panama | collected 2016-02-17 | reverse complement strand
GCACCTTGACCTTCTGCTTGCGATGGTCGAGATCGTCGAGGTCGACGTCGACGGTGAGGTCCTCGAGATGATTGACGATTTCCTCGAGGTTCCCCGCGTTGATACCGCTCATATCGAAAGGGATGCCTTGTTCGTGGAGAGCCTTGTCCACATGGTAGCGAGCCTGCGGAGGAATCAGGTTCGCCAGCTTCACTCCGGCGCGCAGCAGTTGCATTGGCACGCGCGTGTTTACTCGCACAGGACCATGCGACTCGGCAGGATCATCTGATTCGACGATCACGCGCAGGTATTTCGCCTTGAGCGCGGGGCGTGATTCCGCTGCCGGGGCGGTGTCGCGTTCGAGCGCAGCAATCAGCCGCTCGGCCTCCTCTGCTGTGATCTTGCCGGCGGCAAGCATCTCCAGAACTTGGCGTCGAGTTTCGCTCATCTGTGTCTCCTTCAAAAAATGTTCACCAGCACGGAAATGCTGTCGTTAACGACTTCGACCTGGGTTCCACGAAGCGCTCCGAGTAACCGAAACAACGCGCCGATGGCTTCAAACGGGTTCACCTGCACGCAGATGAAGGCGACGAAAAGGAACGGCGTCAGCAGCAAGAGCGGCACGGCCAGCAGGATCCACAAGAGAACGAAAGGGATCGACAAGCGGAAGCCACGAATAGGCCACTCGCCAACTCGGACGGCCCCTGCGACAGGAATCATGGCAACGCCTCCAGTTCTCGGATCGCGTCGGCGGCGCTGATTTCGCCGGCCTTCAGCCGATCCATGATGGTGTTCCGGATTTCGGTGCGAGACGGCGCCACGTTGGTCTCGACGAACTCCAGGCTTTGCGCAATGCGGTTGAGTCTGGATTTGATGGTCGGATAGCTGACTCCGAAGATCTGTTCCATCTCCTTGATGGAGCCGTGACAGCGGATAAAAGCGGTGACGAAGACCTGATCTTCCGAACTGAGCCGGGCCAATTGGGGAAGCTCGAAGCGCCCCTCAATGGCGATGTCTTTGTCAAAAAGGCGGACTCGTTCGACGACAACGGGGACTCCCTGCGTTAGTCGGGTCAATTCCTGCCAGTCTGTTTCGCGGCGAGCTGTCACCAGGCCTCCATTGATTACTCTGATTTGATAATTGATTTATATTATTATTGTCAATAGTTGACTTAATTTTTTTAATTAATAGCGTTCTTATATTTAAGTAAATCAATAAGGGCCAATCGTTCCTCATCTGTATTGCGTTTTGTGAATGGATCTTCGCGGCGCGCTAGATCGTAGAAGAGTGGAATGTTACGGTAATGCAATCCAGCTCACATGGAGGTGAGCGATGCTCTCTCAGGATCTGAAGTCAGCACTGCGGCAGCTTCGCACTGCGTGGGGATTCGCTGCCTTGGCGGTGATTACGCTTGCTCTTGGTATTGGGGCAAACACGGCGATGTTCACCGTGGTGGAGAGCGTGCTGCTTCGGCCTCTGCCTTATCCGCATGCCGATCGCCTTGCGTATATCGGTCCGAAGGACACACCCGGATTCGGCACGACGTCATTCCTGAACTATCGCGACGTTCGTGATCAGACACAGCGAATGGCGGCGGTGGGCGGCTATTCGGAAGATGTCAGCGTGGTGGAAGGAAAGGATGGCTCGACGAGCGTAGTGGCACCGCGAATGACGCCGAACCTGTTCTCCATGCTGGGCGCGCAGCCACTGGTTGGACGGACGTTCACCCAGGCGGAGGGTGAGTCCGGGGGACCGCAGGTGGCGATGCTCTCTGAGGGACTTTGGAGACAGAGTTTTAGCGGCGATCCGGGGATCGTGGGGCGCAGTGTGAAGATTGGCGGCATTGAACGCGCTGTAGTGGGAGTGATGCCGGCGAGTTTTCACTTTCCCGACTCAATTGGTCCGGACATTGAGAAGGGCATCTGGCTTCCGCTGCAACCCAGCGGCGAGATGATGAAGGACCGGGGCTATCACTTTTTCAATGTTTTGGGTGAGATGAAGGCCGGTGTTACGACGGCCCAGGCGCAGCAGGACGTTGACGCGATTACACGGAACATTCGACAGGCTGATCCAAAGGGAGCGGAGGGATTGGTATTTCAGGTCGCGTCGTATCAGGAACTGCTGACCGGGCCAGTGCGGCCGGTGTTCCTGGCTCTGCTAGGGGCGCTCTTGCTGGTACTGCTGATTGCATGTGCGAATGTCGCAAATCTGCTCATTGCCCGCTGCCTGGGACGGAAGCAGGAGTTCGCAGTCAGGGCCGCGCTTGGCGCAAGCCGCGGCCGGTTGTTGGGTCAGTTGCTCGCGGAGGGCGCCGTGCTCAGCCTGCTTGGGTGCGGACTGGGGATAGTACTGGCGCGGTTGGCGCTGATGGCGCTCGGCAAGCTTCCCAGTGGAACAATTCCGCGGGCTGATCTGGTCGGCATGCACTGGACGGTGCTTCTGACACTCGCGGTAGTAGCGACGGCTACGACGCTTCTGTCATCGTTGCTGCCGGCGCTGCTGGTAGCACGAACGGATCCGCAGCCGGCGCTACAGGCGGCCTCGCGCGGTATTGGAGCGCGATATGTGAGCGGGCGTTTGAGCGGAGCGCTGGTTGCAGGCGAAGTTGCTCTATCGACGTTGTTGCTGGTCGGTACGGGCCTGTTGTTTCACACGCTCTGGAATCTGGAGCACGCGCGCTTAGGTTTTGAAGTGGATCGCGTCACCACGTTTACCGCCATGCCCGCTGATGCTGCTGGCTTTTCCAACATGTCTGTGTCAACCGATACCGAACATGCACCGGTGTCGATCGCGTCGACTATATATGGGCCGACCCTGGAACGGATGAAGCAGGCCCCCGGTGTGCGATATGCGGCGGTGGCAACGGCTCCTCCGCTATCGGGAGTTGACATGCACTCCAGCTTTGAAATCGTTGGCCATCCATCTACCCCTGGTCACCATCCCCAAGCTCGTGTGACCGCTGCGAGCGACGATTATGCGTTGGCCATGGGGACACCCGTGTTGCGCGGCCGGATGATCACTGCGGACGATAAAGCGAGCATGCCGCCGGTGGTGGTGATCAACGAGGCATTGGCGAAGAAATATTTCCCGGACAAGGATCCGCTACAGCAGCAGATCGATCTGGGCGGAAAGGATACGGGAATGGTGAAGCCGTTCACCATCGTCGGGGTGATCGGTGACCAGGCCGATCGCAGCGTGGGTGGAGATGTGCAGCCTCTTGTGCTCATTCCGTATCAACAGGTGCCAACGACATCGCTGTTCTACCAGGCGCTGCTGAAGACGGTCGTCACATTTGTAGTGAAGACTCGCGGGGCGACCCCTATCGCGCCGGAGATGCGATCGGTATTCAAGCAGACGGCTCCGGACTACGCACTCGACAACTTCCAGACCATGCAGGAGTCGGTGGACGCTAATACGTTCAGCCAGCGCCTCGGGCTGTATCTTGTCGGGTCGTTCGCGGGACTTGCGACGGTAATGGTGATTGCAGGCCTCTATGGCGTTCTGGCGCAATTGGTGAGCTACCGGCGCCGAGAGATCGGGGTACGGATGGCTCTGGGCGCCACCCGCGAAGGCATCGCGAGGATGGTGCTGCGGCAGGGCGGAGTTCTGATTGTCGTCGGGCTCGGTGTGGGACTCGTGCTCGCGATCTTCGTTGGCCAGCTGGTAAAGAGCTTTCTCTACAATGTGAAGCCGGTTGATATCGGGACCTACTTGGGAGTGGCGGTTGTGCTGCTGATTGTCGGGTCGATTGCTTCGGTCATTCCTGCGTACAGTGCGTCGACCATCGAACCGATGGAGGCGTTGAGAGAGGACTAACGAACTTCAGGTGCCGTGTGAGCCGGGAAGAGCTGCATCAGTTCGTTCACAAATTTATCTCTGCGCGGAAGTATGGAGTAATCTCCAGCATTGGTCCGGCCGGCGAGCCGCAATCCGCGCTGGTAGGGATTTCTGTCTCAAGAGAACTTGAGATTGTCTTCGACACGGTATCGACTTCCAGGAAATATCCGAACCTGAAGGCTGATCCGAGGATTGCGATTGTCATTGGCTGGGAAGGCGAGCAGACGGTCCAATACCAGGGTATTGGCATCGAGCCGGAGGGGCGAGATCTTGTCTATGCCAAACAGGTCTACTTTGCCGGCTGGCCGGACGGCGTCGAGCGCGAGAAATGGCCAGCGATTGCGTACTTCCTGGTTCGGCCGACGTGGATTCGCTACAGCGATTTCGATACGGGGCGGATTGAGGAGATGAGGTTCGGGATGGATTCAGCAGGGCGTCCTACTGAATCACCGCAACCTTAGCCCGCTTCCCGACACGAATCGTGAGGCGCTTAGCGCCGTTCAGGGAGAGATGGGATTGCTTCACGACCTCACCGTCGACACGAACCGCACCTTCCTTCACTTTGCGGTCGGCCTCAGTGGAGGATGCAGCCAATCCCACGAGCGTCAGCAATTTTGATAAGCGAACACGGCCATCCATGTCGCGAGCAAGGTCGGCTTCGGGCACCGATACTTCTTCCAATCCCTCAACGTCGTCGCTCTTCTGCTGAAACTGCCGGCTCCAGTTCTCATCTGCAGAGCGGGCGGCTTCCTCCGAGTGGAAGCCAGCGACGATGGTGCGCGCTAGCCGCTTCTTGGCTTCCATGGGGTGGAGCTTGCCGGAAGCGACGTCGGCCTGCATCTGGTCGATTTCGCTTTGGCGCAGGTCGGTGAGCAGGGTCCAGTAGCGCCACATCAGTTCGTCGCTAACAGACATGAGCTTGCCGTACATTTCCTGCGGCGGCTCATGAATGCCGATGGCGTTGTTCAAGGACTTCGACATTTTCTGCACGCCGTCGAGGCCCTCGATAATCGGGGTCATCAGGACAATTTGTGGCTGCTGGCCGAAGTCGCGCTGCAGTTCGCGGCCGGCAATGAGGTTGAACTTCTGATCGGTGCCCCCCAGTTCGACGTCCGCCTTGAGGGCTACCGAGTCATAGCCCTGAGCGAGTGGGTAGAGCATCTCGTGCAGCGAGATGGGCTGTTCGTTTTGGAAGCGAGCATGGAACTCAGCCCGCTCGAGCATCTGTGAGACAGTGAACTTCGCGGCGAGACGGATCAGGTCTTCAAAGCTGAGCTTGCCCAGCCATTCGGAGTTGAAACGGACCTCGGTTTTTTCGCGGTCAAGAATGCGGAAGACCTGATCGGTATAGGTCTTGGCGTTCTGGTCGATTTGTTCGCGAGTAAGAGGCTTGCGTGTGGCCGAGCGTCCAGTAGGATCGCCGATCAACGACGTGTAATCGCCGACCAGAAAGATCACCTGGTGGCCGAGATCCTGGAAGTGCTTCAGCTTGCGCATGAGGACCGTATGGCCCAGGTGCAGATCGGGGGCGGTAGGGTCGAAACCGGCCTTTACGCGCAGAGGGATGCCGGTCTGGCGTGACTTTTCAAGGCGTTCGCGCAGTTCGAAGACGCGGATGATCTCCGCCGCTCCCTTTTGGAGAAGGTCCATCTGCTCGTCTACGGGCAGAAAACTGGTTACCGAAAGAGAATTTGCCATTGCTCTAACCAGTATAAGGAGGCGGGGAAATCACCGGCGTCTCGCCAGCCACATGGACTGACGATCCGAGGGCCGGGCTCGAACCTGCAGAAAGAGATTGTGATCGTTCCGCCTGCAACCCGCGTCAATCTATTTGAGGCTTATCCAAACCCTGTGCTAGCATCCATAGCTCTTGGAGACGCGGGGTGGTTGTTGTCATGAAATCCCGGCCTCCGGCTTGCGCCTCGCATGAAGGATGAGGACGGAAGATTCCGCTGCACCGCGACTGAGACGCTCTGCGAGACGCCGTCGCTCGGCTCTCGCCTGATGATTCGCGAGGTCAGCCCGACCCAGAAAGTTCCCTCGATCCACCGCTTGCATCCCGCCCCGGCTGATTCCGGGGCGAACCTATTTTTCAGGAGCAACATATGAAGTCTTATCAGGGAAGTGAGATCCGCAACGTAGCTGTAGTAGGGCATGCGCACAGCGGCAAAACCACGCTGGTATCCGCTCTGCTGCATGCCGCAAAAATGACTCCAAAGCTTGGCCGTGTGGAAGACGGCTCGGCGGTAACCGCCTATGACGAAGAGGAAGTGACCCGGCGAACAACGATGCAGAACGCGGTGGCCTTCGCCGAGTGGAATGGCGTCAAGGTGAACCTTGTCGACACGCCGGGTTTTCATATGTTTGTGCACGAGGCCAAGGCTGCCATGCTCCCGGTCGAGGCGGCGCTGATCGTAGTGAATACGCCATGCGGCATGGAGGCAATGACTGACCGCGTGTGGAAATACGCAGATGAGTTCAACCTGCCGCGTGTAGTTGTGCTCAATCAGATGGATCATCCACGCGCTGCGTCCAGTGTGCCGACGGCGCTCGATGCTCTTCGCTCCCGCTATGGCCGCGCGGTGATTCCTGTGCAGTTGCCGATCGCGAATGGCAAGGGTTTTGAAGGTGTAGTGGATCTGGTCACGATGGAAGCCTTTTACTATTCCGTGGGCGGAGACGGCCAGGGAAAGATCGGTGAGATCCCAGCGGAGATGCAGGCCGATGCGAAGGCGGCGCACGAGGCGCTGGTGGAACTGGTCGCTGAAGGCAAAGACGAGCTCATGGAGGAATTCTTTGCCGCGGGCACGATTGCAGAACAACATCTGATCACGGCACTCCACGAGGCGATACGCGAAGATCGCATTTTCCCTGTGCTCTTTTCGAGCGGACTTGGCAATGTTGCTACGGATCACTTGCTCGATTTTCTAAAGGTCTACGCTCCCGCGCCCGTTGAGCGTGAGCCTGTCGCGGCGCGTGCCGTCTTGACTGCCGTTTCAGCTAATGGACACGAGGCCAATGGTCCGGCAACAAAGGTGCCGGTTGTGGAGGGCGATGGCTCACATGAAATCGTCATGCGCAAGGTTGACGACAAAGAACCGGTTTCGCTGTACGCCTACAAGACGATGACGGACCCATTTGCTGGACGCATCACCTTCTTCAAAGTGTTTTCCGGGATCGTAAAGAATGATGCTGCGGTTACAAATTTTGGACGCCGCGGCACCGAGAAGCTTGCACACCTTTCCATCATGCAGGGCCACACTGCGGTTCCCGTCACGGAGTTGCATGCAGGCGATCTGGGTGCGGTGGCCAAGCTTCGGGACACATTGACTGGCGACACGCTGGGTGACAAAGGCCATGAGATTTTCTTTGAGCCCGTTGCTCTACCGGAAGCGGCGATGACCTATGCGATCGAACCGAAGACACGCGCTGATGAGGACAAGCTGGCTCCTGCAGTTCACAAGCTGATGGAGGAAGATCTTCTCGTTCGTTTCTTCCGTGATCCTCAGACCAATGAATTCCTGATTGCGGGAGCTGGACAACCACACATTGAGGCGATCGTCTCCAAACTTCGCCGCCGCTATCACACGGAAGTGACGCTGAAGGCGCCGAAGGTTCCCTATCGCGAAACGATTCGGGGCCGCGCCGAGGGACATGGTCGACACAAGAAGCAGACCGGAGGCCATGGCCAGTTCGGCGATTGCAAGATCCGTATTGAACCGCTCACGCGCGGCAGTGGCTTCGAGTTCATCAACGATATTTTTGGTGGAGCGATTCCCCGCAACTTCATTCCCGCGGTTGAAAAGGGCATTCAGGAGTCGGCGGCGCGGGGCTATCTTGCGGGCTACCCGGTTGTCGATTTTCGCGTGACGCTGTATGACGGCAGCTACCACGATGTGGATTCGAATGAGTTGTCGTTCAAAATGGCGGGCCGCCTGGCTTTTCGAAAGTGCATGGAGCAAGCCAAACCATCGCTACTGGAGCCGATCATGCGCGTCGAGATTGAGGCTCCGGAGGAGTTTGCCGGAACGCTCATGGGTGATCTCAATCAGCGGCGCGGCCGGGTTCAGGGCATGGAAAGCCGAGGAGCTACGACCGTTGTTCGCGCCGAGGTTCCTATGGCTGAGATGCTCAGCTACGGCTCAAGCCTGACGGCGATGACTCAGGGGCGGGGCAGCTTTCACATGGAGATGGATCACTACGATATCGTGCCCCAGCCGATAGCCGAGAAGATTGTCGCCAATGCTAAACGTCCACTGCAGGAAGAAGAGGAGGAGTGAGCCAGCCGCTGATCCAACAGCGGCGAATCCTACCCCTCTCTCACGCGCAGTCGCTTGTGAGGGGCTAGATCGGGTTCCGGTTGGCGAGGCTGAGTGTTCGAAGTCTCTCCTCGGCTCTCGGCCTTGCTCTGCGGGAAACTGCTCAGGACGACCTGCGGTCTCATGTTAGTTGGCAAGAACAGGCTGAAGACAGTCCCGTGTCGATCCTCCGAGGTAGAGGAACGGAGGCGAAGGTTGCCGCCGTAACGGTTGAGAATGGATCGGGTGACCCACAGGCCCAGCCCTGTTCCGGCCTGACCTTTGGTAGTGAAGAATGGTTCCCCGAGCCGCTTGCGGGTCTCGGCCGAAATTCCTGAACCGTTGTCGGCGACGGAAAAACGCAAGCCACACACCCCCACGTCAGACCATTTGCGGGTGTCGCGAATCCGGAGGGTGAGCGTGCCCCCAGTCGTGGACGCCTCGATCGCATTTGTGATCAGGTTTGACAGTACTTGCCGCATCTCGCCGGGAAATGCGGTGATTGTCTGGGATGACTCATATTGCCGGACCACGCTCAAGTCCTTGTCCGCAATTTTTCTCGAGTAAAGAACCAGCACTTCTTCGATGAGTTCGGTGAGCTGCAGCCGAACTGGCGTGCTGCTTTCCCGCGAAAACGTCAGGGTCTGCTTGCTGATTTGGACGACGCGATTCAACTCCGTCTGGGCCAACTTGAGGTATTCGGCGGATTGCTGCGGCGAACTGCGGTCGTTCTCCATCAGGTACAGCAGGTTGGTGATCGATTCGAGTGGGTTGTTGATCTCGTGTGCAATGGACGCGGCCAGGCGACCGAGTGTGAGCAGCTTTTGATTTACGCGCAGGACATCAGCTGCCCGTTCTAACTCGAGCCGGCCCTGCTCGTGCTTGTCGCTTTCGCGCCTTTCCCGAAGTGCTCGCTCGATGATCGCCGAAAGCTCGCCCATCTGACTAATTCGCACACAGTCGGACGCACCATCGCAAAGGGCCTGCGAAGCTTTGGACTCTTGTCCTTCCCTGCTGATGACGACCAGCGGGATACGTGGCTCCGCATTGCCGGCGTATTCCAGGACCTCGGATGCGGTCAGTGCGAGTGATCCGGTAGTTGCCGCCAGAATCAGATCGATTCTGCCTCGACGAACGCGATCCAGAAATTCAGCCCGTGTCGCAACTACCTCGAGGATCACTGTGAGTCCGGACCGCCGAATTCCATCACGGACGGCGTGGGCTGAGGCAAGATCATTGGCCAAGAGCAATATCCTGGGCAAAGAGGATGCTTGAGTTGCCCGATGGCGATTCATGGTTGGCGCCCTCACATTTCAGGTTTCAGGGTCTGTGGGGACCCGAGCGTCCTCCTGAAAATTACGATGACGACCTCCTCCGGCTTGTTGCTTCCTGGAAAACTTTTGGCAACCAGTTGGTCTCGTGAAACTCTAATAAAGAGTTGAAATTGACGAGCCTTTTGAGACAGATGAGAAGCTGGAAGCGCGCCACCCGGGCACTCCTGATGACTGGGTTGTCGTCGGCGCTGTCGTGTGCATGCGCCCTTGCGCAGGCGAACCCAAATAATTCGGCGGAGAACCCATACGTGGGTAGCATCCAGGCCGTTGCAGCGACGCCGGACGTTAAGCATCTGTCGCTGGATGACGCTATCCGACTGGGCATCGAGAACAATCTCGCCTTAACTCTGGCGCATATCAATGAGAAGTCAGCCGACGCGCAGAAATTGCAACTCCAGAATGCCCTGATGCCCAACCTCTCAGTCCATGGAGAGAATGGACTGCATCAGCTTAATTTGCGCGCAGGGGGCTTCACCCCGGGAGCCTTGGTCGAGTTCGGCGTGCCTCCGGATCAGGCTGCCAGCTTTCCGTACATGGTCAAGGTCGACTCCACGATCGGCCAGGTGAACATGTCACAGGCGATCTTTACCTGGGCCGGGTGGGACGTCTGGAAGGCTGCCAAGGCGAACCAGCGGGCGGCGTACTATGCCTCCCAATCGTCGCGGGGCCTGGTGGTGCTGAACGTGGGTACCTCTTACCTGCAGGCGTTGGCGGCGTCGGCGCAGGTGGATTATGCAGAAGCCCTGCTCAAGACCGACGAGACGCTGCTCTTCCAGGCGCAGGAGGAACACAAGGCAGGGACGGCGGCGAATCTAGATGAGCTGCGAGCGCGAGTGCAATACCAGACGCAGCAGTTGACGCTCATCCAGGCGGAGAACGATTTCAAGAAGTCGAAGATTGCGCTCAACCGGCAGATCGGGCTGGCGCCGGAGCAGGAGATTCAGCTGACGGATGCCACCCCCTATGCCGATCTGGCGGCCATGACCATCGCGGATGCCAAGCGCGAGGCTTATGCCAGCCGGCAGGACTACCAGGAACTGAGGCAGCAGATGGTTGCCGCGCATCATGAGCGGCAGGCGGCAAAGCACGAGCGCTTTCCCAG
>Ga0126381_100010243_pt1 | contig 10550 bp, 12 predicted proteins | sample PanSoiMetPlot_28_FD_96465 | JGI IMG/M metagenome (GOLD analysis project Ga0126381, IMG submission 96465) | Tropical forest soil microbial communities from Panama - MetaG Plot_28 | ecosystem: Environmental > Terrestrial > Soil > Tropical forest > Bulk soil | place: Panama | collected 2016-02-17 | reverse complement strand
GCGCTTGCTGTCGCTGCAGGAGCGCTGGGAGCGCAACGAAGCACGCAAGGCCTACGACGAGGCCATGGCCGCCGCCGCGGCCGAGCTCCCGCCCGTGCTCAAGGACGCCACCGTGAGCCACGGTGCCGGCAAGGCACAGTACAAGCACGAAACCTTGGGCGCGATCGAGAAAGCCGTGCGCCCGGTCCTCTCCAAACACGGCCTGCACTATCGCTGGCGAACAAATTCGGAGAACCCCGAGCGCATCATGGTGACATGCATAATTTCCGGCCACGGCTACCATGAGGAGAACAGCCTGGCCGGGCCGCCCGATCAATCCGGCGCCAAAAACGCCATCCAGGCGATCGGCTCAACCACCACCTATCTGCAAAGGTATACGCTCAAAGCCGCATTAGGTATTGCCGCAACCGAGGATGACGATGCCGGCGGCCTCGGCGAATACATCACGGCCATCCAGGTCGGCGAGCTGCAGGCCGAGATCAAACGCATCAATCGTACCGAAGAAAGCTTTTGCCATTGGCAGAAGATCGACAAGCTTGAACTGATGCCGGCCGCGCGCTTCGAGCCAGCACTGCGCATGCTCAAAGGATTGGGGAAGGATAAAAAATGATGAAATTGTCGGATGCAAGCCGCTTCGAACAAGGCAAAGTCCAGCCTATCTGGATTGCTGCTTGGCAGGTGCTTTATCTAATTGAACATATAGACGGCGGCACTCTCATCAGACTTCGCGATGATGTGACCCGCCATGTAACTGAGCCTCCAACCCAGGTCGCGCTGTTGATCGGAGCACGACGCTAATGCTGCAACGAAGCCCTGAATGGTTCCAGGCGCGCCTCGGCAAGGTCACCGCCTCGCGCATCAGCGACGTCATGGCCGAGCTCAAGAAGGGCGAGGCCACATCGCGCCGCAACTACCGCCGCCAGCTCGCGCTGGAGCAATACTACAAGACGCCGCAGGACAGCGCTTATCAATCCTTCGCCATGGCACAAGGCATCGCCATGGAGGCGGAAGCGCGCAGCGCTTATGCCTTTGCCACCGGTTGGGCGATCGAGGAAGTCGGCTTCGTGCAGCACCCGACGATCGCGCTCGCCGGCGCTTCGCCCGATGGCTTCGTTGGCATGGAAGGCCTGCTGGAAATCAAATGCCCCGATCCCAACGCCATGTACGAGGCGCTGGCCAAATATGCCGTCGACAAGAAATATCACGATCAGGCGCACTGGCAGATGGCCTGCTGCCCGGAGCGCAAATGGGTCGATCTCTGCTTCTATCGCGCCGGCTGCGACATCGAAATCATCCGCATCGAACGTGATGATAAGTACATCAAGCTTTTAGAAACGGCAGTGGTCGGTTTCCTCGCCGAAGTCGAAACCGATCGCGCGCTGCTGGAAAAGATGCGTAAATGAAAACGCCAGATGATATGGCGAAAAACATCACATTCAAGATCTGGGGAAGAAGAATGATGAAACCTCCCACCATCGTGTGTGTATGGATGGGCGAGCACTTCCTGCCCACCTTGCACTTCGCCCGCCTGGCCGAGAGCTCATTCACCTCGGGCCAGGCCTACCGCATGATCGTGCACCAGGAGCAAGAGGCCAAATTGACCCGCCGCACGCGCGAGCAAAACGGCAAGCTCTGGGCTATGCTCGGCGAGATCGCCGAACAGGTCGAACACTGCGGCCGCCGCTATGCGCCCGACCAGTGGAAGGTGCTGCTGATGCACGCCTGCGGGCATGAGGCCCAGCTGCTGCCGGCGCTGAACGGCAACGGCGTCGTGCCCTACGGCGGCCGCTCCTCGCACATGACCGTCGCGCAGATGGCCGAGCTGATCGAGTTCATTCAATACTGGGGAGAGCAACATGGGGTCAGATTTGCCGCCGACAAAGGCATCACCTGGGATGACGCGGGATGAGCTCCAGAAGCGCGAGCGGGAGCGCCGCGCCCGCTATCGCATCGAGCTCGACAACGGCGACGGCCGGCCAAGCGTCAATAAAATCAAGGATGATCCGCTGCTGGAAATGCTCAAGGAGGGCAAGCGATGACAATCAGCCGCCTGAAATGGGAAAATGCGTGCTGAGTTCAGCAAGCAAACCAAGCGCGAGGCATGGCTGCGCTGCCATGATGGGCAAGGCCTGCCGCGCTGCGAACGCTGCGGCCAAGCATTCGAGGGAAGGCGGCCGGAATACGATCACGCCAAGCCGGCCGAGCTGGGCGGGGACAATAGCTTAGATAATTGCCGGGTGCTTTGCCCGAAATGTCATCGAGAAAAAACCTTGATCGAGGACATGCCAGTCATCTGGAAATCGAACCGCGTGCGCGACAAGCATGCCGGCATCAGGAGGAGCAAATTCAAATGGCCCAGGAGAAAAATGCGGACGGGTTGACCGAGCGCGAAAAGCAGTTGCTGAGCATTGTCGCAGCAGCAATTCAGCTGTTGGAGCAAACCGTGCCGCTCGCCACCGCCTACCTGCGGGAGACTCTTGTGGAGAACAACGATCTCGGTGAAGCTTGCCGCAAGTTGCTCGCCGATTATGAACGCTTCAACATCAGGCTGTGACTAGACGGTGGTGGGTATGGCCCATCCATCCATATAATCGCGCACCTGTGCGAACAAATCGATCGCCTCGGCCTTCAGCTCGACCTCGCGGCGCACGATCGGGCCGTAGTGATTGCACAGCATGCGCAAGGTCAGCGCCGCGCTCTCGCAGGAGAACATCGGGCAATTCTTGCACAGCTGCTGGAATTGAAAGCCGCGGCCCGAACCGTAGCATTGCCAATCGCTCTCGCTGCAATTCACGTTCTGCGCGAAGGCCTCCAGATAGCAATAGCCGTGTTCGGCCATGAACTCATTCATTACGTCATCGAACTCGGGATCGCTGGCGCTGTGCGCATTGTAGGACGTCTGGAAGGCGCCAGCCTCGGCAGTGTCACTGCTGACATTTGATGCAGATCTATCGCGGCCCTCGCAGTGAGCACCCGAGCTCTCGCGCATGCCGTGTCCGAGCATGAGCGCATAAAGGTTCACCAGCACATCGATGCCGGGGAGCTCGTTGCTGGCACCGAGCCGGCGATAGTCATCCTTGTAGACGTTGAGCGCATCCTTGTCGGAATTGCGCCGCGCCTGCGCGATCTTGACCAGCGCCGGATGCCCGGCCTGCATGCGTAACTGGTCTTGCGCGAACGCCAGCGCCATACCTTGCGTCCAACCTGACGGCGCCTTGCCGCGATCCTTCCAGCTATAGCCGGCAATGTTGGAACCGCGGGCGATGGCGCAGATATCGTTCTGCTGCTTGGCGCTGAGCGCGCCCGGCGGCGGCGGCAGCGGCGGCTGCGAGCTGTCGAGCGCAGCCCAGGTTTGCGGGCCGATCCAGCCGTCGACGCCCAGGCCGCGGCTGCGCTGATAGTTGCGTGTCGCCGTGTCGGTCAGCGAACCGAAATCGCCATCGACATCGAGGCCGGCGTTGTTCTGCTTGTTGAGCTCGGTTTGCGCTTGCGAAACGTAGGGCAGCACGAACTCGGCGTCATCGTCGCCCTTGCCGATCGTCGGCTTGTCTGGGGGTACCGGCGACGGGGACGGTGGTGTTATCTCTTGGCCGGAAACCGCTTTGGCAATTGCCTGACAGATTGCATCAAAACGCTGTGGGTTTTGGTAGAGCGACACATCGGCTGAGCTGTCGACAAAGCAGACCTCGATCAGGATCGCCGGCTTGTTCGTGTTGTTGAGGAAGTAAAGGTCGGTGCGCTTCTTCGGCCCGCGATTGACCAGGCCGCCGGCAACGCTGATCGCTTTCGCCACCTCGCCGGCGAGCGTGGCTTGGCTGACATACAGGCATTCGGTGCCCATCGGCTTCGAGGTGTTCTGATAAGAATTGAAATGCACACTGACGTCCAGGTCGCGGGTCTGGCTGTTGTGGAAGTTCACGATCGTTTTCAGATTGGTGCTCTGATCGCGCGAGGTAATGTCCTCGAATGTCACCGTGCCGACGCCGGCGCTGATCAAACAACTTGCCACCCAATCGACAACGCGCACCGCTTCCTGATGCTCGCTGATTATGCCAACGGCGCCAGAAATGTACTTGCCGTGCCCGCTCGAAATCACGATCCGCATGTCGGTTTCCTCATTTTGCTGGTACGATGCACTTCGACATCAGGTCCATAACTCGCGCATTCTCAGTGATCCACATTTTGCTCAATTCCTGTCGCTGTTGGTAAAATTGATTTTGGCTGTAGAACATAAAGACGATCAGCATGATATTTGTGACAATCATTGCCAACGTCATCGGCTGCGAGCCGAGAGCGGTCGCAACACTGTTGGCGAACTTGCCCGCCTCCTCAAGTGCTCCAGGGTTCATCGCTGTGCCTCCGCTTGATAGTACGGATAGCCCTCGGGCGTTTGCTCCGCGGCAAGAGTGCCGTACATTCCAGCCCGCAGCGCTCGGCCGCTCAATGGCATCATTCTAAGGTTGGCGCCTTGTGCGAAGCCTGAACGTCCCGCAACCGAGCCGAGAAGATTGTGCGCCTGGATATCGACGGCGCGGTTTTCCAAATGCTTCAAAACCTTGCCGACCACAGGCGCAAAAGCGCCCACACCGGGAATGATCTGGTGTCCGACATAGCCCGCCATCAGCATGCCGAGGCCGCCGCCACCGCCGAGAACGTTACTGAGATAACGTAAAGTATTGCTGTAGCTGGTGCCATTGATGATCGCCAGCAACTGGACGCGCTCTTGGTCGGTCAGACCATGCATGGCGCGTTCGTTCTTCGAGAATGCGAGAAGCCCTTGCCTGATCTTGTTGTCGAAGTTCGCTCCGCTATGAGTGGCCGCAGTCGCGGCCTCGATGTCACCGATCTTTTTATCGAGTGCTTCGGCCAACCGCAGAACCGAAAATTCGTGGTCGGCCTTCTGCAGCAGCGACACCCCAGGATGGCCCGCTGGCATTGACTGTTCGATGGCCTGGTCGATGCGATTGGTCAGCGCCTGCGCGGCTTGTCCCAATCCTTTCTTGTAGAGCGTTTCACGCATGCCTTGGCGCCAGGTGACAAAATCGCTCACGTTGCTCGCGGAATTGAGTTTGGGAATTAGTTTTTCGGCGGCCTCGGTATCGAACGGAATGCGGTTGAGATCGGCCCGCATTTGTCCAGTGAGATTGAACGTCGTTTTCCAATCGACCGGAGCGGCCTGCGCTTCCTTGTCCCATTCGCGATAAAGCCCTTTCACTCCTGCAGGCGCTTCTTCTTTGAGCAATTGCCTTCGTGCCGCTTCGACGCTCGCGCGCTCGCCGCCAAAGGCTCCTTTTGCACCGCCGACAAATCCGGCAGCAAAACGGGCATAAGGTTCAGCTGCAGGCGCCAGACGCTGCGCAGCCTCGCCGGCAGTCTCGGTGGCAATGCCAGGCACCAATGCTTGTCCAACAAGCCGGCGGCCGATGCCGCCAGGCCCCGCCAGCGCTGCCGGAACGAACTCGCCGATAGTCTCCGCGTGGCGGCCAGCCGTCGTCTGCGGCTGATACATTGGCGCGCCCATCAGATGCTCGACGCCGCGGGTGATGTCCGCGCTGCCATAGGTGGGCTCACGCCATTCGCGTGCCGGCGTTTGCAGATCCGCGCCAAGATAATTTGCCACCGCTTTTGCCCCGCGCACGCCGTAGTCGATCCCGCGGGCACCCATTTCGGCGAGATCGCCCGGCAAGCCGGCGAGCCCGATGCCACCTCGGATGATGCCGGTGCCGGCTGACTTGGCGACGTCGGCAGCAACCTGGCCGCCAGTCATTGGCTGCACGTCATGCCAATCATCCTGCGCCTGCGGCGTGACGTCTTTCCAATCGCCCTCATCATCTGCCATCGGCGCACCTATTTCTGACTGATAAGCTTACCCTCGTTGTCGTAATACAAAGTCCTGCCCTGCGCGTCCTTCACCCTCCAGCGTGTCTCACCTCTACTGTTTTGCTGCTGAATTGCGCCGGCGGGAACGCCGCTCGGAAGCGTCTGCAATGGGTTCTTACCGCCGCCCATCCAGTAATAAAATCTTTGCGCGGCTTGCGACCATGACATCTTGCCCGCTTCAAAATCAGCCCGCGATTTCGCCATGTCGCGGCGAAATTCCATTTTTTCTCGCGGGGTCATTCCAGGCGGGTAAGGTTCGTCGCGTCCGGTGATCCAATTTCGGTAAGTCGAAGCAACGCCCTCTTGTCCAGCAATCTTGTCGGCCTGCCCGATCGGAATATTGCGCACGGTTTGCTTGAGCGGATCATACTGCAGCGCTTCCCACTCTCCCGTTTCCTCGTTCTGGCGAAACTGCACTTGCGGCTTGTAGGCGAGCTCCCGCGTCAGCGCGAGGCGTTGGCTTTCTAAGCCAAGATGGCCGCGCTGAATGCCGAGCTGCTGTTGCTGATAGTTGTACTGATTGACTTGCTGCTGGCGCGCGAGATCCGCAGCTGCGCCGCGCTGATAGCCCGAAAGCGCCGGGCCCCACTTGTTGAACGGATTGCCGCTCAACAGGCCGAGCCCCAAGCCGATCGCGCCTTGCTGCCATCCCGGCGCAGCACCCGGCTGGCCGGCAGGCGCTGCCTGGCCGCTGCCGCCGCCGCCAAACCATGAACCGAGCCCGCTCAAAATGCCACCGATGGTGCCGCCGTTGCCGCTCGCCACCGCCGGGCCAGCCGCACCCGCTACGGCATTCGAACCAGGATCGAGCGCATAGGCGTTGCCGACATCGGGCGGCGCCTGCGGATTGACGGTGATCGGCGTTGCCGGCGGCGCCCAGTCCTGCGGCACCGGCGTGCCGCCAAGCCCCTGCAAACCGCCGGTGAGGCCGGCGTAGTAGTCTTGGATATCGCCATCAGCCATGGCTCACCTCCTAGAGGAACGCACCGGCGAGCGCGCCGGCGCCCGCGCCCAAACCAGCACCGAGCGGCCCGCCGAAGGTCGAGCCGAGGCCTGCACCGGCGAGCGCGCCGCCCGCCAGGCGCGAGGCGAGCGAGGCCTGCAGCGGTGTTTGCGCCGTGACTTGCGTGCCGCCGAGCGAGCCCGCACCGGACAAGATCGCGCTCTCCATCTGCAGCGGCACCCAAGGCGCGTTCTGCAATGCGTTGAACTCCTGAATTTGTCCCTGCAGCACTTGCTGATTGTAGTTTTGCATGTACTGCCCACCGGCCAGCAGTTGCTGCGAAGGAATGTAGGGCGCCTGTTCGATGGTAGGCAGCGCACCTGCCCATTGCAGCGCCTGGCCGACGCCTTGCTGCGCGATACCGGCCTGTTGGCCGTAGGTCTGCCCGAGCCCTTGCGTGGCCTGCAGCGCGCGTTGCTGGCGCGCCTCGTAATCCTGCATCAGCAGCGGATCGGCGACCTCGGCCTGGGCGCGCGCCATCACGTCCTGCATTTGCGCCGAGCCGTAGCGGCCGGCCGCCGACATGCTCGACTGAATGGCCTCGTTGCCGCGCCGGTTCTGCGCATCGATCGACGCCTGCAGATACGGATTGGCCGCACCTTGGGCGAGCCCGTAGATTTGTCCGTATTGGCCGGCTGTCGTACCCAGCCCACTCAGCGCCGCTTGCACGTCGGGCGTCTGCCCCAACGTGTTTATCATGTTGGTCGCTTGACCGAGGCCGGCAACGCTGGCGTTCCAGGCCGGCGCGAATTGCGTCGACGCCGCGATGTTGTTGATGCCCAGGCCTTGCGTGATCGTGGGATCGAGCGGCGCCTGGGTCGGGCCCTGGTAGGGCTGCGGTATGCCGGCTTGCTGCAGACCCGAGGCGGCTTGGTACATCAGGCCGAGATAGGGCTGCACGCCCGCCCACGGTGTGGTCGTCGTGGTCGATGTCGTGACCGGAGGTTGGGTTGAGCCGCCGCCCGTGTTCATAGCATCTTCTCCATCACCACATGGGTCTGCTTATAGCCGTGCTTTTTGAGCAAAGGTTTCCAGCCAGGACGGCAAAAAGGTTTCGAGATCGTGCAGCCGACTTTTTCTTTTAGGTATCTCTCGGCCTCGGATAAAATATATTCCCAATTGTCCTTCACGCCGAAGCCGGTGGCCCAGCGCAGCTCGCCGATGAGCTCGCGTCCTAGTTGGCGAAAGATCATGCCGATCAATGCACGCGGCTTGTCGTTGTCATCGAAGACGACGCCGACCTGCACTTGGCCATTGAAAACGAGGGCAATCAGTTCATCGACCGTTTCGTCGCTGCGATCGGCAATGCGCGGGATGAATGGTCCCCATGCGTTGCGGGTTTTCCATACCTCGGTTTCTTCGATCGGCTGTCCCTTCACGGGTGTCGGGATGGGGATGAAGCGCATCAGAGTTTTATCATCGCATTGAGGAAGGTACAGGGCGACATTATTGAGACGGTGATTGGAAGGCCGCCGCCGACGTTCTGGGTGCTGCCTGGATTGGTAAATTCGAGATTGCCATCGGAACCCGCCGCAAAACCCGCTGTCGTGATGAAGCCTGCAGATTGCGCAGCTGGGCCGTGATTGTGCGAAGGCAGATTGCCTCCCAGGATGCTGATCGACGCGCTCTCCGCACCTAGCGTATTGCCGGCAATGCGGGTGGTGAGCCCACTGCCGCTGCCGGCGAGGCCAGCAAGGCGGCCGCTGCCCTTGGGCAATGATTGCCGACAATTTGCGTTGAATGCGGTGGTGGCGTTGTTGCCTTGGCTCGCGCGCGTAATCACCGTGCCGGCACTGTTCTGCAGCGGCACATCAGCTTCGTTGTAGCTGTTGAAGTAGAGCGCGAACAACGCCGAAGTGTCGGCATTGGCGCGTATCGTGCCGCCCGAGCTCGCATTGCCGATCGTGCCGTCTTGCCATAGCACCCAGCCGGCATCCGCCGTCACCTTGTGCGTCCATTTGATGTCGCCGGTGGTGAACTGCGACACCGCGGTGGAATTGATGGTGACGGTGTTGCTGGCATTGTTGATGCTGATGCCGGTGCCGGCGGCGATCGAAATGCCGGGCCCCGTCATCGTATTGATGCTGGTGATGCCCGAACCGCCGCCGCCGCTCGGCGGCTGCTGCCAGGTGCCGTCCGCACGCAGGAAGTTGAGCGTGCCGCCGCCCGATGCCGGCACCAGGCCGTTGACGCTGGCGGTGAACACACCGAGCGCGCCGAGCTTCGTCGTCACCCAGGCCGTCGTCGCAATCGCGCTGCTGTTGTCGCTGCCGCCAACCGTGGGCGCCTGCGCTGTGCCGGTGAACGTCGGCGAGGCCCAGGCATCGACCCATGCCGCATTGAGCCGGCCGTAGATATGGCCGTCGCTGGGCGCATCGGAGAGGCCGCCGCCGCCGGTCAGCAACGGCGTGAAATACTGCGTGACGATGATGACGCCGGTGCCACCGGTGCCGCCCCAGAAGCCTGCGCTGTCGACGCCTGCCGCACCGCCGACGCCGACAACGTAAGGATAGGTCGGAGCGGGGTTGAGGATCAGCTTGCGCAGATAGCCGCCGGCGCCGCCGCCCGAGCCGGCGTAATTGAGAAACCGGCTGCCGCCACCACCGCCGCCGCCGGAATTGGTCATGCCGGGGAAGCCGGCAGTGCCGCCGCCGCCCGCACCACCACCCGCGCCGCCGAATGCCGAGCTCCCACCATTGCCGCCGATGACGGTGGTGTTGCCGACTTGGGTTTGCCCGGCAGCGCCCTGGCCGCCCTGGACGTTGATATCGCCGCCCGTTGCCGTGCCGCCGGCGCCGCCCGAGGAGCCGTTGGGCGCACCGCCGCCGCCACCCAAGCAAAAGATGGCGCCGAATATCGTGCTGCCGCCGGTACTGCCCGCCTGGTCGAGGGCGCCGGCACCGCCACCGCCGCCGGCGACCATTTCTACTTCGATGGCGGTGCAGCCGGTCGGCAACGTGTAGGTGCCGCTGCCAGCAGTGAGGACTTGCCGGGTGATGGTGACCGGCGGCGCCAGCGTAGTTTCATGCACGTTCTGCAGCACCCAGTTGGTGCCGTCGTAAATGAAATCGGCATAGACGCCTTGCGCCAGCTCGCCGGGATTGAGCGCAGCCCCGCCTTGCTTGACGACGTTGGCGGCGGCAAACCCGTCCATCGCCAAGGTGACGGGACCGGTGTTGGCCCCAGGCCCGGTCTTGAGCGTGCAGCGAAAATTCGTAGGGATGGTATCGGTGCCCGAGACAAAGCCGATGCCGGAAATGAAGGTCTGCGCATTGGCCGTGCCGCCGGTGATGACCTGGCCGGTGAGCAAGTTGCGATTTTTCGCGGCCGCCGCCATCATCGAGCGGCCGGAATTGTTCACGGCAGCGCGCGGCATTCCTTCCAGCCAGTTGATCGAACTGTCGGCGTTGCCGTTGTTGATCGCGCTGACCAGCCAGCTGTAGATATTTTCGCCGGGCATTAGCTTCAGCTCCCGTAATGCTCAGTCACAATGATGATCCCCGGACTGCCGGCGGCGCCGACGCCGCCGCCGCTGCCATTGATGCCGAACGCGCCACCCGCACCTACGACGTAGGCATAGGACGCTGCGGGATTGGTCACGATGAATTTGAGATAGCCGCCGCCACCGCCGCCGCCGCCAGCGTTCGGTGTTGAGGCAATGCCGGCG
>Ga0126381_100010240_pt1 | contig 10551 bp, 7 predicted proteins | sample PanSoiMetPlot_28_FD_96465 | JGI IMG/M metagenome (GOLD analysis project Ga0126381, IMG submission 96465) | Tropical forest soil microbial communities from Panama - MetaG Plot_28 | ecosystem: Environmental > Terrestrial > Soil > Tropical forest > Bulk soil | place: Panama | collected 2016-02-17 | reverse complement strand
CCCGTAGCCTTTTTCATGGGCGAGGAATTGTCATTGCCCACCCACACGCCGGTTACCAGATCGGAGGTGAAGCCGACGAACCAGGCATCATGGAAATCCTGGGTGGTTCCGGTCTTACCCGCGGTGGGCCGCTCGGCAAGCCGCGCCGCCTTCCCGGTGCCTGTCAGAACCACCTGTACCATCATCTCGGTCATGGCCGAGTCATTCGCGGGCGACATCACTGGAGTTGAACCCTCCGGCTCGCGCCGATACAAAAGCTTGCCGCTGCCGGTACGAATGCGGGTGATCGCATAAGGCTTCACCTTATCGCCACCATTCGCGAATGATGCATAAGCGCCCGTCAATTGCAGCGGCGTCACGCCTGACGTGCCCAAGGCCAGCGATGCCACCGCTTCCAGCGGCGTGTCGATCCCCAGCCGCCGAGCGGTGCTGACGACTTCCTTGGCGCCCACTTCATCGGTCAATTGTGCAGCCACTGAATTGGATGATTCAGCGAAAGCGTTGGTAAGCGTGATTTCGCCTTGATATTCGCCCTCGAAATCGGACGGTTTCCAGCCGTGAATATCCACCGGCCCGTCATTTATCACGTCATTGGGCGTGCGACCATGCTCAAGGGCAGTGAGATAAACGAAGGGCTTGAAAGCCGAGCCGGGCTGGCGCACCGCGTCGGTGGCGCGATTGAAGCTCGAATCCGCGTAATTGCGGCCGCCCACCATGGCGCGAATGGCGCCGTCCGGCGACATCGCCACCAACGCCGCTTGACTCGCGTGAATTTTCTCGCCTTGCCCGTCTAATCCCTGCTCCACCGCGCGTTCGGCTACAGTTTGAGTGGCAAGATCGAAGCTCGTTTCGACCGTGACCGGCTCGCGGCCGGGTCCCAACAGGCCGTCCAGTTGGGCGATCACCCAATCGGCGAAATAGCCGGAGTCGGGTGTCCCGGCGCTCGAAACGATACGCGGCCGGCTCCTCCGGGCTTGAGCGTTCTCGCTGCCGTTGATGAAGCCCGCCTCCAGCATCGCTCCGAGCACCACGCCTGCGCGAGCAAGGGATGCGTCGGTATCGGACAGCGGATTATATCGTGTCGGCGCCTTCACGCTGCCCGCCAGCATAGCGGCTTCTATGAGGCTCAATTCACTTGCATGTTTGCCGAAAAATCTCTCGCTTGCCGCCTCGATGCCATATGTGCCGGCGCCGAAATAGACCCGATTGAGATAAAGCGTGAGAATCTGGTTCTTGGAATAGTGCGACTCCAGATAAAGGGCGAGCATCGCTTCCTGCACCTTGCGGTCGACGGTGCGATTTGGATCGAGATAAAGATTCTTGGCGAGTTGCTGGGTGAGAGTCGAGCCGCCCTGCACGATATGACCTGCCATCATATTTTCGAGAGCGGCGCGGACCATGCCAACGGGATCGAGCCCGATATGCTCGCGGAAGCGGCGGTCCTCAATGGCGATGAAGGCGTTTGGGACGAATTCCGGCAAGTCCTCCACTTTCACCATGGCCTCGTGTGTGAGGCCGCGGCGGGCGATGACGCGGCCATGATCGTCAAGAATAGTGACGTCGCGCGCGGGCGCCGCAGCCAGAAGATTGCGCACCGGCGGCAGACTCGAGAGGAAATGCGTCCAGAAAATCGCGCCGAAAATTGCTCCCCAAGCGACCAGCACCAAAAGGACATACGGCCAAATGCGCTTTTTGCGGGACGCGGGTGGCGGCCGGTCATCTTCGTCGAAAACGCGCCTCGGCGCGCCCGCGCTCGCGGGGTTGCGCCATCCTGGTTCGGTTCTCGACTCTCTCCCCATGCCCCTATGGTCGACCGGAAGGGTTAACGCGCGTTAAACACTTGGGCGGGACGCCAGACGGTACCCCCCGCCCTCGGTCAAGAGGATGTGCGCTTCGCCTGGATTTTCCTCGATTTTCTTGCGCAGGCGGTAAATGTGAGTTTCCAGCGTATGCGTCGTGACGGCGGGGTTATAACCCCATACCTCATGCAGCAAGGTCTCGCGCTGCACCGTGGCGCCGGCAGCGTGAAGGAATTTCAGGATATCGGTTTCCTTCTCGGTAAGCCGCACTTTGCGGTCCCCCTGGACCAAAAGTTTTGCGCCAGGCCGGAACAGATAGGGGCCAATCTCGAAGGGAGTCTCGTCGCTGGAGGCATGGCGGCCGAGGTGCGCGTTGAGCCGGGCGAGCAGCGCCGCAAAGCGGAAGGGCTTCTCGATGTGCTCGACCGGGGGCAATGGAGCGTCCTGCTCCGACAAGAACAGGATTGGCGCGTCAAAACCCGAAGTCTTCAATTCCTGTACCAGGACATCGCCCGCGCCGTCCGCAAGACTCTGGTCGATAATGGCGAACGCGTATCCGCCGTCCTTGGCCAGCCCGCGCGCTTCCGCGCCGCTGGCCGCTTCAACCACGGCATAGGACCCTTCGCGCGCCAATTGTTCCGCCAAAGAGGCGCGTAAGACTTCGTCCTCGTCGACCAATAGCACGCGCTTCGCGCTGGGCATGTCGCTCCATCCAGACGCGCCAAGAGTAGCGCGCTCCAAAACTCACTGAAAGGCGGCATTTCTGCCCCAATCCGCCCAGAACATGATAAAGGGCTTGCAAATAAGGCCTTTTTATGTTGGCAACCGAGCCGAGATGATCGGTTTCGCATCATTGCCGGCCGGCAGAGAATCTCGATTTGATTAAACCTGTAGAGTTCGCCTGCCGGCCAGCCATCATCGCCAGGTTCAGGGCCGCTATCCCTGGTGCCTCAAAGTCCGGTTTGCGCTAAGGTTGATTCGTGGATCTCATCATTTCCAACTCGCCGGCCGGCCCGGTGGTAGACTGGGGCGCCGGCCCGCGGCGGTGTGCCGTTGGTCCGGGCGGTATTGCTCACAAACAGGGCGAAGGTGACGGGGTCACGCCCATCGGCGTCTACCCATTCCGCCGGCTTTTTTGGCGGGCCGATCGGACCTCGCAGCCGCGTTCCATCCTGCAAGCGCGGGCGCTGGAAAAAGACGATGGCTGGTGCGATTTCCCGAGCGATCCCAACTACAACAAGCTCGTGAAGCATCCCTATCCCGTCAGCGCCGAGCATCTTTGGCTGGATAGCCACGTCTATGACATTATCGTCGTGATCGGCTTCAATGACGATCCCGTGTTACCCGGCAAAGGCAGCGCGGTCTTCCTGCATCTGGCGCGCGATGGCTATCCCCACACCGCCGGTTGCGTGGCGCTCACTGACCACGATCTGCGCGCGGCGCTGGCACAGGTTCAGCCGGGTGACAGGGTGTTGATTACCGGCTAATGCGCGCGCCGAATATTGCGGAACCCACTCGCACATAAGTCGCGCCGAAGCGTATCGCCGTCTCGAAATCGCCGCTCATCCCCATGCTGAGTTCGGACAGTGCATTTTCCTTCGCCAGTTTGGCGAGGAAAGCAAAATGCGGTGCGGCTTCATCTTCAAGCGGAGGAATACACATCAGTCCCGTCACGGGCAGTTCCAATTTGCGGGCATAGGCGATCAGGCTCTCCGCGTCCTTTGGCATCACGCCCGCCTTCTGTTGTTCCTCGCCCGTGTTGACCTGAATAAAGAGGCGAGGGCACCTGCCGCTTTTGTCCCGTTCGGCGGCGATGGTGTCGGCCAGTTTGGCTCGGTCTAGGGTCTGAAGGACATCGAACAGAATAGCAGCGTCTTTCACTTTATTAGTCTGTAAGGGCCCAATCAGGTGCAATTCCAAGTCCGGGAATTCCTGTTTCAGGGACGGGAATTTTGCTAAGGCTTCCTGCACACGGTTTTCGCCAAACAAACGCTGGCCCGCCTGTAACGCCTCCCGGATGTCCGCTTCGGTGATGGTCTTGCTCACCGCCACCAATCTTGTTTTGGGGGCAGGTGCGATCGCCGCCTTTCGCGCCGCGTCGATGCGCGCCAGAATGGTGGCCAGATTTTCCGGAATGTTCATGACGAATGGGAAATTAGCAAGACAGGCGGGCCGCCTCAACGCGGGCCTGCTGGTCCTTGTGACCGACGACGATCGCCTGGCCGATCCCGTTGCAGCCGCGCGCCGCCTGCCCAAAGGCAGCTTAGTGATTCTGCGCGCGCGGGATCCAAGGCGCCGCCGCGCTCTGGCGGAAGCATTGCGCGCTCAGACAAGCGGTCTAATCCTTCTCGCAGCGGACGATCCCGTGCTGGCGGACCGTCTGCATGGGCTTCACCTGCCGGAGAAGCGGGCGCGCGAGGCAGCACATTGGCGCGCCTTGCGGCCCCATTGGTTGATCACCGTGGCGGCGCATTCCGGCCGTTCCCTTCACATCGCCCATGCCGACGCAGCGCTTCTGTCACCAGTTTTCGCCACCGAGAGCCACCCCAAGGCGCGCCCCTTAATGCCGGCGCGCGCCAGGTTATTGGCGCGCAATGCACGACTTCCGGTCCTGGCGCTGGGTGGCGTCTCGCCACGAAACGCACTCCTGCTCAAAGGATTTGCCGGTCTTGCCGCGATCGGCGCGCTGTCTTAGACGTGAAGGTTCACATGCAAAAAGCCGGCGTCCATACCCAGATGCGCGGCGCCATTGAAAAACAGGCCAACCGAGCGGGCATAATCCAAGCGTTGCCAGCCGCCGGTGATCTGCCAATTCCTGTTCAGCACATAGCCTAGCGAGGCCTGGCAGCCGTTGAGGCCAAGTTGTGGCAGGCCCGCGACGGCATCCGCATTCCCGTTGCCATATTCCACGCCGGCGACCCATTGATCATAGGTGGCATCGGCCGAAACAAAGGACGCGTGCGTGGTGCCCCTTTGCTGGCTGTGGGTGATATCGAACGCATAGGCGTTGCTCTGACGATAAGAGCCGCCCAGCGACACTGCGAGGTCGTCGCTCACCGTATAATCGGCGCGCGCGCCTGCGCCCAGATCGCTCACGCCTTCCTGGCCGGGAAGTTTGTGCTCGCCTTCGCCTTCGACAAACCCGCCATAGCCTGTAAGCGTAACCGGACCGAATTCGTCGGAATACCGCAGGCCCGCTTCCCACATGTCGCTCTGCCGGTCGGGCAGGGACGGACCCTCATGGATGAATGGCGGTATTTCTTTGCTTTGGCTGGGTGTGAAGGAGAGCGCCAGCTGCAGGCCGAACAGCGCAGGGCTGAGATAGGTGAATTTGGCATAATTGGATGAGGCGCCTACCTGGGTCCTCAGCGCGAACATGTCGGTCACGGCGCGGTGTGTGGCGGGATCGCGGAAGAAAGTGGTCTGGGGATCGTCGAGCGAAACTTGGGCGTCCACCTTGGGGCCGGTCACTGCCACATCATAGGCACCGCCATCGGTGAGGCCGATCTGGACCCGCCCCAACCCGGTGCGGGCTTCACCATAAAGTTTTTCCCAGAAATCGCCGTCGTAGCGGCCGCGCGACAGAGGGTCGCTTACCATCAAAGCGGCGCTCAGCCCTAGCGAAAGGCCGGAATCGTAATCGCGATAGAGCCTAGGCATCGCCTTCAAGGCGCCGGAGGCCGCCTGCTGGCCCTTTAGATTGGTGTCGAACAGGGCCCCGCTCGCCGCACCCCCAAAGGAAAATTGCGCATCGCCCAAGGTCGTTTCAAAGGGATCAAAAATGAGGTGATTGTCCTGGGCGATGGCGGGAGTTCCTGCCAAAAACAGCCCCAAAGCCGCCCATCCCAATCCTGCTCTATTGCCTTTTTGAAATTTCCGCCCCGCCATAAGCCCTTCTAACATAAGCCAAACCGCCCCACCCGCGACAAGGCGCGCGCCGTTGCGTGGCCGCCCCCGTGCCAGTATAAGCCGGGCAAGGCCAGGGGGTGGACGGTAACCCTGTTGGGCACCGTCGAAGGAACGAACCTGATGCGAATTCTGCCCGTAATTCTATGCGCGTTGACGCTGCCCATGCTTGCCGGTTGCGGCGGCGGTGAAACCACTACCGATATGGACACCGGCGCCACGATCGTGGCAGGCGGACAGGGCAAGATGACCTTGGGGGTCAATTCCTATCTCTGGCACGCAGCACTCGACACTCTGTCCTTCATGCCGCTGGCCAGCGCCGATCCCTTCGGAGGCGTAATCATCACCGACTGGTATGTCGCCCCCAATGCCCCGAACGAGCGGCTGAAAGTCACTATTTATATTCTCGATCGCAATCTTCGCGCTGATGGGCTCAAAGTGGTGGTCTTCCGCCAGACCCGCAATGGCTCGACTTGGACCGATGCCGCGCCCAGTGCCGACACAGCGCATAAGCTCGAAGATGCGATCCTTACACGCGCGCGCGAATTGCGTTTGGCGACTTTGAATCCCCGCGCGTAGACCGATTTTCCGGTGTCGCGGTTTCGAAGTTGCCAGCATCGATATTGGTCACCGACTTCGAAGCCCGAACGACATTGGACATCAATAATTTGCTAGGGTCCTTCGATTCTGAAAATTCGCGCACACTCGATATAAAGTTGAGGCGATTTCAGAATCTGGACACTGGTGCGGCCAAGCCTGTTCGAACGGGCGATTCAGGCCCCTGACTCGAAAGGCGTGAGATGGCGCGTTACAACGCCAAGGAATCGGAAAAATACTGGCAGTCCGAATGGGACCGCCGCCGGCTGTTTGTTACACCGGATCACGGCGACAAACCAAAATGCTACGTGCTGGAGATGTTCCCCTATCCGTCGGGACGCATCCATATGGGGCACGCCCGCAACTATACGATGGGCGATGTGCTAGCCCGCTTTCGGCGGGCCCAGGGCTATAGCGTGCTCCACCCCATGGGCTGGGATGCCTTCGGCCTCCCCGCCGAGAATGCGGCGCGCGATAAGGGCGTGAGCCCGCGCGACTGGACCTACGAAAATATCGCCTATATGCGGGCCGAGTTGAAACGCATGGGCCTGTCGCTGGACTGGTCGCGCGAATTCGCCACTTGCGATCCCGACTATTATCATCAGCAGCAGAAACTCTTTCTGCAATTCTACCAGGCCGGCTTCGTCTATCGCGGCGAAGCGGATGTGAATTGGGACCCGGTGGATCAGACCGTACTCGCCAACGAGCAGGTAATCGACGGGCGCGGCTGGCGCTCGGGCGCGGCGGTCGAGCGGCGCAAACTATCGCAATGGTTCTTCAAAATCACCGCCTTTGCGGAAGAGCTGCTCACGGCGCTCGACGCGCTGGACCGCTGGCCGGAAAAGGTGCGGATAATGCAGCGGAACTGGATTGGCCGCAGCGAGGGCCTCACCTTCCAATTCCAGCTCTCCGATGGAGAAAAACTTGACGTCTTCACGACCAGGCCCGACACTCTGTTCGGCGCCTCTTTCGTGGCCCTGTCGCCCGACCATCCTTTGACCGAGGCCCTGGCGAAGAAAGATTCCAAACTTCGGGCTTTCATCGCAGAGTGCCGCAAGATCGGCACGGCGGAAGCCGAAATCGAGAAGGCCGACAAGCTGGGCTATGACACTGGCCTGAGGGCCACACATCCCTTCGACCCGGATTGGCAGCTGCCGGTGATGGTGGCCAATTTTGTGCTGATGGGATACGGCACCGGCGCTATTTTCGGCTGCCCCGCACACGACCAGCGCGACCTGGATTTCGCCCGCAAATATAAGCTTTCCGTGACCGCGGTGGTGGTGCCGGAAGATGTGGACCCCAAAAGCTTCGTGATCGGCAACGAGGCCTATGTGGGCCCGGGCCGTCTCGCCAACTCCCGTTTTCTAGATGGCATGAGTGTGGACCAGGCCAAGAACGAGGTCGCATCCCGTCTCGAAAAGGCAGGCACAGGCAAACGCACAGTGAATTTCCGCCTGCGCGACTGGTTGGTGTCGCGCCAGCGGCCTTGGGGTTGTCCCATCCCCATGGTCCATTGCGAGAAATGTGGCGTGGTGCCGCTCAAGGAAAGCGACCTTCCAGTACTGCTTCCGGAGAAGATCGACTTCTCCAAAAGCGGCAACCCGCTTGATCGCGATTTGACTTGGAAGGCCGTAAAATGTCCCACATGCGGCGGGCCCGCCACGCGGGACACCGACACGCTGGATACTTTCGTGGACTCGTCCTGGTACTTTATCCGCTTTTGCGATAGCCACGCAAAGGCGCCAGTCAACAAGGATGCGTCAGATTATTGGCTGCCGGTGGACCAATATATTGGCGGCATAGAGCATGCGATTTTGCATTTGCTTTATGCGCGCTTCTTCACCCGCGCGATGAATCGCCTGGGTCTGATTTCGATTGAAGAGCCGTTTGCCGGCCTCTTCACCCAAGGCATGGTTTGTCACGAGACTTATAGCGACAAAGATGGCTGGCTCTCGCCCGACGAAGTGGTGAAAGAAGGTAACAAAGCCTTTCGCAAGGACAATCATGCGCCAGTCGAGATCGGCCCGTCGGAGAAAATGTCCAAATCCAAGCACAATGTGATCGCGCCGGAGACCATTATCGCCGATTACGGCGCCGATACGATTCGCTGGTTCATGCTCTCAGACACACCGCCCGAGCGCGACATCGAATGGACCGATACGGGCGCGGAAGGCTGCTGGCGTTTTGTCCAACGCATCTGGCGGCTGGTGAGCGAGGCGGAGGGCCTGCCCCCGCCCGGCACTGAGGCCGCGCCGGCCGACGAGGCTTCAAAATCACTGCGCCAGGCGGCGCATAAGGCAATCGCCGCTGTCACCGAAGACCTGACAGCGCTCAGGTTCAATCGCGCAGTAGCCCAGCTTTACATGCTTTCCAACGCCATCGCCGATGCGATCAACTCCGATGCCGCTACCAGGCGCGAGGCACTGGAAACCCTGGTACTTCTGGCGGCGCCAATGATGCCTCATCTGGCGGAAGAATGCTGGCGGGCGCTGGGCCATGACCAGCTGGTGGCTGAAACGGCTTGGCCGAAGCACGACCCCGCATTGCTAAAGACCGACAGCGTGACCATCGCCGTCCAAGTGAATGGTAAGCGCCGCGGTGAAATCACATTAGCGCGCGATGCAGACAACAATGCGGTGGAAGAAGCGGCCCTGGCGCAAGACGGCGTCAAGCGCGCGCTGGGTGGGGCTGGACCTAAGAAAATCATTGTCGTGCCTGGCCGGATCGTCAACATAGTGGCATGAAGACGCCTCCCCGAGCTTTTGCAGCTTTGCTTTCGGCGTTCCGGCTCAAGCCTAGGCGCCCGCAAGCGCTGCCAAGTTCGTACACGTCAGCTAACCCTCCCCCACCCGCGCGCTTAGGCGCGCGCTGGAGAGACAGGCCATCGCTTGGTTTGGGCATCGTCGTATGCGCCTCGCTCGCCGTTGCTGGTTGCGGCTTTCATCCCATGTATGGCGGGGGAAAGCTGGGGCCGGAACTAGCCTCAATTTATGTCGAGCCGGTACCGGAACGCGACGGCTATGAACTGCGTAACCAATTGATCGATTTGTTGGGCTCAGATGGACACGAGGCGGGAAAGAGCTATTTCCTCAAGCTCACGCTTACCCAGGCTTCAAACGGCGTGGCGCTGGAGAATAACGCCACTATCACCCGCTATAACAACACGCTAACCGCGGCTTACGTCCTGACGGATGCCCAGGGCAAGCAGATGACCAGCGGCAGCCAGACCAGTCTCGCCTCCTATAACGTTCCCAACGAGCCATATTCGACGCTTTCTGTGCAACAGGACTCCGACCGCCGTGCCGCCCAAGATCTGGCCGATCGGATTCGCGTGGATTTGGGCGCCTATTTCAGCGGCCGGCGATGATCGTCAAGGCCCAGGAGGCGGATCGCTTCGCTGCCAACCCGCCTAAACATTTGCGTGCGGCACTGGTCTATGGCCCCGATGCCGGTCTGGTGCAGGAACGGGCGGAAAGGCTGCTCAAAAGCGTGGTCGCCGATCTCGCCGACCCTTTCAACGTTGCAGATCTTAACGAGAACGCGCTGCTATCCGATCCAGCGCGTTTGGCGGATGAAGCGGCGGCGATTTCCATGATGGGTGGGCGACGGGTGGTCAGGGTGCGCGGCGCCACCAACAATCTTGCCGAACTGTTCGAGCAATTCCTGGACGATCCGCCGGGTGACGCCTTGGTGGTGGTGGAAGGGGGCGATCTCAATAAATCTGGCGGTCTGCCCAAATTGTTCGGCAACAGGGATAAAGCGGCAGCGATCGCCTGCTATGCCGATACTGCGAGAAGCCTGGAAGATGTAGTGCGCGATACCCTCCGCAGCGAAGGCTTCTCTATCGCTCCGGATGCGCTGGCCGATGCCGTGTCGCGGCTGGGCTCCGACCGGGGGGTGACGCGGCGCGAACTGGAAAAATTGATGCTCTATGCCGAAGGCCACAAAACCATAGTGCTCGATGATGTGCGCATGGCGATCGGCGATGAAGCCGAGGCCCGTGCGGAAGAAGCATCCGACGCAGCAGGCAGCGGCGATCTACCCCGTCTAGACCTGGCGCTGGAGCGGCTATGGACCGCCGATGCGTCGGTCAATCAGGTGCTGCGCGGTGCAATGGGGCATTTTCAGCGTCTCACCCTCGTCAAAGAGAATATCGGCCGGGGCGAAAGCCTGGATGTGGCAATGAAGAAGCTGCGCCCGCCGGTGCATTTTCTGCGCGAGCAATCCTTCAAGGCTCAGGCAAGCCGCT
>Ga0126381_100010239_pt1 | contig 10551 bp, 10 predicted proteins | sample PanSoiMetPlot_28_FD_96465 | JGI IMG/M metagenome (GOLD analysis project Ga0126381, IMG submission 96465) | Tropical forest soil microbial communities from Panama - MetaG Plot_28 | ecosystem: Environmental > Terrestrial > Soil > Tropical forest > Bulk soil | place: Panama | collected 2016-02-17 | reverse complement strand
TCCTCATACGCAACCGGTCCGATCGCGTCCCCGTCCAATAGCAGGATTTCCGCTTTCGGCAGCGCCATCAGGATCGGCGAGTGAGTGGCGACCACGAACTGGCAGGCTTTCTTCGCTCGTTCCATTATCAACGACAGCAATGCGAGGACGCGGGTAGGAGACATTGGAGCTTCGGGTTCGTCCAGAAAATAAAGCCCCTGCGGAACGAGTCTGTCCTGCAGCATTTCAAAGAAGGTCTCGCCGTGAGACTTGGCGACCGGATCCAATCCGTATTTCGAAGTGAGTTTTGTTTTGAGGCGCTGCCCGCCCGTCAGGGACTGCTCGGTATCCTCGCCGGACTCTTCGTCCCGCTCCGCGGCCTTTTCGGCTGCGAAGCCTGAGTTCATCGCCTGATCGGATTCCTTGCGAAGCCTGGCCGCGCGCAGGGTATAGCCGAAAACATCTTCCGCGCGAAGGTACATCGTGCGGCGCGGATGACCGCGGCGAACGAAGCGGAAGGCGGCGGCAAATTCATGCGCCGCCCACAAGGTTTCATCGAGATCCAGATCCTGGCTGCCGGCGGCGATCGCCTTGACGCCCAGCGCCAATCCCTCGAGCAGCGTTGATTTGCCCGACCCGTTCTCGCCCACGAGGAACGTGACCGGAGCGCGAAACTCAAGCTCATCCAGGCCGGCGAACACCGGCAAAGACCATGGGAATTCACGGCTGGATGCGGGGAGCTTTCTTTGAATTCGCTCAAGAAACATCGGGCGTCGTCGTCCAATTGAAATGCGCCCGATCGCTTAGGGTCGATGGGTCCGCCGATCAGGCGCCAAGGGACAGCAGGCGTTTTACCTTGGCGGGAATATCGCGGGCGTAAACCACATCGCTGATGATCGCAACGCCGTCTGCGCCGGCCGCGAGCAGTTCCGGGACGCTCTCCTCGGTGATACCGCCGATAGCGACGATCGGAATCCCCACCGTCGCGCGGACCTCACGCAGCATCGCCAGGCCCTGGCCGGTGACGATTTGCTTGGCGCCGCCCGGATACATCGGACCGAAACCGATATAGTCCGCGCCCGCGCCTTCCGCCGCACGCGCCTGCTCGACGCTGGCGGTGGAAATCCCGATGATGCGGTCCGGACCGATCAGCTTGCGCGCCGCGCGCAGCGGTATGTCGGTCTGGCCCAGATGGACACCGGCCGCGCCCGACAGCATCGCAATATCGATCCGATCGTTGACCAGCAGCATCGCGCCGCGACCCTGGCATAGCGCGGCAATCTCCCGCGCGGCCTTGAGGAAGTCGCGCCCGCACGCATCCTTGAGGCGCAACTGCATGACTTGCGCGCCTGCGTCGAGCAGTATGTGCGCGAGCTCCACCGGATCGTGGCCGGCTAGCGGATCCACCATCGCGTAGAAATGAGAGGGAAGCTTCACGCCACCGGGCCCTTGCGGACTACGATGCGCAGGTCGTTGATCTTCTTGCGCAGGGTGTTGCGGTTAAAACCCAGGAAGCGGGCCGCGCGCACCTGGTTGCCGCGAAAGCGCTCCAGCGCCAGTTCGATCAGCGGACGCTCGACTTTCGCGGCCATCGCGTCGTACACGCCGGCCGCTTCGTCGCTCTGGTCGTCCAGATAGTCGCGGATGCTGCGCGTGAGCAGTTCGTCCAGCGAGCCACCGCCAGCCTCGGGTTGACTTCCTTTGTTGGTGCTCTTGCCGAAGCTGATATCCTCGGCGCGGATGATATTGCCGGGGGCCAGCAGCGCGCCGCGCAACACGCAGTTTTCCAGCTCGCGCACGTTGCCCGGCCACGAATAGCCCATCAGCAGCTCCATGGCCTCGCGGCTGGCGGCAGCCACCTTCGCGCCCATGTCGCGGGCGGCTCGTGCGATGAAGTATTCGACCAGTTCGGGGATGTCTTCGCGGCGCTCACGCAGTGGCGGCAGAAAGAGGGGAATAACGCGCAGGCGGAAGTAGAGGTCCTCGCGAAAGCGGCGCGCCGCAACCGCGGCCTCGAGGTCCTGGTTGGAAGCGGCAATGATGCGGGCCTGCAGGCGGCGCACCTCGGAGCTGCCCACGGCGCTGAACTCGCGCTCCTGGATGGCGCGCAGCAACTTGGGTTGCAGCTCCAGGGGCATATCGCTGATCTCGTCGAGAAACAGCGTGCCGCGCCCGGAGAGCTCAAACTTGCCGGCGCGCCGCTCGGTGGCCCCGGTAAAGGCTCCGCGCTCATGGCCGAACAGCTCGCTCTCCAGCAGACCCTGTGGAATCGCTGAGCAGTTGACGGCCACGAAGAGTGCGCGCCAGCGTTCGGACTTGAAATGGACCGCCCGCGCCACTAGCTCCTTGCCGGTGCCGCTCTCACCGCAGATCAGGACATTGGCGTCGTTGTTCACCAGCCGCCCGATTAGCTTGTAGATCTCCTGCATCGCGGTGCTGCGTCCGACGATCTCGCCGCCCACCATGTGATGGCCCACTTCGGTCTTGAGCCGGTTGATCTCCGCGGCCTGCGCGGACAGCTCCACGGCGCGCTCGACGGCGGCCGCGACCAGATCAAGATTGTGAAAGGGCTTGGTCAGGTAATCGTGCGCGCCGCGCTTGATTGCCTCCACCGCGTTGCTCATGGTGCTGGCGGCGGTAATCACGATGATGATCGTTTTGATTCCCTCTGCCTGTGCGGCGGACAAAACCTCCAGCCCGCCGGCGCCAGGCATGATGATGTCCAGCAGAGCGGCGTCGAAACGATTGGTGCGCAGCGCCGCGAGCGCCGAATTGCTGTCGGCGGCCTCGGTGACGCTGTAGCCCGCGGCTTCCAGCCGATGATGCAGGATCAGCCGGATTGCGGGGTCGTCGTCGGCGACCAAAATTGCCGAAGCGTTCCGGGTAACGGCGCCGCCTTCGTCGGGCGCCTCGGATTTAAGCAATGCCTGATTCGCCATATTTCGCCTGGGCACCGTCCGCCAATGGCAGTGTAACCTTAAATGTCATCCCGGTCAGACCCGTCTCCTCGCTGCGCTCGGCCCACAGCTTGCCGTCATGCAGTGCGATGATGCGTTGGCTCAGCACCAGTCCGAGGCCGCTCCCGTTAGGCTTGGTCGTGAAAAAGGGGGTGAAGAGCTGGGCCTGCTGATCGGGCGTCATTCCAAAACCGCTATCGCTCACATCCACCCGCAGGAACCGGCGCTGCTCACGTCCCATCCGGAGGCGGAACTTGCTCTCCATGCGGGTGCGCAACCGGATTTTGCCGACCGGTCCGATTGCATCGATCGCGTTGCGAAAAAGGTTGAGGAAAACCCGCTCCAACGCGGCCTCGTCGCCCAGCACCTCGGGCAAGCTCGGATCGAAGGTCTGTTCGACCTTGATGCCGTTGCCGGCGGGTGGAAACAGCCCCGCCATTCCCAGCGCCCGATGGAGCACCTTGTGTATGTTGACCGCATCCTTCCTGAGCCGCTGCGGCCCGCTCACCGACAGGACCTGCTCCACCAGTTCCGCGATACGGCTGACACCGTCCACGATCAGGCCGCAGTACTGCTGCGCGCGATGCTCGGAGGGGAAAAGACCCGCGAGCAGCTCCGCCGCACCCTTGATGCCGGTCAGCGGATTCTTGATTTCGTGCGCCAGACCGGAGGGCGAAAGCCCCAGGGAGCGGTCGCTGGAGGCGCCGTTAACTACCAATTCCATCCCTCTTTGATGCGACAGATCGTGGATCAAAATGACCGCGCCACGAAATTGCCCCGCCTCATTGAGCAGCGGCGCGACCTCGGCGCGGACGCCCAGGTCCTGGCCAGCCAGCGCCAGGGAGGCGTCAGCACAAGTGGATTCCTGCCGCCGTTCCAGGCAATCGCGCACCATCCCCTCCAGCCACGGATTGCGGCCCAGGACCGCCTCGACCAGACCGCGATTTACCTGGGAGCCCAGCAACGCCTCAGCCGCGGGATTCTTCAGAATGATGTCGAGTTGGGGCGACAACACCACCAAGGCGTCATTAAGGCTATCGAGGACGTCTCGCCAGAGTTTCAACTTTGGTTGCCGTTCCAGTGTCATTAGGATAGCCGGGTGAAGAATTGCATCCAAGGGCGCACGGCTGGGGTTAGCGCCTGGTCGTTGCGACATTCGGTATCACGAGCGTAGATACTGTAAAGAATTGGTATGTTAATAATCCTTACACAAGATAACGTACAGTTCCTCGTTAGTGCATCATTATTTCCGCGATGATGGCATTCTGGACCGACCGCCGCCTGCATCGGTTTTCCGAATTTTCCAGCAATGTCTGGCTCTTGTTGGAAACAGGCTCAAGTCAGCCATTAAGCGATCCTAATCAGGTAGAGATTTTACATCAATATTTCTAATCAACGAAGGGGTTGCGCATCGCCCTTCAGACCAATAAGGTTCAACAAAACCTAACGTGTGTGTGGGGGCAGGATGCGGTGTAGAACTCTTGGAATCCTCGTTCTCCTGATTGCTGCACCAGTTTACGCAGCAGCTAAGACACCTTCCGAAAAACCGGAAGCCCAACCCCAATTCGAACTCGCCCCACCCCGAAAAGTCCCCCCGTTTCCCCTGATCCTGAACGCAGCGGTGCAGAGTTACGTCGATTCGTACCTGGCCCATTCGGAGGGTTTGCGGCTCTCTTATGCCCGCAGCGCGCCCTATGTGACCCAAATGGTCTCAGTGCTCGGCAAGTACGGCGTCCCTTCCGACATGGTTTACCTGGCTTTCGCGGAAAGTTCGTTTAGCAAAGACGGCGCCGGACCGTGGCAATTGACCAAGGCGACGGCCAGACGTTTCGGGTTGATAGTCAATGAGTTTCTCGACGAACGGCGCGACCCGCTGAAGTCAACCCGCGCAGCGGCCGAGTACTTGGCTCAACTTCACGACGAGATTGGGGATTGGCGGCTAACCATCGTTGCATGGAACACGGGCGAAGGATTGCTGTCGAAATTCGTGCAGGATCGAGGCGAAGACTTCAACCATCTGCTCGAGCACCTTCCCGGCCGAACCCGGGCGCTATTGAGCCGTTTCATGGCGGTCGCGTTCATCTCGAAAAATGCGCGCGAATATGGCATCGAGGAAGTGGTTTACTCCGCACCCTCGCAATATGTACGCATCAGCGTTCCAGGCGGAACACCGCTGGAGAAGGTAGCCGACGCGACTCATTCAGAAGTCTTCGAAATTCAGCATCTTAATCCGGCGATCCTTACCGATCGGGTCCCGCCTGGCGGTTATGATGTGGTGATTCCGCTGTCAAGCCGCCTTGCCGCCGAAAGAGACTGGAGCGACATCGACACCCGGCGCGGATATATGACGCGTGCCGAAGGCGACCGCTAGGAACGACGCACCATTTCAGCGATTAGCAGGCGCCGGAGTGCGCTAATCCTCCAGCAGGTCGCGACGGATGGTCTCAATAACCTGCGGGCTCACACCGATCTCTCTTACCAGGAACGAATCGATATCGCCGCTCGCATCGATCAACGCGAACAACGGCGTCAGCTGAGCGGGGTCGAGGGGAAGGCGCGGAAACGCGGTATTACTCTCCAGAAAATCGGCCAGAATTCGCTCGCGTTCTACCCCCAGCATCTCCAGCAGCATCGCCGCTCCCACTCCGGTACGATCGCGACCCGCTGAGCAATGGAACAAAGCGGGATAAACTCCCTCTTCCGCGAGCAGCATGAAAAAGGTCTGCCATGCGTCGCGAAAGTCGGTGACCAGTATCAGATGCTCATGGCCCGGCTGGACGGGCGCCGAAGATCCTCCGCTGCTGAACCACTTGTCGCCGATCGGTATGTGCTCCCATCGCACCGACGCCGCCAGTTCGCTATGGAGCCCGCCCAGCACCGAGACTTCCAGCCGGCTTTGGAGCGTGATGACCGTTTTGAGCTTAAGCGTGCGCGCAGGGCTTTCTTCGGGAATCGTGGCCAGATGCGCGGAGCGGTAAAGATGCTGCAGCCGGACTTTTCTTCCATGCCGAGTGGGATGACCACCGAGGTCCCGCAGGTTGCGGCCCGCGATTTTCCGCACCAGGTCGAAATCGACGATCGTCTGGTCTTTCTGTGATTTGCCCGCCTCTCCGCTTGGTGAAGCCAAGATATCCTCCCCAACTAATTCTATGGTGCCCCAGTGCATGGTAATGGCGCAAGTGCCATTAAAAGGGCGCGGTTTGAATGGTTAACCTGCAATGAAAAGGGCTGTTGAATGGAAAGCATCTGACCGCGGCGAGTTGTTTCAGCGCTCGACGCGGTGCGGCGGTCCATCCAGCAGCAGGAGTCCGTAACGAAACATTGCGGCGAGCTTCTCCATCCGGCCGAGCAACTCCGCACGTTCGTCAGCCGGCGCGTCGCGCAGATGCTCGACGACCGCCGCCAGGTTGAGCCGGATCGCTTCAATCGCATCCTCCAGCGAACGGCGCTCGTCCGCGGCGGCGCGCTGCGCCTCACGCGCCCCACGGATCTCGGCGAAATCAATGACCTGGGCCATGACTCATATTTTAGCGTATTTTTTTGCCAATGCGACGTTTGCGTTCAATGGCTTCGCGCCCGCCGTCGGCAAACCAGCCGATCTGGCGGGCAATTCCATTAAAAATATCCATTTCACGCCTGTTAATTCCGCTGCGTCCCAGCATCCCGCGCAACGCGAACATAATCCGCTCGCTGCTATCCTCGGCCAGAAATCCGATTGCGACCAGAGATTTTTCCAGCCGCGCGAGCATCATCTCGATTTCCGGCACCGGCGCGGACTCAAACAGCCGATCGCGGTTGGAGATCGAGGGAGCGGGCGAGCTTAAATTGCCCGCCATGAACAATTCGTAAGCAACCAACATCACTGACTGGGCCAGGTTTATGGACGTGTATTCGGGTGCTGTGGGAATTGTGATCAGCCGGGCGCAGTACTTGAGATCCTGGTTGGACAAGCCGTGATCTTCAGGACCGAACACAAACGCGACGCGGTCATCTTTGGTGTTAGCCGCAAGGCCGGCTAGCGCGGTACGCAAGGGTTGAGCGCCGCTGCGGTAGAGTCCCGGACGGCGTGTGGTGCCGATCGAGAGCGTGCGGTCATACAGAGCCGCGGCCAAATCAGGATACGTTGCTGCGCGCTGGAGGACATCGCGCCCATGCACCGCCATTTCCGATGCCACCCGGTCCGCCGATGCGTCGGGCGCCACCAGGCGCAGGTCGCCGAAGCCCATATTGGCCAGAGCGCGCGCCGCGGCGCCGATATTGCCGGCCGCCTTGGTTCTGACCAACACGAACGCGAAACGGTCTTCCGCAGCCATGGCTCTATTATAAATTTTCTATTAGAGCAGCCCAGATGGACAAGATGAGAAGCCTACTAATCGCAAGGGTTTTTGAGCCAATCCGCAATCTTAGCCAGCAGTTGATAGCCAATCTGACAGCCACAAGGGTGGCAGCAAGGTAATAGAGCCGACCGCCCGACCCCTTCGGGTCCCAGACGAGCTGACCCAGTGGCCGTAAATCACGCCGCCATGCAGCAAAGGACAGTGTAGGACAGCTGCGGTGTGGGCCTGACTTGTATGACTGTGGGCAAATATGGAGACGAGATAGAGGAGGAGGGGAGGGCCGCACGCCCGATGAATGGCGGCCCTCTGTCACATTACTCTTCGGACTGGTTACCCTCGGGATGAGCAACCGGCAATCCCCACCTGCGGGCCACGCGGTGCGTGTACTACGAAAAATCGCGGCTGGATCGAGGATTGCGCAATTGGAGGAAGGCTCACGCAGCCGACTGTTGCACAGCGTCCGCGGCCTCACAGATCACATCGTAGACGCGCCGAGGCTGAGACAGCATCGGGACGTGACTAGTCGCGAGTTCCGTCACCTTCGCGTTCATACGTTTGGCGAGAAAGCGTTCGAGATCGGGCTGCACAGTTCGGTCTTCAGTGCCGACGGGGTTTGCTGGGCATGGGACACCTACAGGTCGAAAGAGTAGCGCGATCGCGAGCGGCAGCAAGGGCCGGACCCTACGCCGCGCAAGCTTCGGGGGCCTGAGGGGGGCGGACGCGCTCGTCCGATAATGGAGGGCTCTGTCAACCTTCCGGGGACCCTAGTCGCAATAAGCGTGGGAACGGGTGACGAAGCGCTTGAATCTCAGACGTAGACGTTACCAGCACCACCGCATACCAAAGATTTGGACGCGTGATTCGATAGGTGAACGTAATATCGGCTGCACGCCAGAATTGATTTCTCCGTTCCTCATACCATTACCTCGCAAAGGAGCGTACAGCGTGGGGCGCAACAGCGCCCCTTACCCCAGGGCGAGACTCCCTGGAGTGGGCCACGGAAAACGAGAAAACGTGTAAACTCGCGCGCGCCCGCTTGCGGCCCGATTTGGAGCTAGCCCTCGCTCATTGAGTAGCTTTTCGCCCATTTATCGATAGCGACGTCGCGTTGAGTAAAGGCAACTTTCCGCCGCCATTGGCGGGAGATTGATCTGGCCGCCGCCCTTGCTCATTAACTCCTTGAGCAGATCGCCCACACGGCCCGTAACTCGGAGGAGGCTGCGCAATGCCATCTTTTGCAATGACTCAGTCTGCGCCTCGACCAGCAGCCGCTTTTGCCGTTCGTAAAACCGGGCCACTACATCGCAAATAAGCGATCCCTTGACAGGAGCAGTCTAGAGGAGCATTGTTCCGGCCGATATTTTTGAGATGTGATGAAGGGAATTATAGAAAGCAGTGAACAGATAAACGATCTAAACGCAAAGAAAAAAAAGATGGAAGCACGGAACGAGAGTCTAGCCGGACGGATAGAAAAGCTCGAAAACTCCAATCGCCGCCTGAGACTCCTTGCACTAGCTGCCCTCGCACTCCTCGCCCTCGGCGCCACACAGAATCAGGACAATCTGGGCATTTCAAACCTTATACAGGCCAAGCGCTTTCAGGTCGTCAGTGGCAACGGGAAAGTTCTAATCGACATTGGTACCTTCGGCGATTTCAAGCACCCGGCAATCCTCATCTATGATGGTAAAGAAATCGTGCGCGCGAGCATCGGCATAAGCACATTTTCAGACGACTCTGGGGTAGTTTCATACGACCACAATGGTACGGTGCGAACCGCCTCCCTTGCAGTCGAATCGGGAACTTTCGCGGGGAACAGTGGGCACTTCGTTTATGACAACAATTTTGTATTAAGGAGCGCTATCAATCTTAATGTGGTTGGCGATTTCGCTGGATTCGAAGCCTCGGATTCAAATGGTAAGCCTCGCGTAGTTGCCGGTTTATCGCCACTTACGGGAAACGCAGAATTTGTAAACTTGCTCGATGGCAACGGAACCACCCGGGCCACCATGAATGCCGTCACCTCGGGAGAAGCGGGTTACGAGTTAGCCGACTCAAATGGTGTCTTTCGCGCTGGAATGAACATCGACTCTCAAGCTGCGGGCGGCTTCGGCAACGAGATTCTCTTCTTCTTTAATCCGCAAAGCAAAATCGTCGGTGATTTCTTCTCGCCGGTCGGGCAGGGCGGAACCTATGCCACATTCGACGCCGGCGGCTCGCAAACCGGTCATTTGCCATGAAATGACCTGGCACTTGACCTGATCGCAGCGGGGCGTGCGGCCCTTTTGGACCGCATGCTCCGCGGCAAACCGCGATTTCCCTAAAGGGTGGATACGTTGTGCTACAAGGCCGTGCTCCGCCGCACTGAAACTGACTTCGCCCGATTCCTAGCTCCGCAAACTACGCCGGTCACATCGATGACCGCGAGAGTCAGATGGGGATGTTCAATGAAAAAACTTTTCTTGATCCTGATAGCGGGTTTAACACTGGCCATGGCCCAGGATTTCAAACGGGCATACGCAGGAGATGACGGAGGTGACGATGGCGGGATTCCGCTATCCAAACTAGCTGGCAAATATTCTGAGACATTTCGAGGGGGCACTATAACCACTTGTTTCAAGCCAGACTTCTCCGCCACCGAGAATTGTTTCACAAAGGGTGCCGTGCCTCTCTCCAGCAGTTTTGGTGCGTCAGTCGGGGAAAAAACCCAGGATAAGGACGGAAACTCTTGTACAAAGGCTACGGGCAGTTTTGGGCTTCCTGCGCCGCTCGCAGCGTTCCCTAATGTCGTCGTAGTGTTCTTTAGTGCTACCAAAGTCACCAACTATGACCCTGCGACCGGGAGCGGGGATGAAAGTTTCACCAACTACACGGGGGGCAAATGCATAGGATCGAAATTCGACAGCACAGGCGCGATCATCAGCCAAACTGGCACGTCCCACTTCGTGGCGTCTGACAACGGGAAACGCGTGGACTTAGTTGTGACGACTTTTACCGATGCGCTGGGGGACATCGGCGCATTCGACTTACCCGGTTTCGACCTGAAACAGAAATAATAGAGAGGGGGATTTTTACCAGCTTTTTCGCCCGCGATCTTCTGGCTGGCTGGAAACACGCCCAGCACGCCCGCTGGGCTGGGATGTCGTTACTATCCGGCACTCGCGCTTCGCGGGCAGCGCGAGTGCCTGTGTCTATCGGTAAAAACCTCAGGCGGCCCAAGCGCAAGCGCCCACAAATGCGCCGCTCGCGACCACCGCAATGTGCGCAACGCTGGTTCTGCT
>Ga0126381_100010238_pt1 | contig 10552 bp, 6 predicted proteins | sample PanSoiMetPlot_28_FD_96465 | JGI IMG/M metagenome (GOLD analysis project Ga0126381, IMG submission 96465) | Tropical forest soil microbial communities from Panama - MetaG Plot_28 | ecosystem: Environmental > Terrestrial > Soil > Tropical forest > Bulk soil | place: Panama | collected 2016-02-17 | reverse complement strand
GTAACGGCGCCCTACTTTGAAGGTCACCCTCAACGCATCCTCCATTTGAACGTCAAAGAAGGCGACCTGGTTCACGCTGGCCAATTGCTGGCTACTTTAGATGGGAAAGAACAATTGGAATCCAGTGCGGACCTGGCGAAGGCGCGGGTTGAACTCGCACGATCGCGCCTCGCCCAGGTCAAAGGCGGAGCGATCTCTTCTGAGATCGCAGCCCAGCAAACAGCGGTCGACAGAGCCCAGGTAAGTCTCACCAACGCGCAATCCGAGTACCGCCGTTTTGAGGCTCTCCAACAACAGAAGGATGTCTCTGCGGCCGAACTCGAGGCGCGCCGGCTCATTGTACAAACCGACGAGCAGAACCTCGAAGAGGCGAAGCAGCGGCTTCAAACGATCGCGACAGTACGCCCAGCTGATATTACTGTGGCGGAATCGGAGCTAGATGTGGCACTTGCTGAACTCCGGAGCGCGCAGCTTAATTTGAAATCGGCCGCCGTCTACGCACCCGCGTCCGGCCGGGTCGTCGCTATCCACGCTCATACCGGAGAAGAGGCCGGGCAACAAGGGCTCCTTGAGCTCGCGAAGACCGATTCGATGTACGTTGTAGCAGAGGTATACGAGACCGATATCGCGCGAATTCGCCCCGGGCAGAACGCGATCATTACGAGCGATTTGTTTCCGGGCCGTCTTTCGGGTTCAGTTGAGCGAGTGGGCGACGTGATTTCGAAGGCCGCCGTTCTGCCAGTCGATCCGGTTGCCTTCGCCGACGCTCGCATCTTCAAAGTGTGGATCCGCCTCCAAGACGGGCAGCAAGCCGCCAGTCTGATCCATGGGCGGGTCAACGTGGTGATTCACCCGTGACGGCTGGTGTCCCTCTCGCGTGGCTTCTACTCATTAAGCTAAAGGGACGTTTTATTGCTGCCGTTGCCGGCATCGCCTTCGCGGTCACGCTGGCGCTTGTAGAACTCGGGTTTCAGGATGCGCTCTATACCAGCATCACGGAGCTCTATTCGCATCTCAACGCTGACCTGATCCTGATCAGTCCCGCCTATCAATGTATGGTCGCCAGGGAAACGTTCCCTGAACGCCGCTTGTACCAGGCACTCGGCAGCAAGCACGTTGATTCGGTCGCATCGCTTTACATGGATACTCTGCAGTGGACGAATCCCTTAAACGGCAGCGACCGCTTCATCCTCGTAATAGGTTTCAAGCCGATTCCAGGAACGTTCAATCTTCCGGCCATCGATGCTCATCTTTCAAAAATCGCGGAACCTGGCCGAGTTCTCTTCGACGAAGCTTCCCGTTCGGAGTTCGGGCCCATCGCCAGCCTGTTTCGGGAAAAGGGAACTGTCGTGACGGAACTCGCACGACGCCGGATAGAAGTCGCTGGACTCTTTCGGGTGGGCGCCAGCTTCGCCAACAGCGGGCACGTGATTACCAGCGACGTGAACTTTCTTCGGATGATGCCCGGTCGCTCTACGGGAAATGTTGACCTTGGTTTAATCAGCCTTAAGCCCGGAAGCGATGCTACCCGTGCCATAACTGAGCTTTCCGCCATGCTTCCGGACGATGTGGCAGTGTTGACGAAAGCCGGCTTTCTTGAACGGGAAAGGAACTACTGGAGCCGCAATTTGCCCATCGGATTCATCTTCCGTGCATCACTAGTCATGAGCCTCATCGTAGGCGCAGTTGTCGTATATCAGATCCTCTACAGCGGAGTTTCTGAGCACTTGGCCGAATACGCAACACTGAAGGCAATTGGCTACTCCGACAGGCGTTTGTTCTGGGTTGTTTTACAGGAGGCGCTAATCCTGTCGATTCTCGGCTTCATTCCCGGCCTGCTGCTGGGACTCGGCGTGTACGCAATCGTTCGCGCTGTGACGGTGATACCAATCCAAATGACGCTCCCGCGAATAATGGCGGCGTACCCGCTAACTGGGGCGATGTGTGCAGCCGCTGGCGCACTTGCGATGCGAAGACTGCGTTCCGCCAACCCAGCGGATATCTTCTAGCGCATGGAACCCGTCATCTCCATCCGCAACGTGAACCATTATTACGGCGCAGGGACCTTACGCCGGCAGATTTTGTTCGATGTTTCGGCGGATATTTTTCCTGGCGAGATAGTCATCATCAATGGTCCTTCGGGCTCGGGGAAGACCACGCTGCTTACTCTGGCGGGTGCGCTCCGTTCTGTCGAGGAAGGCAGCCTCCGGATTCTAGACAGCGAGTTGAGTAACGCGAGCAATCAGGATCTGGTTCGAACTCGCTCGAACATCGGTTTCATTTTCCAGGCTCACAATCTCCTGGACGCTCTAACAGCCCGTCAGAACGTGCAGATGTCGCTGGGCATCGAGTCGGGCCTTTCGGCAGCCGATGCGCGATCAAGGAGTGAAGCCGCATTGGTGTCCGTTGGTCTGGGTAAACACCTGGAGGCGCGTCCTGCCAAGTTATCGGGCGGTCAACGCCAGCGAGTGGCCATTGCACGAGCTCTGGTGCGGCGTCCGAAGATCATCCTCGCCGACGAACCAACCGCTGCGCTTGACAAGAAAACGGGCCGGGAAGTGGTGGAACTCATTCAACGGCTCGCCAAGGAGCAGGGATGCGCCATTCTGCTGGTCACGCACGACAACCGCATTCTCGACGTCGCGGATCGTATCTTGACGCTTGAAGACGGACGAATCACGTCTTTTGTGGCAGGCTTGGCCGCGAGCACAGGCCAACTGCTTTCAGCATTCACCAAGCTTCAGCGCAAGGGAGATCTGATGCGGCACGTCAGGGACATGTCCAGCAAACAATTCCTGAACGTTCTCGACGGAATGACAACAGAATTCGAGCAATTCCTTGGTACGCTGGACCTGGCCAACGAGGAAGCTGTGCAAGCAATGCTTGATCAGATTCTCGCTGCGGTTGTGGTCAAGATACGGGAACTGCTGGATGCCGATCGTGGAACCATTTTTCTGGTTGACCATGAGCGCGGTCAACTCAGGTCGAAAATTGCCGAAACCGACGGCGCGGAACCACTCGAGATTACGGTACCCATTTCGACGGGCATCGCTGGTAGCGTCGCTCGAACCGGTCAGACATTGAACATACCTGATCCATACAGCCGCGCGGATTTTAATCGTGAAGTAGACCGGCAGACAGGTTATTTGACGCGAAGCATTTTGTGCATGCCCGTCTTCGATCGCAGCAAGAAGGTGATCGCTGTCGCTCAACTCCTGAACAAGCAAAACGGCCAGGCATTCTCAACCAGCGATGAAGAAGCTTTCCGCGATTTCGCCGCTCCCTTAGGTCTGATACTAGAAAGCTGCACTCGCATGACGCAGTTCCGAAGCGTTCCGGCTGCTTGAGCTAGTCAGCAACCTTTCGAACCACCAACGCGGAATTCTTGCTCCCGAACGCAATGCAATTACAGACCGCCCACTCGATTTCCTTGCGGCGTCCCGGGTCAGGAATGTAGTCGAGATCGCATTCCGGATCCGGCTCTTCTACGTTCGCAGTCGGAGGAAGTACGCCGTCTCTCATTGCTAGCAAAGTACACGCAAGCCCCGCGGCGCCGCACGCGCCCTGCGGATGCCCGATCAGACTCTTGAGCGAGGATCCAGCCAGCTTATAGGCGTGTGAGTTAAAGGCAAGTTTGATTGCCCGCGTCTCGATGCGATCGTTTAACTGCGTCGAGGTGCCGTGATAGTTAAGGTATTGAACGTCCGAGTGCGAAATTCCGGCGTTTTCCAGCGCCATACTTATGGTCCGCGCAGGCTCCTCTCCACCGTCTTTCAACTGCACGCGATGATACGCTTCACAAGTCGAGGCATAGCCCGCTATCTCGCCATAGATGTGGCTTCCGCGAGCTTTCGCGCGCTCCAGATTTTCCAGCACGAAAAACCAAGCGCCTTCCGCGATTACAAAACCATCCCTATCACGCGAGAAGGGGCGGGAACCACGCATCGGCTCCAGGTTCCAACTCGGCGTGATGATTTTCATCATCGAAAAGCCGCGCATAATCAGCGGAGCGATCGGGGCATCTACGCCCCCCACGACCATGACGTCCAAACTCCCCGACTCTACGTGGTACAAGGCATACCCGATTGCGTCGGTTGATGAAGTACAACCGGTGGAGACAACGTGGCTCGGCCCGCGAAACCCGAACCGCATTGAAAATTCGCTAGCCAGAGTGCCGATCGTTCCGGTGGGAATACCATAAACGCTCATCTGCCGTCCGTGGCCTTCATAGTAGAGCTGGTATTGCGCCTCTACAAATTCCGCACTGCCTCCACCAGAGCCCACCAGAACGCCGACACGGCGCAATTCGTCAATGGTCAGTGCTTTGTGATCGATACCTGCATCGACCAAGGCCTCACTAATAGCCGCCAAACCGAGCGGCACAACACGCGATACGTGCTTTCTCTCCCTCGAATCTACCTGCTGGCCCTCATCGAAATCCTTCACTTCACCCGCAATTTGAACTGGCAATCCAGAGGGATCGAAACGGGTAATGCGGCGCACACCGCTGACTCCCTGCATGGTGGCTTTCCAAAAGGCTTCGCGACCAATACCATTCGGGCTGACAACACCGATTCCCGTCACGACCACGCGCGATTTCATAGTCAGTCTTATCGTGAGGACACGCGCCAGCCCGGCCCGTTCGACCTCGCATCGTCTACATTGCTATCAGGCAAATGTAGCTACGAACCCTTCGGTAAGTCAACGATTATACTAGTAATTCCTAAACCCAGTGCGTGAGGAAACGCGGGCTGAATGAGCTTCACGAGTCAACCGGAGTGCGGTCCCGCGAGGCTCGGAACTCGTTTTGATCCGATCGGTTACGGCGTGGAAGGCCGATCTTGAGCTCACACCTTCCCATTGCCTGGCTTCAGCTGACCAACGCGAAAGGACGCCTCCTGGCGGCAACAGCCGGCGTGGTGTTCACCGTCGTTTTCTCGCTCGTGCAGCTGGCGTTTCAGGACGCTCTCTATAGCAGTGTCACTTTGCTTTATTCGCACTTGAAGGCGGATCTGGTCCTCGTCAGTCCTCGATATCAGTGCATCGTTTCCACCGAAAGCTTTCCGGAGCGACGGCTGTACCAGGCGTTATCAGTCGACGGCGTAGCTTCCGTTTCGCCTCTCTACATGGGGCTAATGCAGTGGAAGAATCCTGTGAATCATCAGGCCCGCCAAATTTTCGCCATCGGGTTCAGGCCCAGCCGGAACGTATTCGACCTCGCCCCGGTAAATGACAATTTGGGCAGGCTCGCCGAGCCCGTCAACGTGGCATTCGACGAGGGCTCGCGCCTCGAATTCGGCCCTGTCGGCAAATTGATGAGGACCTCGGGGATCGTCAGAACCGAGCTGGCTCACCGGCAAGTTGCGGTGGTCACTCTGTTCCGCGTAGGTGCAAATTTTGCGAACGACGGAAACATCATCACGAGCGATTCAAATTTCTTCAGGCTGCTTCCTTTTCGTAAGCCTGGCATTGCTGATTTGGGCCTGATCAAGCTGAGTCCGGGAGTTGATACCAGGGGAGCACGTAACAGAGTCGCTGCCGCGCTGCCAAAAGATGTCGACGTTCTGACGATGCAGGATTTGCTTAATCGCGAGAAAGCGTTCTTCGGATCCAGCCTTCCGATTGGTTTCTTTTTCCGCACGTCCGTGCTGGTCGGCCTTATTGTCGGAGCTGTCATCGTCTATCAGATCCTGTACAGTGACGTTTCCGAACACCTGTCCGAGTACGCCACGGTGAAAGCAATCGGCTACCGGGATCGTTTTCTATTCGGCGTAGTCTTGCGCCAGGCAGCAACTCTATCGCTGTTGGGATTTCCTCCCGGTGTGCTTTTGTCCCTAGCTATCTACAAAGTTGCCCGGTCAGCCACTCTCCTGCCAGTTCACCTGACTTGGTCCCAAGCAGGCGCGGTCTACTTTTTGACCCTGGCGATGTGCGCACTTGCTGGAACCCTGGCACTCGTTAAGCTGCGGCAGGCCGATCCGGTCGACGTGTTCTGAGCACTCATGACAGGCGCTGAGGGAACCCAGTGAAGATTCGGTCTCTGGAGATACAGCTCCTCGATGGCTCCACAGAGAAAGTTCCTCTCGGGAGAGGCATTACGCGCATCGGACGTGCCGACGACAACGACATTGTTCTGAAGCACGTGAGCGTCTCGCGAAGGCACGCCAATATCGCGCCCCAGCCTAATGGAGCGCTGATTCTCACTGACTTACAATCGGCCAATGGTTCCCTCCTAAACGGTCAGCCCATCTCAGGTCCCGTCGCCCTCCAACCTAATGACTTGATCCAATTGGGTCAGTTCAAGCTTACTTTGCGGGAAGACCATGATGATGAACCGTTTACGATCGAGACCGCTTCCGTAGATCTTGATCAGTTACAGCAGGATCCACATCTACTTGCCACATCAATATACAAAGTATCGGACACGCCAAGCCAGCTACGCAGCCTCGAACTGCTCTACGAAGTTGGAATGACGTTGGCAAAGGGCAATTCCATTGAAGAAGTAAGAAGGCTCGTAGTGGAACTCCTCTTCAAAATCGAAGAGGTCAGCCGGGCCGCCGTTCTACTTTGGGACGAGGAGAGCGGTACCTTTGACAGCAGCGCAATCCATTTGAGAGGGGGAAACAGCCCGCAAGAGTGGAGCGGTCCCTACGACCCTCGAACTCTGGTGATGAGCCGGACCATCCTAAATCGGGTACGGCAAGAAAATAGGCCCATGCTCATTCGCGATGCCAAATCTGACGCAGCATTTAGTGCTGCGGCAAGTATCGTGCGTGCAGGCATTCAGGCGGCCTTTTGCTCTCCCGTGTTCAATCAGGATCGATTGCTGGCAGTCCTCTACGCAGATAACCTTGTCAGGCCCGATGCATTTACAGCAACAGATTTTCGAACTTTCACGGCGATTGCCGCACAGGCCGGTCTGGCGCTCAGTAATGCGATCGCCAACAAGGAACTTATACGGCGCGAAGTTCAACGCCAGGCCCTGAAGGCTTATCTTCCCCCTCAAGTAGCCGACCTGATCCTAGCCTCAAATGAAGGCGCAGGCATCTCCGGGTCCGAGCAGGAGATCACTGTTCTATTTGCCGACATTCGCAACTTTACTCGCATGTCGGAAAACATGGATGCACGCGATGTTGTCGGTATCTTAAACGAATTCTTTACTGAAATGAGCGCAGTGATCTTTCGCTTTGGAGGAACGGTTGATAAGTTCATCGGCGATTGCATTATGGCGCTCTTTGGCGCCCCTCTGCATTACCAGGACTCCGCCGATCGAGCTCTCGCTGCCGCCGTCGAGATGCAACGCTCGGCAGCTCTTCTCAGATCGAATCGTTCGGAGGTAGATAAGTTGAGCATCGGCGTAGGGTTGCACACCGGTCCCGCAGTCGTTGGCAACATCGGTTCTGCGGATCGGATTCAGTACACCGCTATTGGCGATACTGTAAACGTAGCTGCCCGCTTAGTTGACCGCGCGGAGCCGGGCCAGATTCTCGTCTCGGAAAACTGCCGGAATGCTTTGACAACTACCAACCGCCTCACTCCGCTGGGTGAGGCTGAACTAAAGGGCCGCAGACAAAAGCTCAATATATACTCGGCGCGTTGGGAACAGCATCTCTCAGAAGCCACCGTCCGCACCATTTAGGGCATCACCAACTGTCCTGAAGAGGCTCACTAAGTGTGAGAGTAGATGAGCCATTTCGAGGCTCGTTTGCGCGTCTACGGCAGCATCACTCTAGCTGAGCGATTAACCGAATAGACAACGGTAAGGCAGTAGACTCAAGACTCAAGTGCTGATAAGTTGCCGGCGCTGGGGGCGAGGTGTGCGAAGGTCCTCGGGCCGAAATGTAAAAACAATGTGACGTTTTATACCTGATGGTTGCTGGAAATCAGCAACATACATCAGATTATGAGGTAGACACGGTCGGGTAATCGCTCAATGGCGGGCTTTCAATGTCTTACGGACGTGCGAAGGCGAGACGTTTTCCCGGAATCGTGAAACGCTGAAACACAATGTGTTCGAACGAGGTAGCGTGTGGATTCCGTGATTTCGACTCTTATCGGCGCGGCCGAACAGGGCGACAGCACCGCCGCAGACGCGCTGTTCGCCGCGCTCTACTCCGAGCTGCGACGCCTGGCCCAACGGCAACTCGCTAGACATGGTGGGCCCCAAAGCCTTAGCGCAACGACCCTTCTTCATCAGGCATACATTGATATGGCCGAGAGCAGCGGCCCGTCTTTCCCCGATCGCTCGCGTTTCATAGGATATGCAGCTCGCGTGATGCGTGGATTAATCATTGATCACGCCAGGCGTCAGCGAGCCCAAAAGCGCGGCGGCCTGTTTGAAATTACTTTGCTTGCCACCGATCCCGGAGACAATCTGATTGACGACCGCGAACTCGCGGCCATTAGCGACGCTCTGGATGAGTTGGCTAAAATTGACGCCTCACTCGCCGAACTCGTCGATCTCAAATTCTTCTGCGGATTTTCGTTCGCTGAAATCGCTGCCATGCGTAATGTGTCTGAACGCACGGTGCAGCGCAGTTGGGAGAAGGCCCGCATCTTTCTCCACTACAGCATCCGACCCGATTTGTCGCTCTGAGCGCGCATACATGTTCTCTCATGATCGCTGGAAAGAAATCAGCCCGTACCTGGATCAGGCACTTACTTTGACTGAGGAGCAGCAAAGGATCTGGCTGGAGTCGCTCCGCGCCTGGGACCCAGAGTTAAGCACTCATCTGCAAACACTTTTGCACGATCACCGCGTATTAGTAGAAGGGAAATTTCTCGAGGAACAGCTCTCGGTGCCGCGATCGCCTGGCCTCGCAGGACAAAGCGTCGGCCCTTATACGCTCGTATCTGAGATCGGCCACGGCGGTATGGGAAACGTCTGGCTGGCCGAGCGGAACGACGGCCACTTCGAGCGGCAGGTTGCTGTCAAGTTCCTTCGCGTTGCATTCGCCGGCCGCAGCGGTGAGGAACGATTCAAGCGGGAGGGTAATATTCTCGCAAGGCTGGCCCACCCTCATATCGCCGAGCTGATAGATGCTGGCGTATCCTCGGGCGGACAGCCTTATCTGGTGCTCGAGTACATCGAGGGCGATCATATCGATCGCTATTGCGACCACCGCGCACTCGGCATTGAAGCACGAATCCGCCTCTTCCTCGATGTGCTGGCAGCAGTCGCGCATGCGCATAGCAACCTGATCGTACACCGCGACATCAAACCGTCCAATGTTTTGATTCGAAATGACGACCAAGTAAAGTTACTCGACTTCGGTATCGCCAAGTTGCTCGAAGATGAAACAGGCAAGGATGCCACCCTGCTCACACTCGAAAACGGGCGCCCGATGACACCTGAGTACGCGGCGCCTGAGCAATTGAGAGGCGGTGCGGTTACGACTGGAACCGACATCTACAGCTTGGGCGTACTGCTCTACGTTCTCCTCACTGGACAGCATCCTGCAGGAACGGGCCCTCATTCTCACGCCGACCTGGTTAAGTTCATTGTCGATACCGATCCGGCGCTGCCGTCGGACACCATTGCCGGATTGCAAGCGGAAACGGAAGTGGCCATCCTGAGCGCCGCCCGACGCGGTACGACGAAGGACAAACTCCACCGGTTGCTGCGCGGAGATCTTGACACGATCGTCGTGAAGGCCCTTAAGAAGAACCCTGACGAGCGTTATGAATCGGTCAGCGCGCTTGCCGACGATCTGCGGCGGTATCTGCAAAATGAGCCGATCAGTGCGCGCCCGGATACGATGGCGTATCGCGCCACAAAATTTATACGCCGGAACCGCACCGCCGTGGCCCTTGCAGCGCTGGCAGCCATAGCAACGGGAGCAGGAGCAATAGGAACCGCAATTCAGGCACGGACTGCCCGAATCCAACGTGACTTCGCCCTGCATCAACTCTTGCGGCGGGAAGCGGTGAACGAATTTAATGAATTTCTGCTCTCTGACGCAGCACCGTCGGGCAAGCCACTCACCTTCGATGAACTGCTTGCGCGCGCGGAAAGCGTTCTCGCGCGTCAGCGTTCCACCGATGAAACCAATCGGGTCGAGCTCCTGGTTTCGATTGGAGACCAGTATTCGACGCAGGATGACGACGCCAAAGCTCGTCATGTTTTGGAAGAGGCTTATAAGCTATCGCGAAAACTGCCCGCACAATCGATACGCGCTCAAGCCTCCTGCGCCCTCGCGGGCGCTCTTGCCAGGGATGGTGAACTGGCCCGCGCGGAGACTCTTTACCAACAGGGGCTACATGAGCTTCCGGCTGAATCTCAATTTGCGTTGGATCGGATTTTATGTCTTCGGCGCGGCAGCGAGGTCGCCCAAGAGCGCGGCGACTCGCGGGAAGGAATTGCGCGAATAGTAGAGGCGCACAAAATATTGCAAGCATCCCCATTCGATTCCGACGTTCAGGAATTGCGCGTCTCAATGGAGCTTGGCGAAGCATACCGTATGGCGGGTCAAAACCAGCAGGCCGTTTCGACATTTGAACGCGCCGCTAAGCCATTGTCGTCACTTGGCCGCGATGATACGCAGACCGCGGT
>Ga0126381_100010237_pt1 | contig 10552 bp, 9 predicted proteins | sample PanSoiMetPlot_28_FD_96465 | JGI IMG/M metagenome (GOLD analysis project Ga0126381, IMG submission 96465) | Tropical forest soil microbial communities from Panama - MetaG Plot_28 | ecosystem: Environmental > Terrestrial > Soil > Tropical forest > Bulk soil | place: Panama | collected 2016-02-17 | reverse complement strand
CGACGTACACCATTACACCGGTGCTGCCGACTCCGACGTTCACGCCCGGCGGCGGAAGCTACACCACCACCCAATCGGTAACGATCAGTGACAGCTCATCGGGTGCCACCATTTACTACACGACGAATGGGACAACACCGACGACGTCATCGACCAAGTACACCGGCCCGATCTCGGTGAGTGCGTCGTTGACGATCAATGCGATTGCCGTGGCCACGGGTTACACAAACAGCGCTGTCGCGACGGCAGCGTACACCATCTCCGCAGGAACGATCGCGGCTACTCCGACGTTCTCGCCTGCACCGGGAACGTACGCGAATGCTCAGTCGGTGACGATCAGTGACAGCACTTCCGGAGCGACGATCTACTACACAACCAACGGGACAGCCCCGACGACATCATCGACCAAGTACACGGGGCCGCTCAACATCAGCCAGACCCAGACAATCAAGGCCATTGCAGCCGCCACCGGATTTACTAACAGCCCTGTGGCCACTGGTGCTTACACAATCACCATACCCACAGCAGCTACGCCCACATTCTCGCCTGCAGGGGGGACATACACTTCGCCGCAGTCGGTAGTGATCAGCGACAGCACTCCCGGGGCGACCATTTACTACACGACCGACGGCACGAATCCGAGCAGGTCCTCGCCACAATATACGAGTCCCATTACCGTCAGCAGCAGCGAAACCATCAGGGCGCTTGCAACGGCTACGGGCTACTCCACGAGTGCGCAGGGATCGGCAGCATATACCATTCAGTCGACAGGCACGACCGTGAATTTTGGCACGGGGTTTACTGCTTCTTCAGGAATGACTCTGAATGGTTCAACTCAGTTGAATGGTACGGGTCTTCTGCTGACGAACGGCGGGCAATATCAAGCGGGCAGCACGTGGTATTCAACGCCGCTTAATGTCCAGTCGTTCACAACGGACTTCACGTTCCAACTGACGAACGCAGTGGCAGACGGATTTACGTTTGCCATCCAGAACAACAACGCGACCACCGTTGGAGCCTCAGCCGGCAATCTCGGCTATGGATACATCCCGAAGAGTATTGCCATCAAATTCGATCTGTTCAATAACAAGGGGGAGGGTTCGGACTCGACTGGGCTGTTCACGAATGGAACCCCTCCAATGACGCCGGCTACCGACATGACTTCTTCTGGAGTCATGCTTGCGAGCGGTGACACGATCGCGGCGCATCTTGTTTACAACGGCACTGCCCTCACAATGACGCTGACCGACACTGTGACCAACAAGTCATTTACGACAAGCTGGAAGATAAACATCCCGTCGATCGTTGGCAGCAACGCGGCTTATGTCGGCTTTACGGGTGGTACTGGGTTCTCATCTGCGTCACAGAAGATTCTTACCTGGACCTATACAACTCCTTAGCTCGTCAGGCGACAGGCTGAGCGAGGTTACTCAGGTCCAAGCCCGAGCAGATCCTTGTCGACCCTGGCCCGGAGTTCTTTGCTGCGGTCGGGGTCGAACTTACGTGCGAAGAGCTTAGGGGAGGACTGGAGACGGTCGAAGTCGTCAAGTTCCAGTGTTCGAGGATATTTGGGATTGGGACGCTCCCAATCGATATAACGCAGATCATCGTTCACGATGCGGTTAGCGTACGTCGAGTTAGAAAGGATGCTTTGGAAGAGCGACTCATCGGGGATGAGTACATGCTTGAAATAGCGGACAAATTTCCGGTTGTTGCGTAGAAACTGATCGAGATACAGAATGCACTCGCGGGAAAGTCCCCACCATTGCGAGCCTCCATAAGGCTCCCATCCAAAGGGGAATTTTCGCTTGATGGGAAGGTGGTAGGTCCGGCTGCGAATGAAGAATGTCCAATACGTTACCCGGTTCATCGCCTGAAAAGCACCGGTGTGAGTTGTCCAACGATTTGGCTGGGCGAGGGGAAAGGATTCAATGAATTCCGAACCTTCGTTGCGGGTCAGGAACTCATCGATCTGGGCGGCAGTTTTAATAGGATAGTCCTGGGCCGATAGAAGAATTGCATAGTCGAACCCTCGTCCGGACCGGGCGGCAGCTTGCACGCATTCGATCATCGCCTGGGCAATGCCGAATCCTCCCCAATAGCAGCGGATCCGGCGAGTGAGAAAGATCTCAGGATGGGAAGCGGCATATTCCTTCAGTGGCGCGAAGACACTGTCAGGAGCGCGTTTGTCGATGTGAATGACAAAAAACGCGCTGGAATCGCGTAACGCATCCATCAGGCGCACGATCTGGTCCGGGTCGCGATGACCCATGATGAGGTAAGCAACCTTCATTCAGTTAACCTTGCAGGAGTAGATGTGGAAGTCCACTGTGAAGCAACGAGAAGTTGAGAATTAAAGAAGTATATCCCGCAAGGATATTGCATGCGATACCCCCGCCGCGTTGGCCGACCGGATCGGGCCAAGAGTATGAGCGGCTGATATAACGTTTCACATCCGGTTGACCAAAATTTGAGGAGATTCGACTTCAGATGACCGCGGCTCCCGACTACACGATGGTACTGCCTGTCCGACACTATCGGATTGACCAGTCACATGTAGCTGTCGAGAGTGCTTTTGCCGAGCATCTGCGAATGATGCGTGCGCGGATTGGGACAGCGGCGGAAAGGCTGGTGATTGCCTCGCCCGGAATGTCGAAGGCCGCTTACGAAGCAGAAAAGCGCGGTTATGCGGTGATCGATGAGAAAGCCGAGAAGATCCAATTTTTCACTCTGGTTGTCATAGACAGTGCACTGTCGACGGGTGCCAAGGTCAAGCAGTTTCCCCGCTTGATGAGAACGCTTCACGGGCTAGCCAGGCGGAGCCTCTGCATTCACAGCGGCCTGTCATGGGATATGTGGTTGCCGTTTGAATTTGGCTCAATTCTGTTTGGTATTTTTCTGAGACGACGAACGGTCTTTGTTGTGGACATTGATTACCGCAACTCGGCGTACATGAGTTACCGCAGCGGAGACTGGTCGCAGAAGAGCTACCTTCTCTGCAAGTATGTCTATGACACTGCCCGCTCGCTACAAGTATGGGTTGCGGCGAGGTATTGCTCGCTGGTGCTGCTGAAGGGAAAAAAGATGGCGGAGGACTTTGGGGCGGGACGGCCGAACGTGAAGGCGTTCCTTGATGCCTCGCACAGCGAGAGGAATATTATTTCCGAAAGTCGGCTTCTAGAGAAACTCGCAACAGTGCGTGATGAAGGCAAGCCGTTGCGGCTTGTGTATTTCGGCCGCCTGACTGCTTACAAAGGAATCGATCGCTGTCTGCGCGCCGCGGCGGGTGCTCGCGCAGCTGGAGCGGATCTCACGCTGGACATTATCGGCGGGGGCGATCAGATGGGGGCGTTGCGAAACCTGGCGCGCGAACTGGGCGCAGAAGACTGGGTGACTTTTCACGGTCCGATGCCGTTCAACCAGGACTTCTTCACGTTACTCTATTCGTTTCATCTTCTCCTGGCCGCGCCGCTGCGCGAGGACACTCCGCGAAGTGCGCTGGATGCAATGGCGGCGGGCATTCCTTATCTTGCGTTCGATACCTATTACTATCGGGAGCTGCTCGAAAGCGGCGCAGGCCGGGTTGTTCCGTGGCCCGAGATCGAAGCCATGGCGAAAATGCTGACTCATCTCGAGAAGAATCGGGAGGAAATTGCGGGGATGGTCGAAAATGCGGTGTCGTTTGCACGATCGAATACACAGGAAATCTGGCTGGAACGCCGGCAGGGATGGACCATGAATTCGGCACTGCAAGATCAAGCTCGCTGAAGAGCTGCTTTCTGAATGATCGCCTGTCGTGGCTTGACTGGTGTCTTTCGTGCACCAGAAAAATGAAAACCTCCTGACAATCTGCTGACAGTCTCTGATAAAGGTTCCGTTAACCTTCAGGCCAGGAGTTCTAAATGACATGCAAGTCGTTCCGGCATCCAGGACAAATGAAGTGGCGGAAGGCCTGATTTCCGTACCTGTTACTGAGACAACGAACGGACGAAAGGCTCGCCCGCTCCTCGATAGGGCGCAACTCACAATTCGACTGGCGAAGCCAGACGAGGCGGATGCCATTACCGTCGAGACGCGGCTAATTCTTGACGGGACACATCATCTCTCGCCGACAGGATTCGACAGCGCAAGCGAAGTCGAGCAGATGATGGCGCGAGGGAAATTCCTGCTGGCGGAAAAGGATGACCGAATTGTAGGAGTTGCTTACCTAGAGCCACGACTGGAAGCCAGCCGACTCGATGTGCTTGCGGTGTCTCCGTCAGAGCGACGTACTGGCATCGGTTCTCAGCTACTGTGTGCGGCCGAAAGATTGAGCAGTAGCATGCGGTGCTTATTTATGCATGTTCAGGTGATGAACCTGCATTGGGAGACGATCCAGTTCTGCCACCGGCGTGGGTACGTAGAATTCGGAATCGAGTCGCTAAATCGAGATCAACCGATCTCTCCGCATTGCCACATTGTAAGAATGTGCAAACAACTCGATTTGGATCGCCTGGCCTTCTGAGAAACTTTGGATCTTCCTCACGAAATGCAACTACTTAAGACTACGCAGATACGCGACGAGAGCATCCGTATCTGACTTGTCCAGGTTGACTGGAGGCATGCCTCCATCGATCATGTTGGGTGTCCGATGGTGCAATAAAAAGGAGAGCCGGTCGGCCGAGTACGTTCCACCGACACCGATCAGACTCGGAGCCTTTGACGTACCTTCGGCCCTATTTCCGTGGCAACTACCGCAAGGTCCAGCCGCATATATAGCCGCACCCTTTGCGATAAGCGGATCCACATTTGCCGGTGCGGCTGATGCCGGGCCTGGTGCAGAACTCGGCGCGGATAGCGGTCGAAAGGGTTGTCGCATGTAATCGATCTCCGCCTGTCTTTGGCGTGCCAGCTGTCTGGCCACGTTCGGATCGTGCGCGTCGTCGTGATAACTGAGCGCACCCAGGCCGGAGTAGCAGGCAACGAAGATAGCAAATCCTCCAACGACAACGGGCCGCCGCCACGGCCGCCGCTCGCGTCCACGATCGAAAAAGGGAATCGAGGCGAACAGCAGAGCCAGAAATCCCGGTAGCAGAATGCCGCCCACGAGAGACCACTTCCCGCTTACAATCTTTAGCCACTGAAAAATTGGCAGATAATACCATTCGGGTCGAGGTATGTAGGTGGTATCTGACGTGTTGGCTTCAGGGCCAAGACGGAATGGAACGAAATATGCCACCAAAGCGAGAGCGAGAACAATTACTAGGCTCGCTACCATATCCATCAACAATTGCCTTGGGTAGAATTTTTGAGTTGGCAATTTGGGATGGAACGGGTCCTCTTTGAAAGGGCCTGCGGCACCAGCCTTGCGAAACAGAAAGAGATGAGCGGCAACAAAAGCCATCAGCAGCCCGGGCAAAACAAAAACGTGGAACACAAAGAATCGAGATAGGGTTAGCGTCCCCATCTGCGGGCCACCGCGAAGCAGTTCCTGCAGCGGTTCACCGATCACCGGAACTTCACCGATAATGTTGGTTCCGACTGCCGATGCAAAATACGCCTTCTGATCCCATGGCAGCAAATATCCAGTAAAAGCCATGCCCAGCATCAAGGCGAGGAGAAAGCAGCCCGAGAGCCAGAGCAATTCGCGCCTTCCTTTATACGAACCGTAAAGGAGAGTTTGCGAAATGTGCAGAAACAGCACAATTATGATGGCGGTCGCACCGTAGGCGTGGAGGCTTCGCAGAAACAATCCTGAGCTAACCACCTTGGAAATGTAGGACACGGTAACATGAGCGTGATCGGAGGAGGGCACATAGTAGAGCGCGAGAAATACCCCCGTGACCGCCTGCGACAGGAACAAGTAGAGTAGTCCGGACCCGAAAACATAAGCCCAGCGGGCACCCCCGGGTATTCGTTCATCAAGTGCTTCATGCAGTAATAAGCGAATGCTCGTGCGGCTGTCCAACCAGTCCAACCATCTCGAAGCGGGCTTCTTTTCAGTTTTTGCGGAGCTCTTTGTGTCAGGCATGGACCCCTCCCAACGTTCAGCCAGCCAATTCCTTCTTGGCGATCAATTGTCGGAAGTATTGAAAGCGGACCTTGAGAAGACCGTTTTCGACTTTGCTTTCCAACTCATCCATCCCACGAAGCGGTGGCCCGGAAACGTACACCCCAGCGGGCGTGAAGGTGCCACCATGGCAGGGACATCTGAACTTGTCCTGTTTTCCAACCCAGCGCACGGCGCAGCCCAGATGTGGGCACACCGAAGAAAGCACCTTCAACTGACCGCCACCGGTCGGCACAACGTATACCCCGTTCTGCTCTGTGGAACTGTGCCAGCCATCGACCCTTTTGATGTCGATTGTTCGCGCGACAGGTTCGGTGAGAGTGGCGAAGTCGTCAACCTTTCCCACGTCGGACCATGATGTTTCTTCCGCTGGAGCACGCAGTGGAAAGGTGGCAAATCGCACAAGCGGAACCGCCAGCACTGTGCTGACCACACCACAGCCGGCGGCCAATAGATAGCCGAGGAATGATCGACGCTCTCGTTCGCGAACGCACATTTGTGCTTCAGGATCGGCTGGGGCTTGCATTGCTCTTTGCTCCTCCAGGATTAAAAGGGAAGATTACATTCGATTTTCGGAAGGTCTGGCCGCCGCCATGATCGGCAAATCACCATCACTTCTCAACTACGTGGACAACAAACAGCATGGAGCCGTGGCCGGATCCGCAGAAGCGGCCGCATCTTCCTTTAAAGTCTCCGGTTTCTTGAGGAGTAACGTTGATCTCTGTGACGTGTCCCTTGGTCATCGCGCCATTAATGTGAAGGCTCTCGACGAGCAGGCTATGCGGCACGTCGTCAGAGGTTAGCGCGAGTGTGACTGTCTGGCCTTTTTCCAGCGTAATTTCCGACGGGGTGAATGAGAATCGCTTTGCGTGAATCTCGATCCGGCGAGCTGAAGCTTGAGCAAAAGCGCTTGCGGAGACAAGTCCTAACGCGACACACACCAACCAGAGACGATATTTCATTTCTACCTTTCCTTATTTGGATTCTTTGCAAGCTGGACCGCTTTCACGCCGTGGCCCAGCCACGTTACTTCACAAAGTTCTATGGAGCCAGATAGCGGAGAAGGGCCTTTTGATCCTGCTCCGAAAGCTTGGCGCGGACACGCATGTGCATGATGATGGTGCCTGTAATTCGGGGCGAAATTGTCATGGGTGGCTTGTGGCAGCGTGAACAGTTTTCCATGAATATCTGTTCACCGCTTCTTTGCCCAGTGTTGCTCACGGCGGGAGCAGGAGACTTCTGCTCACTCTGGGTTTGTGTTCCCGCGTATAACTTCATTCCGCTTAGCCATACGCCCGCGGCGATGACTGTCACGAGTACTGCGAGCCGATAAGGCGATCTGGGCTTGTTCACTTTATTTCCTCCCGGGCCAGAGGGGCCAGACGAAGCGATACGTGAACCCGATGGTCCATAAGTTGGCGTCTTTCGTGGAGGTGAAGTTGCGCTCATAGCTCGAGACAATGCGCCAGTTATCACGGATGTAGTAATTAAGGGCAACGCCTGGGCGCTCGGTCTGTATTCCGGGAATACCATGCCCACCGCCATGATCAGGAAATGCCTGTTGCATGCGCCCAGCTAGCTCAACATTTCTAAAGAATCGATTGGCCACTGGAATCTGAGAAAGCACGTATGCTGCCTGGATCCAGTAGCCCTGACCGTAATAGCCGTGATCCCATTCCGCTTTAATGTCCAGTGGAAGCTGAGTAGGTTGCCATACGAAATAAGCGGCTTCGTTGTTCACATGTTTCGGATCATCCTGGAAGCGGTTATAGGATGTTCCAACTTCAATGCGATGGGTGGGAAAATAAGCGCTGGCATCAAACCCAATGGTGTGTGATGAAGTAAATTGATCGACGCCACTGTGGGCTGAATAGTAGGCGGCGTACTGCACGCTGAATGTGTCATTCTGCGTGGCTACGCCACGCAACTCGCCCCCAACGCCAAATCCTGATGTCTGAGTGCCAACTGAAAAGGAAATTGGGAGGTTTTGAAAAGCGTCGATCCAGATGGGAACGACTCGTTCTGATACAAGTCCAAAGGGCACAATGTACTTGCCACCGACCACCATTGCGTGCGTATTCGCCAGCCAATCGAGCTGTGCATAATCGAGGGCGGAGAAGACCTGGCCGGTAAAGTCGCCATTGCCATTCCGGCGGCTGAAGACTCCAACAAAGTCCCCCTTCGCTTCACCGAGTACGTGACTTCCAATCGGGAGAAGGAGAACGGGATCAATTGCTGGCAATAGTGTTGTAGTGCCACCATTCACGCTGTCGACGAAGCCAGCAGCTCCTGAAATGACAGGGACATAGCCAGCGTGGGTCGAGTCAGCCTCAGTATCTTGAGCCCCGGTTTTGAGAGCGCAGAAGAGCAGACAACCTGCGAGCAGCCATGTCTTCATCTTGTGATCGATTCCGTGACCTGTCATGGTGATAACCGCGATCATTGCCGTTGCGACGGCGTGCCGATACAACAAGCGGTCGTACAAAATCTCGATAAATCGAGTCTAGGGATGGGCTGTCTGGCACTTGCCTACGCGATGTCATTCCTTTGTCACGTATGGCTTGAGCACGTGTTTTCGCCAGGCAGAAGGCTTATAAACGCCATATATGACAAGTGGATGGCACTCGCGATTTGAGGGAAGACATATTCTGAAAATCGCCGATGGAAGGGTAGAGCGTTCGGAATCTTCCGGAAATATTTCGCGTCGTCGCACGAGTGACAGCAGACCAGCTGTGGTGAGTAAGCATGCGTCGTGTGCGGCGGCACCCTGTGTCATTCGGTAGGAGCTCATCATGCGCGTTTTGAGCGATGAGGTTTTCGTAACGGCGGAGAGTCTGCACACCGAGGACTCTGCGGAGTCTTCCTTGCTGAGAACGTTAGTGGTGCTAGCGAAGCGGTGGAAGCTCATTGGGGGCGGCATGCTGATTTGCGGTGTGATCACAACCGTGATCGTGCTGGTAATGCCAGTTACCTACACAGCGTCGACTGTGATCCTGACTTCGCAAAGCATGTCCGGCGGCGTGTCTGCCTTGCTCGGCGAGATCGGCTCACTTGGCGCCCTGGCTTCGCTTGGAGGAGGCGGCGGACTGTTCGGAGGGAGCCAGACCGATACTTTCGTCGGTGTTCTTACCAGCAGGACGGTGGCGGATGAGATGATCGAGAAGTTTCAACTTCAGAAGGTGTACCGGAAGCGCACGCTTGTTGATACGCGAAAGAGCCTCACTAAGCATACGCACATCGAGGGAACCAGAGGTTCGTTTATTCGAATCTCCGTCGATGACCACGATGCACGCCGCGCCGCGGATATGGCGAATACGTACGTAGAAGAGCTCTATCGCATAAACCATCACCTCGCCTTAACTACGGCGTCGCAGCGGCGGCTGTTTCTCGAGGGTCAGGTAAATGCCGAACGCGATCAGCTGACAAATGCCGAGGCCGCCTTCCGCGAGCTGCAGCAGAAGACGGGTGTCCTGCAGCTGGCCGGACAGGCAGAGATGACCCTACGTTCTATTGCGCAGCTCAGGGCAGAAATTTCGGCCAAGGAAGTTCTGCTTGAGCAGCTGCGCACGACTGGCACTGAGCAGAACGTGGACGTTCAGCGAGTTGAAAGCGGACTGAATGCGCTGCGCGCACAGCTACAGAAGGCGGAAAGCGATAACGGCTTTGGAGATAACTATTTTGTGTCGGCCGGCCGCATACCGCAGGCGGGACTTGAATATCTTCGCCGCATGCGTGATCTTCGCTACCACGAAGCGCTCTTCGAGACGCTCTCGAAACAGTACGAGCTGGCGCGGATTGAAGAAGCGAAGGCGCCACCGGTCATCCAGGTTGTTGATAAGGCGATCGTCCTCGATAAGCGCTCGTGGCCTCCGCGAAAATTCCTTGTTCTGTTGGCACTGTTCACGTCGGGAGTTCTGCTTTCGAGCGCGATCCTGCTCATGGAAAAGTGGAACAGGCTGGCTACGGAGCCGGAGAATGCTTCGCACGTCATCGCTCTGCAAAGGTTGTTTCGATCCAAGAACCGGTTGGCATGACCTCGCCTGAAGGCAGCGAACGAAAGCGCAGCAGTCTGTTCAGGCGGCGGTTGCATGGCGACGTGTTTGCCATTGCGACAGGCGAGGGGATCGCTCGGCTGTGCAATCTCATTCTTGTGATCTTTCTCAGCCGCACATTTGGTGTGTGCGCGGCGGGGGCGTATGCCGTGGCACAGGCTCTTTCTCTCTACCAGGTGAATGGAACCGACTTCGGTTTGAGGCAGACGGGAGCCCGCATGGTTGCGAGAAACCCGAACAGCATCAAGCGTGTCATCATGTTCGTTCAGTGGCGAAGGGTGCTTCTAGCGGTGTTGATGATGGCACTCGGGTACTGGTATGGCGCAGCGGGGCCGGTACCGCATGATGCGCGAACCATGGTGAGCCTGTATGCGTTGGCGATTCTTGGCTATGGCCTGTCGGTGGATTGGCTGGCTTGGGGAATGCGGAGGTTCGTGATTATGTCCAGCTG
>Ga0126381_100010236_pt1 | contig 10552 bp, 5 predicted proteins | sample PanSoiMetPlot_28_FD_96465 | JGI IMG/M metagenome (GOLD analysis project Ga0126381, IMG submission 96465) | Tropical forest soil microbial communities from Panama - MetaG Plot_28 | ecosystem: Environmental > Terrestrial > Soil > Tropical forest > Bulk soil | place: Panama | collected 2016-02-17 | reverse complement strand
TCCCCGCCATCGAGACCAACGCCCTCGGCGTGGCCGCCGCCACCTTGAGCCTGCCAGCCGCCGCGGGCACCAGCCTCGCGCAGGGCCGGTTCCTGAACGCCGCCACCGAACACGAGCCGGTTGCCGTGCTCGGTGCCACCGCCGCCCAGCTGCTGGGCATCGACCGGATCCGGCCCGGGCTGCGGATCTGGGTCTACGACCAGGGAACCGGCGGTCAGTGGTTCTACGTGAGCGGCATCCTCCACCCGGACACCTACGCACCCGAGATCGACTCGGTGATCCTGACCGGCTTCCCCGCCGCGGAGAAGTACCTGGGCTTCGACGGGCATCCCTCGAAGATCTATGTCCGCACCGTGAAGGACGACCAGGCCGTCACCACCGGTGTCGATAGCCTGCTCACCGCCCAGGCCCACCCGGAAGACCCCAGCCAGGTCGACGTCTCCCGGCCCTCGGACGCGCTCACCGCCCAGGCTGACGCCAAGGGCGCGCTTGACACCTTGTTTCTCGGCCTGGGTGCGGTCGCCCTGCTGGTCGGTGCCATCGGGGTGGCGAACATCATGATCATCTCGGTGCTGGAACGCCGTTCTGAGATAGGGCTGCGCCGAGCCCTGGGTGCCACCCGGGGCCAGATCCGCGTCCAGTTCCTGGCCGAGGCGATCTTGTTGTCCATGGCCGGCGGCGCCGCCGGGGTCCTGATCGGCGCGGCCGCCAGCACGTGGTATGCCCGCGCCCACCACGAGGCCGCGGTCATCCCGGCGCAGGCCTGGGCCGGGGGACTCGCCGCCGCCGTCGTCATCGGTGCCATGGCGGGGTTGCTGCCCGCCATCCGCGCCGCCCGCCTGTCACCCACCCAGGCCCTGTGGACCGTCTTATACGGGTCAGCTGACCGCTTTCGCCCGCCGCGGAAGGGGGCTGCCGGGCCTGACAATACCTAGATATGGAGGTCGGGCGGTCTTCGGACGAGGACGGGCGCATTGTCAGCCCGGAGGCGTTCGAGGCTGCGTTCCGGCAGAATTTCGCGCCGGTTTACCGGTTCATCGCCGGGCGGGTCGGTACCGCTATCGCCGAGGACCTGGCGGCCGAGACGTTCGCCACCGCCTACCGCCGCCGGGCCTCGTTCGAACCCGGGCGGTAGCCCGGCTGACCCACCTGGTTCAAGCGTCCACATCAGTTCACGTGCCTCGGTCAGTTCAAGCGCCGGGTCCAGCAAAGGGGATTGACAGTCGATCACTCAGAGTGCTTATCTGATCACGTTCAGTTATCAGACCGTGCGCGGCGCCTCGGTGCCCGCGCTCCAGGGAGCCTGAAGTGACCAAATCCCGTTTCCTGCTCGCGCTTTCCGCCGCGGCCGTTTTTGTCTTCGGCACCGCGGGAGCCGCCTCCGCGGCGCAGGCCAAGCCCGCACCTGCCGCCGATACCCCGCCTGACCAGTGCTCCGCGGCGTTCTTCAACAGCAACTCGCTGCTCGGCCCGCAGGACCTGCCGGTAGTCGGCCCCGTCGGTAACCAGCTAGCCGGCTACCAGCGCACCGGGGATCAGAGCCCGGACGCGTTCCTCGCGCAATTCCGCAACGCCTCCGGCTGGATCTACCCGCCGGACAACGGCTACGTTATCGACTTCGGCGGCAACCCGATCGAGTGGACCACGACCCTCTACCCCGGCGAGGACATCGACCGTTACGGCAGCGTCTACGGGTCCTTCCTCGCCCCCGCCGGAACCCCATACGCGCAGCGCTCCATCCCGCCCACCAGCCTGGAGTCCACGCCCGCGGCGGCCTGCAACTACCACGACTACCAGGTCCTCAAGCCCTTCGGCGTGGACGAAGGGCCCATCGCGGGCTGGTTCGACCAGCCCGGCGGCGGCCTGCAGTACCAGCTCGACCCGAGCCTGGTCCCCGGCGCGCCCGCGCAGCTCAACGTGCTGTGGCTACTGAACAACGGATACCTGCAGGAGATCACGCCCCAGGCGTGACGCCGTCCACCCGGCCGTCACCGCATGGCGCGGCCCGCAGCGTGCCGATTACGCAGTCGAGCCCGCTAGAGCGTGTTGATTGCGCAAGTGATCCCGCTGGCGGCCGGTCGTCCGGGGTTGGGCGCGGAGCGGTACCCGTTTCGTGGCGTTCTGCCGGGTCTGGTCCGCGGCTGCCGTCCTGGGTGACCGGGGGCGGTGGCCCACAGCCCACGTTCTTCCGTGGGCGGTGGGCCACCGCCCCCGGGGGCATCACTCGCTTGGTCACTGGGCAGTAGTGATGACCGGCTCGTGGCGCACAGGGAAGTTGACCGAGTTGGCGATGAAGCACTTCGTGTGCGCTTGCTTGTGCAGGCTCGTGGCGGTCTCGGTCATCTCGGCCAGGGCGACCTCCACCCGCGGCCGCAGCACGACCTCGGTGAAGTACACGCCGCCGTCGGTGGTTTCTGTCATGGTGCCGTCCGCGTCGTCGGTGTAGCTGACCACGACGACTCCGGCCACCGCACACAAGTGGAGATACCACAGCATGTGGCACTGCGACAGCGCGGCGACCAGCTCAAGCTCTGGGTTCCACCGTGCCGGGTCACCGCGGAACAAGGGATCGGAGCTGGCGGCGATCCCGGGACGGCCGTCCGCGCTGACCTCGTGATCGCGGCTGTAGGCCTGGTATCCGCTGGTACCGCTGCCGTGATTGCCGGTCCAGGCGACCGAGACACGGTAGCGATGGCTCCGGGAGCGCTGATTACCCACGTGCGGAGGCTCGCCGAGGCCTTTGGCCATGAGCGTCTCCCCGATCGTGACGTCGGCCGCGACGATCAGATCAGTGAACACCGGTGCGGCGGTGGCGTGCACTTCGGTTGAGCGGTGGGCCGCGAAGGCGGCTTCGTCGGCGTAGACCTCGGTGGTCCAGAACACATGCGGGTCGTCCTTGGACCGGTTGACGGCATAGATGACAGTGCCGGGCTCCTTCTGTGCTTGCTCGAGCAAAGGCGCGAACGCGGCGACGTACTCGTCGGCCCTACCTTCTTTGATGGTGACGCGGGCGACGATCGCAACTGATGACACCGATTCTCCTCCTCAGTAGTTACCAGGCCGCGGTGATCGCGTAGAGCAGCGCCGCCAGGGTCGTCCCCGACGTGATCTCTCCGCGCCCGATGAGGCCGGGGATACGGTCCAGCTGGATCCACTCGCGCTAGTATGCCAACCAGGCAGCTAGACCTTCACCGGCCGCCGCCGCGCCGCTGCCACGCCGCTGCCGCTACGAGACGCCGCGACGCGCCCGGCTGGAGCAAGCCGGCTCGGACAAAGCCGATCACAAAACGTCAGAAACTTGCGCCCGGCCACTTGACAGATGCCTTTGAGGCGGCTGAGGCTCCTCTATGTGAGCGCTAACAATCGCGGCGGCCCAGACTGTGCTCAGCGCGGCCAGGAACCGCTCGCCCGGATCAGAGACGCCCGTATCCATCAGCCCTGACGAACATCCGCTAAACGCCACATGATCGCACTGCTGGCTGGCTTCTCCGCCTGGCCAAGCCCGGCTCAGTATGCATAGGAGCTGATCCCGCATGTTCAGACCCCCCATCCCGCGCGCACACCTCAGAACCCTCGTGGCAGGCATGGCGATCGCGCTCCTGCCGATGGCCGCCACGGTCGCTACGGCCACCGCGCCGCAAGCGGCGCAAGCGGCGCAAGCAGCGCAAGCGGCCCCCGCGGCCAAAGCGGCCCCCGCGCCTCCGTCCAGGCCGCAGGGCCCGTGTGACATTTACGCCGCCGGCGGCACCCCCTGCGTGGCCGCCCACAGCACCACGCGGGCGCTGTACGCCTCCTACAACGGCCCGCTCTACCAGGTAATGCGCCTGTCGGACAACGCGGTCAAGAACATCGGCGTCGTCCAGCCCCGCGGCCTGCCGTTCCCGGATCCGGGCGGATACGCCGACGCGGCGGCGCAGGACGCGTTCTGCGCCAACACGACGTGCCTGATCACCAAGATCTACGACCAGTCCGGCCATGGCAACAACCTCACCCAGGCGCCTCGCGGCGCCTTCAGCGGCCCGGCCATGGGCGGTTTCAACAACCTGCCGGTCGCGGACATGGCGGCGATCACGGTCAGCGGCCACAAGGCCTACGGCGTCTTCATCGAGCCCGGCATGGGCCTGCGCGACGACGACACCAGCGGCATCGCGACCGGCGACCAGCCAGAGGGCATGTACTGGGTCCTTGACGGGCAGCACTTCAACGACGGCTGCTGCTTCGACTACGGCAACGCCGAGATCGACAGCCGCGACGACGGCGACGGCACCATGGAGACCTCCTACTTCGGCAACGCCCCCTTCTGGTATCACGGCAACCCCCCGGGCCCGTGGATCATGACCGACCAGGAGAACAACCTGGTGGGCTGCGTCAACCCGGGCAGTACCTCCAAGCTCTGCGCGAGCCTGCCGGATATCACCTCACGGTTCGTGACCGCCGTGGCCAAGGGCCAGCCGCACCAGTGGGCCTCCGAGGGCGGCGACGCGCAGGCGGGCACGCTGTCGACCATGTTCAGCGGACCGCGCGTCGACTCCACCTATGACCCGATGCAAAAGCAAGGGGCCATTGTCCTGGGCAACGGCGGCGACAACAGCAACGGTTCGCAGGGCACCTTCTACGAAGGCGTGATGACGTCCGGATACCCGTCGGACGCCACCGACCAGCTGGTTCAGGCCAACATCGTGGCCGCCAAGTATGACGTGCAGGCGCTGAGCCTGACGCCGGCCTCGGCCACCGCCACCCCGCCGGGACTCCAGACGTTCGCGCCGGGGTCCTCGCAGGACTCCACCGTGACGTTCACGAACACCACGGGATCGCGTGCGGTGGGCGTGAAGCTGAGCATTTCACTGCCCGGCAGGCAGTGGACCTCGGTCATCCCGGGCACCACCGACACCTCGCAGACGTTTGATTCCGTCGCGCCCGGCGCGAGCGTGAGCGCGACGTTCAAGGTCACTTCGGGACTGGAGCCCTTCAACGGCGACTTGACCGGCATCGCCGCGTGGACGAACCCGACGAACGGCGGCAGGCAGTTCGCGACAACGACAGAGAAGGCGCGGAACGTCAGTCCGATCAAGATCAACGAGTTCCGCGCTGGCACCAGTACCAACGCGACGAACGCGTTCATCGAGCTCTACAACGCAGGCGACAGCAGCGTCGACCTGTCGCACTGGACGGTGACCGAACACCCGGCGCAGCAACCCATCTTCTCGACGGCGGCCGTCCCGGACGGGACGAAGCTCGCGAGCCACGGCTTCTACCTGCTCGGCCTGGCCAACTCGGGGCTGGCCGCCCCCGCCAGGGCGGGCGACACCACCCTCTACCTCCGCAACACGTCCGGCCTCGCTTCCGGCCAGCAGGTCACGATCGGCACCGGCCGCACCGCGCAGACCCGCACGATCGCGCGCATCACCAACTCTGGCGCGACCGGGCCCCGCGCACCGGGCAAGATCGGCAACGCGGTCAGCCTGTCAGGAAATGGTGAGTACGTAAGCCTGCCGAGCGGCATCGTCAGCGGGCTGCACGACTTCACGATCTCGGCGTGGGTCAACCCGTCCGCCAACACGGCCTGGTCGCGGGTGTTCGACTTCGGCACCGGCACCGGCAACTACATGTTCCTCACGCTCAGCGCCGGCGGCGGCCCGCTCCGCTACGCGACCACGACCACAGGCAACGGCGCCGAGCAGCAGCTCAACGCGCCTGGCAACCTCCCGCTGAACACCTGGTCGCACGTGGCCGTGACCCTGTCCGGCACTACCGGGACGCTTTACATAAACGGCCAGCCGGTGGCGACCAACACCGGCATGACCATCAACCCCGCCGCTCTCGGCGCCACCAACCAGAACTGGATCGGCCGTTCGCAGTTCGGCGCCGACCCGTTCCTGGCGGCCGGCGTGGACGACTTCCAGATCTACGACCACGCGCTGTCCGCCGCCGATGTCGCCACGCTGGCCAGCGGGCAGCCCGGGGCCGGCAACGTCGCCTCGTACAAGTTCGACGAGGATTCCGGTGAAATCGCGCTGGACTCGTCGGGCAACGGCCACAACGCGACGATCGTCAGCCCCGGGAACGTCAGCACGCCGCTGTGGCAGCCGGTGCCTGACGGTCCGGTCACCGTCCCGGCCGGCTCGACCAACGTGCCCGTCACCATCACGTCGGGCTTCAAGGTCGGCCAGAAGATGGCCATCGGCTTCGGCCGCACGTTCGAGACCGCCACGGTCACCGCGGTCGGCACGCCGGGCACGCAGGCCCGGCTCGCGGCCGCCGCCGCGGCCGGCGCGACCAGCGTCAAGGTCACGTCGACCGGCAACATCACCGCCGGCGACACGATCCAGCTCGACATCGGCCAGAACACCGAGAAGGTCAGCGTCGCGTCGGTAGGCACCCCCGGCGCGGGCGGCACCGGCCTCACCCTGGCTGCCCCGCTGCAGTTCAGCCACGCATCCAACCTTCCGTTCAGCAACCGGGGCACCGGCATCACCTTCAGCCCGGCGACGCGCTTCGCGCACTCGAGCAACGAGCCCGTGCAGGCGCTGGGCAGCAGCATCACCCTCGACAAGCCCCTCGACAGCGGCTACCCGGTCAACGCCCCGGTGGCCGACGCCGCCGTGACGAACGCGGGCTACCAAGGGTCCCCGGCCCCCAACCAGTGGTTCGGCGGTCCCGCCCTTTCCAGCAGCGCCGGCAGCATCGTGCTGCGTGACGCCCGGGGTCTGGTGGCCGACAGCCTGAACTACGGGGGCCTGGTCGACCCGTGGGCCGCCGAGGGTTACCAGGGCAGGTCAGGAGCGGGACAGGGCGGCTGCTTCGCGCCCGCGCCGGTCCTGGCCAGCGGCGCAGGCAGGAGTGACATCCGGCTGCCCGACGGCACCGACACCGACAGCAACTGCACCGATTTCGCGATCACCAACGACCCCACCCCTGGTGCCGCCAACCAGGGCTTCACCCTGGACCCGGGTCCGCTGGTCTCGGTGCAGACCACCTCACCCGGCGGCAACTCCGGCTACATCAAGCACGACGACTCTGACGACCTCGTGGTCGTCGCGCCGGTCACCGCGAGCAGCTCGGCCACCGACAAGGCGGACGCCACCTTTGTGGAAACAGCCGGCCTGGCCAACCCGAGCTGTGTCTCGTTCGAATCGGTCAACAAGCCCGGGAGCTACCTGCGGCACCAGAATTTCCAGTTCCACCTGCAACCCAACGACGGCAGCACGCTGTTCTCGATGGACGCGACCTTCTGCCCGGCGACCGGCAACAGCGGTCAGGGCACGTCGTTCCAGTCGGTGAACTTCTCCGGCCGGTACATCCGCAACTTCAACAACACTGTCTACCTCGCCAGCGACGGTCCCCCCGGGACCAATCCCTGGGACACCGCCACCGGCTGGCCGGTAGACACGAGCTGGCTGGTGGCCGCGCCGCTGGCTCCGGCACCGTAGTGCGCCAGCGCTGAACCCATCGGGCGGGTACTCCGCCGGGAGTACCCGCCCGACCCGCCGCATCCGTGCGGACCGGGCAGTAGACGCTTCCAGCGCACGATGACAGCGCGATGGCGGCCCGGCAGCATCGGTGACATGGAAACGGCATTCCCCGCGACCGGCCAGGCGAGCGCCAGGCCCAGACAGCGCGACCACCGATCGTTCCTTCTCCAGCGAGCCCAGCCGGCGATGGCCGGCTTGATCGACGGCTCGCTGTCCACCCTGGCCCCGGTCTTCGCCGTCGCGTTCGCCACGCACCAGTCCCGCTACGCGTTCCTGGCCGGGCTGGCGACCGCGATCGGCGCCGGTGTCAGCATGGCCTTCTCCGAAGGGCTTTCCGACACCGGCGACCTGACCGGGCGCGGCCGCCCGTACGCGCGCGGCGCGATCACCGGCGCCGGCACGTTCCTCGGCGGCATCCTGCACACGCTGCCGTTCCTCATCCCCCAGTACCGGCCGGCGATCCTGCTGGCCCTGGCTACGATCGCGTCCGAGCTGCTGGCCCTGGCCTGGATCCGCCGGCGGTTCTTCGGCACCAGCTTCCTCGGCTCGCTCATCACGGTGACGCTCGGCGGGGTGATCATCGCGACGATCAGCGCCGCGCTAGGCGCGATCAGCTGACCAGCTGGCCACGGCGGTTGCCCGGGCAGAAAACGGCTGGGGTCAGGCGGACCGCTCGTCCTACGATCGGACGCATGCCGAGCTATGAGCCAGTAGACCTGTCGGCCGTATGCAACGCGGGCGTGGATGTGCTCGGCGACGCGCCGGGCGACATCCCGCTCGGCCGGGTGGACCTGCGCGGCCTGCCGTTCCTGATCGGGCCGGAGCCGCCGTCCGCCGAGCGGTGCCTGGTGCTGCCCGGCGGTCCCACGCCGGTCGGGATCGGCCGGCTGGCGCGCCGGGTGATCGTCGCGCACCGGCTGCTCGAACCCGGCGCGCCGGCTGGTCACGCCGTCGGGCAGACCGTCGCGGAGTACGCATTTCACCTGGCCGGCGGCGAGGTCGTCGCCGCGCCCATCCGGGAGCGTTTCGAGATCCAGGTAGTGCCGACCGAATGGGGCCGTCAGCCGTTCCTCGCCGTCACCGACACCAGCGACTACAGCCTGCCGCGGTTCGAGGGCAGCTGGGGCGCGGCCGGGGCCCGCCTGGCCGAGCACGCCAAAGGGTATCCCGCCGGGTACTACCTGTGGTGCTGGGAGAATCCGCATCCGGAACGGCTGGTCGAGCGCATCGAGCTCATCCCGCGCGGCGCGCGGTTCATCGTGGCCGCGATCACGACCAGCGACCTTGATGAGCACCCGTTCGTCCGCGCGCCCGCGCGTGCGGTGCGGCTCGTAGGAATTAACGGGCGGAAAGGGGTTCTGGATATCGAGGTGGACCGGGGGGTCGCGACCTATCCGCAGCCGCTGCCCGGCGACGATGACCGGGCCGGCTGGGGAGCGGCAGAAGGACAACCCGTGTACTCCTGGATCGCCGCGCTGCCCTCCGCGACCGTCGCCGTCCGGGAGGGCGAGGCGGAGCTCGGCCGGGTGTGCTGGGGCGATGTGGAGCGTGACGGCCGGGCGGAAGCCGGCCGGGTCTCGCTCGAACTGGTGGAGCGCGGCCGCAACTGGGTGCATGTCAGCGTCGTCGACGACGCGACCGGGCGGCCGGTGCCGTGCCGGGTCCATTTCCGTTCGGCGGAGGGCATTCCCTACCAGCCGCACGGCCACCATAATCACGTCGCGCAGAACCTCGGCAGCTGGCATTACGACGTGGGCGGTGACGTCCGCCTCGGGCAGCGCAGTTACGCGTATATCGACGGCACCTGCCAGGGATGGCTGCCGCGCGGCGATGTTGTCGTGGATGTCGCGCGCGGGTTCGAGTACGAACCGGTCAGGCAGACCGTGCGAATCGAGCGCGGCCAGCGAGACCTGACGCTCCGGATCGGGCGCGTCGCCGACATGGCCGCGGAAGGATGGTGGTCTGGCGACTCGCACGTGCACTTCCTGTCGACCGCCGGCGCTCAGCTCGAGCAGCGCGGCGAGGATCTGCGCGTCGTCAACGTGCTCCAGACGCAATGGGGTGCTCTGTTCACCAACACCGAGGACTTCTCCGGCCGGCCCAGTGTCGTCGATGGCTACATCACGTATATCGGCCAGGAAAACCGGCAGCACGAGCTCGGCCACCTGGTCCTGTGGGGCATGAGAGAACCGGTCATGCCGTGGTGCAGCGATGGTCCCGACGAGGCCGAGCTCGGCGGCGCACTCGACACGACGCTGAGCGACTGGGCCGACCGGACGCACGCCCAGGGCGGCACCGTCGTCGTCGCGCATTTCCCGAATCCGAACGGCGAGCCGGCCGTTCTGGTGGCGACCGGCCGAGCCGACGCCGTCGAGATGCTGGCCCATTCGGGCGACGGGATGCGTGAGTATTACCGGTACCTGAACAGCGGCTACCGCCTGCCGCTCGTCGGCGGCACGGACAAGATGTCGAGCGCCGTGCCGGTCGGCCTGTACCGCACCTACGCGCGGCTGGACGAGGAGTTCAGCTATGCGGCCTGGTGCCGGGCGGTGCGGTCGGGCCGTACGTTCCTGTCCGGCGGACCGCTGGTGACGCTCTCGGTCGACGGGCGCGAGCCGGGCGGCACCGTCGAGCTCTCCGGGCCGGGAACGGTCAGCGTCCATGCATCGGTGCGCAGCATCTTCCCGCTCCGATCGCTGGAAATCGTGCGCAACGGCGAGGTCGTCGCGAAGGCAGAGGTCAGCGGCGGACGCGAGGCCGCGATCAGCGAGGAGCTGCGGATCGACGGCAACTCGTGGATAGCCTGCCGCGCGTTCGGTACCGATTACCACCTCGATGAATGGGGTCGCCGGGTTTTCGCGCACACCTCGCCGGTCTACGTCGCCTGCGGCGGCGACTGGGCGATGACCGACCCCGAAGGCCTCCGCTACATCAGGACCCTGGTCGAAGGTGCCCGCGAATACGTACGGCACACCGCGGTCCGCAGGTCCGACCAGTTCACCACGCACCATCACGGCGAGGCCGACCACCTCGCCTGGCTGGAAAGGCCGTTCGCCGAGGCCCTGCGCGCGCTGGAAGAG
>Ga0126381_100010235_pt1 | contig 10552 bp, 10 predicted proteins | sample PanSoiMetPlot_28_FD_96465 | JGI IMG/M metagenome (GOLD analysis project Ga0126381, IMG submission 96465) | Tropical forest soil microbial communities from Panama - MetaG Plot_28 | ecosystem: Environmental > Terrestrial > Soil > Tropical forest > Bulk soil | place: Panama | collected 2016-02-17 | reverse complement strand
TTCCCGCCCTCGTACTTGTAGCCGATAGCATCCGAGATTAGCGTCCGATCGAGAGCCAGCGCCAGCCGCGGAGCGAAGTCCCGCACTTGATAGGTGTGAGGGAAGAGGACCAGCTTCGGCTGCTTCTCCCCGATGAACGCCTTGAGCGCGTAGACATATGCATCCGAGGTGTACGCCGCGAGCGCCGGACCTTCCAGCGCATACACCTTGGCCACAGCCTTCTGCGCTAGCTCCTGTGCGAAGCCGCCCATGCCGCTGCCGGCGATGACCACCTCAACGGGCCAGCCCGTCTGTTTGGAGATAGCCTGCCCCGCCGCTATAGTCTCGTACGATACGCGGTTCAGCTTGCCTTCACGCTGCTCCGCTACAACCAGAATGCTGTCTGACATGATTACTTTGGCTCTTAGTCTTTGCGCCGAAGGCGCGGTTGCCTGGACGGCGAGTCCTAGTCGTGGAACTCGTATGCGCCGCGCTTCAACCAGGTGCCGTAGATGCCGAAGATGACTGCGAGAGCGGCTGTCAGTACGTTGTAGAGTGCCATAGGGTGCACCCATCCCGGCGAGTACGTCAGGTCCTGCCCTGTCCACAGCGTAAGCAGCACGGCAAAGAAGGCAAATTGCCCGGCGATCACCTGAAACGTCAGCCCCCACTGGCGGCGCTTGTCCAGCTTCTCTACGTCATCAGGGGTCAGGCCGCGCCCGGCGGATGGGATGTTCAGATTTGCCATGTTGCCTTTTCTCTCCTCAAGTAGTGGCTACTGCCATTAAATCACGCGCGCTTCGGTTTTGAGATACTCAACCAGTTTCTTCGCTGCTTCCGCTGCGGGCGCTTCGATCATCTGCGTCTTCTTCCGCTTCTCGGGAATGTACAGTCGCTCGATACGCTGCTGACTGGTGCTCAGCTTCGGCTCGACTTCAGCCCACGTGACCTTGCGCAGGGGCTTGTTCTTTGCCTGCTTGATACCAATGAGCGATGCGTAGCGCAGCTTGTTGATACCGCTTTGGATGGTCAGTACGGCTGGCAGATGCATATCGATGAACTGGTAATGTCCTGCCTCGAGCTCACGTTTGAGATGCAGGCCATCGGCGGTCTTCTCGATGCCGATGATGATCGTCGCGTGAGGACGGCCCAGAATCTCCGCCAGAAGCACCCCCGTCTGCGCTGCGCCATAGTCGTCAGATTGCAGACCCGTGACGATGAGGTCAAAGTTCTCCTCGGCAACTGCTGCTGCAATTGCCCGAGCCGTGTTGGCCGAGTCGAGCCGCACAAACTTGTCGTCCTCGAGTTGGATGGCGCGGTCGGCACCTTTCGCCAGTGCCTCACGGAGCACCTGCGACGCCCTGGCCGGTCCAGCCGTTATGACGGCGACTTCACCGCCGTGTTTCTCCTTCTGGCGCAGCGCTTCTTCAAGCGCATAGGCATCTGGCTCGTTGACTTCATACGAGACGTCCTCGCGAATCCAAGTGCCGTCGTCGTTCAGCTTGAGTGGCGCGTCCTTCTGCGGGACCTGCTTGATGCAAACAAGAATCTTCATAGCAAACGGCCCAGTATAGCAAAGGGCGCAGCGGTGTTCAGACACAAGACAGATAGACCCGGTGCTATTCTGCCGATCATGCGGAACGTGCTCGCGGTTGTTCTGACATTCGTAATTGCAGCAGGCGCATCGGCGCAGAGTATCTCGTCCCAGGAAAAAGCGATCGTCGCCTACATCGACGCGAACGAACAGGCGTCGAATGCTTTGCTCGAAAAGCTGGTGAACATCAACAGCGGAACCCACAATCTTGAAGGCGTGCGCGCGGTGGGAAAGGTGATCATGCCGCAGCTTGAGGAAATGGGCTTCAAAGTGACATGGGTTCCGATGGATGAAGTTCATCGCGCCGGCACACTCGTCGCTGAGCATCCTTGTCCGGAGCCCGGCAAATGTGGCAAGCGCATGCTGCTGATCGGGCACATGGATACTGTGTTCGAGAAGGACAGTCCGTTCCAGGCTTATACCGTCAACGGCCACATCGCCACGGGTCCCGGCGTGAACGATATGAAGGGTGGCCTCGTGGACATGCTCTACGCGCTCAAGGCTCTTGATGCAGCGGGCGTGCTTAAGCGGATGGAGATCACCATTGTTCTCAGTGGCGACGAAGAAGCACACGGAGAGCCGGTGGACATTGCCAGGCGAGACATGTTAGCAGCTGCGAAGCACAGCGATGTAGCACTGGAGTTCGAGGCGACTCCGCGCCTTGATGGCGTGTACTACGGCAGCATCAGCCGGCGCAGCTCTATCACTTGGAAGATCGAGACCAGCGGCGAGTCGGGTCATTCGTCGGCGATTTTCTCCGAGGTGAAAGGATACGGAGCGATCTACGAGCTGACGCGGATTCTCGATGCCTTCCGGACGCAATTGCCGGAGCAATATCTCACCTTCAATGTCGGGATGGTTCTGGGCGGCACGAGTATCAGTGTCGATAAGGACGCCATCAGCGGCAGCGCAGCGGGCAAGAGCAACGTGATCCCTCCCAAGGCTTTCGCATCCGGAGACATCCGGACCATTTCGAATGAGCAGAGCGAGCGCGTCGAAAAGAGGATGGAAGGTATTGTTGCCCAGCATCTGCCGAAGACAAACGCGAGCATCAAGTTTGGCGAGGGCTATCCGGCCATGGCGCCCACTGCAGAGAGCCGCGCGTTATTGGGCATTCTGAACCAGGTGAATCAGAGTCTCGGACTTTCAAAGATGCCCGAACTCGACCCAATGAAGCGAGGTGCAGGCGATATTGCTTTTGTATCACCGCCCCTGCCAGGACTCGCGGGTATTGGAGCGACAGGGGAAGGGGCCCATGCGCCCGGCGAGACGATTGACCTTTCGGCTCAGCCGATCAATACCAAACGGGCGGCACTGCTGATGTACAGGCTGAGCAAGGTCGACCCAAAAGCCGACCTCGCGATGATGCTGAATCAGAAGTAGGCGCTCAGGCGGATTGCAGGAACGCCACCGACTGTAACCCCGCAACCTCGAAGCGTTTGCGACAGCGGATGTTCTTACAGGCTGCCATGTCATCCTTGCGGACCATATAAGACTGTGCCTTGGCGAAACGCGCACGGTCACGCTCGTCCGCATGACGGGGTAGGGAATTTTTCTTGTGCCGCACCAGCCACGAAATTTGATACTCGTCCGCTTTACCGCAATGCGGACAGGTAAGGGTGTGTGTTCTTTGCTCGGATCTCTCGTCGAAGAAGTCGCGTTCTTCCATCGCGCCACCTGTCACTGTTACAAATTTATTGTATGGACGATGAGGCCGGAGGGGAAGTGCTACGTTAGGTTGAGAGCCTGCAAAATGCCGAGAAAAAGAGCTAAGAAAAAGACGTTCTCTGCGGTGAAGGCGGTCAAGGCCAACGCACGCGAACGTGTCGGCCAGCCGAAAGCGGAGCAGGTGATCGACGACAGTGTCCGCGGGGCAAAACGTCAAGAGAAACATAAACCTACACTCAGCGAGTTGCTGAGCCTTGACGAGTAGGGCTCCGCGAAAGCACGTATAGGGCCTTCACTCTTTCGGAGAGGGCTGGAACTATACTCGCATCATGAGCCAGAATTTCCTGAACCTGATTCGTAGCGGCGATACGACGAAGATTGCCGCTGACGTCGAGGCCAATCCTGCGTTGGCGAGTTGCCGCGATGCGCAGGGCGTTTCTGCACTCATGTGGTCGGTGTACACCGGCCAACCTGTGATCCGGGATTTTCTGCGGCAGCATGTGGCAGATCTCGACATTTCAGAGGCGGCATGTGTCGGCGACTGCGCGTGCCTGCAGAGACTGATTACCAGCGATGCGATGTTGGCGCGAGCCGTCTCCGGCGATGGTTGGACGCCGCTGCACCTGTCTTCAGCGTTCGCCAGTCCGGAGGCTGTCACGCTTCTTCTGGAGCATGGAGCGCACGTTCACCAGGTCTCGCACAATCCTCTGCGCAACCAGGCCTTACATGCATGCATTGCGCTGGGAAACTCAGCGGAGGTGGCGCGATTACTCATCGAGGCAGGCGCAGATGTGAACGCTACGGCCGCAGGAGGTTATGCGCCGCTGCACTTGGCCGCCTCTAACGGGAACCGTGAGGTAATTACCCTGCTATTGGAGCACGGGGCGAATCGCGATGCCTGCTGCGATCAAGGGAAGAGTCCGGCTGACTATGCACGGGAGCGCGGGCATTCAGAAGCGCTCGCGCTCCTCGCCTGATCGGGCTTTTCGATCGAAATCTCTGTTGCGACAACAACCAATGAGCGCAGGCATCCGCCGCGTGGCTGGAATCACGCTCCGATTGCGCGGAGGATCAGTCCGGCGATGACACCGCCTAGGGCAGGTCCAAGAATCGGAATGCCGGCGTAGCTCCAGTCAGACCCGCCTTTGCCAGCGATGGGCAGGACCGCATGTGCTAGGCGAGGTCCGAAGTCCCGCGCGGGATTGATGGCGTATCCCGTGGTGCCTCCCAGAGAGAGGCCGATACCCCACACGACACAGCTCACGAGATAGGGGCTGACCCCCGCAGCGGCGCCGGTAGAGAGAACAAGTTTCGAGCTGATAGCGCCGATTACGACGATGAGCGTCGTGGTGCCGAGCACTTCACAGAAGAGGTTCACAGCCAGACTACGAATTGCCGGCGCGGTGCAAAATACACCGAGCTTTAGCGCGGGGTCCTCGGTCAACTTCCAGTGTGGAAGATAGTGAAGCCAGACAAGAGCAGCCCCGCAGAATGCTCCAGCGATCTGCGCCGCGGCAAAGGGAATGAGATTTTGAAAGTTGCCGGTCTTCAGCGCGAAGGCCAGCGTGATGGCGGGATTGAGATGCGCGTCCGGACTGCCGAAAAGGTTGGCAGTGAAGACTCCGCAGAGTACCGCGAAGGCCCATGCGCTGGTGATCGCCATCCATCCGGCATTTTCCGCTTTACTGCGCTTCAGCAACACACCGGCCACAACACCATCGCCGAGGAGTATCAGCACCATGGTGCCGACGAACTCGCCTAAGAACGGAGATCGCATCAATCGAGTCTCGCTTTCAAGTCTCTATTCCCGCTTTACTGCGGAAGCTGGCTGGTAGCTTGCGGCCAGGCTGAGGAAGTCGTGCAGTTGCTGGTTGACCCATCCTTCGTCCTGATTCAATTCCCGCGCCATCAACGCTGCGACTGCGGGAGCCATTGCCAGGGCGGCAGCTGAGTTCAGAAACAGCGCTCGTGTTCGGCGGCCAAGTACGTCGTCAATGGTCCGAGCCATTTCGTTGCGAACGGCCCAGACAACTTCTGCTGCGATGTACGGCAGCGCAGAGTGTAGCTGTTTAGCAAGCTGAGGATCTTCTTCCGCGAGCCGTTTGACTTCGGCAGCGTCCGAGCCATAAACGCCCATGTTGCTCAAGCCGTCGATCTCGTCGTCATAGCCGTGGATTTTGAGATGGTGTGTCCGGCACTCGCTTTCCGGCAGTTCGCCGAGCGTGATCGAGTGATCGACGCAGTCTTCCGCCATGCGTCGATAAGTCGTCCACTTCCCGCCGACGATCGTAATCAGTCCTGAGTGATCGACGTGGATGGTGTGGTCCCGCGAGAGGGCAGAAGTTTTGCTCGTTGCAGCTCCGGCCTTCACCAATGGGCGGATTCCGGTGTAGACGCTGAGTATGTCGCTGCGCTTTGGTGGGCGGCTCAGATAGAGCGATGCAGTGTCGAGGATAAACTCGATCTCCTGTTCGAATGGGAGCGGATCATAGGATGGGCTGTCGATCGGTGTGTCCGTGGTGCCGACCACGGTGTGATCGTGCCACGGTATAGCAAACATGACGCGGCCATCGCTGGTGTGTGGCACCATGATCGCCGTCTCACCACGCAGGAATGACCGCTCGAAGACGAGATGGATGCCCTGGCTTGGCGCCACCATGCCCTGGACGTCGGGTTCGCAGAGCTGGCGCACCTGATCGGTGAAGATTCCAGTCGCGTTTATGATGACCTTGGCCCCTGCAGTGAAGCGCTGGCCAGTTTCGCGGTCGACGACCTCAACCCGATCCACAAAGCCATCGTCGCCTTTGCCGATCTGCGTCACCTCGGCATAGTTCACAACGGTGGCTCCGTATTCTGCCGCAGTCATTATCAGGTGTATGAGTAGGCGCGAGTCGTCGAATTGGCCGTCGTAATACATAACGCCACCGCGCAGGCCTTCCGTCTGTATGGTCGGAAGCCGCTCCAGCGTCTCCTCGCGCGAAAGAATGCGCGACTTGCCGAATCCATATTTACCGGCGAGCAGGTCATAAACCTTCATGCCAATGCCGTAGAAGGGAGCTTCCCACCATGAGTAATTCGGCACAACAAAGGCCAGGTCGTGAACCAGGTGAGGAGCGTTCTGGCGCAGCAGGCCGCGCTCTTTGAGCGCCTCCATCACAAGCGACACGTTGCCCTGTTCGAGATAACGTACCCCGCCATGAACGAGCTTGGTGCTGCGGCTGGACGTAGCTTTGCCGAAGTCTTCGCGCTCGACGAGCAGCACATCGAAGCCGCGCGTGGCCGCGTCGACGGCGATGCCCGCTCCGGTCGCTCCTCCGCCGATGATGACCATGTCCCAGGGGTCGGTGCGCTTGCGCGCGCGGTCAAGCATGGATTCACGGTTCATTTGATAGGTACTCATTGTTCAGGGGGTGCTCCAGTGTCTTGATCGCTCAACTGCATTTCTCCAATGGTCACGCAGACGGGAAGCTTCTTCCGGCGCCATCTTCGGCTCAAAGCATGTACCCGAATCGCGGAGCTTTTGGATCTCTCCTGGATTTTCCCAGAAGCCAGTGGCAAGTCCCGCGAGATATGCCGCACCGAGCGCGGTTGTCTCAATCACTTGCGGTCGAAGGACGGGAATACCGAGCAAATCAGCCTGACCCTGCATCAGCAGATCATTTGCCGCCGCACCGCCGTCGACTCGCAACTCCGGACAAGGACTGCTGGTATCGCCATTCATGGCCTCAAGGACATCAGCTACCTGAAAAGCGATGCTTTCAAGTGCGGCGCGAGCGATGTGTCCGGGCTGTGTACTGCGGCGCAGTCCAATGAGCAAGCCGGCAGCATGAGGATCCCAATAAGGCGCGCCGAGGCCAACGAATGCCGGGACAAAGACCAGCCCATCGCTGTCATCCACAGTTGCGGCCAGGGCCTCCACATCGGAGGAGGTACGAATCAGCCGAAGGTTGTCACGCAGCCATTGCACCACCGCGCCTCCAATGAAGACACTGCCTTCGAAGGCGTATTCAAGCTTCCTGTTCAGACTGCACACCAGGGTTGTGATGAGCTTTTTCCGTGAGAGCAGGAATTTGTCGCCGATGTTTTGCAGGAGGAAACAGCCGGTTCCGTAGGTATTCTTCGCATCGCCTGGATTGAGACAGAGCTGACCAAAAAGAGCTGCCTGCTGGTCCCCCGCAATTCCCGCAATTGCGACTGAACCAAGCCCGAGCGTAGTTGTAATCTCACTCACCTTTTCGCTGGACCAGAGCACCTGCGGCATCATGCTCTCAGGAATGCGAAGCAGCTTCAGCAGATCCGTATCCCATTTCCCGGTCACGATGTTGTACAGCATGGTCCGAGATGCATTGGTGGTATCCGTCACATGCCTGCTGCCACTGGTCAAATTCCAGATGAGCCAGGAATCCACCGTACCGAATGCCAGTTTGCCGGCTTCTGCCTGTTCGCGCGCGCCGGAGACGTTGTTCAGTATCCACGCCACCTTGGTTCCGGAGAAATAGGGATCAATGACAAGTCCCGTCTTCTCCCGGACCATTGCTTCTGCACCATCCTGGCGGAGCTTGTCGCAGGCAGAGGCGGTTCGGCGGTCCTGCCAGACGATGGCATTGTAAACAGGCTTGCCGGTCTCGCGATTCCAGACAATCGTGGTTTCACGTTGATTGGTGATACCGACTGCCGCAATGTCTCGCGGCCTGACCTGAGCCCGACCAAGCACCTCAACCGCGGCGCTTAGCTGCGAAGTAAGAATCTCAAAAGGGTCGTGCTCCACCCATCCTGCCTGAGGATAAATTTGTTTGAATTCCTGGTGCGCCTGGGCATGGATCTTTCCGTCTTTAGTGAAGAGAATGGCGCGCGAACTGGTGGTTCCCTGATCGAGTGCAAGGATGAAGGACATGAGTCTTCCTGTTTTTGTTCAGTGCACCTGTGTTTCACATATGGGCTGAAAAGGCAAGCCTGATTCAGGATAGGATACCGATGGATTGTTCCCAGCCGTAGCGATCGAACTCATTTTCCAGAAAGGACTTCCAAGTCGTCCGCTCTTCGGCGAAGTCCTCGAAAGTGATAACCTTAGCTGAACCCACGTTGCAACCATCTGGACCAGTGAATCGTCCATAGAGAAATTGATCAGACCCCGGCACGGTAAACCCCGTTTCAAGCCCTTACTGTGTCTTTTGCCGGATGCTGCTGCGTTTGCGCCGGCAATATATCCGAAAACCTCGTCTGCGTGCACCGAACGTGGATCGAGCCCACGACGGAAGTTTGAAGTAGCCTGCTGCGATAACTCTGCGATGCAAGAAGACAAGATGGAACAAAAGCCACTCGACTCGTCAATACCTCCCGATCACCAATTGCCGCCTCCTGGCGGCACACCGAAACCTACCAAGAAACGGCGACAATGGCTTTGGATCTTGCTGCTGCTGGTTTTCGCCGTTATTTTCGTGCTGGTTCTGCGCCATCAGGATGACTCAAAGAAGGCCGCCGCGGGCCCGGGCGCGGGCGGCGGAGGCCGCCGTGGCTTCGGAGGCCCGGTTACGTTAACGACTGCAGCCGCGAAAGAGGGCGACATCGGCGTTTACCTCGACGCCATCGGTACCGTAACTCCCGTTTACACGACGACGATCTACAACCAGGTGACCGGAGTTGTGACCGGTGTCTACTACCGTGAAGGGCAAACGATCCGCAAGGGCGACCCGCTGGTGGATATCGACCCGAGGCAGTATGAAGCGCAGGTTGCGACCGCGACGGGCACTCTGGAGCGCGACACGAACATCCTGGCACAGGCACGGATGGATCTGGAGCGATACCGGGCGGCCTGGGCCAAGAATGCAATTGCGCGGCAGCAACTCGACGATCAGGAAAAGATCGTTCTGCAGAATGAAGGTCTCGTCAAGGCCGACCAAGGCACTCTCGATTTCGACAAAGTGCAACTCAGCTATTGCCACATAACCTCGCCAATCAATGGGCGCGTGGGACTGCGCCTTATCGATCCGGGTAACCTTGTTCAATCGAGCGGCAGCACTGCCCTTGTAGTTGTGACGCAGATGGAACCGATTACAGTGATCTTCACTCTGGCCCAGGATCATCTGGACGAGGTGCTGGCACAGGTGCGCAAGGGAGCGCAGTTGACCGTCGACGCATATGACCGGAACCAGAAGACCAAGATTGCAACCGGCAAGCTCATGGCGCTTGATAACCAGATTGATACCACCACCGGCACGGTTAAGCTCCGTGCCGAGTTCGACAACAGAAAGGACATACTTTTTCCTAACCAGTTTGTGAACACGCGGCTGCTGGTGACGACGCAGCACAATATGACGCTGATTCCCAACTATGCGATTCAGCACAATGGGGAAGTGGCCTTCGTGTACGTCATTCAAAATGACACTGCCCACGTGCGAAACGTGAAGACCGGAACAACGGATGCCGGTCTGACCGCCGTCCAGGGAATCAATCCCGGAGACGAGGTGGCCACGAGCAGCTTTGAGAAGCTGCAGGAAGGTTCGAAAGTCATCATTTCCAAACGGCCTCTTCCTGACAACCTGACGGAGAGTAACGTCCCGTGAGTCCGTCCCGCCCATTCATATTGCGGCCGGTAGCGACTTCGCTGCTGATGGCTGCGATTCTGCTCGTGGGCCTTGTTGCCTTCACGCAGTTGCCGATCTCCGCGCTGCCCCAGGTGGATTATCCGACCATCCAGGTGCTGACCTTTTATCCAGGGGCCAGCCCGGACGTGATGGCCACAACAGTTACTGCTCCTTTGGAGCGGCAGTTCGGAGAGCTGCAGGGGTTGAGTCAGATGACGTCCACGAGCTCGGGCGGCGTTTCTGTGATCGTGCTGCAGTTCAACCTCACGCTGGACATTGATGTCGCCGAACAAGAAGTACAGGCGGCGATCAATGCATCGCAGAGCCTGCTGCCGTCTGTATTGCCCGTACCTCCCGTTTACAGCAAGACAAATCCGGCCGATGCTCCGGTTCTGACGCTTGCGATCACATCGAAGTCGATGCCGCTGTCGCAGGTCGAGGACCTGATCGACACGCGGCTCGCACCGAAGATTTCGCAGCTCAGCGGCGTTGGGCTGGTCAGCATCAGCGGTGGCCAGAAGCCGGCGGTACGCATCCAGGTAGATCCGGCTGCGCTGTCCTCTTACGGAATCAACATGGAGGACGTGCGCACCGCCCTCGCGCAAAGTAGCGTGAATGCCGCGAAAGGCAACTTCGACGGGCCGCGGCAAGACTACCAAATCGACGCGAACGATCAGCTCCAGACAAGCGATGAATACAAGAATGTTGTCCTCGCTTATCGCAACGG
>Ga0126381_100010233_pt1 | contig 10554 bp, 7 predicted proteins | sample PanSoiMetPlot_28_FD_96465 | JGI IMG/M metagenome (GOLD analysis project Ga0126381, IMG submission 96465) | Tropical forest soil microbial communities from Panama - MetaG Plot_28 | ecosystem: Environmental > Terrestrial > Soil > Tropical forest > Bulk soil | place: Panama | collected 2016-02-17 | reverse complement strand
CTGCGAAGAGATAGAAGTAGCAGACGTCGTCATCGGATTCGACAACGGCTTGAATGTTACCATTAGGGTTGACCTCTTCGAGCAGCGTCTCGGCCATCGGTTACCTTCCCCTTCCGGCTAGCTTAATGGCGAGCCGAAGACAGGCGCAACACGTTCGGCAAGCGAGGGCCTGATGCGGAAATGCCGGAATCCGATGAGAATTGCCGGAATCCGATGTGGAAATGTTCGAAAATCGACTAGGCTTTTTGCAAGAATTTTGGATGGCTTGCCGGTGTGCAAGGACAGCCCCTTATGCACACTGCCGGGGGTGCCCGCGAGCCCCCCAGCTCCCTGCGGGCGATGCCCGGCAGTTCTGGGCATTTTTCTGTTTGATTCCTGTGGCTTTCAGTTTTGCGGGGGTACTGCGTGAGTTCGACAATTGACAAACGCCTGAGCGACCGTGAGAGCTTTGGAGGAATCTGCAGGCTCGCACTCAAGCGGATCATCCTGCCGTTCGGCGTGCTGGCTCCATTTGCTTATTTCCATCCCGGGATCGCGTTGTTCTACGCCACCTGCGGGGTCTATGACGTCAGCCGAAACAGGGGCCTGACGCTTTCCACGCTCCGGCGCTATTTCATGGGCAACGGCGTGCTGGTGTGGGCGCTGTCCCCCATCAATATTTTGCTGGACTTGTTCTCGCTGCCCTACCTGAACAAGGGGGTCTATCGCCTGGAGGATCTGCAGGAGGCGCATCAAGCCGAGGTGAGGCGACTGATCGCGGCCACGCGAGAGGTGGACCTTGTCGGCGAGGTGGAGGGGCGGTCGAAGCAGCATCGGCGCGCCATGATCTTTTGGCGCTCCTACGGCGTCAAATACGATACGATCGTGAACGTTCCGGCCTTCCACGAACCCTGGTCCTATATCCAGACCATCGGCCTCTCGGTCTTCAACAAGGGGGTGACAACCTCCCCTCACTTCGGCTGGCTGCGGGCGACCTTGCGGGTGCTGTACAATATCAACGATGTCAGCGACCGGTCTGCTTACATCCAGGTCGGAGATCAGATCAATTACTGGTGCGAAAACAAGCTGTTCATTTTCGACGATACGTTGTTGCACGTGTCCGCCAACGGGGACAATCAGCTCCGATACTGCATGTTTGTGGATATCCTGCGCCCGTCCCCGTTCCCCCGCATCATGGCGGCGGTCTCTGCGCTCGAAGGCTACCTGAACAAAAAGTTCCAGCTCATCCGATTGAGCGGGTGGACCCTGGTTCAAAGATGACGCGAAGCCGCAGCTGCCGCGGCTGCACGATCTCGGCGCCAGCGCGGCGCCAGCGCTTTGGCGCCGGGCTTATTTCGCCGCGGGCCTTGAAATAGCGCAGGCAGGGCGGCGCCTAGCCCTTCTTTGGTCAGCATTAGAAAGCCGTCCGCGCTGAGCCAAATAGGGGGCTTTTTGTGGTCCCACTATTCGATCACGTCGTCGGCGCGCTGCTGGAGAAAAAGTGGAACCTCGAGTCCTTCTCGTGGAAAGGCTAATGAGTCCACCGCGTGAGCGGAGGTCTAGCCGCGCGCGAGCACGGCATTGAAGAGCCTGATCCGGTCTTCCTGCAGGTTCCGCAGCATGTTGCGGGTGACCGTCGGGAATTCCGGACCGATCACGATGTGCAGGCCGAGCGGCGGTAGCGATCCGCTCTCGAGGGTCTTGGCGCGCGCGGTCTGCTGCTCCAGGGCCTCCTGGGTCGTGTCGTGCCAGGCGACGACGCGGAAGCCGGCGCGCTCGAGCGCTGCCTGGGTCGTGGGCGGCGTGAGCAGGAAGCTGATGCTGCGGTCGCCGGCCCACGGCGTCGGGTAGTGCGGCTCGCCGCCCGGTCCCGCCGCCACGTCCTGGAGGGCGAGGCGCCCGCCCGGTCTGAGGACGCGGTGCATCTCGGCATAGAGCCGGTCGCGCTCGGCAATATTCATAGCTGCGTTCTGCGACCACACCAGATCGAAGCTCGCGTCCGCGAACGGCAGGGCAAGCGCGTCGCCTTGGCTGTAGGCGACCTTGCCGGTGAGGCGGGTGCGCTGCGCCAGCATCGCCGCGATGTCGATGAATTCCGGCGTCAGGTCGAGGCCGACGACGTCGCAGCCGAACGTGCCCGCGAGACAGCGGGAGGGCCCGCCGATGCCGCAGCCGACGTCAAGCACGCGATCGGAGCCGGTGACGGCGACGAGCTCGGCTAGGCGCATCGTCGCCTTGCGCTGGCCGGTATGGAATTCGTCGACCGGCGCCAGATCCTCCGGCGTCAAGTGCTCGATGTCCTTTCCGGCCGCTTGCAGCGCCGCCAGGATGACATCGCCGAGAACACGTCGCTTGTAGTGATCGGCGACGGTCGACACGGATTGCGGCATGGCAGAGGATTCCCGCTTTGGTTGGATCGTCATGCGCGGGCCCGACCGTGGGCTCGACCCGCGCATCCATCAACTAGGCTTGAATCTGATGGATTGCCGGGTCAAGCCCCGGAGCATTGCTGCTGCCATTCTCTCGTATCACGATCGGACAGTAACGGCGATCGCTTCGTGAAGGCTGGTTTGGCTCATTTTCGCCCATCCCGATGCTCCCTGTCGATGGTCCGGTTCACCCCCGGTAGCTGCCGTGATGCCCGGTCGGCGGCGACGGTGAAAGTGGGCCGTTAGCGGAAATGAAGACCAACGCATTAGGCGATTTGGCGGAGGAGTACCTCAACGAAATTGTCGTTACACGCTCCAGCCAAGGCGTTGAAGAAGTGCGTCCGCCCTTTCGGTCGAATGGAGATGCCTGTCGATACGCATTCGTGCATCGCGCTAATAGCGCAGAAATATCATTGAAGCATCATCGGTGAGCATCACTCGCCCAGCTAATCGCTCGGTGGTTGGACACGGAGCACCTCGGGCGGAAAGCCTGCCTGAATATTTCCTTTGCAGTGTCGTAAGGAGCCATCAATCCCGAAATAATGTCGCCCGACGCCGCGAACGTAACAATCCGGCAGGTGGGTGTCTGTTAGGCCTGTTTCATCGGTCGACTGGTACGCGCGATTTCAGCCATTCGCTGCCTTGATTGATGGCCAACTGTCTCTCCTCTTCAGAAATGGGAACGAACCACAGTACGTTACCCAAAAACTTTTCCAGGGCAACTTGGGAAGCGCCGGAATGCTCATGCTGGAGCAGAGGGAGTATTACGAGTGGTGAACGCGATGCACCCGCGAAAGAAAACCGTGCTCGTCCGTCCTTCGGCTGCAGAGGTGGTGCAAGTCTTCCACACTTGCGGCTCTCAATTGCGATCTGCCGTGGCAGCCTTCCGATTTGCAGGAGCACGTACCAGTCCATTCGGCATAACTTTGAGATGCTGCGGCGAGCACAATGCCAAGTGAAAAACAACCAAGATAGATGGCGCGTCTTACACACATCTTCAACCTCTCGTCCATTGTACATCCCCGCCACCGGCATCTCCGACTGTAGTGCTCCTACCCTGAGCGGCCAAGCTGCGGCTGCGCCACTGAGAAGCTCAGGGATCCGCGCCGCCGCACGGGTGCCTCTTTAGGCTGAGTACCGCACCTTGGCCCGGACGCCTTGCGCCAAGGCGACCTTTTCGCACATGTAGGCGCCCTCTTTGGTGTTTCCGTAGATCCTGGGACATACGGCCTGTGATGCGCACAGACCTCAGCAAGAGAGGTGATACGGCGTGATCCTTGGCTTCGCCGGCGGCGGCCCGCGCGGCGGCGCGAGTTCATCAACCTTCTTCGGCGGCGCTGCCGCCTGGCTCCTCGGGGACGCGCGCACGCAGCAGGACGCGCGCTGGCGGGATAGCTCCAGCGTTAGCGACGGGTCTCTGCGTACCGACCTTTCGAACGGCCGGCATGATGTGTCTTGGCATTCGGCGGTGCTGCTATCCGTACCGGCTCCGACGGCTCGGCGTTAACCACAGTTGCGGTGTCTCTCGGCCAGGTAAAATCGTCAGCACGTCCGGGCGGAGCCTCAAGTGCTTCTCCTTTAATGAATACTTGGGCCGCCAAAGAATCTGCAATGACCGGCTTTGCGGACCGAGGAGCGCCACCAAGAAGTTCATCGGAGCCTTTGCCGATAGAGACTGTCAGCGGCAGGACCGCTCCGACAAGCGGATGGTCCGAGGAACTCTCAGGCCGGGCCGGTTTGATGGCGCCCGGCAGCGCCGTTGGATTGGCGTGATTGATAATGAAGCCAATGTCACGCGCGGCATAATGGGCAAGCTTGCGGGCGCCAGCGTCGGTGAAATAAACGCCATCGCCGGAGCGCAAGCGGCGGACTTGGCCCTCAACGTCGGGCCCTCGCGCGGAGTATCGGCCCTGCTCGTCTACGAACCCGTCCCAGACGTCGACATATGTGATCCCGGCCTTCTCAGCTCGGCTGTGGTATAGTTCGTTGAGATACGATGCATCAGATGTCGCCGCCGGTGACAGCTGCGCCGGTAGGCCCACCCAGAGCACCGGCACGCCACTGCCTTTCAACGCGGCGATTGTTGCATCGATCCGCTTGATGTAGGAGGCTTCCCATTGGTCGGTATGAAATTCGAACGGGCCGGTCTCTCTGTTACTGTGGCCGGCTTCCTGTCCAAGTGCAGGATGGTCTGGGATTTCCGGGTCCGGATTCTGCGCTTCGTCGGCACGCGCTTTTTCGGCGGCCCTGCCGGGGGGCGTTCCAGCCTTGCCCGTGGCCGGAGCCCCCGCGGCGGGCTTGGGCGCTGGCGCCCGCTCACGTATCGATTGATGATCGTTAATTCCGACCATCATCACGATGATTTTCGGCTTCTCGGCTGTGATGATCTCGCGCGCCGCTTGCGCCCAGTCCACATCGTGGCGCGAATCGTAGCGAATTAGACCCGAGCCTGTGCGATGTTTGCGCACGATTTGGATCTCCGCCGCATCCATGAAGGCGTCTTCAAGACCATAGCCGAGCCAATCTGCCATGGCGTCGCCCATGACTACGATTGATGTGGTCGGCGCTATCCCGTTCTTATGCTGCGGCGATGCTGGCGCATGTGAGTAGTCCGTCGGCATTTCCGATTCCTTGCCGACATGACTCCTCCGCCGCTGAGGCTCCTGCGGGCGAGCCTCCTGTGGGGGGAAGAAACCGCCGAACGGATTGTAGGATTGCCAAGGCTGCTGGCGCTGTTGTTGCTGGCGCGCGGGAGCGAACGGGGACCAGAATTGAGCCTGAGCAGGCACCAGCGCGGCCAGTATCAAGCAAGTTGCCCCAACGATTCTGCTCGGTCGCAAGAAGATCGCGGGCAAGTACCATGCATCTAAGTCGTTCGATACCTGCATTATTCAGCCGTCGATCGCTGCGCACATCGGGCGCAAAGTGCCCTCAGATGCCGATGACCAGCCGCAATAAATGAGCGTATCCGCTCAACGATTTGTCCTGTTGATCTAGATCAAAATACTGACGCGTCTACGCTGGAGTTGCGCGCGCCGTGAATCCCTCCGGCCGCGTGGCGGGGTTGGACATTTCCGGACCGATGCTTGCTGAGGGTGAAAGGCGCGCGAGGAAGTCGCTTGCGACAGGGAAGCGCTGCGGCAAACCAGCTTCGATAGCGGTCATCCGCGGCGGCCAACCAGTCAATAGTGCACATCTCGGGGCTCATCGGATACCCCTCCATCGATACCCACGAAGCCTGCCAGCACGAAACATTCGCCATGTCCACGTCTGGCGCTGCGACGAACTGGAATTTTTTTGGCGTCACGCACGCGGGTTGGCCGCAGAAAGCGGATTGAAGTATCCTGCGACAATCTTGACCAGATCGGCTTGGCGGCCGGTGTCGGTCTTGTGGTAGAGCCGGCCGAGATGGGTCTTAACCGTGGTTTCGGCGATCCCGAGCGTCTCGGCCACCTCGGGAACCCCGCCGACCTCGACCACCGCAAGCAGCACTCGCAGTTCCATCGGCGTCAGACCGAAGGCCTTGGCGATGACCTCCGGCGGCGAGGGGATGTCGAGCGTTGCCTTGTGCACGAACAGAGCGGCGACCGCGGCATAGCTGGTACCGGCACGCTGGCGCGCGCCGGACGTCAAGGGCAGCACGTGGGCGACGTGGCGTGTTCCGTCGCGAGCTTCGAGAGGCACGGCAAATCCCTTGACGCCGATCGCCGCGTCGCCATTGCTGGCCGTCGCAAATGTTTCAGCCATCAACCGGTCAGCTTGCGGGTCGTTAAAGATCAGTCGCCCGCGCTCCGCATGTAGTACATCCGCTGCGTCCACTATCGCCTGGCCGGCGGCATTCGAATGTGCGATCCGGCCGCACGCATCGACCAGGAATATCCCGGCATTGATACTGTCAAGCGTATCGGCAAACGAAGCCGCCTCTGTCTTTTTGAGATCGATCACCTTTCCGATCAGCGCCGCGCGGCGGAAGTGCGGCACGACCAATCGCATCCGCCGGCGCGCTTCGTCGTCGATGAGGCCGTCGCGTTCGTGGCGAAACAATGCGAGAAATGCGATGCTGGTCGCTGACTTGTCGAGCAAGGCCAGGGCGGCGTCGACCAAACCTTGCGGTTGCGCCCACTCCTTGTAAAGCCGCGTTTTGACGAATTCGTCGTAGGCAATCACGTCCGCGGTGGCAACAGGTTCTCCGATTTCGGCAAAGAACTGGCCGGTCGTGCACGGATCCATTTTTATGTATTTGTCAAAGTAGAGTTGGCGGTAGTGTGGATCGATGCCGGCGTCGTAGTAGCTATTACCACGATTGGCGACGGCGTCCTTCCAGGCGAGCGATGCGGCCTGACCGCCGATGAAGTCCTTGGTCCTGCTGAGAGCTTCGATCCATACCGCGGGATCGAGCGCCGCATCGTAGATGCTGCCGATAAGCGCAGAGAGCTTCTCTGCCTCATGCATCGCCGCCCCTCAATCAAGATCGAGATTTGGCCGCGTAGTTCTTCTAGGCTCGAGTCGTCCGGAAGGTGCTCGTATCGTGCAGTCTTTCGTCGCACCCCTTACAAAATTACCAGCCGCAAACCCGCCCCAAACTTTTGCCGGCCCCTTTCGGGGGTCGAGCAAATGGTGCGGCTCGCTCAGTCCGCCCGGCCGTTCGCGCAAACCATCTTATCGAAGGCGATCAGCCTCCTCCAATCGAACGACGCGGCGGTAAGCGGCGCGCGTTAGATTAATGGACACTTAGCGAGTCGTGCTTCGAAGGGGCCAGCAGTATCGCCACACGTTGCCGCGGCAGCGCCTCGGGCGGTGGCTCGCGCGTCACTCAGTGGTTCAAAGCTTCGCTGCTCATCGCGACTGCAGTGTGACAAGCAGTCGATGTCGCGGTCGCCTTTTGTCGGGCTGAAGCCATGATCGAGCGACCATCTGCGTCATTTCGTCTAGGGAGGATAACAATGAGCTCGCTCTCCGATTGCGCTATGCGTGGAACCGGTCGTGTTCTGAAGGTTGCCGGTCTCAGCATTGCGTTTGCCGGCGCGTGCGGTGCAGCGCAATTCGCGGTCGCCGCCGATGTCCCGGCGTTCGCACCCGGCATGATCACGCACATGCAGCAAATGAAACAATTCACAGATGCGGACCGTGGTTCGCAACCCACGCCACCCATCATCCCGCGCCTCGGCGTAGATCCCGATCCGAGCGGTGCGGTCGCCACTTTCCAGCCCAATGGCGCCACGTTCACATTCAACAACGCGTTCTTCCAGGACCTCGGGACGAATGGCCGAACCTGCTTCACCTGCCATGAACCGCAAAATGGTTGGAGCGTCAGCGCGACCGGTGTTGCCGAACGCTTTGCCGCAAGCGGCGGTAGCGATCCGATCTTCCGCCTGGTGGACGGCGCTACCTGCCCGAGCGACGATGTCTCGACCCCGCTCGCCAAGACGCGGGCCTACAAACTGTTGATCGAAAAAGGCTTGATCCGGATCGGCCTCCCGATACCAGCGGGGGCGCAATTCGCCGTCACGGCCGTGAACGATCCCTATAACTGCAACACCAATCCCGTCACTGGACTCACCAGCACGACAACCGGCATCGTCTCCACCTATCGACGACCATTGCCGTCCACCAACCTCGGCTTCCTGAGCGCAATCATGTGGGATGGCCGGGAGGCCAGTCTGACCAGCCAAGCGACCGACGCCACCCTCGGGCATGCGCAGGCCGGAGCGCCTCCGACCGCCCCGCAACTGGCCGAGATCGTCGCGTTCGAGATGGGCATATTCACCGCTCAAGTGTTCGACAATACGGCTGGCAAGCTCGCGGTGGACGGTGCCACGGGCGGCCCGGTCGCACTGTCGCTGCAACTTCCGAGCTTCTTCATCGGCATTAACGATCCATTGGGACAAAATCCCATCCACGCTCCATTCACCTCTCAGATCTTCGATCTTTATCGGCCCTGGCTTGCGCCAAACCTGGACGCAGCCAGACAGTCAATCGCGCGCGGGGAGGAGGTGTTCAACAACACCGCGATCAATATCACCGGAGTCTCGGGCCTTAACGACGATCTTAATCTCGCAAGCATTCCGGGCTTCTGCGGCACTTGTCACGACACGCCCAATGTGGGCAACCATTCGGTGAAAGCCCCGCTGGACATCGGCGTCCCGGATGCCGGCCCCAGCGCGCCGCCGGTTCTTGATATTTCGGGATTGCCGGTGTTCACCCTGACCTGCGTGCAGGGCCCGCTGGCGGGCAAGGTCTACAAGATCACCGACGCGGGCAAAGCCATGATCAGCGGCCAGTGCAAGGATATCGGCAGATTCAAAGGACCGATTCTGCGTGGGCTTGCGTCGCGCGCCCCCTACTTTCATAACGGCTCGGCAGCGACCCTGATGGATGTCGTGAACTTTTACGATCAACGATTCAGCATTCGTTTTACAGGCCAGCAGAAGACCGACCTGGCCAACTTCCTGAACTCGCTCTGAAGCATTTGACTTCGTACGCAGCCCAGCGCGAAGTGCCCCATGGGCGTCGCGCTGTGCATCCGAGCGGTCGATCGGGGGCCCTGTTCTCCGGACGGCGTTTCGAAAAAAAAGCAGGCACCCTCACGACGCCGATAGGGTATCAGGGCGACCGAGGCGCTCCTGGTGATGAGTCGTTAGGGCGCGGTCGCGCATATTGATTTTTGTATAGAACGGGTCGTTGGTCACCTCTTTGCCAATCCAAGGCGGAAGGATGAGCTCCTGAGTCTCTTGCTTGAGCCCGATCTCGGCGATAACCGCGCCTTGGAGAATGCCGCCGTAGACGTCGACATACCACGTTGCCCCGGTATCCTCGACGAAGAAGCGCTGCTTCTCCAAAGTATTCCCTCCACAGACCGTCGAGAGCATCCTTTCGGCGTCGGCGATCTCGATCTCATATTCGAACTCTGGGCGCGCAATACCAATCCGCGGTCCCTTGATGGCGATCGTCGCGATGTCCCCGGATATTCGAACCCGCACCTTGCGGCCTTCAAATGCAGCAATCAAACCGTCTCGTATGCCCACGCTGCGAACCGCTGACGGCTTCCACCCATCATTCGCGACCAAGAATTTTCGCTCGATCTCTACAGGGCGGTGGTGGAGCCGTACCCGCGGTCGGTCGGATTTTTCAAGCACGACAATGCCAAAGTTGTTAATGGCAGTCTTCGGCTGCCGCCCCGACCGGCCACTGAGATATGAGAATGATGCAAAATTTTTCAAGTCGCTCGCCGCCAGCGCGGCGGAGGTCGGGGGCTACCTTCAGTGTAAAGGCCCGAAAAGTCTCGGCGCTCCCTGTCGATGATCGGTTCACCCCCGGAAGCTGCCGAGATGGCCAGTCGGCGACGACAGTGAGGGCGGGCGACCCAGGAGCTGTCATATGCACCTGCAAAATCTGCAGCTAAAACCCGTTTTGTTCTCGGACCAGCTTGCCGTCAACAAAGATTCGATACGTTTGCGGTCGGAATCCGGCGAAAAGCCAAGGACGTTCTTTTTGAATGCGAACGTCATGTCCCTTGACGGAAAATTGCCACCATCTGCTCGAATCCAGCGAGACGTGAGTAAAGGGGTTCCAGGGCGATTGGAGGCTTTTCTCTTCGGTTCCTGTATTTAGGGAACATCGACCTGTGAACCAGTTTCGTGAGAATTTGACCGCAGTGCCGTCAACCTCAAATGTGATTTCCACTGCCGTCTCCCGCAAGCGCGATTCAACGATACTCTAGAGGCCGCTGCTGAACTCTAGAGGCCGCTGCCGAAATGTATAATGGGTCATCCCCCCTCTGCCGGCAGCCCACCGACCCATTTTGACGCGCACGGACCGCTGCGCGCGCCGCAAGCGACCAAGCCGGAGCTGCGCCGCCGCCTGCTAGTCGCAGATCGACACAAGGCCGGTGCGCGTGCAGTTTTCCCCCTTGTCGTTTCGATAGTGCACCGTGCCGCGCGGCGCGCCGCAGATTCCGATGCCGCCCAAGTCCTTGCAGCTCATTCCGGTGTCCGATGAGATGTAGTCGTCGCCGGGGGCGAGGATGTCTGGAGCTGCGAAGAGATAGAAGTAGCAGACGTCGTCATCGGATTCGACAACGGCTTGAATGTTACCATTAGGGTTGACCTCTTCGAGCAGCGTCTCGGCCATCGGTTACCTTCCCCTT
>Ga0126381_100010232_pt1 | contig 10554 bp, 8 predicted proteins | sample PanSoiMetPlot_28_FD_96465 | JGI IMG/M metagenome (GOLD analysis project Ga0126381, IMG submission 96465) | Tropical forest soil microbial communities from Panama - MetaG Plot_28 | ecosystem: Environmental > Terrestrial > Soil > Tropical forest > Bulk soil | place: Panama | collected 2016-02-17 | reverse complement strand
CGATCCGTTTGAACCGGAGCTTGTGCAGGCTCTCGAAAGTCACAGCTTTGAGCCCATTCGGTTGCTGCAGTGGCGCAACACAGATCTTGATTTTGCTTCGATCGGCGCTTTGCAGGCTTCTCTCGCAGCAACGCCAAACGAGCCGGGGCTGACACGCGCGCCAACCGGCGAAGACATTCTGGTTCTCGAACATGCGGCGCGCGACGAGGACGTGCGCAAACTGGCGTCCAACCCGATAGCAATCGCCCGCTTGTGGGATGCTTGCCAGGTTCCGGACTATCGCAAGATTGCGCCAGCCACTCATGCAGAATTGGTCGTAACCCTCTATGGATTCTTGATGCGAGAGGGTAACATCCCCACGGACTGGTTCGCACGTCAGGTTGCTCAGGCTGACCGGACCGACGGCGGCATCGATACGCTCTCCAACCGGATCGCGCATGTTAGAACATGGACTTTCGTGGCCAATCGGCCGGATTGGCTGGCTGATCCGGATCATTGGCAGGGTGTCACGCGCGCGGTTGAGGACAAGCTTTCCGATGCATTGCACGAACGTTTGGCCGAGCGTTTCGTGGATCGCCGCACCAGCGTGTTGATGCGGCGACTTCGAGAAAACGCAATGCTGGACACCGAAATCGGGAAATCAGGGGAAGTGATGGTCGAGGGTCATGTGATCGGCCGTCTGGACGGATTCATGTTTGCGCCTGATGCGTCTGCTGCCGGTTCGGAGGCAAAAGCGCTTAACGCCGCAGCGCAGAAGGCGTTGGCAGGTGAGATCGAAGCGCGCGCGACCAAGATTTCACAGGCTTCTAACGATCAGATTTTGCTGGCAGCAGATGGAGCGTTGCGCTGGACCGGTGATCTGGTCGGTAAACTGATCGCAGGCGATGACACGTTACGTCCGCGCATACGCGTGATCGCCGACGAGCATCTTACAGGGCCTGCGCGCGAGTTGGTGCAGACACGGCTCGACCTCTGGCTCAAGACCCATATTGAGAAACTGCTGGCGCCTCTGTTCTCGCTCACAGCCGCCGAGGACGTCACAGGGATGGCGCGCGGCGTCGCCTTTCAGCTCGTTGAATCGCTTGGCGTGCTTGAGCGGCAAAAAGTTGCCGAGGAGGTGAAGGGCCTGGATCAGCCGGCGCGCGCGACCTTGCGAAAATATGGTGTGCGCTTTGGTGCCTATCACATCTACCTCCCGGGGCTGCTGAAACCCGCGCCGCGTGCGCTCGCTACGCAACTGTGGGCGATTAAGCACGAGAGCCCGGACGCGAAAGGCGTCGGCGACTTGTTGCATCTCGCGGCGAGCGGGCGCACGTCGATCCCCGTCGACAAGGATACGCCAAAAGTGCTTTACCGCACGGCCGGCTATCGCATTTGCGGCGAGCGCGGTGTGCGTGTCGACATTTTGGAGCGGCTCGCCGATCTCATTCGGCCGGCGCTGTCCTGGCGCGAGGGGGCTCCCGGCCCCAAGCCAGATGGGGTGTTCGACGGACGCAGCTTTGTGGTGACCGGTGCAATGACATCGCTCACCGGCGCTTCCGGCGAAGGCTTCGCGTCGATCTTGCGCTCGCTTGGATACCGCATGGATCGCAAGCCGAAGCCCCCGGAGGCGGCACCAAGTGCGTCGGCGGATGCGGCGATCAGCAACGCGGCTCCCGCATTAACAGAAGTTGCGCAAACAGAGCTTGCGGCGCCCGACGGCGCCCCAGCGGTGCCAGCAGAAACTCTCGCGATCGATGTGACATCGCGCTCTCTGTTGCCGGAGCCGCAACTCGTCTCGCATGAAATTTCATCCGCGCAGGAACCAGTTGCAGACGCATCAGCAGAGGTAGCGATTGCGGTACCCGTAGAGCTTTCTCCTGCTGCTGCATCCGATGCGGTTCAGCCTGATGCGGCGGTCGAGGCTAAACCTGCCGAAGAGCCGGCCTTCATCGAAGTTTGGCGACCGGCCGGGCGCTCCGAACGTCGTCCGCACCGACCACGTCGTCCGCATCGCGCTCCGGCACAAGCGGGCGCAAGTAACGAAAGCGGCACGGCGGCGCCGGCAGAAGCGCCCGCGGAAACCGTGGCGGCGGCCGCGCCCGATGGGAGGACACCTTCATCGCGCCGTCAGCGTCACGAGCGACATGATCAGCCGGATCGCGAGAAACGACACGAGCGCCACGAGCGCCAAGAGCGCCAAGAGCGCCATGACCGCAAAGAGCGCCAACAGCGGGCCGAGCGGCAGGGTGATCGCGACAATCAGCGAGACCGCGGCCCACGCCAGGAACGACCGCGCCGTGATCGTGGCGAGCGTGTAGATCGTGCGGACCGCGAGCAATACTACGCCAGGCCTTTTGGAAGCCACTCCGACCGCCGCGACAAGCAGCCGGATCCAAATTCACCATTTGCCAAGCTCGCCGCGCTTAAGCAGCAGCTTGAACAGGGCAGCAAAGAACCGACTTGAGTGCGCCTTCCAAAGAGCTCGATCGTCAGCGTATCGACAAATGGCTGTGGCACGCGCGTATGGTGCGAACCCGGGTCGATGCCGCCGCCCTGACCTCGGCGGGGTTTGTCCGACTTAACGGGAGGCGGATGACCGCTGCCGGTCATCCGGTGAGGGTTGGTGATGTAGTGACGGTCGCGCTCGACCGCGCCGTGCGGGTGGTTCGAGTAGAGGGGCTCAGTGAGCGCCGTGGCGGAGCGCCGGTGGCTCGCGCACTTTACCGGGATTTGACCTGAAATTCCGCGGCCGGGGCCTTCAATGTCTGCGGCCCCATCGGCTAGGTCTGAACGTGGCAGGGTGGCCGGTTGCGGCTTATCTGGTGTTGCGTTAGGCAGCTTGGCAAATCGTCTGCCGGAGTGGGTAATGACTTATGTCGTCGTCGAAAATTGCATTAAGTGCAAGTACATGGACTGCGTGGAGGTGTGTCCGGTGGATTGCTTCTACGAGGGTGAAAACATGCTCGTCATTCACCCCGACGAGTGCATCGATTGCGGAGTTTGCGAACCGGAATGCCCCGCCGAGGCGATCAAGCCAGATACCGAATCCGGCCTGGAAAAATGGCTGGAACTCAACGCCCAATATGCCAAAAGCTGGCCTAATATCACCGTGAAACGCGAGCCACCGGCCGATGCGAAGGACTGGGATGGCGTGCCGGACAAGTTCAAGAAATTTTTCGATCCGAGCGGCGGCACGGGCGATTAGCCCATTGTTTTCCCGCGGACCGGCACCCGGCCCCCCTTTCGTGCGGAGGGCGTTAACCGATTCGTCAAATTAGACGTATTGCTGACCCAAAATTGCAGTTTTGCGCGGGTATAAGGCTTTGATTTCGCCTAAAAATGTGCTATATATGTAAAAAATGGACAGGAACAATTTCGCCACCGGTGTGCTCCCCCTTCGGGAGCCTTATTTTTCGGGGGCTGAGTTCCACGGTTTCCAGATCAGAGGGCGTGCAATCCACGCGTGAGCAGTGGCAGGAAAAACGCGTCATAAAGCAAAGAAAGGTTCCGCCGGCATGAGCCGGGGGCCGAAAAAGTCTGCCGAAACGCGGCGGACCTCCCACGCCCCGCGCGGCGCCGTCCGCGGTGGGGCTCCCGCAGCCAAAACGGCCGGTGCCCGCAAAGGGGCCGGTGAAGGAGTCATGCCCGGAATGACCAATAAAAAGACTACTCAACGTCAAGGCTTCAAGACCAACGAATTCATCGTCTACCCTGCGCACGGGGTGGGTCAGATCGTTGCGATCGAGGAGCAGGAAGTCGCAGGAGCCAAGCTGGAACTGTTCGTCATCAACTTTATCAAAGACAAGATGACGCTGCGGGTTCCGACTGCAAAGATCATCTCGGTGGGCATGCGCAAGCTGGCCGAAGGGCCGCTGGTCAAGCGCGCGCTCGAGACGCTCAAGGGCCGGGCGCGTATCAAGCGCACGATGTGGTCGCGCCGGGCGCAGGAATACGAAGCCAAGATCAATTCTGGCGATATTGTTGCCATTGCAGAAGTGGTTCGCGACCTCTATCGGTCGGAAACCCAGCCTGAGCAATCCTATTCAGAGCGGCAGCTCTACGAAGCGGCGCTCGATCGGCTGTCGCGTGAGATTGCGGCGGTTCAACGGGTCACCGAGACCGAGGCGGTCAAGGAGATCGAGGCTGCTCTCGCAAAGGGACCGCGCCGCGGGCCAAAGCCATCGGAAGAAGCCGCTCCCGACGAGGGTGTCGAGGAAGAGGCAGCCTAAAGGCCGCACCTGACCAATCAACAATTCAGGAGCCCGGCTCACGCCGGGCTTCTTTGCATTTGCGTCGTGCACATCGGCGAACCGCGGTCGATGGGCAACATGCACCTGCGCCCATCTGGTGGGCAGCGGCCAGCAGTTGCTCGCGCCGTGTGGCTGGCTATTATGCCGGCCAATCACCCCAATCGACGTTCAATGGAGTAACCAATGACCGCCATTCGCGGCTACGTCGCGCCGACCACTGAAACCGACGCGCTCGGCGTACATTCGCTCGATCAATTCGTGCTGGCGGTTCCCGACGCCTCGGTCGCGCAGGATTTTTACGGCAATTTTGGATTGGACGTGCAGCGCCACGGCAATGCGCTGGCGATCAAGACCTTCGGTCACGATCACAGCTGGGGATCGGTCGTCGAAGGCACCAAGGCGAAAGCGCTGCACCATCTTTCTTTCGGTTGCTATGCCGACGATCTCCCGCGCTTGAAGGCGCGCATCGAAGAGCAGGGCGTCAAGTTGATCGATCCGCCGCCGGGGTTCGAAAGCAATGGCATTTGGTTCCGCAATCACGAAGGCGTGCTTATCGAGGTGAAGGTGGGGCCGAAAGTATCGCCCGACAAGAAAGCCGAGAGCCAGTGGATTTCCGTGCCGGCCGGTGTTGCCGGCGCCGGCATCCGGGAAAAAGCGCCACCGGTTCGCCCGCGCCGGTTATCGCATGTGCTGATCTTCACGCGTGACGTCAGCGACTCGATCAAATTCTACGAACGTACGCTTGGGCTGCGGCTTTCCGATCGCGCCTCCGACCTCGTTGCCTTCATGCACGGCATTCACGGCAGCGACCACCACCTTTTGGCACTGGTGAAATCAATTGCTCCCGGCTTCCATCACTGCAGCTGGGATGTCGCCAGCCTGAATGACATCGGCCTCGGCGCCATGCGCATGCACGACAAAGGCTGGACCAAAGGCTGGGGGCTCGGCCGGCACGTGCTGGGCTCCAACTACTTCCATTATGTGCGCGATCCATGGGGCAGCTTCTCGGAATATTCGTGCGATATCGATTACATCCCGAAAGACGAGCGCTGGCCCGCTGCTGATCACAAACCAGAGGATTCGTTTTATCTCTGGGGCCCGGACGTGCCGCGCGAATTCACGATCAATTGCGAAGCCGGGGAGAGTTGATCCGAAATCTGATGTCGTTTTGGCGCATTAGTCATTTCATTTAAGGACGTGACACGACCTCCTAAGCGCCATGCGTGGAAATTCATTGCCCGCCAGACAGCCGGCGGCTCTGTGAATCACTCCACGACGATCTTGACCTTTTCGCCTGGCTTAAGGTGATCATGCGGGCCCAGCCCATTGAGAACGCGGAAGCGTTCGAGCGAATGATCGGACGGAGCCATTCGATGGGCGAACTTTTCGACGGTATCGCCCGGGCCGACAGTAACAACTTTCAGCCGAAGCGATTTTACCTGCTGGCTCTCCTTTAGGGTCATTCGGCGGAAAGTCATGATGGATTCGCGAAATTGCTCATCGACCTGCGCCGTTCTCGTCTTGGCAGCGAAAATAAAGCGATAGACGTCGCTGCCGAAGCGCACGGCGTAAATACGAAACGACCAACTTCCGCCGTCGGAGGTCGCAGTCGCTGTCTGAAACCCGTTGACGGAAAATTCTTCAACGCTTGCGTGGTCGACGTTCTCCATCCATCCCGATTTCAGGTAGGCGGGCAATGATTGCTCGGCCGGCACGCTCACCACGTCCACGCGCAGCGCTTCGTCGCCGCCCTCCTTAAGGCCGAGCACAGCCTGTGCGGTGTTGTCGAGCGTGAAGCCAGGCGGAGCCTCAAAGCTGAAACCGAGCTTTGGATGCAGAAAATGCCGGCCGCGCGCAAAGCCTTCGCTCGGATCCTCGCCATAAACCATGCCGTCGAGGTTCGCGAGATATTCGGCGCGGTCCCGCTCACCGGACCCAGGGCTGGTGAACTGGCGGGCGTTCGACAGCGCGTTTTTCACCCGGTCGGGGGTCGCCGGATGGCTGGAGAGGAAATCAAGCGAGCGAGGGTCCGCGCCACCGGCGCTAGCTTTCAGGTCGGCGTTGCGCTGCATGTCGGTCAAGAAACGAGATGCGCCGTACGGATCGAATCCGGCACGCGCCGAAATGCCGACACCGATGCCGTCGGCTTCGAATTCCTGCGCACGCGAGAACGCCGCCAGCGTCAGTTTGGACTTGGCGAGCGCCAAAGCGCCGATTTGGGGATCGCTGAGAACATCGTTGACGACGTGGTCGATGATCGCGACCTGACGAGCCTGTTCCTCTCGTATCGCCGCATGGCGCGCGATCACATGCCCCATCTCGTGCGAAAGCACCGACGCAAGTTCGGCCTTGTCATTGGCGAGAGCGATCAGTCCGCGCGTAATATAAAGTCGTCCGTTCGGGAGGGCGAAAGCATTGATCGCCGGCGAGTTGAGAATCGTGACCTGATATTTCAAGTCGGGCCGTTCGGATGCCGCCACGAGACGGTCGACGGTCTTCTCGACCATCGCATGCAGGCGGGCGTTGCTATAGTCGCCGCCATACGATGCAAGGATACGTGCGTGTTCGCGTTGAGTTGCAGAGTCTCGCTCGGGCTGTGGAATGGGCAGAGGCGTCGGTAAAGACACCAGCTGCTGATTGGACAGGCTGGTGCATCCTGACAACAGCAGGCCCAGGACGGCGACGATTCCAAATGCGCGGCCTGCAGTTATTGTCGTCAGCGTGCCCATCCCCCGGTACTCATAATGAATCTTACTCGACGAGCTCAATCTGTTCGGGCACCGCGGCTTCGATCACCGGGCCGCTGTGCTGTTCGATCCAACCCCGCACCCGGATCGGGCAGCCTTCCAGCCGTTTCGGATCGATGCCAGCCGTCGCGAATGCGCGCCGATGACGCTTGAGAATGGTGACTGTAAAGTCGTGTGTCCAGCGCCGCCCGAAGTTCAAATATATTGTGGCGCCGCTTTCCCGCACCGACAAGACCTTGCCTTCCACCAGTGCGAATTGACCCCGCGCAGCTGCAATCCGGTCAAGATTCTCTGATCGTAAAGGGGCAAAATTGGGGTCGGCCCATAGACCACGGCGCGCCGCTCGGGCGATGCGTTCTGCGGTCAGCAGGATGTCCGCGCAGGCCTTGTCGCCTATCCTTGCGGACACTCGCGCCGAGCCTTGTTCAAGCAGCATTTGCTGGACCGATTGGTGGTTGCTGTCGACAAAAACGAACGCAACGAGACGTCCATAACGATCCGCCTCGCGGCCGACCTGTTTCAGCCGCAAGTCGCGGTTGCTCACAAGTAACTGCAAAGCGTCGCGGCTGTCGTCGGTCGGCTCAATTGCCGCGAGCCGCAATTCGCGGCCATCGGCGAGCAGCAGGGTACGCCCGTCACGGACGCTGGCCACCGTGCCCGTTCCGATGTCTGTGAGCTTGCAGGGTTCCTGCGCCGTCGCGCTGGACGGATAGACCGGCGCGACTGCCATGAACAGAAATGCAGCGTGAATGCGGGACAGAAAGCGCTTCATGAACCGGACTGTCGGAACTGGCGGGGAGGGCGTCAATAGAGATGGCGTCGATCGATCGGGGGGCTAGAATGCCGCAAATAGTTTCGGAAGTGATTAAGGCCGCCGGGGAGAAAACTGATGCAAACGCGCCGTGCCTTGCAAAACCGCCGCACATTTTTGATGTCAGTTGCCGCCGCCTGCGCGACGGCCGCGACTGGTGCGCGCGGCGAGGATGATCACTGGCCAGATCGTCCGGTGCGCATTGTCGTGCCTTATCCGGCAGGCGGTTCGACCGATGTTCTGACGCGCATTCTCGGCGAGCGGCTCAAGGACATGTTCGGCCAGCCTTTCGTGATCGAGAACCGGGCAGGCGCTGGTGGCAATATCGGCATTGCTGCGGTCACCAGTAGTCCGCCGGATGGCTACACCATCGGTTCCGCCACAATTGGGCACTTCGCGATCAATCAATTCCTCTACAGCAAGATGCCTTACGATCCGGAACACGACATGATCCCTGCCTCACTGACATGGGAGTTGCCGAACGTCTTTGTGGTGCCTACCGATCATGTGCCCGCAAAATCTTTGGCGGAGTTTCTCACCTGGGCAAAGCAAAAGGGGCAAGTCAGCTTCGGTAGTCCCGGGGTCGGCACCACGCCTCACCTTTCCGGCGTGCTGTTTTCCAAGCGCGCCAACATTGATGCCATTCATGTCCCGTTCCGCGGCGCGGCGCAGACCATACCCGCCATGCTGGCAGGCGACGTGAACTTTGCGATCGACAATCTTGCTTCGTATGTGCCGGTCATTCAGTCGGGAAAGATGCGTGCGCTCGCAGTGACCTCGGCAAAACGCTGGCCGACCTTGCCGGATATCCCGACAATGGATGAAGCTGGCATCAACGATTTCATCATCACATCGTGGGCGGCTTTCGTGGTGCCCAGCGGAACTCCACGACCGATTGTCGACAAGCTCTCCGTAGCCCAGCGGCGGATCGCAGCCGAACAATCGGTTCAGGAGCGCTTTCTCATTGCTGGAGCGCGCGTTCTCTCAAGTACTCCGGAAGGTGCGATCGCATTCGCGGCGAAGGAACGCGCGATGTGGAAAGATGTCGTTGCGGCTTCCGGCGCGAAGGTGGATTGAGCCAAGGCGCCTGTGCTACATCGTTGCGCAACGGTCCCGTAGCTCAGCAGGATAGAGCAGCGGTTTCCTAAACCGAAGGTCGGAGGTTCGACTCCTCTCGGGACCGCCAAATTGTCAAGTTGAAACCCGAACTCAGAAGCTTTTTTGGGCTCGATCAAATTGGGTCCCAATTTCGGCACAGCCAAGCCAGGGTCGGATCATTGGCTGCAGCGGCATCTAACAGGCGCAATGGATTCAAATTCGTACTGATCGTCGCACTACAAAAATTTGGCGAACGTTTCGTCATGAGGTTTTGCAATGCACATTTCCGCTTTTGACCCAAAGCGGACATCACGGTGGGCTGGAAGCGTATCCCCCGGCTTTTCAGTCGGGGGCTTTGCTTGAGCGGAGAAGGCTGAAAGTCAACGCGGCTGTGCGGTTGCACTCTCTGCCGGACGCATTTGGGTTTTAACCACCAACTCGCCGATTTTTTTACCCATGTCTTTGCCCACTATCGTCGAAAAGCGGTAGTGGAAACCCGCATAGATACGGGCCATGGAGACTTCTTCGCTGTAGTCCTGCAGCCGAGTCCATTTGCGGGTAACGCCGGGTGCGGTTGGACTGCTCATTGAGATTTCTCCGATGTCGTCGCCAACCACATCGTGAAGGACGGCGGAAATAGCAGCCGAAGTGATGCAGTGCGCGCATGGATATTCCGGGTGCATCGGCGTATCACCCAGCGGCCTCCACGAAGCATCGCGAGGCGTAGCACTGTTATTGGTCTGGTCCGCGTTTCGGATCGCTGTGACGGGTCTCCACAAGTTATATGTATATTTGGCATCGAACACGGCGATGTACGCGTCGTTTCCTGCCATCGCGGTCAATGCGAATAGACGAGCGCAGTCCACAATATCCATGTCCTTCGCCATCGCGAGCTGCCGCACGATTGGATTGTAGCTTCGTGGACCAGTAACAAACCAAAAACGGCCGATTGTTGTCTGCTCGACTGTCCGCTTGGCGCTGTCTATTCGTCCCAGTTCACGAATTTCATTGACATCTGTCGTCCAGGTCTCGGAAGTGAGGGTTGGCGGCGCGGCGGGCCGGAACTGAGCGCCGCTAGTCATCACCCACGGGGTGACAGCACCTGAAGTAGAGAATGATGGAACGACGGTAGGCACGTAGACGCCTGGGGTGGTGCGAGGGCGATAGGCTTCTTCAGCGTTGGTCCCATCATTTGCGCGTAAGGCGACCATTTCGGCGGCAGCCTTTTTCCCGAGATCGATCCCTTTCGTTTTTGGTTCGCCGTCGGCAATGCCGGCGAGCATTGTTGCCAGTGTTGCATCAAAGGTGCTCTGCTGATCCGGATATAGGGCAACCAAGATGGCGTGACCTGCGGCGGCGGCGGCTGCCTCTTTTGATGTATTCCGATCAGCAGTCAGGTTCAATTTGTAAGGCAAATATCTGCCTTCGATAGCGTTAACAGCTTCGAACATCGCGACCTGGAGCATCGCCACGCCGCGCGAGTGGTTGAAAGGAGGGATTTGTTTTTGCGCGGCGATCTCATCAGATTTCACGTTCCAATCGATGATAATGTCTGCGCGCGTTGGTGCAGGAACAAACGCAGCCGCCACAACAGTGGCGAACAGCAATTTGCTCCACCAGTTCGTATGGATTGAGGTCATGGCCAAACCTCCAGTTGTTGCGTTTG
>Ga0126381_100010231_pt1 | contig 10554 bp, 8 predicted proteins | sample PanSoiMetPlot_28_FD_96465 | JGI IMG/M metagenome (GOLD analysis project Ga0126381, IMG submission 96465) | Tropical forest soil microbial communities from Panama - MetaG Plot_28 | ecosystem: Environmental > Terrestrial > Soil > Tropical forest > Bulk soil | place: Panama | collected 2016-02-17 | reverse complement strand
CTCCGGGAGCGCAGTGATCATGATGACCGGCACTTTGGAGCCGCTCGCCGCCAGATGCAGCTTGAGATCGAGCCCGCTCATGCCAGGCATTTGAATGTCAGTGATGATGCAATCGCACAAAAACTCCAGATCGGCCGAAAAAAATTCTTCCGCGGACGCAAAGCCGCGTACGTGATAACCGAACGAGCCAAGCGATTCCACAAGTGCTGTTCGGAAGGGGTCATCGTCGTCAATGACCGCGACTGAGGGCTCTGCCGACACCTGTCATCCTTTGCTCCGGAATGGCCACCGAACGCGATGCAGCGCCGGCGATCATCCGACACGATGACGACGTCGGGAATCATACAAAAGTCTTACGCTGATGCTACACGTGCTTGGGCTTGATCACCTCGGCCATCCTCACAAGGTCTGCCAGGCTTCGCGCCCCCATCTTGCGCATCGCTGCCCCCCGATGAATTTTCACCGTGATCTCGCTGATCCCAAGATCGCCCGCCACCTGCTTGTTCATCATGCCGGACGTTACCAGGAGCATCACTTGCCGCTCCCGAGGAGACAGCGTTTCAAAGCGTTGCAGCAGCTGCGAGACGTCGCTATCCACCGCGCGCCGTTGTCGATCCCGTTCGATCGCCGCCATGACGGCGTCGAGCATGTCCTGATCACGGAACGGCTTGGCGAGGAAATCGACCGCACCACATTTCATGGCGCGGACCGACATCGGAATGTCCCCGTGCCCGGTCATCATGACGACCGGCAAGCGAACGCCCATTTGCGTCAGCTGGACTTGGAAATCCAGCCCATTCATGTCGGGCAACCGGATGTCGATCACGATGCAGCCGGGCCTATCAACCGCGGGCGCGGCCATGAATTCTCCGGCGGCCGCATAGGTCTGAGTGGCAATCCCGACCGAGTTGAACAGACCTTCCAGGGCGCCGCGCATCGACGCGTCATCGTCCACCACATGGACGATGGCCCTCTCGCTTTTCTGGGATTGCATCGCAGGGCACCTGTCACTCCACCCCACGCCTGCCCGAGCCTAACATGCCGGAAAATTGCCGTATAGATCGAACCAAAGGGCCATCGTCCCGAGGGCTTTGGTTTCACCAAAGGTCAGGCTTCAGTTGTCGGCGGCCGGGATGCAGCGATAGGCTGCAATGCGTCCGCAAGCACCTTGTGCATTGACTCTCCGCCACGCAGGCGGGGACATGCCCAATGGATTGATCCCGCAGAACGTCGAAGGCGCCAGCAATTACGAATCAAAGTGCTTTGCTGAATCCGGATCCGTGGGAAAACTTAGTCTTATGATGGTCCCGTGCTCCGTATAGGATCGTTCAACGTCACCCTCCAAATCTTCCGCAAGCGCGTCGACAAGTCGAGTTCCAAGGCCCGGGTTGGGCGCCCGAACCGCATTGCCACTATCGCTTACCGTGCACACGACCCGTCCGCAGGTCAGGGCTACGTCAACAGCTATGCAGCCTCCCGCACTTGATTCGAATGCATGACGGGCCGCGTTCGTAATCAATTCCGATAGGACGAGATTTGCGCGCCAACACCGCAATCCGGCCAGCATGATCGGCTGGGAGATTGTCAGATGCAATCGAATGCCACGCTGATCCAAATCCGCAGACGCCATGACGCGGCACAGCCTGGTCACGTCCGCGGCAAAATCGGCATGGTCGTCGGCGACGCGCGGCAGCAGAAGCTTATTCGCATTGGCCGAGGCAAAAAGATGATCGATCATTTGCGAGAGCACAGCTTTTGCCTCGGGATTGGAAGATTGGCGCGCTATCATCGAAGCAAATGAAATTGCCTTCGCGAATTCATTTTGCACGCGATGCACAAATTCCATGACATAGAGTACCGAGCGATCCATTGGCTTGGCACTGGGGTCCCTATCTGCGACCTTTGACGGTTCCCCGTACTGCATGCGGCATCCTTCTCAAACTACAAAAAGCGGCTAGCGTTGACTCTCTTGCGAACCTGTCAAGTCTTGACAGTCCTTTGGCTTCTTGTAGTCAACCAGACTCCATATTTCTTGGAAGTTCGGCGCCGCATGCTTCTGTTTATCCACAGGGCCGCCAAAGGATTTCGCATTTCTGGTCCCATCTACATGGATCGGCGATACGTCCTCGGCGGAAAGCCAACGATCCGGCTGAAGACTGCGGAAAATTGGCTCGAGCTGCTGAAGCCGCAGTCGAGCGCAATCTGCGTGAGCGTAAGAGCATGGTCGTTCATCATATCCTTCGCGCGATTGACACGGTGAACGAGTAGATACCTGTGCGGGGACAAACCGGTTGATTGCTTAAAGGCGCGGCAAAAGGAAGTTGGATGAAGACCGATGGATTGAGCTATCTCCGGCAGCGACGGTTGGCTTCGCGAATTGTCTTCCAGCAGCTCAAGCGCTTTCCTCAGACGCCAGCTGGCCAACCCCCCTTTGGCGTATTTCGACCGCGCTGGCGGAACGGCCAGGTTGGAAGCACACCGAACAAGTCGGTTCAACAACAGCATGAGCAGTGTATCAACGTAGACTCTGCTGTTTACTCCAGGGTTCTCAAGCTCTTGTTGAATCGCGACCAGCGTTTGGCAGATGATCTGATCGTCGATTCCGATTTGCTGACGGAACTGAACGTTCATCAGACCGTCTCCGTCGCGATCGAGGCGGCTCATTATCGTCGGCTTGATCGCAATCACCAGCACACGGCACGGCCCTTGCGATTTTCGCTTACGAAAGAAAAGGCACTCGTTGGCGGGACTAAAAAGAGCCGTATTGGGCGCCACAACGGGCAATCTTCCCTCTTTGTCGCAGCTGCTCCAATCACATCCGCCAGAGATTCCGTCGGGCAGCAGCATTACCAAATGCGCCGGCAGCGAGAATTCCATTTCTGCCGTATCGTCCGCGGCCAACGTATATAACTGAACCTGGATATCGCTCCCGGTGAAAGTCCGGCTTGGTTGAACACTTGGCCATATTCGCACAGCGTTGTCCAACGCGGGCCCGACATTGGCAAAAGATGCCCGGCTTTTGTCCAAGGCCGTCGAGCCGTTGTGAAACGTCAGCAGCATGGAATCGCCTCCCGAACCACACAAGCGCCCGCTCCAGGACAAGAACCATGCTACCTGACACAATACGAATCTATGGGACCATGGTATCACCCCATAATTTCTGTGATTTGGGGCATCTTAATACCATCTGGGATCCGAGAATTCGGTACCATGAAACCATGAAAAGTTTGCGTTACGACAAAGCATCGCGAGCATTATCCAGAATTTCACGAGAAAGTGTGCGGCGGAGGGGAAGGCCTTTTCGAGGTGGTCTATTCCCGGGGACAACAATTCGTTGCTGCGCACGACCAAGTCCATCTTACGTTGCCGGCGAACGGAAGTGCGTTAAGGTCGTGGCGGTGCGCAAACCAGCGATGGTCAATCTTTTCGCGACGGGGTTGCATACCAGAGTTATGTTGCGAATAGACTAATTGCGGCAGGTTTGGAGAAGAATGTGCATGCGGTTCGATCCATTTGATGGTGCAGGCGCCGGGCGCGTCCTCCCCGCTCCGACGTCGGACCATAAGGTACCAGCGACTCTGTCCTGGTGGGGCGTTGCGCCCGGATCGTTCGCCGTCACGTGCGTTGCGATCTGCCAAATGCCGGTCCATCGCTCGTGCCCGGGTCGGTAATTTTGAACAACCGAGCCCGGGCCTTTTTCTAAGTGAGCGAACAGGACGTAAAAACCGCCGAGGACAACTTCAAAACAGCATCGCTCGCCTGCGCTGAACAGGCGGCAACACCCGAGGTCGCCAGCAGGACTTCTCACAGGCTCACCATCACCTGGTCGATGACGTTCGTAACGCCCGGCGCGGCCCAGGCGGCGTTTTCGGCCTCCTGCCGTTCCATCCAGGAGCGCACCGATCCCTTGAGCGTCACATCGCCGCCGCTCGCTTCGACCCTGATTTTGCTCGCATCGATTGCCGCATTTCGCTCGAACGCGTCTTCGATCTTGCGCTTGACGTCGGATGGCGCGACTTGCGGCTTGAGCGCGATCAGGTTGCTTACTCCCTTGACTCCTTTCAAGCAGCGGACGGCCGTTTCGGCGGTTTTCTTCTGGAAGTACCACTCGGCAGTACCTTCGAGAGTCACCCATCCGCTCTCCACACGGACCTTCATGTCCGCGGAGCTGATAGGCAGCTGGGCGTGAATTGCCGAGACGGCTTCACGCGCGATGTCCGGATCCGGGCGCTGATCCAGGTTGGTCAAGCGAACTTCAATATCGTTGGCCAGGCCGAGGACGCCCGATACTCGCTTGGCGGCCGTTTCGGCGTCGAACTTGTCGCTATAGCTTTTGGCGAACCCGGCGAGCTCCACCGTCCCATTCTTGACGGCAACGGCGATGTCCGCAGCATCAATCCACGGCGACCAGCGAATTTCATTTTCCACGTCTCGTTTGATCTCTGCGTCAGTTTTCATGCTGAACTCCCATGTCAGTCCAGCGGCAGACGCTGCACTGCCGCACCTCGCTGCGCGATGGGAGCACTCCAGGTGCGGCATGACTTTTGAAAAAATAGGCGAATCAAAGGGTTTCTTGCACGATTTTCCGCGCTGACCAAAAACTATCGTTGGCTGAACCGACCGATTTTCTGCCGGCAGCGCCACTCCAGTCAGGCGCGCTGCTCCGACGGCGCATGGTCGTGACCGCCAGACGCTTGTCTTCGGTCACAGGCCATTGCTGTCGCAGAAGCCGCCGCGGGGATGATCCACCTGATGGGCGGCCTCGTCAATCCGACACAGCGTTTTGCCAAGGGCTCTCGAGCAATCTGCTCAGCTCTTACAAATTATGCTCAGTTTTTGAAAGCTGACCTTGGGACACCCGTAGTCTACGTGATGCCAACCCCGAAAGGGCGGGCGGCCAAGCAAACACGCTTGATCCGGTGTGGCAACGTTCTTGTTGCGCATCAGACGGAACTCAACGCTGGGTTCCGCCACGTGGTGGGGCTGTGATTAGAAGCGCGCCATGGGGATGCTTGGCATATTTTCGCTCAATGGCGGCGAGGCGGTCTCAGAGGACGGCGAGCGCGTCCTGTGCAGAGGATGGCGCGAAGGTTCCGAGGGCGTTCGCAAAAGCGTGCTTGTCGCATTTCCTGCCGGAGAACACCCTTCGCGCCGCAGTCTCGATCGCCTCTCTCATGAATTCAGCTTGAAAGAAGAATTGGATCCTGCGTGGGCTGTGCGGCCACTGGAGCTCGTGCGCGAACGCGGTCGCATCATTCTGGTGCTCGAGGACCCGGGGGGCGAGCCGCTCGACCGGATTCTCGGCACTCCCATGGAGATGGGACGCTTCTTGTGCCTCGCCATCGGTCTGGCCGCGGTCCTGGGCAACGTGCACGAGCGCGGTCTTGTCCACAAAGAGATAAAGCCCGGCAACATACTGCTCGACCGCGCGAGGGGCCACGTGCGGCTCACCGGGTTCGGCATCGCATCGCGCCATCCTCACGAACGGCAGTCGCACGAACCTTTGGAATTCATCGAAGGGGCCCTTGCCTATATGGCGCCGGAGCAAACGGGCCGAATGAACTGCTCTATCGATTCCCGGAGCGATCTGTACTCCTTCGGCGTGACGCTTTACCAAATGCTTACCGGCGTTCTTCCCTTTGCGGGTTCTGATGCGATGGAGTGGGTTCATTGCCACCTCGCAAGAAGGCCGCTGCCGCCGGTCGAGCGATTGACAGGCATCCCCTCCCCTGTCTCCGCGATAATCATGAAGCTGCTCGCCAAGACCGCCGAGGAACGCTACCAGACAGCCTCCGGCATTGAGAGTGACCTTCGGCGCTGCCTTGCCGAGTGGGAAAGTCGGAGGCGCATCAGCGAATTCTCGATCGGCGAACACGAGAAGCCGGATCGGCTCCTGGTTCTCGAAGGACTGTACGGGCGGGCGCACGAGATCGGCACCCGGCTCGCATCCTTCGACCGAGACGCGGCAAGTGGCAGGCCGGAGTTGGTGCTGGTTTCCGGACGCTTTGGTATCGGCAAGTCCGCCATTGTGAACGAGCTGAAGGCCCTTGTTCTGCCGCGCGGTTTCTTTTCTTCTGGCAATTCCGATCAGTGCAAGCGGGACATTCCATATCGGTGCTGGGGAGCCGACGGCAAGTTTCAACAACACGATCTGCTGCATCCTCACCTCAAAGAGCAAACTCCGCTGCCCGGCCCGAGAAGCACGATTGCAACTCCTGTGGGAAATCTGGATCTGGCGACCGTGATCAAGATCTCGCAGACAGTGTCCGGCGAAATCGCCCTGGAGACGCTGATCGACAAGCTCATGCGCATAGCGATTGAGCACGCAGGCGCCGAGCGAGGCGTGCTGATTCTTCGGCAAGGCGTTGAGCGGCGGATAGAGGCCGAAGCCCTGACCAGGAATGACGCCGTTGTCGTACGCTTCAGAGGAGCGCCTCTGGCCGGTGCAACGCTGCCAGAGTCGATCATCCACTACGTCATTCATACTCAAGAAAGCGTGATTCTCGACGATGCAACGACTCGGAACCCATTTTCCGCCGATGCCTATATCGCTGAGCACCGCGCACGATCAATCCTTTGCCTGCCGCTGATCAAGCAGGCCACCCTTATCGGCGCGCTCTATCTCGAAAACAATCTAATGCCAAATGTCTTCACGCCGGCGCGTGTGGCCGTGTTGCAGCTGCTTGCGTTTCAGGCCACCATCTCGCTGGAGAATACCCGTCTTTACGCGGACCTCGAGGAACGTGAGGCGAAGATCCGTCGCCTGTTTGATGCGAATATCATGGGAGTCTTTATCTGGAATCTCGACGGTGAGATCATCGATGCTAATGAGGCCTTCCTTCAAATGGTACAATACCAACGCGAGGATCTCGGCCTCGGCCGCGTTCGCTGGACGGACCTGACGCCACCGGAATGGCGTGACCGCGGCAATCAGGCTTTGGACGAGTTAAAGACCACCGGCACTGCCAAACCATTCGAGAAAGAGTACTTTCGCAAAGACGGCAGCCGGGTGCCGGTGCTGGTCGGCTCGGCCGCGTTCGGCGGACGGAAAGACGAAGGGGTGGCCTTCGTGATCGACTTGACCGAGCGCAGGCGGGCTGAGGCGGAAGCCCGCGCAAGCGATCGGCGGTGTCGGGAGATTCGCACCGAGTTGGAGCACGCGAATCGAGTCGCCAGACTGGGCCACCTATCGGCTTCGATTGCCCACGAGGTCAACCAGCCGATCGGAGCCACGCTGGTCAATGCCCAGACCGCCCTGCGCTTGCTGGCTCGCCAGCCCCCCGATGTAGAGCGGGCGACCCAGGCAATAAATCGCATCGTCAATGACGGTAGGCGGGCCGCTGATATCCTCAGTCGGATTCGAGAACTGGTCAAGAAGGCGCCCGCGCGGAGTGAGGACATCGAAATAAATGAGGCCATTTTGGAAGTGATTGGATTGACGCGTGGTGAAATGTCGAGAAATGGCGTCCTGCTGCAGAAACATCTGACGGAGGGCTTGCCGCCGATTCAAGGAGATCGAGTCCAGCTTCAACAGGTGATGCTGAACTTGATCGTCAATGCCATCGAGGCGATGGGTCAAATGCCCGATGGTCGTCGAGAACTGGTTATTACTACCCGAACCGAAGCGGACGGGGTGCTTGTTGGGGTACGAGATTCCGGCCCGGGGCTATCTGAGCTCGCTCTCGAACGAGCTTTTGATGCTTTTTATACGTCGAAAGCGAACGGACTAGGAATGGGTCTGTCGATCTGCCGTTCAATCGTCGAGGCCCACGGAGGGCGATTGTGGGCAAGCGCGAACGTACCGCACGGCGCGGTCTTTCAATTCACGCTGCACACCTGCTCCGAGCAGCAGAATTCGACACCATTAATGACCAGACAGAAGGAGATTTCTATCCACTGTTAATCGGATTCCAGTTCTCGTGCTGTCGGGCCTGTTGTCATTTACCCATAATAAGATGTTATCCTGTCCTTGACCGCTCTGAACCTGAATATTGCTCGTTGCAGGCACTGCTGCTGCACTCAGAGCTGCACCTCCGACGCGATCGCGGAAGCGCGGAGCGCGGCGATGGCCGCCGCATAATCGTTGGTGCCAAAGATCGCCGACCCGGCAACAATGGCCGTGGCCCCGGACGCCACCGCCTGTGCCGCCGTCGTCGCGTTCTCTCCTCCGTCGACCTCGATCACCGGATGCAAGTCACGCTCCGCGCAGATCGCCCGCATTCGCCGGATCTTGGGCAGCATCTCGGGGAGAAAGGCCTGGCCGCCAAATCCCGGATTGACGGTCATGATCAGGATCACATCGCAAAGATGGAGGACGTATTCGATGAGCTCCGGCCGGCTCGCGGGATCCAGCACCACGCCCGCCTTTTTGCCGAGGCCTCGGATCAGGCTCAACGTCCGATGCAGGTGGATGGTGGAGCCCGGCCCCGCGTGGACGAGCAGGTGATCGGCGCCCGCTTCAGCGAAGGCGCCCAGGTAGCGCTCCGGTTCAACAATCATGAGATGCACATTGAGAGGCTTCGCTGTCGATCGTCGGATGGCCCCCAGCACGACGGGTCCGATGGTAATGTTGGGTACGAACAGGCCGTCCATGACATCAACGTGAATCCAGTCGGCCCCGGCGGCATCCACGGCGCGGATCTCGTCTCCAAGACGCGTGAAATCCGCAGAAAGCACCGAGGGAGCGATGAGGATCGACCGCACAGCGGGCGCTGTTGCGCGCAGGTCGGAACGAGAGGCTTCGCGTGTCGGCCGGCCGCGAGATGTCATGTCAGCGCGATTCTCCCGCCGCGGCTCGATCGACGAACCAGATGAGCTCACCCGAGGGTCGCACCCGTGCCGCCGGGACCCGGCTCCCGCCGGCACGAATCGCCTGCAGGACGGCTGCTTTCTCCCGGCCGGTAACCAGAAACGCGACACGCCGGCTGCTTTCGATCACCGGATAGGTCATGGTGATGCGGACTTCCGGTCGTCCATGCGAGACAACAGCCACCCATCGCTCGCGCTCCTCCAACACGGGGTCTCCGGGCAGCAGCGATGCCGTATGTCCGTCGGGACCGAGGCCAAGCAGCGTCACGTCGAAGAGCGGGCGGGCCGGGTCGAGAACCGTCGCGCCGTAGGCCTGCTGCAGAGTTTGCTCGTAACGTCGAGCTGCGTGTTCCGGGGTTCCGTCGGTCGGGACGGGGTGGATGTTTTCCGGCGGCACCACCACCTTGTCGAGCATCGCCTCGCGGGTCATCCGATAATTGCTTTCGGGGTCGTCGTAGGGCACGAAGCGCTCGTCTCCCCAATACCAGGAGGCAAGCTGCCACGGGAAGCGATCCCTGAATGCATTTGATGCCAGAAGTCCGTAAAGCGTCTTAGGAGTCGATCCGCCCGAGAGCGAAACCCGGAATGCGCCCTTCGCCGCGAGCGCCGCCGCCGTCATCCATTCCGCCACTCGCCGTGCGAGCGCCTCCGCATCCGAAAGTATTTCAAGGCGACCCATCCCGCTCATGCCGCAGTCTCATCCACCTTTCCCAGAATGAAGTGCTCCATCGCTTTGGCGAAACCCTCATCATCGTAGGAATCGGTCGTGGCGTCGGCCTGCGCCTTGACCTCATCAGGGGCATTGCCCATGGCAATGCTGAAGCCGGACCGCTTGAACATCAACACGTCATTTGGTTGATCTCCGATCGTTGCGATCTCTTCAGGTGACACTTCCAGGTGGCGGGAGAGATATTCAACGACTGCGCCCTTGTTTGCGTCCTTGTTGGTGATGTCGAGATAGTACGGCTGCGACCGGGCCGCCGTCGCGTGTTGTCCGAAGGCAGACTGCGCGTCGGCTTCGCAGCGCTGCACCTTGTCGTAATCGTCGCTGACGCCGACGATCTTGGCGACCTGATCCAGCTCTTTGCCGACATCCGCCACGATCTTGGGCTCAAATTTGACAGTCCACGCTTCGCGGGCAACATGCGGCGCATCAACCCTGGTGATCAGCCAGTCGTTGCCGCGGTAGACCCAAGGGTCGAGGCCGTGATCGCGGATGAGATCGATCGCCTGGCGCGCAATGTCGGCGGGCACCGTCTTCTGGTCCAGGATAGCGAGATCCGGTTTGACAAAAAGACCGCCGTTGAAGCCGGCGACCGGCGTATCGAGATTGAGCGGGAACAACATCGCCATGCCGCGTGGCGGCCGACCGCTCGTTATGGCGAAGCGGATGTGAGCCTGCCGCAGCGCCATGACGGCGCGCTGTGCGCGATTCGTCAGCACCTTCTCTTTGGTGACGAGGGTTCCGTCAACATCCGCGAGCACCAAGGAAATCTTCCGCTTCTCCGACATCGGCAGCTCCCGCGTTTTGTTCGATGCCAAACTCTGTTAGATGCCAGACGTCGGGACGCAGACGATCCGCTTTGTAGAAAGTTCCGCTTTCACGCGGAATTGATGGCGGTGCTCGATCTCGCCTCGTGATCGCGTCGAGTCGGCGTCAGAAATTGATTTAGATCAACCCCGGCCTTCGCCATCACGCTACCGTTCCCGATCCTAGGCCGCTCGATCGAGCTTCCCTCGACAGCG
>Ga0126381_100010228_pt1 | contig 10555 bp, 7 predicted proteins | sample PanSoiMetPlot_28_FD_96465 | JGI IMG/M metagenome (GOLD analysis project Ga0126381, IMG submission 96465) | Tropical forest soil microbial communities from Panama - MetaG Plot_28 | ecosystem: Environmental > Terrestrial > Soil > Tropical forest > Bulk soil | place: Panama | collected 2016-02-17 | reverse complement strand
CGACAATATCCTCCCGGCAGTTCTGCGGGAGATTCGCACATCCCGTAGTCTCGTGATCGAAGCTCCTCCCGGAGCCGGCAAGACAACGCGGGTTCCTCCCGCCTTGCTGAACGAATTCCCCGGCGAGATTCTCGTGCTGGAGCCCCGCAGACTCGCTGCCCGAATGGCTGCGAGGCGAGTAGCGAGCGAGCTTGGCGAATCGGTTGGTGGAACGGTCGGCTATCAAGTCCGTTTCGAAGAAGCCCGCTCCGCGAAGACACGCGTGCTGTTCTTGACGGAAGGCGTACTTACACGGCGTATGCTGTCCGATCCACAACTCAAGCGAGCCAGCGTCGTCATCCTCGATGAATTTCACGAACGACACCTCGACGGCGACTTCAGCCTTGCGCTACTCGAGCATCTCCAGCGCACTACACGCCCGGACTTGCGCATCCTCGTGATGTCGGCCACTCTAAACGCGGCGCCTATTTCCAAATACCTGGGCGGCTGCCCGATATTGCGATCCGAGGGGAAGCTCTTCGACCTCGCCGTGGAGTTCTCGCACTACGCAACTGACCCGGTGGAAGATCAAGTCGCGCGAGCGCTCCAAAAGCTCCTGAACGAAGCCCTCACCGGAGACGTTTTAGTGTTCCTCCCGGGCGCCCAGGAGATCCGAAGGGCAACACGCACCGTCACGCCGATTGCGGAACGCGCAGGCTTAGTCGTCTTCCCTCTGCATGGCGACCTTTCCCCCGCCGAGCAGGATCGGGCCGTTTCGCCGAATCCAAAGAAGAAAGTCATTCTCTCAACGAACGTGGCTGAAAGCTCCATCACGATTGAGGGGGTTACTGCGGTTATCGACAGCGGCCTTGCGCGCGTGGCGAGCGATTCCCCGTGGACAGGCCTGCCCTCACTTGAAGTGCGCCGCATTAGTCAGGCCTCGGCCACACAGCGCGCAGGACGAGCGGGCCGAACCGCACCCGGGCGCGTCATCCGCCTCTACACCAGAGAGGACTTTCATAAGCGCCCCGGGGCGGACACTCCCGAAATTCTGCGCCGCGAGCTTTCACACCTCGTGTTGCAGCTTCGAGCAATGGAAGCTTCGCATCTGCGATGGCTCGATGCGCCACCCGACGCGGCGCTCGAATCCGCCGAGACGCTACTTGATCGCTTGCAAGCGACGCCAGAAATGGCGGACCTGCCGCTTCCCCCGCGGCTAGCCAAGCTATTGAAGGAAGCCGCACGCTTAGGAGCGCCATCGAAAGGATGCGCGGTCGCCGCGGTCCTGAGCGCCGGAGAGCGAGGGTCGCCTGACCTTCTCACGCTCGCCGAGGCTGCATGGCAGCCGCAAACGAAGCGAATCTACGATCAACTCCAACGACGATTCCCCGGCCGCGACAAAGCTCACGGGGATACAGCGATCCTTCAATCCGTGCTCGCCGCATTCCCGGACCGCGTCGCCCGCCGACGCAATGAAGCTGAAGTCTTGCTCGCCACCGGCGGCTCCGCGAAATTCCCGGGCAATCGTCACGAGTTTCTGGTCGTGCTTGACATAGGAGAAGGCCGCGTCGTCCGCCTCGCCTCGCCAGTCGAGCCTGAGTGGCTGCTTGATCAAGCCATCGAGCGCACTACGCTCGAATGGAATCGTGGCGCCGAGCGAGTCGAGCAGGTGACCGCGCTGGTATACGACCAACTGGTCATCGAAGAGGCTCGCGCTCCGGCCGCTGCTTCCGAAGAAACCGGAAGACTGCTTGCGGAGAGGGCTCTGGAAGTAGACATCGGCCGATTCGTCGACAAAGACGCCTTGGAACAACTCCAATCTCGCGCCGCATTCGCGGGTATAACGATTGATCCGCAGGCGGGGCTGCGCAACCTAAGTCAAAATCTTTCAAGTTTCGCGCAGTTAGCATCAGCCGATCTGCTCGCCTATTTGCGACCCCAGCGTCTCGATCACCTGGCTCCTGAGCGCCTGAAACTCCCCGGCGGCCGCGAAGTCAAAGTGCACTACGATCCGGGCAAGCCGCCCTGGATCGAGTCCCGCCTACAAGACTTTTTCGGTATGACGGAAACACCGCGAATCGGCAAGACTTCGGTTGTGGTCCACCTGCTTGCCCCCAATCGCCGCCCGGTGCAAGTGACTTCAGACTTGGCTGGTTTTTGGCAGCGCCTATACCCGGAGGTGAAACGTGAACTCTCCCGCCGCTACCCGAAACATAAGTGGCCCTAAAACCAAACGGTTTCGGCCTCGCACGTGGGGAGCTCTCGGAGCCGTCTTCAGTTCCTCTCAACCTCTAATTTTCCACCGACAGTTAAACAAGTTACAAAGTGAAACCGCCCTAAAAATCAGCAGTGCTATCCTTTGCGTAGATATAGGTGGCCCGAAGCATCAAAGCCTGGAAGGTAGGCCTGATCACCGCAGCGGCGCTGTTCGCCTGCGTGGCGATCGTCCGCGCGCAGCGTCCCTTTCGTGTCTATCAACCCCTTGAGGGCTACGACGACATCCCTCTGCCCCCCGACTATCAAGAACCTGGGGAATGGGTCTTCGGCCGCCTGATGTATCCTCCGCACCCGGAATCCATGTTTACCCGCCGCTACCGCGGGGGCCCGAGCGACTGGACCCGTGGCGGCACAAGCTGGACACAGGACTATCCTCGCGCGGACCGGCACTTCGCCGCCGCGCTTCGCCGCCTGACCCGCATCAACGCACGTTCCGTCGAACAGCCCGTGAACCTCGACGATGACGACGACGTCTTTAATTGGCCTTGGCTTTGCGCCGGGGAAATGGGCGACTGGAAGCTGACTCCCGCGGAAGCGAAGAAGCTTCGCGAGTACCTCGACCGGGGAGGATTCCTTCTGCTTGACGACTTCTGGGGACCCCAAGAGTGGGACCGCTTCGAAGAAAGCATGCGCGAGGTATTTCCCGATCGCAACATTTCTGAAGAGATTCCCAACGACGACCCGATTTTCCACAGCGTCTATGACATCTCCGAGCGATATCAGGTTCTGGGCCAATGGTCTCTTCGCGGCGGTAGCGGCATCGCGTATCGCGCCCTCGGCACGACGGCCCATTGGTACGAAATCAAAGACAATAAAAATCGCATTGTTGTCGCGATGAATTTCAATTCCGACGTCGGCGATTCGTGGGAGTGGGCGGATGATCCGTATTACCCTGAACGCTACTCCGCGCTCGGAATTCGCCTCGCTGTGAACTACACCGTCTACGCGCTAACTCATTAGGCGAATGCCCCAAAACGACGATTTGGTCGCAAAGCGCCAGAAAAACACTGTCCGCGAAGGCTTATCGAAAACCGGTCTCTATCACAGCTTCCGTCTGCCCGATGGCCGCATCCTGCAAGGCTCCAATTCGCTGGAGGATCAGGAAAGCCGTCTGGCCGCGTTTGGCCTCCCCGAAGATCTCGCCGGAAAACGAGTGCTCGATATCGGTCCGTGGGATGGTTACTTTTCATTTGAGATGGAGCGCCGCGGAGCCGAAGTCGTGGCGATCGATTACGTAGATCTGGACACGTTCCGTGCGATTCATCGCGCATTCAATTCCCGGGTCGCGTATCGGCGCATGGATCTCTACGAGCTTAGTCCGGAGCGCGACGGGATGTTCGACATCGTGCTATGCCTCGGCGTGCTGTATCACTTGAAACATCCGCTGCTGGGCTTGGAAAAGATCTGCGCGGTAACGCGCGACCTTGCAATTATCGACACAGTAGTTTGCGACGGAGAAGCATGGCTCGAAGGGGTGCGTCCACCGATTCCGTATGTCGAATTCTATGAGCATGACGAACTTGGCGGCCAACTGGACAACTGGTCTGGGTTCACCGTGAATTCTGTACCTGCGCTGGTGAGGGCCGCAGGCTTCGCAAGCGCCGAAATCCAACGTGTCACCGGGATGACGGTAACTGTCGCCGCGCGCCGCCACTGGACGAATCTGCCTACCGATGCAGAGCAAGCGATCACTTTACGCGGCGTGAGCGGCCACCTAAACCGCGGCAAGACCTTCCAGTCGGAGAAGGAAGAGTACCTATCTTTATGGTGCTTATGGAATGAGCCGCAGCCGCCGCCGCTGGATAGTGTGTTTGCCGAAGTGGATGGCTTCGGTATCGCTCCGCTGTCCGCGAATCTCACCGTAGACGGACTTCACGTCACGCTCCGTATACCGCCCGGCTTACCTTGCGCCAAACACCAAGTACGAGTAAAGATTGGCGCCTCTGGCTGGTCCAATACGGAATCTTTCTATACGGACCTCCCGCCCTCCACGGTCCCACTCAAACTTCGCGCCGCCCAGGACGCCGTGACCTACAAAATGGGTGAAGTTGATTGGATAAAAGGAGGCTGGCTGACTCTATGGGTGGATGGTTTAACGCCGGAGGCCGACTCCGCCAATACGATCGTAGAGATCGACGGGATCCCGCATTTCCCACAAGACGTGATTTCTTCAACAGGACAAGTAAACGTCAAGCTCCGCCCCCTCATCCGTTCCGGCATTCGCAATATCAAAATTAATCATCGAAACCAGACCAGTCAGGCGATGACGGTCCTCGTCGAAGGGCGACCGCCTATAATTCGGGGTCTGGAGCAGATCGAGTAGCCAAGGAGCGACTTTCTCAACCAACCCTGTTATGGCTGAACATCCTCAACTCAACCCGGGTCGCATTCATCAGGCCCTTACGTCCTATCAACTCGCGCAAGCGCTGAAAGGCGCGATCGAGCTTGAGATCTTCACCCACATCGCCGAAGGTTCGACAACGGCCTCACAACTCGCACAGAAATGCGGAGGCACGGAAAAAGGCGTGCGAGTTTTGTGTGACTACCTAACTGTGCACAGCCTCCTCACCAAGGCTGGCGCGCATTATGGACTTGCGCCCGATACCGCTGCGCTCCTCGATAAGAACTCGCCACGCTACATGGGACAGGTAGCCAACTTTTTCTTGCATCCGGTGATGGTGGCGAAATACAACGACGTCGCCGCGCTAGTGCGCCGGGGCGGGGCGCTGGACCACACCCTGTCGCCGAACGAACATATTTGGGTCGAGTTCGCCCGTTATATGGCTCCCATGTTCGACCTGCCCGCGTCGCTTGTTGCCCGAATCGTCACACAAGCAGCAGTTCCCGAAAGAGTCTTGGATGTAGCGGCTGGTCATGGCCTGTTCGGCATTTATGTGGCCCTGTGCGACCCACGCATTCACGTGACGTTTCAGGATTGGGACAACGTGCTAAACGTCGCGCGAGAGAATGTAAAAGCACGCGGGCTGGAGCGACAATCGAGCTTCCTCCCCGGAAGCTTTTTCGACGTGAACCTGGGCGCCGAATTCGATCTCGTGCTGCTTCCCAATTTCCTCCACCACTTCGATTACCCAACCAACATCTCGCTCTTAAAGAAGGTGCGAAACGCCTTGTCTCCTCATGGGCGAGTTGCGATCGTCGAGTTCGTACCGAATGAAGACCGCGTTTCCCCTCCCGACGGCGCGCTGTTCGCGATGCGTATGCTGGGGACCACTCCAAGCGGTGACGCATACACATTCGTCGAGCTTGAACGAATGCTGCAGGAATCTGGCTTTGCGTCTGTTCGAGCCGAGAGCTTAGCGCCCGCGCATCAACAACTCATTCTCGCCGAGGTCAGCCGCTGAAATAATCATTTGGGAGGGCCACTCCGGAAGGACGATTAAAGTATTATCGGAGTCCGTCGCAGGCTGGACACAATTTGATTCTTCGTATTCTCTAAACCGCTCAAGCCTGTGAGAATTTCATCCTCCTTATTTCCAACACCGACGCGCGCATTGCAGAGGCACACGCTCCCACCGAGGTGCGCCACGAAGTGGGGGAGCTTTCAACTCGGCTTTTGCGCGGCAAGGGCTACTCGCATCCAGCGGAAGTGGAAGTCTCCGTTCGGGAGCTCTGTGATTGAGAACTTACGGCGGGCTTCGGCGGGGGCGGTTGCGAATTGACGCGTAACTTCGGCAGCGGTTTCGCCTTCGCAGCCTGATTTCTTCATCCAATCGCGCAGGGCGGCGAGGTTTTCTTCCTCAAGCTCGACTATGGAATCGACCGTGAAGCCTGCGGCTTCGGCGAAAGCGCGCCATTCGGAAGGCGAGTAGTTGCGGATATGTGACGTATCGCGCAGAACCTCGACGTGATTCTGCCAGCGGTCGGTTTCGCCGCCGCCGTCGGGGACTGTCGTATCAGCAATTAGGAATCTGCCACCGGGCTTGAGAACGCGGAATGATTCCGAGCAAAACTTGGACATCGAAACAAAATGATGCGGAGCAACGCGGCAGCTTACGATGTCAAAGCTCGCATCAGGGAAAGGGATCTCCTCCGCGCCGCTTGCTTTCTTGCCTGGGCGAGCATCGCTTCGGAAACGTCAAGCCCTACAACTTCTTTGACTCTCGAAGCGAACGCCAGGGCCGTGAAGCCGGCGCCGGTCGCTATGTCCAGTACTCGATCTGCGGAGGTTGCTTGTGAATGATCGAGCAGCCAGTTGAGCGAAACTTCACTCCACTTGTTCCATTGTGCGTTATAGTGCTCGGCCTGCTTGTTGAACTGCTCTTCGGACGTCCGCTTGGTCAAGTTAAATTCCTCCGCGAAACAGATGTATTAGCTCGATAACAAGGATAGCCACGACCATTAACTCGAGGACGAAGGCTCGCGTCTGATGGAACTCGTCGACCATGGACCGGTAGAGATCGCCGGCAGTACGAAGTTTCTCTTCTACCAGGATGCGATAGTCGTTGACGCCGACGCGCGCGGCCGCGGCGCGGTAGGCTCGGGCGTAGAACATGTCGCTCAGGAACTTGATGGCGGTATCGGCGCGCTCGGCGATTTCGGTGATTTCGAGGCGCACCGCGTTCAAGCGCTCGGCTTCGCGAGCCATGCGCCAGCGCCGCAAAGGGCCGCCTTTCTGTTCGAGTTGATCGTAAACCTGTTCGAGCACCCGAGTGAGAAGCTCATCGTAGTGGCGGAATTCGAGGAGCTGCGCGTTCGCGTATTCCAGCAATTGAATCGCGGACTGCGCGCCTTGTTCGGTGTCATAGAGGAATGCGCCGGCCCAGCTTGCGACCAAAAGGTCCGTGGGGTAGTACGAAAGCCGGGAATCCAGCACTTCTTTCACTTCGCCTTCGGCGAGCGGGCGAGATTCGCCACGAATGATTTGGGCGATCTGCGCTCCATGATGAACCACCATCTCCTGCGCCGGGGTTGGTCCGCCGTTCGTGGGTGCGTTGTGGACGTGAATAATGTAATAGTCTTCGCTCAGATGGGTCGCGTATTTTTCGACCATAGCCGAGCCGATGCCAGAGATTTTACGATCGACGATACCGCCGACGATTCTTTCGAGTTCGGGCGAATCCACCCATCGATTCGAAAGCTGGACGAGTTCCTCCCAGTTTGCGTCGAACGGCTTTCTCAATTCGACGCACACGACTCCGTAATCGAAGTAGCGGATGCGGCAGTCGAAGGACTCCCGTGACTCAAGCGTGACGCATTCGCAGGATTCGACGACAGGAGGGCGTTCGAAGCGTACATAATCCGGAGTGGGATGTTTGAAGCTTGGCTCGCGGCGCGGGGGCTCGGCGCGGATCATGCTCGCGAGTTTGGTCAGGTCGATTTGTTCGGCAACGTCGTACAACAACAGGACGTAGAAGGAGCCGCCGAGGCGCTCCATGGAGAAATCCCCCTTTCGACATTCTCCAACACCAGGCAGGGCGGGGCGAAGTACAATGGCCAAACATGAGAGGAGAAACCATGAAACAAATCATTTTGATCGGAATTGCTTCCGCGCTTACTGGCGCTTTAATGGCTCAACAACCGGCCGCTCAGCCTAAGACGTATACCTCTGCCGCGGAAATCACGGCCATGATGGCGAAGGCGAAGTCCGACCGTAAACAGGACCAAGCGAACTATATTCAGCGGATTCTGGGGCTCACGCCTTACACGGCCAATCTGGAGTATCGCGCCGCGGTTGGCCCGGCGGCGGTCCACGTAAAGGAAGCGGAGTTGTTTTATGTGATTGACGGCTCGGGGACTCTGGTCACGGGCGGGAAGCTAACGGGTATCACGAATCCTGGGAATGCGGATAATCCGCAGGGGACGGGAATTGAGGGCGGCAGCTCACGGGCGGTGGCGAAGGGGGATTTCTTTATTGTTCCGGAGAATACCCCGCATTGGTTCAGCAAGATTGACGGGACGCTGGTGTTGATGTCGTTGCATGTGCCTCGGGTGGACGGTAAGTAAAGTCACAGGCTGAAGCCCGTGCCACAGGGTCGAAAATACTCTCGGGCGCAGGCTACCGGCGAAGATCACAGGCTAAAGCCTGTGCCACAGGTCAAGATCGAAAGCACGGTCAGTGTTTTCCTTGGTATTTGTGTGCCGCAGGCTCATAGGGACAGGGTCGAAAATACTCTCGGGCGCAGGCTACCGGCGAAGATCACAGGCTAAAGCCTGTGCCACAGGTCAGGATCGAAAGCACGGTCGGTGTTTTCCTTGGTATTTGTGTGCCGCAGGCTCATAGGGACAGGTTAGGGTTGAGATTGTGGTGCGGGCTTCCAGCGGTTTCAGTGGTTCCATCGCCAGTTCTTGATCTCGGGGAGATCGTCGCCGTGTTCGGTGGTGTAAAGCTGGTGTTCGATCAGCATGTCGTGGAGTTTGCGCTTTAATGCAGGCGCCTGGGCGGCAATTTTCGGGACTCGGTCGATTACGTCGCCTGCAAGATGATAGCGGTCGATGTCGTTGCGCACGGTCATATCGAACGGCGTTGTGGTTGTGCCTTCTTCTTTATATCCGCGCACGTGAAGGTTGTCGTGGTTGTGGCGCTTATACGCCAAGCGGTGGATCAGCCATGGATAGCCGTGGAACGCGAAGACGATAGGGCGATCTCTGGTAAAGAGACGGTCGAAGACCTCGTCGGATAGACCGTGCGGATGTTCGTGGGGCGGCTGGAGAGCCATCAAATCGACGACATTTACGAAGCGAACCTTGAGTTCGGGAACGTTAGCTCGAAGCCAACTGACTGCGGCGAGCGCTTCGAGCGTCGGAACGTCGCCCGCGCACCCGAGAACTGCGTCGGGATTATCGCCGCCTTCCGAAGCCCATTCCCAGATGCTTGCTCCGGCGGCGCAATGCTTCACGGCTTCATCCATCGTTAGCCATTGAGGCGCCGGCTGCTTTCCGGCGACGATTACGTTCACGAAGTGATGGCTCCGCAGGCAATGGTCCGCTACCGAGAGCAAGGTATTGGTATCGGGCGGTAGATAGATGCGAACAACTTCGCTCTTCTTGTTGGCGACGTGATCCAGGAATCCGGGATCTTGATGGCTGAAGCCATTGTGGTCCTGACGCCAGACATGCGATGTCAGCAGGTAATTGAGGGACGGAATCGGCACGCGCCAGGGAATCGTGCGAGTGACCTTCAGCCACTTCGCGTGTTGATTGAACATCGAATCGATGATGTGAATGAACGCCTCGTAACAGGAGAAGAGACCGTGCCGCCCGGTGAGCAAATAGCCCTCGAGCCAACCCTGGCACATGTGCTCGCTCAAGACTTCCATTACGCGGCCGTCGGGGGCGAGATGATCGTCGAAAGGAAGAATCTCCGCATCAAACGTTCGATTCGTCACGTCGAAAACAGCGTCGAGACGGTTTGAGGATGTTTCGTCCGGGCCGAAAATTCGGAAGTTGCGCGCGTCGGCGTTGAGCTTAAGAATATCGCGCAGCATGAATCCCAGAATGCGCGTGGCTTCTTTATCGATTGCGCCCGGGCGTTCCACCTTCACTGCGTAAGAGCGGAAATCCGGGAGCCTCAAAGGTTTTTCGAGCAATCCGCCATTGGCGTGTGGATTGGAGCCCATGCGCCGGTTTCCATTAGGCGGCAGAGCGCGCAGCGCCTCTATCGGTCCGCCATTCGAGTTGAACAAATTTTCAGGCTGGTAAGAGCCCATCCATTCTTTGAGAAGTTTTAAATGCTCCGGATTCTTTTCGAATCCGGTTAGTGGCACCTGATGGGCGCGCCATGTTCCTTCAATCTGCTTGCCATCCACTACCTTGGGGCCGGTCCAACCCTTCGGACTGATCAGAACAATCACGGGCCAGCGGGGGCGCTCTGTAACGTTCTTCGTGCGTGCTTCCTGTTGAATGCCGCGAATCCGCGTGATGACCTGATCGAACACCTCTGCCATTCGGTGGTGCATCGGTTCAGGCTCATGACCTTCTACGAAGAACGGCTCATAGCCATAGCCGGTGAGGAGATCAGTGAGCTCTTCGCGTGGAATACGCGCGAGCACCGTTGGATTCGCGATCTTATAGCCATTCAAATGTAGGATCGGCAGAACAGCCCCGTCCGTCACGGGATCGAGGAATTTGTTGGAGTGCCAACTCGTTGCAAGGGCTCCTGTCTCCGCTTCACCATCACCGATCACACAACATGCGATCAGGTCGGGATTGTCGAAGACCGCTCCATACGCGTGCGTCAACGCGTAGCCGAGTTCGCCGCCCTCATGGATGGAGCCGGGCGTTTCTGGAGCGGCGTGGCTCGGGATGCCGCCGGGGAACGAAAACTGCCGGAACAGGGCGT
>Ga0126381_100010227_pt1 | contig 10556 bp, 8 predicted proteins | sample PanSoiMetPlot_28_FD_96465 | JGI IMG/M metagenome (GOLD analysis project Ga0126381, IMG submission 96465) | Tropical forest soil microbial communities from Panama - MetaG Plot_28 | ecosystem: Environmental > Terrestrial > Soil > Tropical forest > Bulk soil | place: Panama | collected 2016-02-17 | reverse complement strand
TGGCTCGCCACCATCGCCGCCACCAGCCCGTTCATCGGTCTCTTCGGCACTGTCATGGGTGTGGTCGACGCATTTCATGGCCTTGGCACCGCCGGCGCCGCAACGCTGCGTGCTGTTGCCCCCGGCATCTCTGAGGCGCTTATCACCACCGCCGCCGGCCTGTTTGTAGCAGTTCCAGCGGTTATCGCTTACAACCAGTTCGCCGCGCGTATCCGCGTCTTCGCATCGGCAACCGACGACTTCTGCCGGGAACTGTTGAACTCGCTCGAAGAGATTCCGGTGCGCAACTCCGCGCCGCCGCGCGACGAGCCTCAAGAGGTTGGCCGTGGCTTTCACGACTAACAACGGCAGAACGCAATCCTCCCTCGCGGATATCAACATCACGCCGTTGGTCGACGTGGTGCTGGTACTGCTGGTGATCTTTATGATCACTGCGCCCGTGCTGCAATCCGGCATCGAGGTCGCTATTCCGAAGACACGCACTGTCAAGGAGATCACCGAGCAGCGCCTCGTGGTCACGATCGACCGTGATCAGCAGGTCTTCCTCGGCGACAAGCCGGTCAACGTACACGATCTCGGCCGGCAGCTGCACAGTGCCAGCGGCGCTTCAAGCAAGCAGGTGATTTATCTCCGCGCTGATGAACGTGTACCCTTCGGCGCTTTCGCCAGCGTGATGGACGCGGTGAAGCAAGCCGGTGTTACCAATATCTCGATCGTGACGCGCCCGATCGAAGAGAAGGGCAAGTAATGGGCCCGAACGGTGAGCTGTTTTGAAAGAGCACGACTTCACGGGCTGCAGAAAGCTCGCGGTTTTGAAAGGGCACGATTTTAGTCGTGCCGCAAATGCCCCGATGATGATGGGGGCTTTAGCCCCTGAACAACGAGAACGATGAGCAGCAACTTCTTCCAAGGCGGCGATCATCTCCAGCAGGAGCTGGCTCCCGAGCCGTTTGCAAGACCGGCCGCGGGCGCGGTGTTGCTGCATTGCGGCGTTGTGATTGCCATCGTTCTCTACGGCATCATCGGCGGTTACTTCCATCGCAATCTATGGGGTGGCGCAGGACCAGGCGGCGCGATTCAGGTCAACATCACGAGCGCGATCCCCCTGCCCTCGGATCACCCGCCGAACCAAAATGTTCTCGCCACGGAGAAGCCCAGCGAAGCCCCTGCGCCTCCTGAGCCAAAACCCAAAACGGCTGAGGACGAAACCGCAATCCCCATCCAGGGCAAGCCGAAAAAACCGCAGCAGCAGGAGATCAAGCGCACTCCGCAACGCCAGCCCGAGCAAGTTCCCCAGAACCGCGCTCAATACGGCGAGCAGGCCGGCAGCAACCTTCCACGCACCGCCGCGCAGGGTGCAGCCAACGGCCCTACGTCCGTTACCGACGCGAACTTCGGTAGCCTCTTCGGCTGGTACGTCGACAATATCAACAGGAAGATGGAGGCAAACGGCTATCGCTCCCTCGCCGACCCGCGCACGCCCAAGGGAGCCAAGGCATACATCTCCTTCATGATTGCCCGAGACGGCTCGGTGAGCCAGGTGCGTCTTGATCGCTCCAGCGGCAGCACCACATGGGACAGCACCTGCATGCGCGCAGCGCAGCGCGTTGACACCTTTGGTCCATTGCCTGGCCAGTACCGCGGGAATAACCTGATGGTTTCGTACTACTGTGAATACTAGAACCGCCACTCCATCCAGGAAGGGTTTAGCGTTCTCATGAAACTCACGTTGCGATTTGGTTTCTCCATCTTGCTTCTCGTTGCGTCTTTGACCTCCCTTCCCGCCCACGCACAGGACTGGGTGCACACCGGATCAAATCTCGGCAATGCGCGCATTCGCCTCGCCGCATCCGACTTTAAGCTCGTAGGCGCCGATCCGCAGACTCCCGCGCTGAAGGCCACCTTCGATTCAACGCTCTTCAATGACCTTCAGAACGCCGGCATCTTCGACATGGTCTCGAAGAGCTTCAATCCCCAGGGCACGCCCGGCTCCCCGCAGGAGATCAATCTCTCCCAATGGTCCACTGACCCCGCCAACGCCGCCATGGTCGCCTTCGGTGCGCTCTCCGCGACAAACGGCCGCCTTGTGGTCTATGGCTGGCTCCACGACACCCGCAACACCGCCAACCCGCAGGTGCTCGGCAAGCAATATAACGAGGCCGCCAGCGAAGACATGGCCCGCACCATTGCGCACCGCTTTGCAGACGAAATCATCTACCGTCTCGGCGGCGGCATCAACGGCATCGCCGAAACCAAGATCTACTTCATCAGCTCTCGCACAGGCTCGAAGGAAATCTGGGTGATGGACTACGACGGCCAGAATCAGCATGCCATCACGCATCTGGGTACCATCTCTCTTTCGCCGCGCATCTCGCCTGACAACTCGCGCATTGCCTTTGCCTCTCTCAACAAGCAGGGCTGGGCCATTCGCGTGTGGTCGCTTGAGCTTGGCCGTTTTGTCAGCTTCCCAGCTGGCACTGTCGGCGGCAGCAACACCAGCCCGGCCTGGTCTTCGGACGGCGGCAAGATCGCGTTCTCGTCCTCGCGTTCGGGAGATCCGGAGATCTGGATCACCGATGCGGCCGGCGGAACTGCCCACAAAATCACTTCGTTCCGCGGTCCCGACGTGGCTCCCACATGGAATCCGCGGACCAATTCCCAGCTTGCCTGGGTCAGCGGCCGCACCGGCCTGCCGCAGATCTACACCATGGACCAGGACGGCGCCAGCGTCGAACGGCTGACCGACGGGGGCTACGCGGTCTCGCCGACATGGGCGCCCAACGGCCAGTGGATCACATTTGCCTGGAACCGCAAGTATGGCCCCGGCGCGCCCGGCGGGCAGGACATCTACCTGATGGACATCTCCAGCCGTCCGTTGAAGTGGCTTCAGCTCACCCACGAATCCGGCAGCAACGACTTCCCTTCGTTTTCGCCGGACAACCGTCACATCGTCTTCGAGCGCACAATCGGCGGCAAATCGCAGATCTGGTCGATGCTCGTCGACGGCACACAGCAGAAGCAGCTCACCACTACAGGCAACAACTTCATGCCCAACTGGAGTTGGAAGTAGAAATAGTTGTTGGTGCGCCGCTGTCATCCTGAGCGGAGCCTCCGCTGGTATATAAAGGTGAGTGATTTCCAAAACATATTTATCAATGGCTTGCCGCGCACTCCTCCCTTTTTTTGTTGCCTTCCTTTCGGCAGTACAACTCCCCGCGCAGTCACCGGGCCTCCACCTCAACAAGAAAGAGTACCTCGAAGCTCCCGGCATCAACGTCATGGCCTTCCAGGACATCTATCCTGACGGCCACCAGGGCGGCGTCTCCATCATCCAGAACGGTGTTCGCGTCGCGACCAACGGCGACGTGCGCCTTGACCCCGCGCCTGGCCAGTGGCAGCCCATGCCGATCCAGAACGCGCGCGTCGTCGACGCAGCAACAAACACCATCACCACGACTCTTTCCTACCCCGACCCCACAAAGAATCGCACCGGCTTTAACCCCATCAACTACCCCGATCTCAATTTCACATATAAGGTTCGCGTGCACGGCGAAGGCGACTCCCTCCGCATCACCGTCGATCTCGACAAACCCATTCCCGCCGCCTTTGTCGGCAGGGTCGGCTTCAACTTCGAACTCTTCCCCAACGATCTCTTCGGCAAGACGTGGTATCTAGACTCCGCCTCCGGCATCTTTCCACGCCAGGCAAACGGACCCGAACTCCGCGACGACTCCGGCCAAGTTCAACCAGCGCCTCTCGCGTTCGGCAAACGCCTCTCTGTCGCGCCTGAATCCGATGCCCAGCGCATGATCATCGAGTCAAAAACTGGCGACTTGCAGCTTGTCGACGCGCGTTCGAAGCGCAACAACGGCTGGTTCGTCGTGCGCTCGCTTGTTCCCGCCGGCGCAACAACCAACGCCATTGAGTGGATCATCACGCCGCATGCCATCCCCGGCTGGACTTACGAGCCTGTAGTTCACGTCAGCCAGGTTGGCTATCACCCCGCGCAAAAGAAACTCGCCATCATCGAACTCGATCGCGGCGATCCTGCCGCCGACAGCGTCCGTGTCCTCCGCATCGAGCCCATCGGCGGCACGCGCGAGGTGTTCGCCGCAAAGCCAACCTCATGGGGCAACTTCCTCCGCTACAAATACGTCGAACTCGACTTCACAGAAATCTCGGACCCTGGCATGTATCAGGTCGCCTATCGCGATACCATTTCAAATTCCTTCCGCATCGCCGCCGACGTCTATCAGCGCGGAGTCTGGCAGCCCGTCCTCGAGTACTTCCTTCCGGTCCAGATGTGCCACATGCGCGTCGAGCAGCAGTACCGTGTGTGGCACGGCGCTTGCCACCTCGACGACGCGCGCATGTCTCTCACCAACCACAATCACTTCGACGGCTACTCGCAGGGCCCGTCCACACTCACAAAATTCGAGCCCGGACAGACGATTCCCGGGCTCAACCGGGGTGGCTGGCACGATGCCGGCGATGGCGACCTTCGCATTGAATCGCAGGCCGATGAGGTATCCATCCTCGCCTCGGCCTACGAAAACTTCCATCTCGACTACGACGACACCACCGTCGACGAACAAGGTCACCGAACTCAGATCCATGTTCCCGATGGCAAGGCCGATGCGCTCCAGCAGATCGAGCACGGCATTCTCTCGATCCTCGGCGGCTACCGCTCCATGGGCCGTGTCTATCGGGGCATCCAGGAGGCCACGCTCGAGCAATACGTCCTGCTCGGCGACACAGCCAACGCCACCGACAACCTGTTCTACAACTCAGCACTGAAGCCCGATCAGCGCACCGGCACCGAAAGCGGCAAGCCCGATGACCGATGGATCTTCACGGAGCAGAATCCCGGCCACGAGTACAAAGCCATCGCCGCGCTTGCCTCCGCCGGTCGCGTGCTCAAGGCCACTAATCCCACCCTCGCCGCCGAATGCACAGCCGCTGCCGAATCCATGTGGGGTGCCGAGACCGACCCGACCAAGGCATTCGACGAGCGCATCATCGCCGCTGTCCAGCTATTCAAGACCACCGGCAAAGACTCCTACCGCACCGAAATCCTCTCCAGTCGCGCGCACGTTATCGCCGATTCCGCAAAGATCGCCTGGGCCGTAGCGCCCGTTGCCGCCAACCTACATGACGAGGCCTTCCTCCACGATCTCCGCGAGGCCGTCCGTCACGACTTCGCCGCACTCCAGAAGAAGCAGGCCACCGACTCCCCTTTCGGCGTTCCCTACACTCCGTACATTTGGGGCGCCGGTTGGGACATCGAACGCTTCGGCGTGCAGCAGTACTATCTCCACCAGGCCTTCCCCGACATTGTCTCTGCCGACTACATGCTCAACGCCCTCAACTTCATGCTCGGCGTACATCCCGGCTCCAACACCGCATCGTTTGCATCCGGCGTGGGCGCGCGTTCGGCAACAATCGCTTACGGCTTCAACCGCGCCGACTCGTCCTACATCCCCGGTGGCGTAGTCAGCGGCACCGCGCTCATCCGCCCCGACTTTCCCGAACTCAAAGACTTCGGCTTCCTCTGGCAGCAGATGGAGTACGTCCTCGGCGGTGGCTCCTCCAACTTCATGTTCCTCACGCTCGCCGCCGACCAGGTGCTCAACGGCCACAGTCAGAGCTTCCCGCCGCTCGTTCCGCCACCCGACAATCAGCCGTACCGCGAACCGTAGACTCGGCGCTGAGCCAGTTTGAATTCGTTTTGAAAGGGCACGGCCTTAGCCGTGCCGAAGAATCGCAGAGAATTCTCCGGGCATTAGGCCCCGATGGATGTACTTTTCAAGCTGACCCGAGCCAGCAGAGTCCCGCACCGTGACCGCACGCCGCGCCACCAATTACAATCGCGTGTTCCGAGCATCCGAGGTGATCGATGAAATCTGTTCGCAGTGTTCTTGTAGCTGCCCTTTTTGTTACGTTCCTCACAGGCCACGCGGTCTCGCAATCCGCACTCTCCGCAAAGTGGGAAGAACTCACTGCTCCCGACTTCGTGCAGGCCATCCATCAGTCGCAGGGCGTATGTGTCCTGCCATTCGGCATCATCGAAAAACACGGCCCTCATCTTCCTCTCGGCACTGACCTCCTCGACGTCCGCTTCGCCGTCATGAATGCCGTTAAGCAGGAATACGCCTTCGTCTTCCCTGAGTACTATTTCGGCCAGATCTTCGAAGCCCGCCAGCAACCCGGCACTGTAGCGTACAGTCTGTCCACCCAACTCACGCTCCTCCAGGAAACCGTCAGCGAAATGGCCCGCAACGGCTGCAAGAAGATCGTCATCGTCAACGGCCACGGCGGCAATCAGTCGCTTCTGCCGCTCTTCGCGCAATCACAGCTCGCCAGCCAGCGCGACTACGTCGTCTACGTCTTCGGCCTGCCGAACCAAAACGTGCCCGGCCGCCCCGCGCTCAAGACGCCGTTCGACATGCATGGCGGCGAAGTCGAAACCTCCAACATGCTCATCGCGCGCCCTGACCTCGTTCACGTCGATCGCGCCAACCAGCAGTCTGGCGCCGACCAGCATCGCCAGAACCTTCCCGGCTCCGTTTACACCGGCATCTGGTGGTATGCGCGCTTCCCTAATCACTATGCCGGCGACGCCTCTGCAGCAAACAAGGAACTCGGGGAGTTCGACCAGAAAGCCTGGTCAAAACAGATTGCAGATGCCCTCAAAGCCATCAAGGCCGACGACGAGAGTCTGAAGCTGCAGAACCAGTTCTTCGAAGACGCCAAACATCCGCTCGACACCAAGCAGTGATAACCAGGCCGGTGCACGACAAACGCACGACAAACCGGCTGCGGAACAGCTCGCTCCGTAGCCAATTTGTTCCCTGATTTCTACAGGTCCGCACAGATCATTTGGTGCGATACTTTTCTGGCTGCAGCAGTTTAGGAAATCTGTAAGGTGAGCGATTGAATCCGAGCCGGCGCGACCAGCAGCAAGCGGCGGCCTACTATCCTCTTTGCGAACTCACACTATTTCCTAAACTGCTCAATGGGAGGGCCTCGAGATGCTTCCCTACACCTATGAAGACGTCGCCGGAATGCTGGATCACTCCCTGCTCAATCCATCCCTCACCACGCAGGAACTCGAGGAGGGTTGTGCGCTGGCTCTTCGATATCAGGTAGCCAGCGTCTGCATCATGCCATTCGCTCTCCGCCGATGCGCCGATATGTTCGGGGGCTCTTCGGTGAAGGCCAGCACCACCATTGGTTTTCCTCATGGTGGCCACACCACCGGCATCAAGCTCGCCGAGGCACGCCAGGCTCTTGCAGACGGTGCCCAGGAACTCGACGCCGTCATCAATATCAGCAAGGCCCGCAGCGGCGACTGGGGCTACGTTCAGGAAGAACTCGCCGCACTCACATACGCCGCCCACTCCGCCGGCGCAAAAATCAAGGTGATCTTCGAGAATGCCTATCTCGACGATCCCGCCAAGATACGCCTCTGCGAGATCTGCGGTGAAATAGGCGCCGACTGGGTCAAAACCTCAACCGGCTTCGCCCCCAGCGGCTCGACCATCGCAGATCTCAGGTTGATGCGAAAACACTCGCCTCCTAACGTGCAGCTCAAAGCGGCAGGCGGGGTTCGCGACTTCGATACTTTACTCGCAATCCGCACAATCGGAGTTACTCGAGTCGGCGCGACCCGCACTCAATCGATGCTTGAAGAATGCCGCCGGCGCCTTGCCCTGGACTCCATCGCGCTACCCGCACCAGACGCCACTCCCGTGCGCTACTAGCCCAGTGAATGCAGCAGTCGTGTCATTGCGTACTCCTGCTCTTCAATCGACTCCAGCAGCCTGAACTGCGTTCGGCAACGATCCAGATTCTGTTCCGGCCTGCTGACTTTGTAGTACGTGTCTCCCGCAAGATAATCCGACAGAAACCGGATTCCCTGTTCAAATACGATCACCTTCGCACCTTTAATCAGCGACTCACGTTCCGCTTCGGTCAGAAAGCTTCCAGCACCCTCCACGTACCCTCGCAACACTGCATCAAATAGCGCGAAATCCATCGTCACCTCTGACAGATCCTTCTCATCCTCCGCCGCAGGACAGGTCATCGTTCGCACCATGTCTCCAAAATCGTGCGCCGAGAGCCCCGGCATCACTGTATCCAGATCGATCACGCAGATGCCCTCGCCAGTCGCATCGTCCAGCATCACGTTGTTGAGCTTCGTGTCATTGTGCGTCACGCGCTCCGGCAGCCCCACGTCGGCCAGAGCCTCCGCCAAGCCCCTCCGGGACTCTGCAAACCCAATCTCGCTCTGCGCCTCTTCGCCACGGCGCACCGCATCCGCCGCTGCGGCTCGCTCAAGCGCCGCAAACCGCATCGTTGTGTTGTGAAAGTCCGGAATGCTCTCCTCTAGCCGCGGTGCCGGCAAATCCACCAACTGTGCCTGAAATACACCGAAGGCCTTGGCGGCTTCAAACGCCTGCCGGGACGAACTCACCGCATCATAGGTGCGCGCTCCTGTGATGAACCGGTATGCGCGCCAATACTGCCCTTCCGCATCGACATGCAGAACGTTTCCATCGCGCACCGGCACCAGCTGCAGCACACGCCTGTCGCGATTCGCCACTCCGTTCAGCTTCGACCGCAAATGTGCGGTCACCCGCTCGATGTTCCGCATCACCGCAACAGGATTCCTGAAAATGCCCGTATTGATGCGCTGCAGGATGATGCGCTCGGTTCGTCCATTCTCTTCAAATGCTGCGAGGTAGGTATCGTGAATGTGCCCGCTGCCGTAGCGCTCTGCGTACTCAATCATTTCCAGAGCTTCCTCGGATACGCCCCGCCCTCGATCAGCCGCAGCAAGCTCTGCTCCACCCTCGGATGATCCTCGCGATACGTCATGCCGAACCAGGCGTCGCCCGAACGCAGAACCTTCACGCGTGCCTCACCGCTCTGAATCAGCGTATTGATCGTACTCGGTATGTAGCACTCGGCGCTCAGGTCGTTCGCATACCACTTCAAAAATCGTTGGAACTGTTCGTGAAGCTGCCCGAAGATCTGCGGCGTAAAGCCCCACATGTTCATGCTCACGGTTTCGATTCCATTCAACGCGGTTTCCTGTCCTTCGTCATCAATATTTGTAATGCGCATCCCCTCGCGCTCAATCGCTCTCAGTTCCGTTATGCATTTCAGGTATCCATCCTCGCCAACGTTGCACACACCTCTTCCCACGGTTCCGAAATCCGAGAGTGTGTTGCGCAAAACAAACCCCACCATCGCGTAATCCGGCGAGCCCGATTGCAGATAGTGCGCGAGCACGCGATAACTTCCTTCGCCATAGAAATCGTCCGCGTTGATCACGGCGAACGGCTCGTGAATCACATTCGCGGCCATCAGAACGGCATGGGTCGTGCCCCACGGCTTTGTCCTTCTCTCTGGAACCGTAACGCCCGGAATAAGCTTATCGACCTCCTGAAACACGTAGTCCACCGCGACGTGCTTTTCAAACCGCGAACCGATCGTTCGCTTGAAGGACTCCTGAAGATCCTTGCGAATCACGAAGACGATCTTGCCGAATCCCGCGCGCCGCGCGTCGAACACTGAGAAGTCGATGATCGTCTCGTCAGCAGGACCAACAGGATCCAGTTGTTTCAATCCGCCGTAACGGCTGCCCATTCCGGCCGCCAGAACAAGAAGTGTCGGAGTAACCATGGCATCCATCCTTCTTCTTCTCAATGATGCGCATTTTGAGTCGGCAGGATGTCGAGCGTGAGTACCTGGAACGGAGCAAGGTGAAACTCCTGTACCTCTTGCGCCTGAAGCACAATCGCAGGGCGCCCTGCATCTTCCTTCCACGGGCTTCGAGCACTATACACCTTCGGAGACCCAGGCGGCAGTGCGAACGCATCCACCAGCCGCAGCCGCATTCCCTGCTCGCGATTGCTCGGATTCCGCAGCACCAGGATTCCCTTCTTCGGCGTCCACGCCGCCCATCCGTATACCTCCAGCCAGGCCGGATCGCCGCCAACCCAGTGTGTATCCGTCAGCACCTCTGCATTGCTGCGCGACCACTTCGCCGCCTCCGCCAGGTCATCCCAGTTCTGCTCGCTGAGCAACGACGGCGTAATGTACATCTCCTCGAGTTGCGTGCCTGTTGCGAAGTATGAGCGGATCTCGTTGCGAAGATCATTCCCTGGATCCTTGTCGAGATCGCGATGATGCTGCGCGTAGATGATTCCGTGCAGCATCAGCGAATTCAGCGGGTAGAGCGGCCCCATCTGCACCACGTTCCTGTAAGTCTCCGCGTCGCGATATGTGATCCATCGTTCGCGATATGTCCCGACTCCCGCCGTCGAGTCATCCTCGCCGCCGCGCCAGATCGAGTCTGCATGCATTAGCCAGAATGGCGATGGCCAGGTTCCCGTGGTCAGGTTCACGAACAGATCCGGCTTCGCCGCGCGCAACTCGCCGATCAGGTGAATCATCGCGGAGAAGTCGCTGTCAAATGCGCTTCCTGGAAACACGGAGTCCACATTCCCAGTCCCATCAAACTTGAAATGGTTCACCCCGTATTTCTG
>Ga0126381_100010226_pt1 | contig 10556 bp, 6 predicted proteins | sample PanSoiMetPlot_28_FD_96465 | JGI IMG/M metagenome (GOLD analysis project Ga0126381, IMG submission 96465) | Tropical forest soil microbial communities from Panama - MetaG Plot_28 | ecosystem: Environmental > Terrestrial > Soil > Tropical forest > Bulk soil | place: Panama | collected 2016-02-17 | reverse complement strand
TGGTCATCGACGGCAACGGCGTACAGAGGACCGAGTTCAGGCTCAAAGATCTCCGGAGACCCGCTTTTTCCTCCTATTTTGATTACGCCGTCCAAACCGGCTGTCACCACACGTCCGTCTCCCATACTGACGATGGAGGAAACAGCGCGTTCGTGACCCAGACCGGCGACCTTCTCCTGGCCAAAATAGACATCACCCTCAAACGAACCTCGCACCGCTGTATCACTGACAAAAGCAGCTGCGGTGACGTGTTCCGGACCGGGAAGACGGGTCGCTTTACCGGCGATGGCGTAAAGCCCTTCCATCATGCGGAACGCTCCAAGAGTCTTACCGTCGCTGCTCGCCGTAAGGATGACAGGCTTCGACGGAGGATTCTTGTCGGTCTCGGGGATCTGCACGTCGGCGGCTGGGTGAATCTCGGCGAATCCGCGTCCTGTGGTGTTCTTCAGATCCCAGCGGAAAATGTGCCCATCGGCTCCGCCGCTGAACAGTTCGTCGTTGACGAATGTCACGCTGGTGGCCATATCGGTGTGGCCCAGCAGCGCGGCCGATGCGTGAGGATAGTTGAGGGCTGAAGCAAGCGCTTCGCCTGCTTCCGGAGTCGCACCGATGTTGGCAGCCTCCGACGCCCAGACCAGCCTTCGTTCAGCGTTCGGCTCCTTAAGTGAGGCTTCCGCGAGCGCGCGCGATGCGGCTGCCTGGCGGGAAGAAAGCCATGAGTAAGAAGTGAACCCCACCGCGAGGACCAGTACGGCAATCGCTGCCCACATCCCGGCTTGCTGCCATCGCAAGCGCTTCCGATGCGCCTCCTTGGCGCGATCCGTCTCGTCGCGCAGCGTCTTCCACTCGGAAAGGAGCGTCGCGTGCGTTATTTCGACATCGTCCCGCAGGCTATCGCCGCTGCGGCTGATTCGCACAACGCCGCCTTCATGAAAACGCGCGATGACGGCATCCACCTCTTCGGACCGCCCCAGATGATAAAGAAATCCGCGCGTTCTCCTTTGGGGGACAGCGCTTCCGGCTTCGAGGCGAAACAGCGATCGGAGGATTCGCCGCGCCAGATACTCTTTAGGGCCGGCCAAAGCCGCGAAGGTTATGTCGGCGCTTTTGGGGAGAATGCCGCTTAGACCGCCCAGCCGGACATAGGCGGCCGTGGCGATCTCGCTCCCCGACTCTTCGGCTAAACGCCGCAGAGTGAATGCCAGTACCGGCAGAGAACCCGGCGCGGCCAGCGCGTCGTTCATAATCATCTCCGGAAGACCGGGCTCGATGCGGATTCCCGCCTTTCGCGACGGCTCAACAATGCAGGCCCTGAGCTCGGCCGCATCCATTGGAGCGACGGACATCTGATTCTCAATGAGACGCTTACCCAAACGCGGAAGATCGGCGAGCAACTGATCTTCCGGCGTGGGGCCAATCACCGCCACCAGCAGGTTGCTGGGCTCTTTTAGGAGCTGAATCAAATGCTCTTCGAAGTGCTGTCGCATCCAGGCACTCCGGCCAAGAACTTCGCCAAGCCGATCGATCAGGATTGCGATACCGGTTCCGCCTTGGCCGTCCAGAGCTCTTGTCAACGATTCATAGGGCTCCTCGCCCAAAGTCAGGGGGCCTACGATCGCGTGGCTGGGGAACATTGATCGGATGGCGGGCAAAATGCCCCCATTTAGCAAAGAGGTTTGTCCGATTCCGTGATCCCCGGCAATGGCGACGCACCGGTTCTGCTGCAGCCGGGAAACGATCGAAAGGATCGCTCGATCCCTTCCGAAGAAAATGGCGGCATCCTCCGGTCCGAATGCTTCGAGTCCCGGATAGGGATGGCGCGCCGGCTGGCTGGCCGGAACGTGCTCGTCGAGTTCGATGCTCGTTTCCCGCCGAAACTCCGGAGCGAGTCTTGTCGCCCAGAAATTCAGGATGCTGCGCGCGAGCGCGCGGTCCTCGCGCCAGGCCAGGCTCTGACCGGTCCGCCGCGCTTTTTCGACAAAAGACCGGATCTCTTCAGCGAAATTGGGATCGCTGCGCCGGCTCGCCGAGCTTTTTAGCAGTGAATCGTGCCGATCTCGCAGCTCGTCAAGGGAATCGAATCGATCAGGTCCTGGCGCTGGCGCTTCGCCCATGTACCGCCTCCCTCAGCAATTCATTGAGTCTATAGTCGATCTGATCCAGATCCTCACAACGATTGAGCAGCATTCCGTCCAGATCGTTGAACTCCTGGTCCGCTTGCGTGCGGTACGCGGAATATTGAAAAAGGAATTCCTGTACCCGGTCCTCGAAATCCACTTTGTCTCGTTCGCTGTCTCCCATGCCGATTGATTGCGCTGCAACCCTCTGAGCGGTTCTGGCTTCGCCGATCGCCCTTTCGACGAGTCTTTCCGTTTCCAGAAAGTCGCGGCGCGCCTCGTAGCCCATGGCCGGGTACACGAATTCCATTTTTTCTTTGAGGCGGTCCCATGCGCGGATTTTTCGCTCCAGAGATTCACGCTCGATCCTCAGATCGGTGCTGCGGAGGTAATCGAACACGGTTTGAAAACGGGAGTGATAGGAGGCCAGCTTCATCAGCCTCGCTTCGATTCGTCCCAGCGCTGCAGCCCCCTTTGTAATCGGTCCGGGCAGGGCGGGGGGGATCCGAAACCGCCCCGCCTCGCGTTCCAAAACCGGTTCCGGTGAGACTGCGGGAGGAAGGATTGTTTCAAATTCCTCGTCGCCAACGGCCGCCGCGTCCTCCATAAACGCTGCCGCGAGCTTTCCGAGTCCCAGTTCTTTTATGCCGCTCCGGAGCTTGTTATTCACATCCGCGGGAGCTTTGCCAAGTACCTCGTTGATCTCGTCGCGCGCGTCGAGCGCCAACTCCCCGGCGGCGCTGTTCGGCGCCTTTATCAGCTCTCTCGCGGCGCGCTCCAAAGCCCCTTTTGCGTTTTCGAGGGATTCGATCCAGAGCGGGTCCACCAAGTCGTCGTAACGGTTCGAGATCGCGCGGATCTTCGAAATCAGCGTTTCGAGCGGCTTCCTGAGTTGTCCAATGGATTGAATGGCTCGTCCATCGCGAGTCAGGTCGCGCGATAAGCTCTCGATGACTTTGTCGTAGATTTCGGACTTCACATGGTGAAGAAGGTCGTGGAGTCTCTTCGTGGACAGCACACGTTTGATTGACTCGCGCGCGTTCGCGAATGCCTGAAGAGATCCGGGAGTCAGACGTCCGGCCCTGCTTAAAGCTGACACCGCGCTCAAGGCAGCTTGTACAGCTTCCCGGTCTTCATTTGCGTCCGAGTCGGCAAAAGAGTACAAGCTCGAGCCCCGCCGGAACGCAGCGTAAAGATCTGCGATTAAGGCGGGGATGTCATCGTGACGTTGCACGAATCTGGGAAAGATGCGAGCCGATTCGAGCAGTTCCCGGTCGATCGGCGGCACGGCTTCCCAGTCCTTTTGCGTAATGATGACAGCCGAAATCGGTAACCGCTCCCGATCCTGAGAGCCGAGCTTACGGAGCCAGTCCAGAATCCGCCGGTCACGCATGGAACAGCCGACGAAAACCTTCCGATAAGTCGCCAGCATCAATTCTATGCGCGCTACGGCTCTCGGATAGCGTTGTCCGTAGTTATCGTAGGTCTCGTCCTCCAGGACAATGTTGTCCAGATCAGTGACAGTTCCGTGCGGCTTATAGATCTCAAGACGTCCTCCGGGCGGGTCGTCGAGGTTTGATTGGATCACGCGGATCGCGTACTGCCGGGACGGCTGCGCTTTGCAGGCGTCTTCGAGCAATTCGTCGTAGTTCGTGGTAATAATGCCTAGCCACGGGAGCCGCACGAGATGGAAATGATGCTCAAGAGGCGGGTACTGACCGAAATGCCGGCTCAGTAGCTGAGTCCGCTCGCTCTTACAGCGGCTCAGAACGACATTAAGGAGATCAGTGCCCGAGATGCTATCGAGGAAGCTCTGCCCGCTCAGGGCCTCGCACCGGTTTGCCACCTCGCGCGCCATGGTGGCCAGGCTCGGGTAGCCCGCGGCGATCGACATTCCCGCGCCCACCCACGCGACGGCGCCGCGCTCATCCCTGATCAGTTCAATTAAGCTCTGAAACGAGTCTCGATCCATCAATCTCAGTGTTCAGCCCGGGTAATGGCGGGGCTTAAAGCGTTCTATTGTGTCACGAACATAACCAAACGTCGGCTTTTACATTCACTTTTTACCGTCCACCAGGCGGAGGGCCTCGGATTCGTTGCCGACAGCTCTAACTTGCGACCTCTTTCATTCCATCCGCATCTTTCATGGTGTTCGCGAACAATATAAACGGATATCCGGCACCAACCAATTGAAGGGGAATCAAATGAGTCGATTGAATGGGAAAGTGGCGGTTGTCACCGGCGCGTCGAAAGGAATTGGCGCGGGTATCGCAAAGGCTCTGGCGGCGGAAGGCGCTTCCGTTGTCGTGAATTACGCATCCAGTAAAGAAGGCGCCGACAAAGTTGTGGCCGAAATTACGGGCTCAGGCGGAAAGGCGATCAGTGCGCACGGCGACGTTGCGAACTCGGCGGGCGTAGAAAAGCTCTTCGCCGAAACGAAAAAGACATTCGGCAAACTCGACATCCTTGTTAATAACGCCGGAGTCTTTCAGTTCCAACCGCTCGAAACCGTAACAGAGAGCGATTTCCATCGGCAGTTCAACATCAACGTATTGGGTACGGTGCTGGCGACTCAGCAGGCACTGAAACTGTTCGGTCCGGATGGCGGCAGCGTGGTAAACGTAAGCTCGGTGGTCAGCACCGGTCCTCCGCCAATGTCTTCGGTCTATTCGGCCACAAAGGGCGCGATCGATACTCTGACAGTGGCTCTTTCGCGCGAACTCGCGCCGAAGAAGATTCGTGTCAATTCGGTGAATCCCGGGGTGACAGAAACCGAAGGGGTACATACGGCGGGGGTCCTTGGAGGCGAGCAAGAGAAACAGTTCGTGGCCAATACGCCTCTTGGACGTGTTGGTCAGCCGGATGACATCGCCAAAGCCGTGGTTTTCCTTGCCTCGGATGATTCGCGCTGGATCACCGGTGAGGCCGTGAGAGTGTCGGGCGGGCTTAGATAAGCGTCTACGTTCTAGAATTTCGTTGATGGGCCAGGCTGCGGAGCGAGCGAAGCGCGGCCTGATGTGTCTGGCCGCGCTGCTCGCGGTAGTTGGGATCAGTCATTGGCTGTGGCCGCTGAATGCGACCACAGCCGCGCTGTATCTGTTGTTGGTCGTTCTCGGCGCAGCAGCGCGGTGGGGCCTCGTTGAGTCGATCTTTGCATCCGTCGCCGGGATGCTCATCTTCAACTATTTCTTTCTTCCTCCCATCGGAACTTTAACGGTAGCGGACCCCGAAAACTGGGTGGCGCTCATAGCATTCCTGGCTACCGCTGTAACTGCAAGCAAACTCTCGTCGAACGCCAAGCGACGCGCCGAGGAAGCGGTCGCCGGCCAGGAAGAGATCATGCGGCTGTATGAACTCAGCCGTGCGCTGTTGATGGATGAAGGCCGCGACGCTGTGCGCCATTCGGTTCTTCAGGCCGGGCAGATTCTGCGCATTCCCGAGATTGCCTTTTACGATCGCGCGGCGAATCAGGTCTACGGCGCCGTCGATGAAAGCAAAATTCCACTGGCTGACTTCATCGGGGTCGCTGAAACCGGGCAGCCACTAACCGTTGGGAACGCGGTCGCCGTACCGGTGAGGCTGGGGAATCACACCATTGGCAGCCTCGCGATGACTTCCGCGCCTCCACGCGCGGCTGTGCGCGATTCGGTCGCGAGCCTGCTTGCGATCAATTACGAAAGGGCGCGCGCTCTCGACCGGGCAGCAGCGGCCGAAGCCGGGCGCCGCCACGAAGAGTTTCGCTCTTCGCTTCTGGATGGTCTGGCGCACGACCTCAAAACGCCGCTCAGCGCGATCCGCACCTGCATCACGAGGTTGATTACGATTCCTCCGCGCACCGAGGAAGTGCGGCGCGAACTCCTGAGCATCATCGATCAGGAATCGGAGCGATTACAGGCTTCGATTACGGAAGCGATCGAGTTGGCGCGCATCCAGTCGAAAGAGCTTAAGCTCGAACGCAGGCGCATCGAGATTCCCGAACTTATCGATTCAGCGTTGGCCGAGCTCCGGGACAACGAAAGCAGCCGTTATCAGGTCGAGGGTCCGGGACTCGAGGTCGAAGTGGATGCCGACGTCATGCGGCAGGCTCTGCGTCAGGTGCTCGAAAACGCGCGGAAGTACTCGCCGCCGGGATCGCCTGTGAAAATTGAGGTCGCGCGCAAGAACGGCAAGGCGTCAATTACGGTCCTCGATCGCGGCGCCGGGTTTGCGAGCGACGAACTCGACCACATTTTCGAGAAGTTCTATCGCGGTAAGCGGGGACGGGATACAGTCGAAGGTACGGGCATGGGACTCGCGATCGCGCGCAGCATTGTGGAAGCGCATGGGGGAAAGATACGCGCTTCGAATCGCGCCGACGGCGGCGCGGCGATCGAAATTGCCCTTCCGCTTGCGGAGGTGAAGCCCTGAATACCGCCACTGTTCTTGTAGTCGACGACGAACCGCAACTGCGGCGCACCGTTCGCGCAACGCTCGCGGATCTCGGTTACTCCGTGATTGAAGCGCGGAGCGGCGAGGAGGCGCTCGAGGTCGTTCGCAGCGACAACCCGGATCTCGTGCTGCTTGACCTTAATATGCCTGGTATCGGCGGTCTTGAGGCATGCCGCGCAATTCGCGAGGCGTCCGATATTCCGATCATCGTGCTTTCAGTACGGAACACCGAGCGCGACAAGGTTCAGGCGCTTGACGCCGGCGCCGATGATTACGTCACCAAGCCGTTCGGTATCCAGGAATTACTCGCGCGCATTCGCGCGGCCATGCGTCGGGTTCCCGCATCGTCCTCCGAAGCGGGGGACCACGTCGTGGTGAGCGACGATCTGGAAATCGACTTCGCGGCACGGCGCGTACTCCGGTCCGGGCGGGCCGTACGCCTCACGCCCAAGGAATTCGACCTCCTGAAATATCTGGTGGATCACGCCAATAAGCCGGCGCCCCACCGAAAACTCCTTCAGACAGTTTGGGGACCCGATTATGGCGATGAGGTCGAGTACCTTCGGGTGGTGGTAAATCAACTGCGCCGGAAGCTCGAACCAGTACCTTCGCGTCCCCGCTATCTCCTTACAGAACCATGGGTTGGCTATCGGTTTTCGCTTCCGGACCATAGCGCTCCGAAAGCGGAAGCGCCCTCGGAAACCGCATAAAGAAGCCATAGGAAGTTCTGACGAAGTTCTTATGAACTTTTAATGTGCGCCGCTTTACTCTCGGGTCAGGGTAGGCAAGGCCATGAGAGAAAAGCAGGCGGTCCTTGATTTAGAGCCGCGAGATTGGGCGGAAACGCCGCTCGACATTGTTGTGCCCTTCATAAATCCGCGCGAGACACTGGCGGCGCTGCGCGCGGCCGTCTGGCTTGGCGAAGGACTCAGGACACGGGTTCGGGTCGTGCGTGTTCAGGTGGTGCCTTATCCGCTGGACGCCGGTCATCCGCACATCCCGGTGAGTTTTCTGCGCGACCAGATGAAGGCGTTGACGAGAGGCTTCGACGTGGACTGCGAAGTCCGCCTGGCCCGCGAATTCGAACAGGGACTGAAGAGCGCCATCGCCGCGCGCTCCATTACCGTGATGGCGTCGAAACGGCGCCCCTGGCCAACCCGGGTTGATCGGCTGGCCGCTCGGCTCCGGAAGAATGGCTCGCCTGTGTTTGTCGTGAAGGAAGAGAATGCCTGACATCATTTACTGCCTCCTGATTTTGCTGTTCTTCATCGCGGCGTGGTATTTCACGCTTGCTTGCGAAAGGTTATAACGCCATGGAATACGCGATCGCGGGACTCATCGCCACGGCCCTGTGCATCTATTTGCTGTATGCGCTGCTGCGCCCGGAGAAGTTCTAAATGACGCTCAACGGATGGGCTCAGATCGCTTTCTTTTTCGCGCTGATCCTTCTTTGCGCGAAGCCTCTCGGCGCCTATATCGCCAATGTCATGGAAGGCAAAAGGCACTTCCTGACGCCGGTTCTCGGCTGGCTTGAGCGCCTGATCTACCGGATCTGCGGGATTCGGGTCGATCCGGATGGCCAGCCGGAGGAGCAGCGCTGGACGCGCTACGCGGGAGGACTGCTCGCGTTCAGCGCGTTCAGCGCAGCGCTGCTCTATGCCATGCAGCGCCTCCAGATCTGGCTGCCGTGGAATCCGCAGGCTTATTCGGCCGGAAACGTGAGCCCGGACCTGGCGTTCAACACTTCGGTAAGCTTCACAACGAATACCAACTGGCAGAGCTACGTACCCGAGACAACACTGAGCTACTCCGTGCAAATGGCTGGGCTGACGGTCCACAACTTCCTTTCGGGCGCCGCGGGGATTGGAATCGCGGTCGCGCTGGTGAGGGGCTTCGCGCGCCACTCCGCCAGCACGATCGGCAACTTCTGGGCCGACATGACGCGCGCCACGCTGTATATTCTTCTTCCGATATCGATTGTCGGCGCGCTGTTCCTCTGCTCCCAGGGCGTGATTCAGAATCTGAGCCCGTACACGGCAGCCGTCACGCTCGAGGGCGCGAAGCAGACAATCGCGCTAGGTCCAGTCGCATCGCAGGAAGTGATCAAGATGCTGGGCACCAACGGCGGCGGGTTTTTCAACGCGAATTCCGCCCATCCGTTTGAGAACCCGACCCCGCTGAGCAACATGGCCGAGATGTTCTTCATCTTCCTGATTCCCGGCGCCCTGACCTACACGTTCGGCAAGATGGTCAGGGATACGCGCCAAGGATGGGCGCTTTTCGCCGCGATGTCTTTCCTTTGGCTCGCGGGCGTCTTTACCGCCTATCACTATGAACAGCGCGGCACGCCCACCCTTTCGAAGAGTGGCATTGAGCTTTCGGCCGGCGGCCAGCACTCCGGCGGCAACATGGAAGGCAAGGAAACTCGCTTCGGAATCGCGGACAGTGCGCTTTTCGCCACGGTCACAACCGATGCGAGTTGCGGCGCTGTTAACGGGATGCACGACAGCTTTACGCCCATGGGCGGCCTGGTTCCGCTATTCAACATTGAGTTGGGCGAAGTCGTCTTTGGCGGCGTCGGCGCGGGTTTGTACGGGATGCTGATGTTCGCCATCCTCGCCGTGTTCATCGCCGGACTCATGGTGGGACGAACACCGGAATATCTCGGTAAGAAGATCGAACAGAAAGAAGTCAAGATGGCGATGATCGCCATGCTGGTTCTTGCGGCTAGTATTCTCTTTTTCTCGGCGTCGAGCGCCGTCGTCGAATTTGCAAAGAACAGTTACTGGAATCCGCCCGGACCTGCCGTCGCGAACACCGCGAATCCCGGCGCACACGGGCTTTCGGAAATTCTTTACGCGTATACAAGCGGTACCGGTAATAACGGAAGCGCGTTCGCCGGCATCAGCGCCAACACCCCCTGGTACAACCTGACCATCGGATTCGCGATGCTAATCGGACGCTTCCTGATGCTTCTGCCGCTGCTCGCGATCGCCGGTTCACTGGCGCGCAAGAAGCAGTCGCCGGTTTCGGCCGGTACGTTTCCCACGCACGGGCCTTTGTTCGCCGCGCTGCTCGTCGGCGTGGTGCTCATCGTGGGCGCACTGACGTACTTCCCGGCGCTCTCGCTCGGGCCCATCGCCGAGCATCTGACGCTGTAACAGGAGAAAGAAAGAAGATGGCAACGCAGCTTACAGCCTCGCACCTGGAACGGGTTCCGCATGACACGACCGACCTCGGGGTCGAGACGGCGTTGGGCCGCGGCAAACGCGCGAGACCGCTGTTCGATCCGCCGATTGTGCGCCGCGCGCTAATCGATTGTCTGATCAAACTGAATCCGGCTACGCTTGCGAAGAACCCTGTGATGTTCGTCGTGGAAGTTGGGGCGGCCCTCACAACGCTCCTGACCGTCCGGACAATGGTTTCCAGCGGCGCAGGACTCGCCTTCGAGGCGCAGATCTCGGCGTGGCTGTGGTTCACGGTTCTGTTCGCGAACTTCGCCGAAGCCATGGCGGAAGGCCGTGGCAAAGCCCAGGCGGACAGCCTACGGAAAACTAAATCCGACGCAACCGCGAAGAAACTGGGTCCCGGCGGCGCCGTCACTGTAGTTCCGGCGGGGACGCTGCGGAAAGACGACCTCTGCCTCTGCGAGCCGAACGACATCATTCCTGGCGACGGCGAGGTGATCGAGGGGATTGCGAGCGTCGATGAATCGGTGATTACAGGCGAAAGCGCCCCCGTGATTCGCGAATCGGGCGGCGATCGCAGCGCAGTCACGGGCGGCACGAAGGTCCTTTCGGATTACATCAAGGTGCGGATCACTTCAAATCCGGGCGAGACGTTCCTTGACCGCATGATCGCTTTGGTGGAAGGAGCGCAGCGGCAGAAGACGCCCAACGAGATCGCGCTTTCGATCCTGCTGTCCGGGCTGACTATTGTGTTCTTGCTGGCGGTCGTGACTCTGCAGCCCTATGCCATCTACAGCGTCCGTTCGGCGGGCGCCGGAAGCCC
>Ga0126381_100010225_pt1 | contig 10557 bp, 8 predicted proteins | sample PanSoiMetPlot_28_FD_96465 | JGI IMG/M metagenome (GOLD analysis project Ga0126381, IMG submission 96465) | Tropical forest soil microbial communities from Panama - MetaG Plot_28 | ecosystem: Environmental > Terrestrial > Soil > Tropical forest > Bulk soil | place: Panama | collected 2016-02-17 | reverse complement strand
CCTTTGCGAACAATCCTACATATAGCGGGCTGGCCAGCCCTGATCTTCTCCAGCTCGAGCACTTTTATGACTCTCTCCGCGAGGCGGATAAAGCTGGCCTGCAGATATCGATCCATGCCATCGGAGACCACGCGAACCGGACTGTTCTCGATCTATATGCGCGGCTCGAGAAGCAGAATGGGCCTGCCGATCGGCGGCTGCGCATCGAGCACGCGCAGCACCTCCATCCCGAAGACTATGCGCGCTTTCCCCGGTTAGCGGTGATTGCATCCATGCAGCCCTACCACGCAATCGACGATGGCCGCTGGGCCGAGACGGTGCTCGGCCCCGAGAGGATTAGGTCCAGTTATGCCTGGAAGTCGCTGCTGGACCTCGGGGTAACTCTAGCCTTCGGTTCTGACTGGCCAGTAGCCCCACTCGATCCGGTGATGGGCATCTACGCCGCCACGACTCGTCGCACCCTCGACGGTAAAAACCCGAACGGCTGGCTTCCCGAACAGCGCATCACCGTGGCGCAGGCCGTGCATGCCTATACGCTGGGGTCTGCTTTCGCCGAGCATCAGGAGACGGCGAAAGGGTCAATCGAGGCCGGCAAACTGGCCGACCTGGTAGTGCTCTCCGATGACATCTTCGCCATTCCCCCCGAGGCAATCGAAAAGACAAGGGTAGATATGACAATATTCGACGGCAGGGTGGTGTATGAGCGGAAATGAGCGGTACATGTCGGTCGGCCTGCACTGCCGAAGCTTGTCGTCTAAGGGCGCTGGTGGCTTCGTCAGCTAAGTGCTATGGGGATGAGCTAGATAGTGCTGTCTCAGTAGGTCTTTCCCATAATCATTTCCATTTGGCGTCCTGACTACGCAGTGAATATGCTGCTGGCTCGGCTTCATAGGATCAGCGGCAAACTTCCGCAGGTTGGCGGGGCGCTGATGATCGAACTCAATCAAGATCACCGGACTCTGTACGCGGTAATAAAACACACTGTCGGGCTCGACGCCGCCGATCCATGTGAACCAGGTGTTATCAAGATGCCGGTCAACCTCGTCCATCCTTACACGGGCGTGCCCTTCGTCCATATTGCTGACGTAGAGGTTGATCAAGTCACGGAAACGTTGCCGCGCCGCACTCGCCAGGTCGTTCGTCCGCAACCCTGCATTGGCAATGACTACATTGTCCTTAAAGGCCTCTGCCAGATTGTTGTTGCCGGTTTTTGAGAAGTTCAGCACGGCCCTTTTTTGCTGCGCTTCCGCCAATGCCTTCAACATTGCCAGGCCATCATCCTGTTCTTTTTGGAGAATCTCGAGCCCCTTATATTTGCCGGAGTTCGCCTTCGTCGGCTCTGAACCAATAAACAATGGTGTCATGACGACCTGATCCTCGAGCACAAAGTAATTGATGATCGCGTGATGGCCCTCAAGTTTCCATCCCCAAGGTTCGGTCGCTGATGGTTTGCCAAAAACTTGGATGTAATACAACCACTCCCCCAGGAAAACGGGGTCGTCGGCCAACTCGGCCAGGGTTTGGTTTAATCGCATGATGTTGCGGGTCAGCTCAAAACCTTTGGTGCTAAGTGAGGCTCGCATCAAGGCAAAGGCCGCCTCGCGCTGCGTATCCGTCATTTCCGCGAAGCAGACTCCCTGGCGTACGTAAAAGTGCTGGTTCATCCATTTCCGCCACTCAATGTCATCCACCGGGTATAGAGTCCTGGCTAGTTGTACGGGGGTGAGACCGGCGATGAACGCCTCGGCTGCGTTCCGCACCGGCTCGGTCGAGACTCCGCTCGGCCTGATTTCAAATAATCCCGGCAGAACCTCGCCGTCGCTCGTGACACCCTTGAATGGCGCCGCGAGTCCATCCACTTCGTAATCCTCCGACATTTTGCGAAACCGCTCAGCTATCTCGGATGGGGTCTGGGTCCCGGTCTGGCCGGCCGCCCATGGAGCAAGAACAGCGGCAGAGATCAGAGAGGACAGGAAGTTGCGACGGGTACGCCCGTCGGGCGCGGAATGGAGATGGCTGGGATCGGCATGATGCGGCTGGTGTGGCACTTTGAACTCCCCGAGTGACAAGCGGCGGGAAGAATAGCATGAGCCCTGGGTCGGCACAATGCTAATTCAAGGCAATCCCCGGATGGCTCAGTCTGTCCGGCGGGGAGGTGGCCTGAGCGTTTCCCGGCGAGTCAGAGCTTGACCGAACCCAGGCCGACTGGAGATTGGTAATTCTCTGAAGTGCTGGCCAGCTGGGGTCGATGGGTTGCTTATCCTAAGCGAGCTTTGGCCCAAGGGATCTCCGCTTCAGTGTAAAGTGGAATACATCCTAGTAGTCGGGCGGAAGCCAACAAGGAAAACGACAGCACCGTGAAGCTAACAGACCTGCGCGGGATTCTCCAATATGTCCCGCAATTCCGTGAAAAGACATTCATCATCGCAGTGGACGCCGGCATCGTCACCGACGAGAACTTCGCCAATATTCTCATCGATATCGCCCTGTTGCGTTCGTTGAACATTCGTGTGGTGGTTGTGCACGGCGCGGCCGAAAGAATGGAGTCTCTAGCCCAGAGCCAAAATATCCAGGCCTCGAACCTCGATGGCACAGGCGTGACCGACGCTCCCACTTTGCAGCTGGCCATCGATGCCTCCAACTATCTCACGCACGAGATCCTGGGCGGGCTTTCCGCCAACGACCTCCGTGCCGTGTCCACAAATGCGATCATTGCCTATCCCGCAGGGATCATCCAAGGGGTCGACCAACTGTTTACCGGTAAGGTCGAACGAGTCGATACTGAACTTCTTCAGACCTTACTTAACCAGGGCATCGTTCCCGTGGTTTCGCCCCTGGGGTTTAGCGGCGATGGCAAGACGTACCGAGCAAACTCCGACAGCATCGCATTGGCGGTGGCTGAAGCCTTGAATGCGGCGAAACTGCTTTTCATTACCTCCGAGGACGGCCTGCGTTACAACGATAAGCTCATTCGGCACATGCTGGTAACCGACTTGCAAAAGCTATTACAGTCGGGAACCGGGGCATTCCAGCCGGCAATGGTTTCCAAGGCTCTCCATGCCGCCGCCGCTTGCGCGGCAGGCGTGGCTCGCGTTCATATTGTCAATGGAAGCAAGGACGAAGCCCTGCTTGCCGAAGTCTTCTCCAACGAGGGCATTGGCACGCTTGTCTATGCAAACGAATACGAACAGATTCGACCGGCTAAGAAAAAGGACATTCGCGCAATCCAGCAGCTGACCAAAAAGGCAGTGGAAGCTGATGAGCTCATGCGACGGACCCGCACGGAGATTGAGCGGAACCTATCGGACTATTACATTTTCGAAATCGACAGGAACCCGGTCGCCTGCGTAGCGCTACACGTCTACCCTGAGCAACAAGCGGGAGAACTGGCTAACCTCTATGTCGATCCCTCGCACGAAAACCAGGGCATCGGGCAAAAGCTCTTACGCTTCGTTGAAGATAAAGCCCGCGAAGCCGGCCTCTCGCAACTGATCGTGTTGTCGACTCAGGCATTTACCTATTTTCAGTTGAAGGGCGGATTTCTCGAGGGTTCTCCCGACGACCTTCCCCCGGCGCGGCGCGAGAAGTACGAACAAACCCGGCGAAACTCAAAGGTGCTGGTCAAGAACCTGGCCGTATCCGGATTGGTCAAACGGGACGCGTTCAAGGTGTGACCTGCTTTTTCCTGATTGGCGTCGGTACTGGTATAACAATGAACGCGGGGTCCTGGCAGTTTGAATTTTTATCCCAGTTACGTGGAATAAAATGCCATGTTTGAGGAACGGTGTGTCCTGCCCAAGCATATTTCAGGAAAGGGACTTGCGGACGCAGATAAGGCCGCAAGGCGATTCATTCAACGAGGCGCATGAAACTCATTCGATTCGGTGAACCCAATAAGGAGAAACCTGGAGTCCTCTGGAACGGCCAGGTTCGGCTCGATGTTTCCGGCTGTGTCTCTGATTTCAACGAAGATTTCCTGGCCAGCAGCGGTCTCGAGCGGCTGCGAGAATGGCTTCATCGACATGCTTCGAGCGCTCCTCAAGTGAGTCCGTCGGAGCGATTGGGACCTCCTATCTCCCGTCCCAGCAAGATCGTATGCGTCGGGCTGAACTTCCGCGACCATGCGGCGGAGAGCAAAATGGCCATCCCCACCGAGCCGGTGCTGTTTCTAAAGGCCACCTCTTCCCTGGTAGGCCCGAATGACCCGGTAATGATTCCCAAAGGTGCCCAGAAGCTAGATTGGGAAGTCGAATTAGCCGTGATAATTCGAAGCAAAGCTAGTTATGTTGACCGGGAAGAGGCCTTGGCGCAAGTCGCCGGTTTCGCGCTTCACAACGATTATTCCGAGCGGAGTTTTCAACTCGAGCGTGGCGGGCAATGGGTGAAAGGAAAGAGTGCCGATACTTTTGCTCCCCTGGGACCTTTTCTGGCCACTCCGGACGAAATTACCGACCCCGGGGCACTCGCCATGTGGCTGAAAGTAAATGGCGAAATTCGGCAGAAGAGCACAACCGCGAACATGATTTTCGGCGTGGCCGAGCTGGTCAGCTACATCAGCCAGTTTATGACGCTGCTCCCCGGCGACGTCATAAGTACCGGCACTCCGGCGGGCGTTGGATTGGGCATGCAGCCTCCGCAGTATCTGCGCCCGGGTGATGTTGTGGAATTGGGCATCGAAGGACTTGGTAGGTCGCGTCAGGAAGTGATCGCCTATAAACAATCTGCGATAGAGGAGAATGCTGCAGTCCGCAACTCTGCCGACTGACGGAGGACCACCGGGCTACTCTCGCTCAAGTTCCAGAATGGCGCGTCTTGGCGCTTTTCACGATCTTTGTCCCCGCGTAGGTTAAATACAGCTACAGGCAAGCGTAGCCACGCCGCTCTCAGGTTGGAAGTGGAACCTGAGAATGGCGTTGTGCAGGAAAGCTTCCCCAATCCTGCCTCTGAATCAACCACCTCTCCCCGAGAACTTCCCCAAACCGATGCTCGCAACCCGAAGCCTAGGTATACAGCAGCAGCGCTTCATTCGACCTCTCTAGCTATCCGGATTACAATCTTCATGCCAGGATGGACCCCAGCCTCTCAGACGTAGCCCGAGTTCCGCGGAGCATTCTCTTCCTGCTCACCAAGGACCGGCTTCATCGCTTCTCTCCACCGCCCAAAAGCCAATTCCTATCGCTCATGCCTCAGTCTCAGACAGCGCTACCCGACCCTAGAAACTCAACCCGTCGCACTGCCCGCCGTAACGCCAAAACTGCCATGTGGAGAACTGCTTCCTTGCTCCTGTTCTTTGCCATTGCCCCCTGGGCAGTGGCGCAGGCTGGGTGGCAGACACTTGGCGATCTTTCGAGCTTCAATGAGCGGCCGGACGGCGTGGAACTTGAAGCGCAGCACGGGAGTGTTCGAGTAACCGTACTTTCGCCGAGCTTGATTCGAGTGCGGTATGTCTTTGCCGGTCAGACCTTCGAGCGAGCCTCGTTCGCAGTACTGGAGCATGCTCTGCGCCCCAGCCAAACAAAGTTGCAGGTGGATGATTCAGGCGGCAAACTATTGCTCCACACTAACGCTCTGACGGTAGAGATTTCGAAGTCACCGTTGAGGTTCTCCTTCATAGGCGCCCAAGGAGAGTTGATGGCTGAAGATCCCCCGGGCTTACCCCCAGTGTTTGCCGCAAGCGGGTTCAAACTGTGGAAGACCATGCCCGAAGACGAGCACTACTTTGCCCTGGGGGACAAAACCGGGCCCATGGATCATCGTGATCTCGCCTTCACGATGTGGAATACGGATGCTTTTGGCTGGCAAGAATCGACCGATCCGCTCTATAAGGACATCCCGTTTATTCTCGCCTTTCGCAATGGCACAGCTTATGGCCTCTACCTCGACAATACGTTCCGCAGCAGTTTCGATTTCGGCAAAGAACGCGGGGATGCATACTCGCTTCGAGCCGCCGGGGGAAGTCTTGATTACTACTTCATCTACGGCCCCAATCCCAAGCGGGTGGTCGAGCAATTCACTGGCCTCGTCGGTCGGACGCCATTGCCGCCGTTATTCGCGCTTGGGTACCAGCAATGCCGCTATAGCTATTATCCCGAGTCCCAAGTACGCAACATCGCCTCGGAGTTTCGTCGCCGTAAGATCCCGGCCGATGTCATCTATTTGGATATCGATTATCAGGAACAGAACCGCCCCTTCACGGTGAGCCGAGAGCGCTTTCCCCATTTTCAGGACATGATACGAGACCTCGGGCGGGAGGGATTTAAGGTCGTTGCCATCACCGACCTGCACATCGCCAAAGTACCTGGCTCGAAGCCGTACGAAGAAGGAATTAAGTCGAACTATTTTGTAAAGAATCCCGATGGCTCGGTTTACGTGGGTCAGGTATGGCCGGGGGATAGCGTCTTTCCTGACTTCACTCGGGAAGAAGTTCGGCGTTGGTGGGGAACACTATATGCGGATTTTGTAAAAGTCGGGATTCGCGGCTTCTGGAACGATATGAACGAGCCGGCGATCTTCTCCGTCGCTTCAAAGACTATGCCTCTCGACACCGTCCACAGCGTTGAAGGTGCTAAGGCCGATCATCGGGAGATTCACAACGTCTTTGGAATGGAAAACGCCCGCGCCACCTATGAAGGACTGCTCCGGCTCGAGCCCGATCTGCGCCCTTTCGTCCTGACGCGGGCGGCATTCGCGGGTACGGAGCGTTACGCAGCGACCTGGACGGGCGACAATAGCGCGACTTGGAACCACATGCGGATTTCCCTCCCCCAAATCATGAATCTCGGTTTGTCGGGTTATGCTTTCACAGGAGTAGATATCGGCGGATTTAATGGAAATCCCACGCCGGAATTGGTGACGCGATGGATGGAACTGGGGACCTTCATGCCCATCTATCGTAACCACGCAGCCAAAGGAACCCGGTTTCGCGAACCCTGGATTGACGGACCAGAGCACGAATCCATACGCCGCCGAGCTATTGAGACCCGGTATCGCCTACTGCCTTACATTTACACCAGCATCGAGGAAACCTCGCGCACCGGGGTCCCCCTGATGCGCCCGCTGTTTCTCGAATTTCCCGATCAGCCAACAGTGGCATTGAACGACGAGGAATTCATGTTCGGCCCCAGCCTGCTGGTCGCGCCCAAGGTATGGGATTTCACGGGCAAGTACACAGTAATTTTGCCTGATGGTGAATGGTACGACTTTTGGTCGGGAGCCAAAGTTTCGGGCCAGCGCCTCGAAGTAGATCCCGGTCTCGATACCTTGCCGGTTTATGTCCGCGGTGGAAGCATAGTTCCCCAACAACCAATGGTCGAGAACACGGACGAAACGCCTCAAGGCCCGCTCCAGCTCAGTGTCTATCCCGGCCCACAATGTCACGGCAGTGTTTATAGCGACGACGGTCGGACCCTGGCTTACCAACGAGGCGACAGCATGCGCCTGGATCTCGCCTGCAGCGCTAGCGCAGATCAGGTCACAGTCGAGCTTTCCCCGGCGAAAGGCAGCTACAAACCTTGGTTCCAAGATATCCAGCTTAAAATTTACGGCATTACCGGTCCGGTAACGGAGGTTAGCGCCGACTCCGAGCACCTACACTGGAGCTCGCAACCGGGCGCGATCACTCTCACTTCACTACACGGTATTAGCGTCGGCCATCACGTCCGGATTGCTCTGACAGCCAAGTAGAAGCAGCCGAATTCCCCTCAGTCCGCCATGCCTGCGCGCACAAGCCAAACACCGGTTGACGGAGCGTGGCCGCATATGTACCATGGTACATAGGTACCACAATGAAAGCCGGCGTAGCAGATCCGAAATACGTCATTGAGCGAGTGCAGACCGGGGTACGCATGGAGAAGCGCCTCCTGAAAGTCTTGCGTGCTTTCGCCGACTATCACGATTTGACGTTGGGGGATTTACTGGAAGGCATTGTGCTGCACGCCTTCGACGGCCGGTGCCCCTTTAATCTGGACAATCTGCAGAGAATCAAAGATCTGAAAAAGTTCTATGGGCTCGAACTAGACTCCGCCGCAAGCCATCGCCTGGTGGAAAGGACCGGATTCGATTCCCAGGCAAAAATGCAGCGATGAAAGCGGTCACTGCGTGGCTTTCGCTGCCGATAGAGACCGCGGGCGCAGCATCGCTGTTTATCCGACGGCAGGTCTGGTCGAAATCGGGCAGACAAATCAGAGCTCGGAGGACCTAACGATGACTGACGAGCATTTCATCGCCGGGTTTGAGGATTGCAGTTTGGCCGCCGAAACCTTTGACCACCGCGCGCATGTGCGAATGGCCTACCTATACCTGTGTCGCTACCCGATACTCGAGGCCGTCGAGCGGTTCTCGTCGGCACTGGCCCGCTTTGCCACGGCCAAAGGCAAACCCGGCCGCTACCACGAAACGGTAACCTGGGCCTTTCTGTTTCTTATTCGGGAACGGCTCGTGCGCGCTGGAGGTAACCAGACCTGGGAGAAGTTCGCAGAGAGCAATCCGGACTTGATGAGTTGGGACAAAAGCATCCTCAAGCACTACTATCGCGATGACACCTTAAGGTCAGATCTGGCAAAGAGGATCTTCCTGCTGCCCGATCGATTAGGGCTATGAAGTTGGAAAATGAAGAGACGACGCGGTGGATATGCAGGGAGTGCTGGAGGATCATGCCTCGAACTGAGGCCGAAAAACACTCGCTGGATCACTCTTCGACAAGCAAGCCCCTCAATTGGAAATGCTCCTCCTGCGGTGCCGTCGGTCGGTTTGCTTCACATTCCAGTCCGGAGTGGGCCGAGTTTGCTAATGATCTAGTTTTTCATGCGTACGCAAAGTGTCTACAAGAGGCCGGATATGAAGTCCTTGAGTACTCCGTCGAATGCGATCGCGGGGACCACGGCGATTGCGCTGCCAAAAACCGGCTGACGGGAAATATTCCACCCCCCCTTAGCCGCTGTTGGTGTCGATGTCACACGAATCGCTAACTTCGGCTGAGGTAAACTTGAGCTATCGCGATTTCACAAGAACGATCCTATTTTGAGTGATAGCATCAGGTCTTCCCAGCTAAGAACCACTGAACTGGAGAACTGCGTTTGCGGTCCGCGACAGAACTTTCGAAGAAACTCTTGGGTTGGGCAGTGGTCCTGTTGACCGCTGGTGGTGGGTTGGCGTGGCTGGTCTATGTGGGATATCAGCAAGGGCCAACTTTCAGTGCCCAATGGACGCAGTGGCTGCCAAGCGTTGGACAGCTGATTGTCGGCACCATCCCTTTACTCGCGTCGCTCATAGCTCTGAGGAACCGCAAGGTCGCGGCGTGGTTGACACTGCTTCTGACTGGCACCTTGGCGGTGTCGTGGTTGTGGTGGCTTCGTACGATTCCCGCCTTTCTGGAGCCTCCGGGGGGAAGAACTGAGCCGCCCGATCTCGGTTGGTGTCTGCCTGTGTTTTGTCTGCTGTTGGTGCCAGGGTTGTTTTGGCAGTTCACGCGAGACTGGTCGCCCACCCTTTCTCGGCCGATCACGCTTTGACGCAAACTTGCGGTTTTCGACCTCTGTCTCATAGTAGTCGTGCTGGGACTCGCAGGACTGAGCCTGCACTCCCTTGGCAACTTGGAATGTCACTATTTGTTGCAGCCATTCACTGCACGAGTCGCTCCGTGGCAAGCGGTCTTTACAGCTCGGGTCGTGCGCAGTGGGGTAGTAGGATGGTCAACCGCCTAGGAGCGACGAATCAGTTGGGCGAGGTACTGGGCGTTTGCAGTCGTCAAAGAGGAAAGGTGGGGGTTGCCTTGGTGGAATCACAAATTGGTGCTCCTAATGTGGAGCGTTCGTGGCTGCAACCCTTTCCCGCCGGGTAATGCCAATTTTGTCGATGGCCGACGTTTGCCCGGCTGACTGACTCGCTTTCTTCCCGTTTACGACCTAAATTGCACGCGCAGCGACCTTCTCCAAGATGCAGGAATTGACCTGCGAGTATTACACGACGGACGTCCCGCCCAGGGCATACGCCTCATTGGCCGTACATTGCGCCTCACAGCCACAATCGCAGATCACCGGTTCCCGGAGCCAAGGTTGTCATTTATGGCGCCGCTGGCTGGCTTACTGCAACGTCGGATGAAGCGGGCATCTACGACATTGGGCTGCCTCAGGGAGACTACCATGGGGCCGCAGGAGAAGAACGGCCACTGGGTTGGAATTACCGATGCGGCCGTGGGCGGTATCCGTCAGACCCCATTTGCGAGTGTACCGTCTGGACACAATAAGGAGGCTATTCGCCGGCTTTAAGTGTTGAAGGCAGGCATTTACACCAGCTCGAGTTGCTCCGTTCGTCTATCGCAGTCAATGCGACTTTACGTCGATGTTAGGGGTGCGTTCATTCTTTGAGGCCGCAAGCTCATTCTCGAGGGCTTTCCGGCGAGCTTGGCTCTCCTCGTGCCATGGCGTGGGCATGCCCATGGCGCGGGCGTACGCGATGAGCTGTCCCATGTGCTCATGCATATGGCATACGGCTCGCATGTAGACGCGGCGCACCGTCGTGCGCTCTCCGAAGAACACTTCAAGCCGCACTAATTCGCTG
>Ga0126381_100010224_pt1 | contig 10557 bp, 11 predicted proteins | sample PanSoiMetPlot_28_FD_96465 | JGI IMG/M metagenome (GOLD analysis project Ga0126381, IMG submission 96465) | Tropical forest soil microbial communities from Panama - MetaG Plot_28 | ecosystem: Environmental > Terrestrial > Soil > Tropical forest > Bulk soil | place: Panama | collected 2016-02-17 | reverse complement strand
TGGCCGGTCAGCGACGACCCGACGTCGTGGGACTACGGCCTACCGACACCGGCCTGTGGCACGCTCCTGTGGTCCGGGAACGGCACCGTATCGGCGACCCAGGTCGGCACCTTCGATATGCAGATCCCGGTCGGCACGCTGGCCGCCTGGCCATGCCGCGTCGCCTACGGCCTGCAACTCGATTACGACGGCAACGCCGGGTCCGAACTGCTCTGCGCCGGCATCGTGCATCTCCGCCGCGTGCAGTTCGGTTCGCCGGCAAGCACTGCTGCCGGGTCCTACCTGCTGACCGATGACAGCATCCCGGTGCTCGAGGACGACACCACCCATGTGCTTGCGTAGGAGCTAGCCATGTCCACCACAATCGGCGGCATTCGCATCGAAGACATGCCGGACCTTGGCACGTTCACTTCCGATAGCTCCATCGTCGGTGAGCATGGCGGGTCGGGTCGCTTCAGCGCGTCGGCGCTGTCCAGCTATTTCCTGCCAATCTCGGGCGGGACTGTCACCGGCGATACCAATTTCTACAGCACTGACTGGCAAGCGGCATTGGTGAGTTGGCCCAGCACGGCGTCGCATGTGCAGGTATTGTCGCCCGATGGCCGGATGGCACTCACCGGGGCATCCGACACCGCCCACTCCGGCGGCGTCACCTATCCGGTTGCCATCGGGGTTTCCGGCTTCGGCTTTGCCAATCTCACCGGCACTTTCACCACCGGCTCGAATGGCCAGGCGTGGGGCGGCTACTTCGAGAGCCGGATTTATCCCGGCGTCAACTCGTGTGCCTGGGGTATCGAGGTCGACGTTTGCAATGTGTCCGGCACCGCCAGCGGCTTCCTGACCCCTTATGTGAAGCCATCGGCGATATCAGTCGGCATCAATCTCGCCAGCGGCGGTGGAGTTGCCAGCGATACGCCTCCGCTGACCGCATACGCCTCAACCGCCGGCATCTACTTCCAAAACAACGGTGGTCCGTTCAATACCGGGATCGTCTTCGCGCATGACGCAATAACGCTATCGGGCGGCACTACCGGCACCGGCACGGCGATTGCTCTAGCCACCGGTCACGTCATGCAGTGGACCATGGCGGACAATACGCCAGGCCCGGCGATCTACAGTATCCAGAGCACCGGTCAGCCTGCTCAGTTGGTGTTCGACAATCACACCGCATATCTGCGCAACGGACCAACGGCAACACCGCTTCTCGGGGTCGATACGACGGCACTCAGTACAACCGGCACCACCTCCGTTTCGCTATGCGCGGTCAACAACGCCGGCGCGTCCTACATCCAGGTCTCGCTCGGCGCGCCCGACAGCGGGGGCACCGGGTTCCGCGTACTGCGCGTGCCGAACTGATGTCCGGATCGCAACAGGCCGCCCCTCGCGGCATGCAACGCCTGCCGTTTCCGCTGGACAGCTACACCCACGAGTCGCTGCCACTGTCAGCTAAGCGGCTGATCAACGTCTGTTCCGAACAGGCGCCGGATGACGCCCGCACAAAGGGGGCGCTGATCTCGACGACCGGGTTGCAGGTGTATCTGAATGTCGGCACCGGGCCGATCGTCGCCCTGTGCGGTGACTATCCCGGCGTGACCTATGTCGTCAGCGGCACCCGGGCCTATCGGATCAGGTTCCTGATCGATGGCACGACGCCGATCGATGACCTTGGCGACGTCGGCTCGCCAAGTATCGGCTCAATCGCGCCCTACCGACTGATGGTCACCATCGCCGCCGATACCATCGGTGCGGTGATCTGCGTGCCCCCCAACGCATTCACCTGCACGCACTCCGGGTCGCTGAACCAGCTCGGCGGGACGTTTCCAGGGAATGCGACATCGGTCGCCTACGTAGACGGTTACTACGGGTTCACCTCGTCCGATGCCTACCAGAAGTTTTTTATCTCTCACCTGCTCGACCCGACAAACTTCGATGCGCTCGACTTCGCCTATGCCGACGCGATGCCGAATAACATCTATCAGGTCATCTCGCACCGTGGCGAGTTCTGGCTGCTGGGCGATAACGGCCACGAGGTGTGGTATGACGCTGGACAGGCCGACTTTCCGTTCCGGCGACGCGCCGGCGGCGTCAGCAACCAAGGTGGCGCGGGGCCACGCTCAACCGCGCGCGGTGACGGATCGGTCTTCTGGGTCGGCTATACCGATATCGTGTTCCGCTCGAACGGCTATGTACCGCAGCGGATCAGCACGCATCCGATTGAGCAGATCATCCGTGCCGCCGGTAGCGCGATCAGCGTTCAGTCGGCGTTCACCTATATCGAGAATGGCCACATCTACTACGTCCTGAACCTGCCGCTGCGGACCTTGGTCTATGACTGCGCGACGCAGACTTGGCACGAACGCAGCAGTAGCCCTGACGGTAGTGGTCGATGGGTGCCGGACAAGGCTACCTATGTTGCGGACCATACGTTGTTCGGTGCCTCCAACAGCAGCAAGATCTACATCGAAGACGCAGCCGGCGCCGAGGAAGGAAGGCAGATGCTGCGACAGTTCACCATGCCGCCGCTTTACGCCGGCACGCGCCGGGCCTTCTGTAGCCGCCTTGAGGTTGAGATGGATAACGGCCATCCAGCCGCCGGCAACGTGACCTTGGATTGGTCCAATGACGGCGGCTATACGTTCCTGGGTGGCCCCCGCGCGATGGTCGCTGATCCAGCGACCGCGGCACGGCGCGTGGTGACCAACCGCCTTGGCTCATTCAGGCAGCGCGTCTATCGCGTGTCCTGCACCGGCAAGACGACGTTCTATGCAGTCGACGCTGATATCCAGGCCGGCGTGACCTGATGTCGACGACGACCACGCGCTTGCAGCCGCCGGCGAACGAGCAGCCGGTGCAGACCGATGGGACGCAGCACACGCAAGCCTGGGCGGCGTTCCACCAGGACGTGGCAGACCAGCTGGCGACACAGGCCGCTCAGATCACCACGTTGCAGCAGACAGTGGGTGCCTCGAAGCATGGCGTCACCGATGGCTCGGACGCGGCGGCCGGCGATATCGGCGAGTATCTGGCGGCGTCAGGCGCGTCGATTGCATTGGTCAACCTGGCAGCGACCGCACTGGTCTCCATTACCTTGACGGCAGGCGATTGGGACGTGTCAGGCAGTGCGACGTTCGCGGCCGGTTCCGGCACTCACCTGAGTTTTGGCGCGGGGATCAATGGCATTGAAGTACAGAACCAAGCCACATTCCCGTCGACCTCTATCACCCAGGCGATGGTGACCGGGGTCAATCGCTATAGCCTGACTACGACGATGACGGTCTCGACCATGGCGCAGGCGCAGTTTACCGGCAGCGTGACAGCGAGCGGGACGATCCGGGCGAGGCGCGTCCGGTGAGGCACTTCCAATGCGTCGCAGTCGGCATCGACGTGCTGCCGCTGGTGCTTGACCTCTATCGGCAGCCTGCGCTGTGGGACGCGAACAGCGACCGCACGCATGATGCGGGATACTTCGCCGGCACGTCCGATATCTGGTGCCGGTTCCGCGCGCGGGAGGAACTGACCTCGGCGGAGGCGTTCGTCGAGCCGCACGTGCCGGTGTTCTATCCCGCCTGGTATGCGCTGCCGCATCTGCGTCCGATCGTGTTCGGCCTGATGGCGCGGGTTGAGGCGGTGCAGCTCGGCGGCGTGCTTATCACGCGCGTTCCCGCAGGCTGCCAGGTGGCGCCGCATGATGACCGCGGGCGCTGGCATCCTGAATGGTTCACCACCAAAGCCTATGTTCCGCTGTCCACCAATCAGCAGTGCTACAGCACGTGTGCCGATGAGCGCGTGGTGATGAACTGCGGAGATGCGTGGCTGTTCGATAACCTCAAGGTGCATTCGACGGTGAACGAGGGGGAGACTGACCGAGTGACGCTCATCGTGTCGATGCGGGTGGAATGAAGCGCGCCAAGCAGCAGCCGATAGGATCGCTCGTCCTTTATGCCGGCATCTTCTGCAAGACGTGGCATGTCGCAGATGCCGGGACGTTGCTGCCGCAGCACGCGCATGACCATCCGCACCTTACCATGGTCATCAAGGGCGCGGTGCGGGTCTGGCGGGACGAGGTGATGGAAGGCGACTATCTGGCGCCGGCTACGCTGAAGATACCGGCGCAGACGCTGCACTCTTTCCTGACGCTGACCGACGACGTCGTTCTGGCATGTATCCACGCTGTCGACGAGACGGGAGAACCGGAGATGTTCGAAGCGCACAATCTCGAACTGGAGGACTGAGGAATGCCGTGGGGCGTGGCCGCGGCTGCGGTTAGTGGCGCTGCTGGGCTTGCTGGCTCGGCGATGCAGTCGAGTGCGGCTGGCAAGGCTGCGGGCGGGGCGCAGCGTAATCTGCAGATGATCCTGCCGCAGATGCAGCAGAATTATAACACCGCTGTGGCTGGCTATCAGCCATTCGCCACGGCCGGACAGCTTAGCCTCACGGACCAGCAGGACCTCTTGGGGCTTAACGGGCCGGATGCGGCATCGGCTGCCATGGCCAAGTTCCAGACCAGCCCGGGCTATCAGTGGTCGGTCCAGCAGGCACTGCGTGGCGTCGATGCGGGTGCGGCGTCACAGGGCATGCTGCGCAGCGGTGCGACGATCAAGGCCGAGCAGGACCGCGCCGCGCAACTCGCTAATCAGGAGTTCGGTAATTACTATAACCGGCTCGGAGCGCTTTCCACGCTCGGCTTCAATGCGGCGGGCGGCATCGCCAATGCGGGCCAGAACCTGGTTGCCAATGAGGAGGGCAACGCGCAGTCGCAGAACACGGCCCTGATCGGCGGCGCCAACGCACAGAACTCCATCCTGGGCAACGCAGCAAGTGGCCTTGGGAACACCGTGAACAGTCTGTTCAGCAACCCAAACTTCCAGCAGTGGCTTGGGATTGGCAACACGCCGGCCGTCAATACGACGTTCAGCGGCTATGCGCCGTCGCTTAACCCAGGGCAGGGATATGTCGGCGGGTTCGTGGCGCCGCAGCAATCCACTCAAGGGTATTAGCCGATGTCCGGCGCGCAGACTTCCACCTTCGCTGATCCGAACCTCCTGCTGAGCACGCTGTCGGGGGCGCAGACGGCTCGCGTCATGCAGAACCAGCTGCTGAACCAGGAGACTGCGGCGCTGATGCCCTACCATGTGCAGGAGGCGCAGCAGCAGGTCGGGGCGCAGGACACTGAGATGGCGGCGCGGATTGCCGGCACGCTGATGGACCCGACGCTGTATCCGACAACCGAGGCGCGGGCGGCGGCTTATCCGGGACTGATATCGGAGGCGCAGTCACGCGGGTATCTGAAGAACGCGCCATCGGTGTATCCGGGCGACGAACGAGCGGCGGCGTTAGCTCGGATGGGCATTCCCAGCACCGATATATATCAGTGGCAAATGGGGCGGAGCGCCAACCAGGCGCTGGTTCCGACCGCGCCTGGCACTGCTGCGGCTCCGGGTGGTGGCGGCACGAGTACGGCGACGACGCTGCCGATCCCGGGACGCGGCATCGGCGGTCCTGGCGCCAGCGCGCAGCTGCCGCCCGAGTATCTGCCATACGTGATGGAGGCGTCGCAGAAATACGGCCTGCCGCCCGACCTCATCATTGCCCAGATGCGGCAGGAAAGCGGGTTTGACGCGAATGCCAAGGGCAAAGCCGGCGAGATCGGCCTGATGCAGATCATGCCGAGCACCGCGCAGAACCCTGGTATGGGCCTGCAGGGTGTCGATCCGGCGACACTGACTGGCCCCCAGAACGCCCGCAACAACATTATGTTCGGTGCCGCTTATCTGCGCGCGCACATGGGCAACGGCGATCCGAACAACCCGGCAGTGCAGGCATCGGCGCTCCACGCATACAACGGCGGCGGCGACCCGAACTACGTCGCCAATGTGTTCCGCTATCGGCCCGGCTTGGCGCCCGGCGATCCGAGGACACAGATCACGACTTATCAGGTTGGCGCCCCTGGAACGCAGGTTGCTACGGCGCCCGGAACCGCCCCGCCAGCGGCCCCAGGAGGCGGTGTGGCGGCGCGCTATCCGGGGGCGGTGCAGGCGGCCGGTCCCGCCGCAGGGGCGCCTGCAGCCACGCCAGGGGCACCAGCGGCCGTGCCTGCGACGCCTGACCTTATGGGGCCGCGTCCAATGCCTCCGGTCGGTCCTGGTTCGCCCACGCCTCCGACGCCGCAGGCGTTAGCCAACACGCCATTTCCGCAACCGGGGGCCAATGCGCTCGCGCCGGGCGGACCCGGCAACCCGCCAGCAGCACAACCTCCAGCCGCGCCAGCAGCAGCTCCATCGGGACCTCAACCGCCACCGGCGCCGACCTTCCAGCCGCCACCCGTTGTGCCGCGGCCACCACCGCCGCCGACCATTGTCGCGGACGGACTGACCGCCGGGCAGATCAGCGACCTGAACGCCATGGCCGCGCGTCCGGGATTTCCGACAGCGACGCTGGCGCAGCGCAAATACGAATACCAGCAGCAGAACATCCAGCAGGCGAACACGTATCAGGCGGCACTGGAGAAAGAGCGCGCCGATGCCATCCAGACCCAGGCTGCGCAGGCGCAAGTCGGCAACCTTGCGCTGGAGACATGGAAGGCGGCGCACCCAGACGCCAAGGTGACAACGGTCGGCGGCGAGATCATCACGCAAGACCCGCGCACGGGTGCAGAGATCGCACCGCGTGTTCCGGTGACGCCAGACCGTCCAGAAGCGATGGCGATGGTCACACTCGGGCGCATCGGAGCGAAAATACAGAGAGGCGAGCAACTCACGCCGGAAGAGGCGATCAATTACAACAGCGCCTATCAGCTCATCGGCAAGGCGCAGCAGGTCGAGGACAGCCTTACCCACGAAAAACGGATGGTTTACCAGACTGATATGTCTGGCTTTCCGCCGCCCCCAGGGAGCGCCGGTGCCGCCTCCCGCGTCATCACGCCCGGCATGTCGATAGCGAAGCAGAGAGGTGAGCAGCAGGCTGGCGAAGACTTCGTGCAGAAAGAAGGCAAGGGATACACCAGCACCAACGATAGCTTGATGTCGCTCGGTCAGATGAATAACGCAGCCGAAGTGATGAACAAGACGCCAGGGGGATGGACCTCCACCGGCCCGTTTGCCAACACGCGGCTTGCATTGGGGCAGAAACTGAATGCCGCCGCTGGATTGCTTGGTCTCGACCCGGTCGTTGATCCAGCGGCAATCGGAAGCTGGGAGAGCCTCAATAAGCAGACGAAGCTAATGGGCTTCAAGATGATTAATGCGGCGTTCGGGGCACAGCGCGAAGCAGCGTCGGTTATTCAGAATGCCACCTCGGCGGTGCCTGGCTCGGAAAATAGCTATCTCGGGTTCCGGCTGGTGTCATCCGGCATCGAACAGGAACTCGCCCGCGCACGCGACCTCTATCAATATAAGTCGCAGCTTTACAATAATGGTCAACCAATGGGCGGTGCTGAAGTCGAGTTCGATAAGACCCACCCGCCGGCGCTCTATACGCAGCGTGCGGTTGCCAACGCGGTTCCAGACGATGTTGCTGCCTATCTAGTGCGCAATCCGACGCAAGCGGCAATGACTACAGTGGATGATAAGTTCGGGCCAGGCATTGCTAAGTTCATTCTTGGCGGCGGTCGCACCGGCATGGGCAGCGAAGCGGCCAGGGTTCCGTAAGATGGCCGGCGATCCAACGCTCGAGGCAATGATCAATGGCCATATCAGCGGCGGCGACGCATCTGGTTCGGGGGATACTCAACCGACAACAGCATCAGCAACCGATCCAACGCTCGAGGCATTGATCAGGGGGCACTATAGGTCGCGTTCGCAGGGTCCTGCCGTCGATATGTCTGGTGGCTTTATAAGCCCGAGTGGCGATTACGTGCCGCCAGAGGCAATGGGCATTCCAGGATCATCGCAGCCGCCAGTGGTGGCGCCGAACATCCAGGCCGCTCCGCCACATCCTAGAACAACTCCCCCTCCGCCATACACCGCACTGCCGTTATTCCCTGCTCCGGCGCCTGGTGCTCTTGGACGCATCGCCACCGCGGCACGCGAGGGCTACGAAGCCAGCACTCCGGCAGTGACACCAGGGCAAGTTATGAGCCCGATTAATTACGGTCTCGCGCTAATCCCTGGCGTTCTCGGTGGTGCGCTGCGGGCCGGCCAGCAGTTTATCACCGAGGCGTTTCCTGGTGGGCTTGGGCGAGACATTGCTGCGATCGCAGAGGCGTTCCCGACCGGACCCAATATGCTGCATCCCGAACTCGTCCGGCCTCCGTCGTCCACGCCTAGACCAACACCGCGCTTCGTTGGAGAGTATTACGGCGAAGGCACGCCGACCAATCCGCTGATAACCGGCAATCCCAACCTGACGCCGCTGGAGCGGATCACCGAGGCGGTGCGCAACGCCGACCAGCCGCCAGGCTCGCAGCCTCCCGCGCCATACCAGCCGCCCGCCTTCGTGCCGCCGAACACATCGCCCTATCCACCGACCGCACCACGTGCTGTAGAGGCTGGGCCGCGTCCGGCAGGGGGCGATGTGACGGCATACGGCACACCACTACCGGGACAACCCACCACGTCGACGTCAGCTTCGCGGCCCGGCTTCGTGCCACCAGAGGTGCAGCAGGCAGCAATGCCGCCCGCAGGCCAGACACCGCCGCCGAGCGCCACGCCTTCAGCACCGAGCGTCGCGCCGCCGGCGATGAACCCAGACACGATGACTGCGGCTGAGATATTGGCCCGCTCACGAGAGGGCTACAAAGCTCCAGACCAGGCGGCGACGCAGGGCGCGATGCTGCCGCAGGACAGTGCTAACGCGATTTACAAATCAGTTACCGACGAGATGCCCGGCGACCCGCAGCAGGCGAAATACTTTGCCCGCGGCAATCCGACCGTCGCAGGTGTTATCAACGATGTTAAGGAATTCCAGGGGCAACCCATGAGCTACGCCTCGGCCATGGAATTGGATAGCACCCTGACCTCTGCCATTCGCAGCACGAAAGACGCTAACGAGCAGCGGATACTAGGTAATATGCAGAACGCGGTCCGCGATCAGATGGACCAATTGCCTGATCTCGACCAACTACGACCGGCGCGGCAGGCTTATACGCAATACATCAAGCAGAGTCAGATGGAAGACATGGCTTACGATGCAGGGCTGCGGCCGGAGGACAAGCAGAGCGCCTATCTACAGCAGCGTATGCGGACATTCCTGCAAAACGACCGCAACACACGCAACTGGACACCAGAGGAACTTGCTCAGGCCGAGCAGGTTGCCAAGAGCGGCGACATTGGCTTTTTGAAGCGGCAGATGGTCAGCATGGTCAGGCCGGCCACGCGAGTGGTTGGCGGGTTCATTGGGCACGCCATTGGCGGACTGCCTGGCGCCTATCTCGGTGCGGAGGTCGGCAGTGATATCGGCACCACCCAGGCCGCCAGGCTGCGCGCTCACTGGTCGCAGACGGACCTAGCACCGGTGATGCAGCAGATCACCAAGAGCGTGCCGCCGCCTAACCAGTTGGGGCCGCAGCCCTAGTGCCCGGTGATTACCGATATGACGATAACCACAACAACTAGACCGATGCTGCCGAACTTCCAGAGGCGAGAATGATCTGGTTTTGGGCGCCAAGGCGTCGGCTTAACTGGTTCCCACGGCGCCCATTCGAACGGCGGCGGCGATGACTGCTTCGGCGGTTCCGGAGGTGGTTGGGGTGGCTCTGGCGCCGCGACTGGCGGTGCCAAAAACTCCTCCCACGTTATCCGATACCTCTTGCGCAGCGCCTCGATCTGAAGACCGGCGGCGTCGCGTTCTCCGGCGTGCGTGCTGCCCAGCATACCCAGCATGGTCGCCAGCCGCTTGCGGTCAACGTCGGTCATCTCAGGCTCGTCCCTTGCGCAGCAACTCCAGAACCTCGTCCAACCGCGTCTCGATGTTGGTCGTGCGCTCCACCAGGGCGTCCATCCTGGCTTCCATCAGGGCAAACCGCGTTTCCATTGCACTGAACCTGGCTTCCAGAGCGGCCAGCCTGGGCTTGATCTCAGTTGCGATGTAGGAAGCGGCATAAACGTCGGTCATCGACCAACGCCTAACACGGTCAGCAACTCGGGCAGGCGTGCAAATAGCGTGGCGAAGGCGGCAATGATAGCGGCGAGCGTGAGTATCCACGGGTCACGATTATACTTCTTGGTCTCCGACCGTAGCTTATGAATGTCCGCTAGCTCGCGGTCTATGCGGGCAATCTGTTCGCGTAGATCGAGCCGGTCGCGGTAGTCGGCCGGGATATCGCTCACGATCGAAAGTCCTTCCTTTCGGTTGTGCAGGGCCGGGTGGGTGTTCGCAGCACCGCCCGGCCCGCTTCATTTACGGCGTGTCGTTGGCGAATTGCAAGGAAGCCGCCACCTCACAATGCGTTTGCTGGTGCTGCTGGTCTGCCACTGGCAAGCCGGCACGGCGCTTAAGCATTGGCTGCCGGCCTGCTGCAACCGGCCGCACATCACCGACCACTGCAACGACCGGCTGCCGCTCTATTGGCGCAAGGACGTGGAGCAGCATCGGTGAGCCTCAGCTCTTCTTCTCCAGATC
>Ga0126381_100010223_pt1 | contig 10557 bp, 5 predicted proteins | sample PanSoiMetPlot_28_FD_96465 | JGI IMG/M metagenome (GOLD analysis project Ga0126381, IMG submission 96465) | Tropical forest soil microbial communities from Panama - MetaG Plot_28 | ecosystem: Environmental > Terrestrial > Soil > Tropical forest > Bulk soil | place: Panama | collected 2016-02-17 | reverse complement strand
GACAGCAGCGCTTCGTCTGGCGTGCTCTTCAATACTTTGGGGGCTCCGAACTCCAGCTCGCAAGCGCCGGCACCTACTTGCCAGTCGCAGGCCGGAGCGACTGTATCATGCCCACAGCCAGCAGGCTTGGTGACCGTGCACAACAGCCCGCAATTGACGTCGTCTTTGACCGGCCCACCGGCGGTGGCAATCACTTGCCCGGCGGGACATTTCCAACCTACAACCCTCGCCCCCAACGGAACCTGCAGGAACTTCTCGTATCCGCTTCTGCAAAACAATGTTCTCTGGCAGAACCGTTCATTCCAGATCGCTGTGGGAGGGGCTGGTACGGGAACGCAGAACCAGCAGAACGTGGTGACACTGCACAACGCCGCATTTACTGGCGGGGTTGGTTCAGTGGCGTCGAGCCAGCTTTTCACCGGGGCTTGCCCCTCGGGCGCCAGCTATTGGGACATTGGAGTGCGCGGTGATACCGGACCCGCGAACCATGGCTCCGGCGTAACACTCCATCCGACGTACTCGGTGCTGACCAGCTTCGCCGGTTACCAAGCCAACGGGGGGAACAACATTCAATCCAATCCGCTCGTTGTCAGCCAATATTGTGACGGCTCGCGAGTCCCGCCGGAAAACGGTGGACTCGGTTACAACGTGCCTGCGGGCATCTCGGATGCGGTGGTACCTAACCCCGTCTTCAGTCTGACGCCTACGGCAACCGTAGATGAAGGCAACAACTGGATCAACATCAGCTGGGGCCCGCTGTCGATGCTGAATCCGGTAACGAGCACCGGCACAATCAACGTGGTGCTTGGCAACTACGCGCTGATGAGTGACTCGCCTGCGGTGGATTACGTTCCAGTCGCACAAGCGCACCCGGCGTTGGACTTCTTCGGCAATCCGAGACCGGACCCGGCTAACGCCAACGCCTTTGATGTCGGGGCGGTTGAGTTCCAAGGCGGTGGGACGACGGGATCGCGCCCAACGCTAACCTCCATCTCTCCCAACACCGGGGTGCGTGGTAGCACAAACTTGGTTGTGACGTTGACAGGCACTAACCTGACCGGCACCACGGCCGTCAACGGGTTCGGAGGTGGAATAACCGTTAACCAGTTCAGCGTGGTCAGTTCGACCTCGATCGACGTGAGCATCACCATCGCACCGAGCGCTCCACTTTCCCCGAGGGGTGTCAACGTTGTGACGCCGTTCGGAACCAGCAACAACGTTACGTTCACAGTAACTGGAGCAACGGTGACGATCTCTGCGCCGGTCCCAGCGTTGACCACCGCGGTCGCCAACACAAACACAAAAACCGGGACGATTACCGTGAGCAATGCCGCCGCGGCAACCGCACCGCTCACCCTGACCGCGGCTCCGCAGGTAGTGAAGACGGCTGGCGCGGCCGCCTCAGCGTTCACCATTACCGGTGGGACGTGCGCGTCGGGCACCGTTGTCAACCCCGGTGGCAGTTGCACGGTGATCGTGCAGTATGCGCCAGCAGGGACCGCCAACTCCACGGCACACCTCAGCCTAGCGAACAGCGGAGCGGCTAGCAACCCGCTCCTGGGCGTCAACTTTAACGCGAACTAGACGACCCAGCTCCACAGAGGCCGGACGTCGCATAACCTGCGACCGTCCGGCCCTTTGTGTTACGGAAGCTGCTCAGCGGGATTCTCAGGCCGGCAGCACTGTCGCATGAACGACTCGCCCCGTGCACGTTCTCGGGTTGCAGAGGCGAATTGGCAGGGGAGTTGCACTAAAACACTACTTGTGGGATTGCGAGGCAAGAATGAAGTATCAGATCAGACGACTTAGCTTGGCCTTGGTGACCGCAGCGTGCGTCTGTGGGAACTTCCCCTCCACGATGTACCCACAATCTTCCTCTTCGGGTCCCGCGGGAGCGTCTGCGCCCACCGACACTCAATCGCGTGGCCCAGTCAGGCCTGCAAGGAGCGCTCCGGGCCACTATGAGCCAAATAGGCTCGCGAGGCGCGCGGAAATGTATTACGCGGCGGCTTGGGGAGTGGATTCCTTTAACGTCAAGGCTGCGGAGTCTGGGGAGCTCATTCGCTTTACCTGGCGCGTGGTGGATGCTGCTAAGGCCCGGGCGATCAGCGATAAGAAAGCCGAACCATTCCTGATCGATCCGCAAGCCGGCGTGAAGCTCGTGGTTCCCACGATGGAGAAGGTCGGACAATTACGGCAGAGCAGCTCACCCGAGGCGGGCAAGTCTTACTGGATGGCTTTCTCGAACGTGGGAAGGCGCGTAAAGCGCGGAGACCGGGTGAACGTGGTGATTGGGCACTTCCACGCCGATGGACTCATCGTCGAGTGAGCCTTGGTTTCCCGGCATGGCTGACCGGATTAGAACCTTGTTGTGGCGCAAAGAAACGAGTTCCACTTGCCCGTTATACTCGGGCAGGCGAAATGTCAAATTCTCCCGCGAGGGCGCACAAATGCTCCGAAGAACTTTTGCGGTTCTAACCTTCACCGCCATGGCTGTCTCACTCAAGGCCGCTCCGGGCACCCCACCGGCTGCGGCTAAGCTGTCCGCTGCGGAAATCGCGCAGAAGAATGTCGCGGCGCGCGGCGGATTGCCGGCGTGGCGCGCGGTCCAAACCCTTTCGATGCAGGGCAAAATGGGCGCAGGGGGCAATCGGCGGGCCACCCTTGACGTGTCCGCACCGAACATACGCAACAAGAAATCCCTCGATATGATAACTCCTTCTCGGCCGGTCGAAGAAGCCCAACTGCCGTTTGTCATGGAACTGAAGCGTCCGCGCAAGATGCGCCTCGAATTACAATTCAACGGGCAGACCGCCATTCAAGTGTTTGACGGCACGAATGGGTGGAAGCTGCGGCCGTTCCTCAATCGGCGTGAAGTCGAACCCTACACCGCGGAAGAAATGAAAATTGCATCCACGCAATCGGATCTCGATGGTCTCTTGATCGATTACGCCGCCAAAGGTACGCGAATCGATTTGGACGGAACCGAAAAAGTCGAGAACCGCGACGCGTATAAACTCAAGCTCACCTTAAAGAGCGGTCAGGTGACGCATGTGTGGGTGGATGCGCAAACCTTCTTGGAAGCGAAAGTCGAGGGGATGCCCAGACGCCTCGATGGCACTTATCATCCTGTAGAAGTCTATTACCGCGACTACCGCCCGGTCGGCGGCCTCGAGATCCCCTTCGTTCTCGAAACCAGAGTCCTTCCGGTTTCGAAGACCGTCTTGGGTCTTCGCGATACTCCTGTTCCGCCGGAGAAAATCGTCATCGATAAGGTCGCCGTGAACCCCAAGCTCGATGACTCACGGTTTTCCAAGCCCGATCCCGGGGTCGCGTCCAAAACCAAGTAGGAACCCGGAGAACGGTTCTACGCGGCAGGTAGTCCAAGCTGCTTTGCAAGCGAAGTCGACGGAGAGCCGAGGTTTGTCAAGGTTTTACCGAATGTCAGCGTACGGAGGCTGTCTTTGGGTTTCTCGCTGACCGGAGATCTGAGGTCATTCGAGGAATGGAGATGCGCGCAAAACTTTTAGCGGCAATCGCAATGTTTCTTGGGGCTCCGAGCGTATGGGCGCAAAGTCCTGCGCCGGTGACCGCGCCGGCTGGCAACCAAGCGCCGGCAGTCGGCGACGCCGGCAGCAGAGCAGTCTTTGGCCGTCCGATGCGCGGCAGAAACCCTAGCGTCGCAACTCCGGTGCCAGCGCATCAACGCTTGCAGGAAATGGAGACTACGCTCAAGAGTATGCATGCCTTGCTGAAAAAGATGCAGGCCAACGCGGTTTCGAGCAAATCCAAGGATTCGGCCGCCGCGGCCAACCTGGAAATGTGGGAGCTGATGCTCGCCCATCTGGACAAGCAGTTTGACCAACTGCGAGCTGCCACGCTCGAGCGAGAAGACCTCGAAGCTCGGCGTGCCGCCCTATACAACCAAGCGTATAGCAAGGCCGCGAAAGAAGCGCAGGACGCAACCCGAGGGGCGACCGGCCAAACTCCGCCGGCACCTCCGACGGCTCCCGGGCCGCCAAAACCGTAACGGTTTTAGGAAAGCGAGCACACCAGAAATAGCCGGAGTTTGAGGCCGCGATTCGATGAAGAGAACCATCAGTGCCGTGGCGGTCGTCTTGCTTATGATCCTGTCCTATGCAGCGGGACGGCGGCACACGGTAGAGAACGCAACGCAGGGCACGAACCCGCGACGTGTGCTCTATTGGATCGATCCCATGCACCCGGACTACAAGTCCGACCGCCCGGGTACAGCTCCCGATTGTGGAATGACGCTTGAACCCGTTTACGCCGACCCTTCGCCTTCCCTCTCGAGTTCCGCAACGCCCCTGCCCGACGGTACGGTCGGCATCGACGTTGAGAAGCAGCAGCTGTTCGGCATTCGCGTCACGACCGTCGAAAAAACCTCAGGAAACGAAAAAATCCGCGTGCTGGGGCGCGTCGTTCCGGAAGATACGCGAGTGTACCGGATCACGGCTGGTTCGGATGGGTTCGTCCGGGAGACTTACAACGATTCTGTGGGGGAACAGGTAAAGAAAGACCAAAAGCTCGCGAGCTCCTATATCGGTGAGACCTTGGCCGTAGCTTCGGGGTTCCTGGCTGCGACGGCAAGTGTCCCGGGCGCGGTTGGGAAGGACGGGAACCGGACCGTTCCTTTTCCGGGCGCCGTGAACAAGCAAGGTGTGAGCAGTATTCAAGGCTACTCCGATCGCCTCCGCAATCTCGGCCTAAGCGATGCGCAAATTAAGCAGATGGCGGAAAACCGCCAGCTTCCTGAGACCGTGGACATCGTCGCTCCAGCGGACGGATTCATTCTGGCTCGCAACATTACCCCCGGCCAACATTTCGATCGCTCCATGGAGTTCTACCGGATTGCCGACCTGAGCCGGGTCTGGATTGTGGCAGACATCTTTGGCAGCGAGGCGAAGGATTTTCGGCCCGACACCGTTGCTCGCGTCACTCTCCCGGATCAGGGAAAGGCCTTTTCGGCCCGCGTGAGTAACTCGCTTCCACAGGTCGACCCCGTTACCCGGACTTTGAAGCTGCGACTCGAAGCGAACAATCCCGGTTTTTCGCTGCGGCCCGACATGTTCGTCAATGTGGAGTTGCCGGTGCGCGCGGCGCCGGGACTAACGGTGCCACTAGATGCTCTGATTGACTCAGGCCGCGAGCAGCGCGTGTTCGTAGAGCGCAGCAAAGGACTGTTTGAACCGCGGCAGGTCGAAACCGGGCGGAGGCTTTCTGACCGCGTCGAGATCGTGCGGGGCCTCGAGGAAGGCGAGCGCGTGGTCAGCGCGGGAACGTTCCTTGTGGATTCCGAAAGCCGTTTGAGATCGAGCCCCGAGGCTCCGGCAAAGCAACAACCGCGCCAGAAGGTTCCTCGACCACCCACGAGCAAACCGGGACTAGCAGTCCACGCCGGCCAGGTTAAAGATCCAGCGTGCGGCATGATGATCGATCCCGACAAGGCCGTTTCCGCTCGAAATACGCTTAATCGTGATGGCGCTACCTACTACTTCTGCTCTGAGCGCTGCAAGCAGAATTTCACTCGCGAGCCTGAGCATTATCTTGCCTTGAATCCGCCGCAGCGCCGGCCATGATCAACCGCATTATCGATATTTCCGTCAAGCACAAAACCCTCTTGGTCGTTGCCGTGGCTTTCGCCTGCCTGTGGGGTTGGCGGTCCATGATGACCCTGCCGCTCGACGCCACTCCGGACTTGAGCGAAACCCAAGTCATCGTTTACTCCCACTGGGATCGCAGCCCCGACATTATCGAAGACCAAGTCACCTATCCGATCGTGACGACCATGGTTGGCGCACCGAAGGTAAAAACCGTCCGCGGCGTCTCCGATTTCGGGTACTCCTATGTGTACGTGGTGTTCCAGGATGGCACGGATCTGTACTGGGCGCGGTCACGCACTTTGGAGTACCTCGCCGGTGTGCTGTCTCAGCTCCCCGAGGGAGTGAAGGTCGAGCTTGGGCCCGATGCGACGTCGCTTGGGTGGGTGTTTCAGTACGCGCTCGTCGACACTTCAAAAAAACATAGCTTGGCCGATCTTCGCGCGTATCAAGACTGGTATCTAAGGTACCACTTGAAAGCCGTTCCAGGGGTCGCTGAGGTAGCGCCGGTCGGTGGGTACACGCGGCAATTTCAGGTCAATTTAGACCCCAATCGCCTCGAGGCTCATGGCATTCCCATTCGCCGGGTCGTCGAGGCGGTGCGGGAAGGCAACAACGAGGTTGGCGGGCGCCTGCTTGAGTTTGGCGGCACCGAGTACATGATTCGCGGCCGCGGCTATGCGCAATCCATCCAGGATTTTGAGAGTATTGTGCTCCAGGCAAGCGAAGACGGCACGAGCGTCCGCGTGAAGGACGTGGGCGAAGTGGTTGAGGGACCTGAACTGCGGCGGGGCTTGGCTGACCTGGACGGCCACGGTGAGGTGGTGTCGGGCGTGGTTATCATGCGCACCGGAGAAAACGCCCTCGAGGTCATCGATCGGGTTAAGCAGAAGTTAGCAGAAATCAAGCCCACGTTGCCTGAGGGCGTCAAGGTCATTCCCGTTTATGACCGTTCCGAGCTAATCCACCGCGCCATTAGCAGCGTCAAGACCACTATTTTTGAGGTGGTCGCGACCGTGGTGCTGATCATCCTGGTGTTCTTATGGCATTTTCCGAGCGCGGCGATCCCCATCATCACCATGCCGGTCGTCGTGCTGCTTTCCTTTATTCCCTTGCGCCTCCTCGGAGTCAGCGCCAACATCATGTCGCTGGCGGGCGTGGCCATCGCCTTCAGCGAACTCGTCGATGCCTCGATCGTCGTAGTCGAGCAGACGCATAAGAAGTTAGAGCTCTGGGAGAAAAACGGGCGTCGGCAGAACTATCGCACCGTGGTCCTTGCGGCGGTTAAAGAAGTTGCCGCGCCAACGTTTTTCGCTTTGCTGGTCATAGCCATCTCTTTTCTGCCGGTGTTGACGCTCGAAGCGCAGGAAGGCCGGATGTTCAAGCCGCTAGCCTACTCGAAGACGCTGGCCATGCTCATTGCCGCCGGGATGGCCATTACCTTTGACCCGGCCTTGCGACTGCTGCTCACCCGCGTCGAACCGTTCGCCTTTCGTCCCCGCTGGCTTTGCCGGGCGGTGAATGGCCTGCTGGTTGGGAAGATCCGCTCGGAAGATGAGCATCCCATAAGCCGGTGGCTTATACGGATCTACGAGCCGGTCGTGCGGTGGACGTTGCGCTGGAAGTGGCTGGTGGTATCGGCTGCCGTTGCTATGATCGCCATTTCTATCCCGGTGTTCATGCACTTGGGTTCGGAGTTTATGCCCCCTCTTGACGAAGGCGCCATCCTCTATATGCCCTCCGCCATGCCGGGGATCTCCATTACCCAGGCCAAAGCGTTGCTGCAGTCGACCGACCGCATACTCGGACGGTTTCCGGAAGTCGACCATGTGCTCGGAAAGGCCGGCCGTGCCGAGACTTCGACCGATCCTGCGCCGCTTGCGATGCTTGAAACGCTGGTTATTCTTAAGCCTCGCTCCGCGTGGCGCCGTGTCCCCACCTGGTACTCCTCCTGGGCGCCAGAGATAGCCAAGCGCGTTTTTCGTCACTTCACCCCAGACACGATTTCATCAGAGGAACTGGTTCGCCGGATGGACCAGGCACTCAAGGTTCCGGGTGTGACCAATGCCTGGACCATGCCGATCAGGGGCCGCATCGATATGTTGTCGACCGGCCTGCGCACCCCCATCGGCCTGAAAATCTCGGGCGCCGATTTGGGCACGATTGAGCAGCTTGGAACCGCGATTGAGGCGGTGTTGTCTCGTGTGAAAGGGACACGGGGCGTATTCGCCGAGCGCGCCGGCACCGGCTACTTTCTGAATTTCCGTTGGAACCGCGAGCAGTTGGCGCGCTATGGCTTGAGCATGGAAGACGCCCAGCTGGCCGTCGAAAATGCCATAGGCGGCGAGGACGTGTCGACCGCCGTGCTGGGACGCGAACGATATCCGGTGAACGTGCGTTATATGCGGGACTTCCGCAGCGACTTACGAGCCCTCGAGCGCGTGCTGGTTCCCGCCGGGGGCCAGCGCCAGCTGCCTCTCGGGGAACTCGCGGAGATCAGCACCTCGCGTGGTCCCTCGATGATTCGCGACGAGAACGGTTTGCTGACCGGCTATGTCTACGTCGATATTGCTGGCCGTGACCCGGAAAGCTACGTTGCCGAGGCTGGCCCACTACTCAGGAGCGAGCTGAAACTACCGACCGGATATGCAGTCTCTTGGAGCGGGCAGTATGAAGCTATGGAAAGGGTCGGCCGTCGCCTAACCCGCGTCGTGCCTCTAACCCTCGGTCTTGTCCTGCTGCTGATCTATCTGAGCACGCGGTCGTTCACGAAGACCATGATCATCCTCCTAGCGGTGCCTTTTTCGGCAGTCGGGGCTGTCTGGTTCCTCTATCTGGCCGGTTACAACATGAGCGTCGGCGTGTGGGTGGGGTTGGTTGCGCTGCTGGGAATCGATGCCGAGACGGGCGTGTACATGCTCCTCTATCTCGACTTGGCCTATGAGGACGCCCGCAGCAAAAGACGACTCGCGAGCCGCGCTGGGCTCGATGAAGCCATCGTGCAGGGTGCCGCCAAGCGTCTTCGCCCCAAGTTCATGACCTTCGCGACCATGTGTATCGGCCTGCTCCCCATCATGTGGAGCACGGGCACCGGCGCTGACGTCATGAAGCGTATCGCCGCCCCCATGGTCGGGGGGATCTCGACTTCCTTTCTCCTCGAATTGTTGGTGTACCCGGCCATCTACGCGGTTTGGCGACAGCGGAGGCTCGAGCGCGAAGCTCGACCTCCTGATACAGTAGGGACTCGGTGTGTCGACTCGGGCGAGGCTCGGCAAGATGACCTTGTCAGCGTGCGACTCGAATCAACAAGCTCGTTGTGAAACGCGGGATCGCTAGGCGTCATAGGGAGCACTGTTCGGACGGTGACGAACCTTTCCGACGATGGTACCCAAACTGACCGGCTCCAACCCGCAAAGGGGCATGCGCTTGTACAGCGGGGAAGATCCGAGAACGCTCTCTAAACGGTACTGCACTTCACGACACACACAGGGTCGTCCTGCCCAGTTCGCGCTACCGTTTCATAGTTGAAGATTCTCAAGCTTTCCCTTTGGCCATATTTGCAGGAGGAAGTAATGAAGCCCGTCTATCAAACGTTAGCTATAGCTGTGCGGAGTCGCTCGAGGATTCAGACCGGGGCGCTTCTGCTCGTGCCGGCACTGCTCGCGGCGGCGCCCGCGCTCCTCGGGCAAGAACCCGCCGCACCTCGAGCTTCCGATTCCGAGACCATTCAACTGCTGCTCGAGCGAGTTGCCGAACTCGAGGCCAAAGTGAAAAAGATGGACCAACTAGAGGCCCGGGTTAAGCAACTGGAGGGCGAGAAGCAGCCCGCTGTTTCCCTACCGAATGCCCTCGTTTCTACCCCGACGGCTCCAGCACCGCAGAAAGAAACCAAGCCGCAGGAGGAGCCGCCCGTGCCCGAACGCATGGATGTCAGCGAAACCTTGCTGCGCATACGTGGGTTTGGCGATATCAACCTTCACGGGGCCAATCAGAAAGGCGATACGACTTCGTTTACTCTCGGGCAGTTAAACCTCTTTGTCACCTCGGATATTTCGGAAAGGTTCAAGTTCCTGAGCGAAATCATCTTTGAAGGCGGGCCGGACAACATCTATGGGGCGACCACCGGGCAAGCCAACACCTTTAGCATCGATGTCGAACGTTATCTGATTGAATATTCACAGAACGACTACTTCAAACTGGCCGCCGGCCGGTGGCATACCGCTATCGGCTATTACAACACCGCCTACCACCATAGCACCTGGTTTCAAACCGCCGCCGACCGGCCTTTCCTTTTTGCCTTCGAGGATCGTGGCGGAATTCTGCCCATTCACAGCGTAGGTGTTTCGGCTTCTGGACTCATCCCTTCGGGGCGTTTGGGTTTGCATTATGTCGCCGAAGTGGGGAATGGCCGCGCTTCCCGGACCCCCCTGACCGAGGAACCGGTGCAAAACGTAATCGATGACCAGAACCACAAAGCCTACAATGTGGCGCTTTTTGCCAGGCCTGAGGCCGTCCCGGGTCTTCAAGTGGGCTTCTCAGCGTACCGAGACTTGCTGGCCCCGGCCGGGATGCCCAGAGTCGATGAGACCATACTCGCGGCCCACGCCGTCTTCGTCCGGCCGGGCTTTGAGTGGCTGAACGAGGCTTTGGTAGTGCACCACGCTCCGCTGGGTCTTCCACGCGCGTTCAATACCCCGGGCTTTTACTCGCAAGTGTCAAAGAAATTCGGTTCCTACCGGCCGTATTTTCGCTATCAGTATGTGAACGCATCAAATACAGAACCGATCTTTCCGGACATAAAATTGCGCCAAGGCCCTTCGGTGGGGGTGCGCTTTGACGCCAGCGAGTCGGTAGCCCTAAAGCTGCAATACGAATACACTGTGCTTAGGCAACAGCCTGCCGTCAGTGCCCTGGGACTGCCAATCGGATTTACTTT
>Ga0126381_100010221_pt1 | contig 10557 bp, 9 predicted proteins | sample PanSoiMetPlot_28_FD_96465 | JGI IMG/M metagenome (GOLD analysis project Ga0126381, IMG submission 96465) | Tropical forest soil microbial communities from Panama - MetaG Plot_28 | ecosystem: Environmental > Terrestrial > Soil > Tropical forest > Bulk soil | place: Panama | collected 2016-02-17 | reverse complement strand
CGATCCTGGGCGGATTGCTGGCCGATCGAGTGCTGGGCCAGCGCCGTACTGTCATTATCGGCGCCACACTAATGGCCATCGGCCACTTCATGATGGCATTCGAGCAATTATTTCTGCTCGCATTGGGCTTTCTTATTCTCGGCAACGGAGCCTTCAAGCCCAACATTTCGACCCAGGTCGGCGCCCTCTATGCGCCCGGGGACCGGCGGCGTGATCGCGCTTTCTCGATCTTCTATGTCGGTATCAATCTTGGCGCGTTTCTGGCGCCACTCATCTGTGGAACACTTGGCGAAGAACTGGGCTGGCACTATGGATTCGCAGCTGCCGGCGTCGGCATGACCGTCGCCTTGATCATCTACCTCGCAGCAACTCCGACACTGCCGGCGGATGCTTTCGAAAGACAGGCCCCCCTGTCCGCGCGACTCGATCGTACGGCATGGCGATCGATCGCCGCCCTTTTATTGCTATTCGCGCCAGTCAGTCTGTTCTGGGCGACATACGAGCAGCAGGGAAACACAATCACACTGTGGGCCGACCAGTTCACCGACCGCCACTTTCTTGGCGCCGAAATACCGGTGACTTGGTTTCAGGCGTTCAATCCCTTCATGATCTTCGCCTTCACCCCTATCATCGTCACGCTTTGGCGCTGGCAGGGAAAAAACGAGCCGTCGACAATAACGAAACTCTCCGTCGGGTGCTTGCTGAATGGCATGGCCTATCTGGTCATGATGACTGCGGCGTGGACGGCCGGCGGCGGAAAAGCGAGCTGGCTCTGGCTATTCGCCTTTTTCATCATCCTCACAATCGGTGAGCTTTATCTTTCGCCCACGAGTCTTTCGCTCGTGACGAAAATCGCGCCTGCATCCGTGCTCTCGATGATGATGGGCGTGTGGCTGTCGACCAGTTTTGTCGGAGGATTTCTTGCCGGCTACCTCGGCACGTTCTGGTCAAGCATGGAAAGGGGAAATTTTTTTCTGATGCTCGCACTCATATCGATCGCTGCCGGCTTCGTGATTGCGCTTTTGCGCAGTCCCCTCAAGTCGGTGTTGCACGATTAGTCGAGCGGCAGACCGACATATTGCTCGGCTAAAGACGTGGCCGCGGCTTTTGAGCTGGTCAGATAATCGAGATCAGAGAGCTGGCGGCGCCGGTCGAAGGCGGACTCGTTTGGAAAACGATGCATGATCTGAGTCATCCACCACGAAAACCGTTGCGCATACCAAACCCGCCGCAAGCACGCGTTCGAGTAGCCTTCCAATCGATCGGTGCGTTTGTCTTTGTAGAAAGCGTCGAAGGCGCGCGACAGGACCATCACATCGGCAAAAGCGAGATTCATTCCCTTTGCGCCGGTTGGTGGCACAATGTGCGCGCTGTCGCCGGCGAGGAAGAGTCGCCCATACTGCATCGGCTCCACCACGAAGCTGCGCATCGGGGTGATGCCCTTCTGCAGCATTTTGCCTTCTGCAAGCGCGCGCGCCCCACCGAGACGTTTGTGTAGTTCATCCCAAATGCGGTTATCGGACCAATTCTCGATATCCTCATCGTGGTCGCATTGCAGATAGAGCCGCGCCAGAGTCGGCGACCGCATCGTATAGAGCGCAAAGCCACGGTCTGTGTAGGAATAGACGAGCTCATGATCGGGAGGCGGGCTCTCTGACAGGATACCGAGCCAGCCGAACGGATAATCGCGCTCAAAGACCGTGAGCACACCGTCAGGAATACTCGGCCGGCAAATCCCATGAAAGCCATCGCATCCCGCGATGAAATCGCAATCAATTTCTTGCGGACGACCGTCATGCCTGAACCGGATTTTTGGCGTCTGAGATTTGAGATCGTGGACGGTCACATCCTCAACCTCGAACAGCAGTGGCCCATCGTTGCCAAGGCGCTGTTCAACCAAGTCCTTCACAACCTCCTGCTGGCCGTAGATGGTCACGCGCTTGTTGACCAGCGCCTTAAAATCGATGCGATGCAGATTACCATTGATGCCAACATTGATGCCCCAATGCAGCATCCCTTCTTTTCGTAAGCGCTCGCCCACTCCCACATCGCCGAGGAGATCAGCGGCCCAATGTTCGATCAGACCGGCCCTAATGCGGTTTTCGATATAGTCGCGGCTGCGGTTTTCAACAATGATTGACTCGATGCCGTGCAGTTGTAGCAGCCGCGCAAGCATAAGCCCCGCGGGCCCCGCTCCGATAATTCCGACCTGCGTGCGCATAATTTCAGCCCTGCCGAACTGCTTCGGCGCTCCTATAAGCGGCCTGCGTACCAAAAGCAAAGGACTAAGGCCGGAATGTCTTGTCAGATTCTAGGCGGCAGCTCTCGCATTGAGCCATTCTGCGAGCGCAGCATTCACCGCCTCGGGTCTTTCAATGGTGGACAAATGTCCGCATTCCGGAACCACCACGAGCTGCGCGCCTGAAACACCCGCGGAAATTTCCTTGGCAAGTTCGGGTGGCGTGAGTTCATCACCATCGCCAACCAGTACCAGCGTCGGACAGCGAATGGACGCAAGCAGGGGCCGCGAATCCGCCCGTGCCATTATCGCTTTCTGCTGACGGACAAAAGCGTCTGCGCCGGTATCATCGGCCATCTCGCGCACGACACGCTTGAGACCCTCCTCACTGGATCGATTGCGGTGAAGAAATCGCGGCGTGAGCGTCTCGACGATGTCGTGAAGTTTGCCGGCTTGCGCCATGGCGATGAACTTCTCACGCTCAGAGGATCGCTCGGCGGTGTCCGGCCGCGCGGAAGTATCAAGCAGCGCGAGTTTGCTGACTCGTTCAGGCGCTATCCGCAGGATAGCGAAGGCGACGTACCCGCCCATCGACAGACCGGCGAGAGCAAAGCGAGGGGGCGCGTCGGCAAGAATGCGCTTGGCAATCGCCTCCATGCTGCTGTCATGTCGATGGTCGGCCACGGTCAGGGGGCCGAACCGCCAGAGTGCGGCAATCTGCGACGCGTAAAGCCGTGCGCTACAGAGCAAGCCAGGTATCAATACGACCGGTAAAACGGGTGTCATTGCAGGGTTTCCAGTGCGAAAACATTAACAATTAATGTGTCTTATGCGCCGTCCAAGCATTGACTTTGGCCCTTTGCACCCTATGTTCCTCGGCAACCGGTCAGACATCAAGATTCGGCCGTCTCCCGCGCAAAGCAATCGGTTTTGTTAGTCCGGCGCGAACTGGACGGTTTCTGAGGTTATATGCCCTTCTCTCATCTCGGCTTATCAGCCAAAGTTCTCGCTGCTATTGGAGCAGCCGGCTACAAAACCCCCACCCCCATTCAGGATCAGGCAATTCCGCACGTACTCGCACGACGCGATGTCCTTGGAATTGCACAAACCGGCACCGGCAAGACCGCCGCGTTCGTGCTGCCAATGCTGACGATGCTGGAAAAAGGGCGAGCGCGTGCGCGCATGCCTCGTACGCTTATCCTCGAGCCAACGCGCGAACTCGCGGCGCAGGTCGCCGAGCATTTCGAGAAATACGGCAAGAACCACAAGCTCAACGTCGCGTTGATTATTGGAGGGGTTTCGTACGACGATCAGGACGCCAAGCTGCTGCGCGGCGTCGATGTGTTGATAGCTACGCCCGGCCGGCTGCTCGACCATTTTGAGCGCGGCCGCTTGCTCCTGTCTGGCTGCGAGCTTCTGATTATCGACGAGGCTGACCGTATGCTCGATATGGGCTTCATCCCCGATATCGAGCGCATCGGGAAGCTGGTACCTTTCACGCGGCAAACTCTTTTCTTCACGGCGACTATGCCTTCCGAGATCCAGCGCATCGCCGACACTTTCCTGCACAACCCGGTACGAGTAGAGGTTTCAAAGCCTGCGACCGCAGCTTCGACCATCACGCAGCTGCTGGTGTCGACGGGCCGCGATCCGCACGAGAAACGTGAGACGTTGCGGAATCTGATTCGCTCTGCCGATGGATTCAAAAACGCCATCGTGTTCTGCAACCGGAAACGGGAGGTCGCGCAACTGCACCGCTCTCTTTTGCGCCATAAGTTCAATGCTGCGGCGTTGCACGGCGACATGGACCAGGCGGCGCGCACCGCTGCACTCGAATCCTTCCGCAAGGGCGACGTCACACTGCTGATCGCTTCTGACGTCGCCGCCCGCGGGCTCGATATTCCAGACGTCAGCCATGTCTTCAATTTCGACGTGCCGCACCATCCGGATGATTACGTCCACCGCATCGGCCGAACCGGTCGTGCCGGGCGAACAGGGACAGCAATCACCATTGTCGCCCCGATCGACGGCAAATCAGTCAGCGCTATCGAACGGCTGATCGGCCAGACTATTCCGTGGATGGGTGAGCCAGCGCCCGCACAATCGCGCGAGAGCCGGACGGCACAAAAAGGAAGCCGCCCTGACCGCGCCGGGCCACGACAACGGCATCGTGATCGCCCGCCAGTACATCGAGAAAAAAAAGAGGCCCCCGCCGCTCATACGCCTGTGTCTGCACGCCTCGATGAAGGCGAGAGCGGCCACTTGCCGGCCTTTTTGTTGCGACCGGTTTCCGTCAAGGCCTGACTGCGGTGCCCATGCGGCGCCTGCAGCCGGCAGTTGCCGCAAAGTTCCGAATTTACCCCTCGTTCACTTCCCTCGAATACCGTTCAACAGAAGCGCCTCGTGGGCGCCCGTCCTCCACAGGCACTGGCTTCCGGGGGTATTGCCGATGATGGGGCGTACCGAAGATTACGAACGCACCATGGCGTTCGCCGACATTGCCCTTGGACAGATGAAAGCGCTGCGCCAGGTCGCGACCCCGCGCAATTATGAAATCTGGTACGCCTATGCGACCGGCTACCATCCCGCCCTCAATCAACAGGTCAACGCGACCATCAAGACCAAGGGCACAATCTCAGAGGCCGATCTCGCGCACATCTACGAGAACTATCTGTCGCCGACCCGGCTGACGGAACAGATCGATCTGGTCGGAAGCCAGGTCAAAGGCGAAATCGATCAGATTATGGCGATGATCGACACCGCGGTCGGCTCTGCGACCAGCTACACGGAAAGTCTCGCCGGCGCGACCGAACAGCTCGATCGATCGAAAGATCGCGAAGGTCTGCGAGGGATCGTCGAAAGTCTAGTGCAGACCACGAAGGCGATGGAAGCTTCAAACCGGCAATTGGAAGAGCGCCTTACCGCCTCCAAGCTGGAGATCAATGAACTTCAGGAAAACCTCGAGGCAGTCCGTACTGAAAGCCTGACAGATCCTCTCACTCAACTCGCCAACCGAAAATTTTTCGACGTCACCCTGGAAAAGACGATTGCGGAATCCTTTTCACGAAACGAAGCGCTGTCATTGATGCTCACCGACATCGATCATTTCAAGGCGTTCAACGACAATTTTGGCCATCTGACCGGCGACCAGGTTTTGCGTCTGGTCGCAATGGCTGTAAAGCACAATGTCAAAGGTAAGGACACGGCAGCACGTTATGGCGGTGAGGAATTCGCCGTCGTTTTGCCAAACACAGCACTTCGCGCAGCGGTGACTGTTGCAGACCACATTCGCCGCGCGGTCATGGCCAAAGAATTGATGAAGCGGTCAACGGGCGAGCATCTCGGCAGGATCACAATTTCGATCGGAGTTGCCGCACTACGCAAAGGCGACAGTGGGCAGTCGCTGATCGAGCGTGCCGATACATGCCTTTATGCCGCCAAGCGGCATGGGCGTAATCGCGTGATGTGCGAGACGGACCCGGAAGTGACCGCCGAAACCGCCGCCAGCGACGTAGCCTGACAGGCCCTACTCCGCGCTCTTCGCGGGCGAGAGCTGTACTGACTCGCCACAGCCACAGGCACTCGTCTGATTCGGATTATTGAAGATGAATTGGGCCGACAGCTTGTCGGTTTTATAGTCCATCTCGGTGCCAAGCAGAAACAGCACCGCCTTGGGATCAATGAGGATCTTGACGCCCTTGTCCTCGACTACCTCATCGGTGGGATTAACGGCCTCGGCGTATTCCATCGTATATTCCATGCCGGCGCACCCGCCATTCTTGACGCCCACGCGCACGCCGGCGACGGGTTTGTCGGCTCGCGCCATCACATCCTTGATGCGCACTGCGGCAGCATCGGTAAGCCGCATCACCTGAGGTCGGGATCGTGCTGTGTGCATGGGCATCCTGGTCAGAACCTTATCTGGTGTTTCGGCTTACGCAGTGCAATCTCACCACATATTCAGCATGAGTCGGGCCTCATCCGACATCCGGCTGGGATCCCAAGGCGGATCCCACACGACCGCCACCTTGGCCTCCTTCACACCAGGCACGCTGGAGACCGCGTTTTCGACCATGATCGGCAGATCCTGTGCGGCGGGACAATTCGGTGAGGTCAGCGACATGTCGATCTTGACCGCACGGTCGTCACCGATATCGATCTTGTAGATCAACCCCAACTCATAAATGTCCGCTGGGATCTCGGGATCATAGACCGTTTTGAGCGCAGCCACGATGTCGTCCGTGAGTTTGTTGAGCTCATCCTGCGGAACAGAAGGCGAGCCGATCACAGCGGCATTTTCTGGCATTTTCTCCGCGACGGGCGAATTTTCGGGGACGTCATCGGTCATGCAAAAAATTCCCGCGCTTTAATGAGGGATGCAGCAAGCGTGTCCACCTCATCTTTGGTGTTGTACATGCCGAACGAAGCCCTGCACGTGGCGGTGAGCCCGTAACGCGCGAGAAGCGGCATCACACAATGCGTCCCCGCTCGCACCGCAACGCCGGCACGATCAATGATGGTCGCAACATCGTGCGGATGCGCGCCTTTCATTTCGAACGATACGATTGGGCCTTTATCAGGCGCATTGCCGATAATCCGCAAAGAGTTGATCTGGCCCAGCCGCTCGTGTGCATACTTCACCAGGGCATTCTCGTGAGCACGAATACGCGACTTGCCAACCGAATTGACGTAATCGATCGCTGCACCAAGCCCAATAGCCTGCACGATTGCCGGCGTGCCCGCTTCGAACTTGTGGGGTGGCTCGCCGTAGGTGATACGATCTTCGAACACCTCATGGATCATTTCGCCGCCACCGTTGAACGGCGGCATCGCGGCAAGGTGTTCATATTTGGCGTACAGCGCCCCGATACCTGTCGGCCCGTACACCTTGTGGCCGGTGAAGACATAAAAATCGCAGTCGATGTCACTCACATCCACATCCAGGTGAACGGCCGCCTGAGCACCGTCGACCAGCACCGGAATGCCGCGCGCGTGCGCAATTCGCACAACGTCCTTGACCGGAACCACGGTACCGAGCGCATTCGACATATGCGTGATCGCGACGATCTTGGTTCGGGGTGTGAGTAGTTTCTCGAATTCGTCGAGCAAAAAATTGCCATCGTCGTCGATCGGCGCCCATTTGATGACCGCGCCCTGGCGTTCGCGCAGGAAATGCCACGGCACGATGTTGGAATGGTGCTCCATGATTGAGAGCACAATTTCATCGCCCGGCTTGATACGTTCGCGGCCGAACGTGTAGGCAACCAAATTGATTGCCTCGGTCGCGTTGCGGGTAAAAATGATCTCTTCCTTACGCCCGGCGTTCAAAAATGCGCGTACAGTCTCTCGCGCACCTTCGTAACCCTCGGTGGCCTCATTGGCCAGATAGTGCAGCCCGCGATGCACGTTGGCATACTGCTCGATATAGGCTTTCTGAAGCCGGTCGAGCACCTGTTTCGGCTTCTGGGCGGAGGCAGCGTTATCGAGGTAGACCAGCGGCTTGCCGTAGACCTTTAGCGCCAGGGCGGGGAAATCTGCGCGGACTTTGGCAATGTCATATGAGCCGTTGCTGACCGCTGAATGCATGGTCATCCCCGCGTGCCCAACCATTTCAGGCTGGCAATCATCAACGCCTCGCGTATGCCTTCGTGGGCGATTTCTTCGATTGTTTCGCCAACAAAAGCCTGGATCAGCAGGGCTTCGGCCTCCTTCTCGCGAATACCGCGCGACATCAGATAGAATTTGAGGCCGGGATCGAGTGCGCCGGCTGTGGCGCCGTGACCGCAGACCACATCGTCGGCGAAAATCTCCAGCTCCGGCTTATTATCGGCTTCGGCCTCGTTGGAGAGAAGCAGGGCACGCGTCATCATTTTGGCGTCGGTCTTCTGCGCGTGCTGCTTGACCACGATCTTGCCCTGGAACACGCCGTGACTCTCGTCGTCCAGCACCGTCCTGAACTGCTCGCGGCTTTCACAGTGACCGGCCGCATGCTCGATCAGCAGAGTGGTGTCGACATGGTCTTTGCCGCGCAGCAGGCTAACGCCGCGAATGCCTGCCTTGGTGCCTTCTCCGGCAAAGCGGATGAATTTCTGATTGCGCGCAACGCTGGACCCAGCTGTGAAAGCGAACGTATTAAAATGGGCGCGCGGGCCAATCGATCCGAGCAGACTGGCCACGTGCAAGGCGCGCGCTTGCGTGATCTTGATGTAGTCGACCTGTGCCTCCTCGCCCACCACCAACTCGGTTGCTGCGTTGACCTGCGCATCGCCGCTCTCGTAGGTCTCGATGATGGTGGCCTTGGCGCCTTTCTCCACCACGACAAGCGAGCGCACGAACGCAGAAGTTGGCTTGTCACTCCCGGTCGCGAAAATGAGATTGATCGGCAATTTCGGTTCGGCGCCGGCAGATATATGAATCACGGCGCCGTCGCCCATAAAGGCGGTGTTGAGGGCGACCGCCACATCATCGGTCGCAAATGTGTGGCCAACATGCGCGGTCACCAACGGGTCGCCTTTGCCAAGCGCCTCGGACATCGAGCCGATAGTAACCCCAGGCTCGGGAGCCAGATCAGACAATTCGGGGGTAAAAGTCCCGTCAACAAAGACAACACGGCGGCATTCAACGCCTGCCAGCAGCTTGCCGGCATTCTTTGCTCTCGCGCGGGCCGCCGCGTCTGGCGCCGGTGCCAGCGGATAGAGATCGCGCATCAACGCGCGCAGATCAGTGTATTTCCATTCCTCGACGCGCCGGTGCGGTAGTCCGAGCGTATCGAAACGGCGAAATGCCCCATCGCGCATCGCCGCAACGGCACCTTTGCCAGGCAAGGTCCCACGAACCGTTGCGAAAGCCGCGCTGAGTGCTTGCTCGGCCGGGGTTTTTATCGCGCGGACGTCAGCTTTCATTAAGCGGCCTCGCCGGAAAATTGAGCATACCCCTTAGCTTCAAGTTCTAGCGCGAGTTCCTTGCCTCCCGATTTCACGATTTTGCCCTTGGCCATCACGTGCACCACATCGGGCACGATAAAATTGAGGAGCCGCTGATAGTGCGTGATCAGAACCATCGATCGTTCGGGCGAACGAAGCCGGTTGACGCCCTCGGCCACGGTCTTGAGTGCATCGATATCGAGACCGGAATCAGTCTCATCGAGCACCGCGAGCCGCGGTCTTAGGATCGCCATCTGCAGGATTTCGTTGCGCTTTTTCTCACCGCCGGAAAAGCCAACATTGACGGCGCGTCTCAGCATTTCCTGGTTGATGCCAAGATGGCCCGAGGTATCGCGCACAAGCTTCATAAATTCCGGCGTTGATAACTCTGCTTCGCCCCGTGTCTTGCGCTGCGCGTTGAGCGCGGTGCGCAGGAACGTCATGGTGGCAACGCCTGGGACTTCCACCGGATATTGGAACGCTAAAAACACCCCTTTGGCGGCGCGCTCATCCGGCGCCATTTCGAGGATACTATCGCCATCAAGCAACACGTCACCCTCGGTGACTTTGTAGCTGTCCTTGCCGGCAAGCACATAGGCGAGCGTCGACTTCCCGGACCCATTCGGACCCATAATGGCCGCAACCTGACCTTTTTCGACTGACAACGTCAGGCCGTTGAGGATTTTCTTGTCCTCGACCTCGACATGCAGATTTTTAACTTCAAGGAACGCCATTAGATTAACCTACACTCCCTTCCAAACTGATCGAAATTAGCTTCTGCGCCTCAACGGCGAATTCCATCGGCAACTGCTGCAACACATCTTTGACGAAACCATTCACGACAAGAGCCGTCGCCTCCTCCGCCGACATGCCGCGTTGGCGGCAGTAAAACAGCATATCCTCGGAGATCTTCGACGTGGTGGCCTCGTGCTCGAACACGGCGGAGGAATTCTTCGCCTCGATATAGGGCACCGTGTGCGCGCCGCAGTCGTGGCCGATCAGCAGTGAATCACAGTTGGTGAAATTGCGCGCGCCAGTGGCTTTACGGTGCGCGGTGACCAGACCGCGATAAGTGTTGTTGGATTTGCCAGCAGCGATGCCCTTGGAGATGATCCGGCTGGTAGTATTCTTGCCCAGATGCAGCATTTTGGTGCCGCTATCAACCTGTTGATGGCCGTTGGAGATTGCGATCGAATAGAACTCGCCTCGCGAATTGTCGCCGCGCAGGATGCAGCTCGGGTACTTCCAGGTGATCGCTGAACCTGTTTCAACTTGCGTCCAAGAGATCTTCGAACGCGCGCCACGACAGTCGCCACGCTTGGTCACAAAATTGAAAATCCCTCCTCTGCCCTCGGCATCGCCGGGGTACCAGTTCTGCACCGTCGAGTACTTTAT
>Ga0126381_100010220_pt1 | contig 10558 bp, 11 predicted proteins | sample PanSoiMetPlot_28_FD_96465 | JGI IMG/M metagenome (GOLD analysis project Ga0126381, IMG submission 96465) | Tropical forest soil microbial communities from Panama - MetaG Plot_28 | ecosystem: Environmental > Terrestrial > Soil > Tropical forest > Bulk soil | place: Panama | collected 2016-02-17 | reverse complement strand
GTGACCGCCTGGGCGAGTGCACTGGCATCAAACACGTCGCAGACGACCGGCTCGGCTCCGAGTTCGCGCAATGCCGCCGTCTTACCCGGCGACCGGGTCATCCCTGCCACCTCATGGCCGCCCGCGACGAGCAGCGGGATCAGCCGCACACCAATGACACCGCTCGCACCAGCGAGGAAAATCCGCATCGCTAACACCCCATGGAGGTCGTCGTGCTGCTTATCGGCGAGTCCTATCCAACACCAGGCACCTGTGACAGGCGCGGTTGCCCGACGATCTGCTGGACCAGCGCGACGCGCTCGGTTAGCGGGCCCGTGGGCACGTCGACGAGCCGGAAGCCAAGGTCGCGGTACGTCTGCTCGTGGATCCGCTCGAATGCGAGGGACTCCGCGAAACTGATCCGCCTGGCCGCGGTGGGCTGCACGAAGCCCTGGTTCCTGATGAAGAACACGGTTGTCTCGTAGGTGCCCGCTGCCAGGACGCGGTCCACCTCACGGATAAGCAGGTGCGAGGCCGCACGGCCAAGGTAACGGCTGAGCGCCAGCGTGCAGACCGGCGAGCGGTCGAAGAAGACGACGGCGCTTCCGGACGACTGAGCAGCGTCCTGCCGCTGCCGCTGCAGGGCAATGACCTTGTCGATGAAGGCGTGATCACGCCACGGCTCCTCGGCGCCAAGGGCATTGCCGAGGGCGATAACGTCCGTCGCGGCCTCTTCGACGACCGGGTACCCAAGGGTCTCAAGCAGCCGTAGCACGGCTGTTTTCCCGGCTCCTGGGGTGCCGGTCAGAATGTACGCGGGCATGACAGCTCCTCTCGCACGCACCATGCGGCGGATGAAAGGGAAGGCGATTCGCCGGGCAGCGGGGGTTTCCAGCGGGAACGAGATGCCGGCCAGACCGCCGAAGGCCGAGAGCACGAGGCTCAATCGGCGCGGGGCCAGCAACAGCATACGCCGAAACCGGAGTCCGGGATGTCCGCCGGCACTAGCATGAGGCGCCATGCGATCGCTGCGCGGCTTGGTCATACTCCTTGGCGGGCTTATGGCCGCGGGCTGCGCGGCAGCCACCGGTGGGCCCGGCGCGGCAGCAGGCCCCGCGCCAGCGCCGCGCGTATTCACCGCGCACCTGAGCAGCCTGCCTGACGTCGGCAACCCGAACGGGCACGCGGCGGTTCCCCTGCCTGCCCGCGCCGTGAATACCAGCCATCCGAATCACGTGATCGGCCGCGGCACGGCCGCCAGCTGCACGTCCGCGGCCGTGGTCAAGGCCGTTGCCCAGGGCGGCATCATCACGTTCAACTGCGGCCCCATGCCGGTCACGATCACGATGACCGCGACGGCCAAGGTCGTGAACACGAGCCACCGGGTCGTACTTGATGGCGCCGGCAAGGTCACGCTGAGCGGCGGCGGCAAGATCCGGATCCTGTACATGAACACCTGCGACCCGAGGCAGAAATTCACCACTACCGACTGCTGGGAACAGCAGTGGCCGCAGCTTGTCGTGCAGAACCTGACGTTCAAGAACGCGTACTCGCCGGTGCAGCAGACCAAAACATCGAACTACGGCGGCGGCGCGATCTTCGACGAGGGCGGCCAGCTCAAGGTCGTCAACTCCGCGTTCCTGGGCGACCGGTGTTATAAGACCGGTCCCGACCTAGGCGGCGGCGCGATTCGCGCTCTCGGCATGTACATGGCCACTCCGGTCTACATCACCCACGACACCTTCAGCGGCAACGCCTGCTCCAACGGCGCAGCGCTGAGCGGCCTGTACGCGAATTTCTACGTCATCAACAGCCTGCTGACAGCCAATAAGGCAACAGGCTATGGCGCGAACCCCGCCAGTCCGGGCACGCCTGGGGGCGGCAGCGGCGGCGCGATCTACACCGACGGCGACCACTACAACCTGATCATCGCCGGCACCGTCATGACCGGTAACTACGCACCCGAGGGCGGCAGCGCCATCTTTTTCGTCGTCGATCAAGGCGGCGGGACCCTGAAGATCGAGTACTCCACGCTGCGCAATAACAAAAAGGGAGCGTTCCAGAACCACCCGGGCATCTTCGACTTCGTCGACGGCAGCGAAGCCAATCCAGTCGTGATCCACTCCTCGATCAGCTAGACCACTGGATCGCTCGTGCTCTCCCGGCTCGCCTCTGAGGCAACGGCATTACCTGGTCAGCCAGTCCGGCGGCTCGCCGCCGGTCTCGGCGCGCCACATGTCGCGGAAGGCGGCCCTGTCGGCGTTGTAGGCGGCCTTGACCGCGGCTGTGGCGGTCGCCAGCAGGTCCTGCCGCTCCTGGCTGGCCGCCAGTTGCCATCCCATGGCAAGCGGCCTGAGGGCCTGTTGCTGGCGGCCCTCAGTGACTAGCAGCCTGCCCTCGAGCAGCAGCACCTCTGCGGTGCAGGAAGGCAGCTGATCCCTGGGCAGCTGGTCCTGGCAAATGGTGGCGGCCTCTGCCGCGGCCTCAAGCGCCTGGCTGGTCAGGTTGATCTCGCATAGCCACACTGCCTGTCGGGTCAGTGAACCGGCGAGAACAGGCAGGTACTTCGCGGGGGCGGCCGCCGCCAGATTCCGGTAGAGCCGTGCCGCTACCCCAACGGCGGCGATCGCCTCCGCAAGACTGCCGGTGACGCCGAGCACGCGCGCTTGGCGGTCAAGCGCGTCGGCCAGGCCTGGCGCGAACCTCCTGGGCTTTTCAGCGGCCAGGACCTGGTAGATCGCTACCCCCTCCGCGGCGGGGGCGAGCGCCTCCGTCTCTCGGTGCAGCGCCAGCAGCGCTTCGGCCTCCACGAGCAGGTTGTCGGCCAGCGGCTCGCGGAACTGGCCCGGCCAGACCCGGGCTAGCGTCCGCCAGGACGGCAGGTGCTGCTGGAGGTGGGTGAGCGCCTGGTGCGGCTCATGGTTGTTCACCTGGGTTGCCGGGTCGGGGGTGGTATAGGTGCGCAACGCCCCGTAGGCCACCAGGGCGAGCGGGGGCCCGGCGACCACTCCCGCGATGGCCCACAGTGGTCCCAGCAGCAGCCAGCCGGCCGCGCCAGCGGCGACTGCCGCGCCAGCGACCATGATGTTCAGGTTTCCGCGCGTGGGCTGTGCACCCATATGGGGATTATCAGGCAAATGTCACGCGCGGCCATAGCACCCGGCGCTAGGCATTCGAGCGGGCCTCATTGACCCTGGACAGGACGTCCGCGATGTAGGCGCCGGCGTCGGCGCGCGTCCGCACCGCGCCGTACCTGGCACGCGCCGCGTCCCGATCCGCAGGCGTCGCGGCCATCTCAAGGTCGGTCTTCAGCATGATGTGCAAGAAGCCTGGCAGGTTGCCGGATTCGGGGACGGGCTCACGGGCCAGGGCGTCGAACGTTTGCGCAGCGATCGCCGGACGGGCCGCCGCCGGCGCGGGATCTGGCAGCGTTGCGGGCGTGTCGGTGCGTGGCCGCGCTTCGGTGAGCAGCCCGAGGAGATCGTTGGCCTGCTTGTCCCTGTTTGTGAGCGGCGGGAGGTCGAAGAGCCGCTCGATCGTCGCCGGGACGGTGGCATGGTCGTAGACGGTGGCGTCGACCGTGCCCGCCGGGATCCATGGCGAGACGATTACGGCCGGGACGCGCCCGCCGAGCTGGTTAAAGGTGAACCCGAACTTGTTGTAAGTCGCCGGGCTGCCGTCGTCAGGCGGCGTCGCCGCCCCTGGCTTTACCGCGTCGTAGAAGCCGCCATGTTCGTCATAGGTGATGACAAGCAGGCTGGTGTCCCACGCCGGCGAGTTGCGGATCGCCTCGTACACGGCCTTGATCAGGCCCTCGCCGCCATAGACGTCATCCATGGGGTGCTGGGAGGAACCGCCTCGGTAGCTGCCGGTGATGTCGCCGTAGTTCGGCTCGATGAACGTGTACTGGATGGTGTACGGGTTCTGCAGGTCGGCGGCGAGGCGGGTCACCGGATGCACGTCAAGCACGGTCACACCCTGCAGCGCGGATACCTGCGGGATGCCGCCCAGGATTGAACCGTCGTGCGGGTCGTCGCTGTAGGCGTTGGTGTCATCGCAGTAGATGCGCCAGGAAAGCCCGGCTCTCGACAGCGCCTCGAAGATGCTGCCCTTCGGGTAGGCGAAGCCGGACAAGATTTCCCACGACGCCGTCTCCAGCGCCGTGGGGCTGTGGTCCAGGCCGGCCGACGAGGCGCCGTGCAGGAAGAACCTGTTCGGCCAGGTCGGCCCTGGCACCGAGGAGAACCAGTGATCACACACCGCGAACTCGGTGGCTAGCCGGTACAGCACAGGCAGCTGAGTCCTGGTGTCGAAGCCGAGCATGATCTCGCCGATGCCGGCGCTGGGCGGAACCTGTCCTGCGCCGGATGCAGCGGCATAGTTGGCGGCGAACCCCGACATTGTGATGGCCGGGTACTGGCCGCCGGCCGGGTAGGCCGCCCCGGCGCCGGCCAGCTGCTCCCCGACATCGGGGAATCCGTGCGCCGGATCCGACGGCATCGACACGGGCGCGGGACTGCCGACGGCGTAGGTGACGCCGTGATAGGCGTTGCTGTCCGCCGGTGTGGCGTGCACGATGCCAGGGATGCCGGACTGGCCGAGAATGTTATCGAACGAATGGTTCTCCAGCATCAGCACGAAGACGTTGGTGATATTCGCTGCGCGTCGCGTCGCCATGGAATGACCATAACTGGGTACGCCACTCGGCGGAGGGCACGCCAGGCGGCAGCCCCTACGCGGAGGGGGTATCGATGTCAGACAGCGTCTACTCAGTGAGCGAGATCGTCGGCTCTTCCGACGAAAGCATCGAAGACGCGGTCAAGGGAGCCATCGGCCGCGCCTCGAAGACCCTGCACAACCTCGACTGGTTCGAGGTCAGCGCCATCAGGGGCCGGATCGAGGACAATGACCGATGCCACTTCCAGGTGACGTTGAAGGTCGGCTTCCGGCTGGACGAGCGCTCGGCCTAGCCGGTGGACTGGAAGCTGGAGCTGATCGTCGTTCCCGTATCCGACATGGACCGGGCGAAGGACTTCTACGTCGAAACGCTCGGGTGGACGCTGATCGTCGACCACCGCGCCGGGGAGGACTTCCGGGTCATCCAGGTCCTCCCGCCGGGTTCGGGGTGTGCGATAGCCATCATGCGCAACCCGCAGGCCGCGGGGTCTGTGCAAGGACTGCACCTCGTTGTGAACGACATCGAGGCGGCGCGTGCCGAACTGCTGCGCCGGGGAGTCGCGGCCAGCGAGATGTTCCACTTCGAGGACGGCGCGCAGACCCCTGGCGTGGACGCGGAGCGCGGCGACTATGGCACGTTCATGTCGTTCGCGGATCCGGAGGGCACCGGCTGGATGGTTCAGGAGGTCGGGTACAAAGCGTGACCGCGACGGGAAACCTAGACCGGGCCAGGGTTGACGAGCTGTACGAACGGGAGCTGGCACGGTTCCGGCAGGCCCGGCCCCGGTCGCTTGCCATGGTCAGCCGGGCCAGGGCGCACATGCCTAACGGGGTGCCGATGGCGTGGATGGCCACCGACAACGACCAGCCCATCTACGTCGATCAGGGGCAGGGCCCGGGTTTCACCGACATCGACGGATTCAGCTATGTCGATTTCAACGCCTCGGACATGGCGATGTTCTGCGGGCACGCCCATCCGGCGATCGTCGCCGCGGTGCAGGCTCGGGTGGCGCGGTCCACCATGTTCCTGCTGCCGACCGAGGACTCGGTGCGGGTGGCCGAAGAACTCGCCCGCCGCTACCCGGTTAGCCAGTGGCAGTTCACGCTGTCCGCGACCCAGGCCAACACCGAGGTCATCCGGCTGGCCAGGGCCGTCACCGGACGCGAGGTGATCGTGCTGTTCCAGGGTCATTACCACGGCCACTTCGAGGAGGGCCTGGTGGACCTGGCGGACGGACAGTCGGCACCCGTGCAGCGCGGCCTGTCCAAGGGCGTCACGGGACGCGTGCGCATCGCCCAATTCAACGACCCCGACACGCTGCGGAAGGCACTGCTTCCCGGCGACGTCGCGCTGGTGCTGACCGAGCCGGCGATGACCAACTACATCCACATGCTGCTGCCCGAACCGGGCTGGCACGCTGCGCTGCGCGACCTGACCCGCCAGCATGGCACCCTGCTCGCTATTGACGAGACCCACACGCACGTCGTCGGCCCCGGCGGCGCGACGGGGCTGTGGGGCCTGGACCCGGACATGATCACGATCGGGAAGGCGGTCGCGGGCGGTCTGCCGATGGGCGCCTACGGGGTCACCGAAGAGCTCGGACGCCAGCTTGACGCGGCGCGCAACGTCGCCACCGGCGGCACCCTATTCGGCAACCCGCTGTCGGCGGCGGCCGCGACGGCGACGCTGACCGAGGTACTGACACCGGCCGCCTACCAGCACACCTCGGCCCTCGGCGCCGAACTAGCGGACGGGATCGAGCAAGCGATAAGCAAGGCAGGCCTGCCGTGGACCGTGATCCGGTTCGGGCCGCGCTCCGGGCAGTGGTACGGGCCCATGCCGCGCACGGGAGCGCAGGCACACGCGCTCACCGACGGCAAGCTGACCCGTTTGCTCCGGCTCTGGCTGGCCAGCCGCGGCATCTGGGAGGCGCTGCCAGGCGCGGGCCCCACCGTCCCCGTCCCCGCGACAGGCGCCGACGTGGACCGCTACCTCGCCGCCTACGGCGAGCTGCTGGCCGAATTGCGCTGAACGGTTCAGGCGGAGCCGGGCGGGTCGCCGCTCGGCGGAGCGGCCGCGCGCACCTGCTTGCCGGGAACGGGTGGCCGCGCCGGCCCGGCCCCGGCCAGGGCGGCCTGCTCGATCTCGATGACGGACTCCGAGCGCAGGTTCGCGTCGTACGCCTTCTTGCCGCCGCGCACGCCGAACAGCCGTTTCGACCAGACCAGGTAGATGACGAGCAGCAGGTTGATCAGGAGCGCCACAAGCCGCAGCCAGGTCACCTTCACGGTCAGGTCGTAGATCTCGTACGGCAAGAAGATCGACGTCGCCACCATGGCGAAGTATTCGCCCCACCGCTTGCCGAGCCATAGCCCGACGCCCTCCACCAGCTCGATGATGGCGTACAGCGCAAGCCCCCCGGCCACCAGCGTGAGGGTCCGTGAGTCGAGGGTGAACGACCTCTGGATCAGCCCGAGCAGCTTCGAGTGGTTGACGTCGAAACCCATGTCACGGTACAAGGCGCGGATGGCCGGCAGGTCGTTGTCGTATGCCCGCTGGATGCCGGCCCGGTCGTACCTGAACCGCCACACCCCGTAGGCCGCGAGCCCGAAGAACAGGAAGCGGAGGAACCGCTCCACGGCGAACACACGCAGGATCAGCTCGCTGCGCAGTTCTTTGCCCCGGCGCACCAGCGGCGCCTCGGCGGCCGGGCCGCTTCTGTGCTGCCCGGTGGTCACGAACGCGCCGCAGCGAAGGCACCGCCATGCCGGGCCGCCCGCCGTCGCCACCGTCAGCCGCGAACGCAGTTCCGGCTCGTCGGGCGCGTAAGTGATGTGCCCCTTACGGAAGCAGCCGAACAGGCTCCAGTCCATCTCCAGAGAATAGCCAGACCGCCGGCATCCCGCTGCGTCCTCGACCGGGACGCGGCGGGCGGTCACAATGGGGCGTGGACCTTGAAGCGTTCGAACTGGTGCTGCTGCGCCGCCCCGATAACGCGCCGGACCTCGCGGATCAGGTCCTGGAGCACATCCAGCGCGAGCACCTGGCGTATCACGCCAGGCTGCGCGCCGACGGCGACGTCGTGACCAACGGTCCGGTCAGCGAACAGCCCGACCCGTCGCTGCGCGGCCTGACCTTCTACCGGACCGGCTCGCTGGCGCGCTCAAGGCAGCTGGCCGAGGACGACCCGGCGGTCCGTGCCGGCCGGCTGGCTGTCGAGATCATGATCTGGTACTGCCCGCCCGGCACGATGAGCCAGCCAGGCCGCCCGGTCTCGCTGCCCTAGGCGGACAGTTCGCGCTCGAGCGGGGTGCGGAAGCGCGGTGTCACCCTCGCTGGGCCCAGCCACGTTTCCAGCCGGCCCGACTCGGCGGTAACCGTGGCGACCGCGTCTGAGCCTGCGTCTTCGAGCAGGCGGTACACGACCTCGCCCGATGGGCGCTGCGCCCAGCCGCCGATGATCCGCCCTTGCCACCAGACCGTGGGACCGATGTTGCCGCTCCGGTCGAATAGCGCCGGACCGTGCGGCCCGAGATACCAGCCGCGCGACTGCCAGCCCATCGGGGTCGGGTCGAGCGCGGGCAGCAGGGACGCGACTGGTGCGACGGGCGGGTCGAAGACGTCGTCGTCGGCGAGCAGCACGCCAGCCTGCCCGTCCAGGTCGACCTCCGCGAGCGCCAGCGAAGCCAGCGCGGCCTTGGTCTGCGCGCCGGTCCAGCCGGCCCACCATTGCAGGTCGGCGGCCGGCGCGGGCCCGAACACCCGCAGCCACTGCCGCGCCAGTTCGGCCCGCGCCGCGGCCGGGTCAGCGCCGGTCCCGTCGCCAGCCGATCCGGCCCCCGGGCCGCCGCGGTCACCCGCGCTTGGATCTCCGCCGGGCAGCCACGTGGCCGCCGGGAACCATTCGAACTGCCCGGAGGTCCAGCCGCCGCGGCGGTTGCCGCGGATCATGTGCCCCTCCGCGGCGATCAGCCCGAGTACCCGGCTGGTGATGTTCGCCGCCCCGCCGTATGCCTTGTCCGGCATGTAGACAAGCTGCGTCCGCAACCGCGGCTCGTCGGCCGACAGCTGTGCGCCGGTGGCGCTGCCCCGCGCGGCAAGCGCCCGCAGCGCGCCGGCCTCGGTCTCCCGCAGCCAGCCAGCCACGTTCGTCCCCCCGATGCCCGCGCTGGCCAGGTCCCGCTCCAGCTGCCGCCGCAGCCGCCGCGCGACGTCGTCGGTGCAGGCTCGCTGCACCACGGGCAGGAGCGGGGCTGGAACCACGAAGACAGTTCGGCGCATTCCCAGCATCCGAACGATGCGTCGCGTCTCAAATAGCGCCTCGTCTACCGCCTCCTGGGTGCAGGCCTGCGTCCGGGCGCGCGCCGACAGGTAGACGGTCGCAGGGTCGGTGGCGTGCAGCGCGACGATCGCCTCGGTCGCCTCAGCGACCGAGGCGCCGGGCACGGAAAGCAGATGCCTGGCCGCGAGCCTGGCCCGGCGCTGCGCGACAGTGACGGTGATGGTCATGGTGATAGTGGAGAGGAAGCCGCGATCGTTCCGAGTGATGAATGTGAGCCCGTGACCACCGTAGCGCCGGACTCCGCGCAGCTGTGCACCGCGGCGGTCAGCCCGGCCGCGGACATCGCCTGTGCCATCAGCGGCGCCTGCCGGTCGCTGGCCTCCACCAGCAGCTGGCCGTCGGCGGCCAGCCAGTGCGGCGCCTGCGCCGCCACCCGGCGGAGCACCCTCAGCCCGTCCGGGCCGCCGTCGAGCGCCGTATGCGGCTCGTGGTCGCGGGCCTCAGGCGGCAGGAAGCCGACCTCTGCCGTCGGGACGTACGGGGCATTGCAGATCAGGGTGGTGACCGACCCCCGCAGCCCGGCCGGCAGTGGGTCGAACAGGTCGCCCTGGTAGGCGTGGCCTCCGGCCGCTTCGACGTTTCGCCGGGCGCAGGCGACCGCGACAGGGTCGATGTCGGCCGCGTGCAAGTCCGCTCCGCCCAGCAGCGCGGCTGCGGCCAGGCCGAGCGCGCCGGTGCCGCAGCACAGGTCGACGATCACCGCTTGCCCGCGGCCTGCCAGCGAAGCCGCGGTCTGGACGAGGAACTCGCTGCGGCGCCGCGGCACGAACACGCCGGGATCGACGAGGATCCGCAGGCCGCAGAACTCCGCCCAGCCGACCACCTGCTCGAGCGGCTCGCCTGCCGCGCGCCGCTCGACCATGGCGTCCAGTTCGGCCGCGGTGCGCGCGGCTTCTTGCAGCAAGAGGGCCTCTTCTTCGGCGAAAACGCACCCGGCGGCCCGCAGCCGGGTGACGACGGCCTGGTTCGCTGACATCGGGATCACCAGCCTAGAGCTGGCCGACGTCGGTGACGTGGATAACGGCGGCGCCTTCCTCGTCGGAGGCGGCGAGGTCGACTGTCGCCGAGATCCCCCAGTCGTGGTCGCCTGCCGGGTCGTCGAGGATCTGCCGGACCGTCCAGGCTGTAGCTTCCTGGTGGCGCAAACCAGCCGGAGCTTCCTGGTGGCGCAAACCAGCCGGCTGGCTCTCGTCGATGATCAGCATGGCCGGGCCGCGCGCGTCGGGACCGGTGCCGATCTCGTCGTGCACGTCGAAGTAGCCCTCCAGGGCCTCCTCCCAGGCCGGAGCGTCCCAGCCGCTCTCCGAGTCCAGCGCGCCGAGCTCCTCGTAGTGCCCGAGCGCGGCCAGCCCGACCCGGTGGAACAGCGCGTTGCGCACCAGGACCCGGAACGCCCGCACGTTCGACGTGACCGTGGCGGGCCGCTCGTCCCGCGCCGCCCCCGCCTCGGGATCCAGCGGGTTGCGCAGCCGCTCCCACTCGTCGATCAGGGAGGAGTCGACCTGCCGGACGATCTCGCCCAGCCATTCGATCAGGTCGGTCAGGTCCTCGGTCTTGGC
>Ga0126381_100010219_pt1 | contig 10558 bp, 10 predicted proteins | sample PanSoiMetPlot_28_FD_96465 | JGI IMG/M metagenome (GOLD analysis project Ga0126381, IMG submission 96465) | Tropical forest soil microbial communities from Panama - MetaG Plot_28 | ecosystem: Environmental > Terrestrial > Soil > Tropical forest > Bulk soil | place: Panama | collected 2016-02-17 | reverse complement strand
TTCTGTTTCTGCTTCACTTCATCCTTGCGGGTGGGATCTCCCTGCAAGAGCTGCAAATGCTGGGTCATGTGCGGCCCGGCGTTCTCCATGTGGACGAGTTTATCCGGAGCTGGGCTCTGATCCTGCAAATGCTGCATGACATCCTGCATGTGGACATCGAAATGGATTGAGTGGTTCTGCTGCGGTTCCACCAGCGCCTTTCCTCCCTGCTGTCTTAGCGCGTTGTTTTCCACCGTGGCAAATGCGGCGTGGGCGTTGGGGACTCCGGTCTTCTCGATGGGCGGAAAGAATGAATCCACACTGTGCATCCCCACACCCGGAAGGGATGCAACCCGCGCCCTTAAGGCGTGGTTGCGGGAAACTTCGTCCATGAATGGAATCAACCCGACCAGTTGCTGGGTAGCCTGATCGCGCAGTTGCGGAGAGCCGTAGCCCAAGCTGCGGGTGGCGATCACCCGTTTAATGTTACGGAAATCCAGAACACCCGGCGGAATGCCTGCAACGATGCAGCGCGCCTTGAACTGCATCGCTTCCATCCCGCCGGGCACGCTGGGATTCTGCGCCGGGTCAAGGAGGCGGCGCAAAGTCTCATAATGAAACTTGTCCAGATTGTTGTAGTAGCGGTTGGTTGCTCCCTTGGTCAGCGTCCCCTGCTGCTGGAAAAGTAGCTGCGCCTGACCCAGCGTGGGTTCGGGCTTCGCTTCATCGGTGCGCTGCCGGTAAACTGCGGTGTTGGCTTCCAAGGTACTGTGCAGCTCGCTGCGGACTGCCAGCGCGCCCTGAAGCGATTCCGCGATGCGTGTCTGGACAACCTTGTATCCGGGGGCGACCACCGTGCCGCCTCCCACCAAGGAGAGCTGGCTTTCCTCAAGGGAGTTAGAGTCCTGAGTCTCCAGCGTGATTCCAGAGCCGATAACAGCGCCATCAAGCATCTGGCAGAAAGTGCGGTTGGATACGTCGCAGTAGTCATAGATTTTTGGCCCCAGTCCCTTCACTGAATGCCAAGTCCCGTCCGGTCCGGAGTCAAAGAAGAAGGGACACAAGACCTCCATGAAGGAAGAGTATTTATTCTTGCGGTGAAACAGGTAGCCGGTTTCGTCACCCAAGTTGTCGAAGACCTCTTTTACCGTTCCCAGAGGCTGATCGGTAATGATGTAATGGGAAACCCGGCCGCCAAACTCCTTTACAAAAAGTGAGGCAACATAAATCCTGTCGGAACGATGGATTCCGTGGAAGAGGTCTCCGGTGCGAATGGCCCGCTGGTAAAGATCGTAATTCTCCATTCCCCATGTTGAGCGCATCTCCCGCATGGAAGACTGGATAATGGCCTGCCTGCAAAGCGGCCGGTTCCATCCTTCTCCCGCGGGATCGTCAGTCCCGCCTTTTCCCAGAAAAGAGTCCAGTTCATCGGCCCGGTAGGAATGAAGAACGACCGCCAGCTCAAGCTCGTTCACATTGGCCTTGGTCTCCATGGGGACGAGGACTTTTCTGGCCTTGGTGGCTTCACTGTGCCAGCCGATGTAATGCGGCCAGAAAAGAGGGCCAACTCCGTTTACCACCATCTGCCACTGATGAAGCTGAACCTGAGTATCGAACCCGTCCCAGTCCGAAAGGATGTCGGTGTACTCGGCACTGATGATGTCGTTCCACTGGTCAACGATGTAGGATTGCGCTCCGGCGGTATCGAACTCAATTCGCGCGAATTGCGGCACCTCAAACACCAGATCGTAGTAGGGCGTCTTGGCCGCTTCTACTATTCCCTCCGATTCCCGCAGGTTAAAGTTGGCGCGGTGTCCCTGACCGATTTCGATCAGTTTCTGTGAACTCCATGGCGGGTTGCCATCCAAGAGTCCCATCATCTGGGTATAGCGGAACATGCGCGTATCATCCTCGTACTTGAGACGCTGTACGAGAGAACGCGCGTTACCGGCGTTCCCGATCCGGGATTTTGGAGGCTTTCCGGTGTCGGGATCAAGCGTTGCCAGCCGTTGTCCGTAAGTGTCTATCATTGCGCGGTGTAGGTGCAGTACCACATGATCCCCAGCAGAGTAATGATGGCTCCCAGCACGATCAGGACTCCAAGGAGACCGCAGCCGTTGTTATCGTTTTTTTCTTCCACGATAGAGATCGCCGCCGGGTTTCAGCCTGCGGGCCAGCGCCTTGCGGCGCGGGGTGCAGGTCGATTTCGACATGGGTGTGCAGTAGCCTTCGTGTTTTGGATTGATCGCTTTTTGCAGGAACTTCGCTTTAGGCATTTTGTTATGTTGCTCCGAATAGTGGGTCTCCATCCTCCGGTCGGATGATGGGAGACCCGTTGGTAGTCTGGGGTTCACTCTCAAGTGGAAAGCGTTTGCGCTTGTTCATTTCAACAATCAGTTCCTGCCGTACACGCGACATCAACTGTTCCGGCGAATTGCCGCGGATTCCTTTCTGGCGGTGGCGTCCATCCTGATTGACTTCCACGATGGCGGCGGCATAGCCGCGCTGCTCGCTGAAACCGATGTCGATCCGGTAGATCAGTCTTACATTGGTGTCCTTGATTTCCATTGTTATCGCGGTGTGCCGAAACGTGTCTCGGCGTCGTACTTGGCCTGTCTCAGCTTCAATTCCCGTTCCCGCTGATCGTACAACTCCTGAATCCTTTGCATCTCCGCATATTGCCGCAGCATCGCCACCTGTTCGTCCGGGTTGGAGCTTGTGGCCGGAGGAAGACTTGCGCCGATACTGCGGGAAAGGTTTTCCCCGAAACGCTGCCTTTGCAGGCGATCCAGCTCGTTACGACGGTAATCATCCAGAGCGCCATAATAGTTGTTGGTGACCGGTGCTGGGACAGGAGCTGGCGCAGGAGGAGCGGTGTAATAATAGTTGGCTCCTCCGATGTAATCGGCCGAGTCGAAGTGTTCCGGCGGCGCGCTGGGAGGGATCACCACGTTCTGGGCCGCTTCTGCCTCTTCGTCCGGAGTCATGGCGGGAGTTGGAGTGGGTGTGGGAGTTGGCGTGGGATAACTCTGGGTGTAATCGAAGAATGGAAACGGTTCCGGCGGAAAACCGACATGATCCGCCGGGCGGATGGTCATCCTCGGGAAGAGTTCCACCGGCACGGTGTCAAACCAGTAGTCGTCCAGACTCAAAGGATCTCCTCCTCCAAGAACTCCGCCCTGCGACATGTGGACTGTCCCCGGAGGTTCCTCCAAGCGCGGCTGAAAAGGAATTCCTTCCTGTATCTGATATGGGAAGACGTAATCTCCGCCCTCCTTGAAGTGAAGGTAATCGAGGTAATCCTTGGGCGCGTAGAAATTGCGGGGCCGAGGCGCGTAGGGAAGATTCTCCCAGTTAAAAACATCCTTTGGATCATAACGCTGCGGCGCTACCGGAGGCTCGTAGGGACGCACCGCATCGGTGTTAACCTGCGGAGCTGGAGGCTCGTAGCTGCGTACCGCGCTAAGAAGCCGTGCCGTTTCCGGGGGAAGCTCCAGTTCCCGTGGAGTCAGCGTTGGAACGACCGGTCTTCCAGCGGCCGCTCTCCCGCCGCCGGACAGGACAAACGGAAGAAGGTGCTCTGCCCATGGCATAACCTCGCCCGCGGCTACGCGGTTGTAATCGCGTGTTCCTATGATTGCCTTTGAGGCGGTTTGGTACCATGGGTCTCCCTGTGCGCGGGAGGCTTTCAGCTCATCAAGCCAGTCCCAAAGGGTTTGAGGCTCATCCGGTCGCGGCATGCTTTCCTCCGTAATCCTTCCAGCCTATGTTGCGCCGGTTGTGACAACGCGATTTCATTAACGTCCATGAACGGTAGGTAGGAGTTGCTCCCGACTTGGGATGATGACCATGTCGGAGATTCGGTTTCTCAACGATCATTGTCACGATAATTTTCGCCGCCTTCCTTCAGCCAACAAAAATCAGGGAAAAGTTCCTGCTGGGATGTTTGCCTCTCGGAGCGTAAGATGTCAATCGGAAAATGAACCTTCGCTCTGAGGAAGCACTTGCATACTGCGCAGGTTTTGAGCACTGGATCACACTTCGTGTGTTTCTCCCCGATGACTTCCTTCACCGCTTTCTGGCACATGGCGCATCCCTGCACATTCACGTTCAGGTAGCAGCGGGAACAAATCGCTGCACGACGCTCAGCTTCAGCCTGAGTGACGTACTTCATTCCTTGGGCTATCCATCTCCCGAAGGTTTTGAGGCCCCCGGCGACATCGTTCCACTCCAGTGACATGTTAGGCCGTGGGCGGTTGTCGTCGTCATAAAGGCAGTAACCGGGATCCAGAGTGAGGCAGAACTGATGCTGCATGTCCGCTTCAAGTGTAGGAGGTATCTCCTTGTTGTTAACTTGGAGGTGTTGCTTGGCCGCGGCCACCCAGTCAGTGTAAGCCCAAGCGTGAACAAGGTAGCCGTCATCGGGGAAGACGTAGCGGTAGCCGTCGCGGGGGCAGGGGCCCCAGATGTTAACGAGAGAGAGCATATTGCGGAATCAGGTTTCGTTTCTTTAGAAACCGCTTCCAAGGCGAATCGGGGCGCTGATCGGTGTAGGAATGGCTTTTGGGAGTAAGTCCGCATCTTGCCGATGCCACCTGAGCGGTTACCACATCCGCATCGGCGATGTCGGGGCTTTTCCGAGTCCTGTCCTTCATCTTCTGCTTGGTTTCAAGGCGGATGAAGTTTCCGCGCAGTTCCCACCAGCGCCGGCAGAATTCAACCGCGGCATCGAAGTCAAGGCCCCGGATCTGCTCGTTTAAGAGTAACAAACGGAAATAGAACCAAAGTTCGGTTACCCTTCGATCATATTCTTGGTCGGCGGGCTTGGGGTTGGTGTCACTCACCGGGTTTCGTGAAGGACGGCCTCCAAATTCCACACAGAGGATTTCCCGGGACCATTCCTTGTGGAAGATCGAAGCAAGCCCGCCGCCTTCGCCGGTTGAGTCAAGAGCGAAGTAATAGGGACTTACTCCGCGCTGTTTGCAGGCTTCCTTTACCTGCCTTACAATCTGGTAGTGGATTGGGTCGTCAGTTCTCACTTTTGGAGTAATAAAGATGCGGTCAGTGAAAAAGAGCGTCTTTTTGCCGTTCACGTTCCCGCAGCGGCCGAACCGAAGGACACAGCGGTCTTCCCCTTCAAAAGCGGGATCGAGTCCGGCCACCGCGGTTGCCTCGGAGTCAAAATAACAGCCGTCCATGGCGTTACTCCGATTGATCATGGGCATACTAAGGACGGTCTTCTGAATTCCCTCCGGAGCCCAGAACCCGCGCCTCATCTGCCAGAACTGCGGCGAATCAACGCCATAGATCTTGGAAGTGGTATCAATGTCCGCCTGATTGAGGAGTCCCGGGTAATTCTTGGTCTTATCGAGGATATTCGGACTCTTAAGCCCGTCCAGATGAATACAGATGCCCCGGCGAGTCGGCCACCACTCGCTTTCAACGTCAATCGAGTCCCAGCCGTTAAGCGGCTCACTCATCCGTCCATGAGGATCGAGATGATCGTCAGCGTTGCCCAGCCCAATGAACTGGAAGCTCTTGGCCCCTGTTTCCAAGTTTACGCAAGCTTCCACGATGGCTTCAGGCGTGTACGGCATCTCATCAACGACAATGAGCATCTTGGGCGCATGAAAGCCGATGATTTTACCAAGAGCCTTCTCGATTTCACCCTTGTCGGTGGCGATACCATAGATTCCGCTCTCATCGGGGCCTTTTCGATACTTTATGCAGTTGCGGCTCTGCACCATGTAGCCGTAAAGCGGCCTCAGCCGATGAAACTTCGAAATTTCCTTCCAGACACGCCTGCGGAGACCGTCCAGAGTAGTGGAAGTGCAGATTACAACCGTGTTTTCAGGATCGGCAAAGAAAGTGGAGAGCGCGTAGATCGCCGCACTCGTGGTTTTCCAGCTCGCCGCGGGCCCGGTCACGGTACTCCAGCGATTCTCGCTGAAAGTCCGCGTCATAAACTCACTCCAGTCGTTCCAGATGTAGGAGTCGGGATAAAAGCGGTTCCAGATCGCATCAATGGCGTTTCGCAGGTGCCCGTAACGCCCCAGACCCAGCTTGGGATCGTTACTGAAACACCACAGCTCAATCGCCTGCGGATCTGTGGTCGGGAAGTTCTTCCCGTACATGCGCCTCAATCTCCTTCACGTCATCAGTCACTTTCGCTGCTCCGATCAGAATCGAGCCCTCAATCAATTCGCTTCCTTCCTCCGGAGGATACAAAACCTGATAAACTCCAGCCACATCCCGTGTTTTACGGGCAACATCCAGAGGATTGGCATGATTTGCAGCCTGCTTACTGGCTTTCTCCACATATCGAGCCAGATGAAGAGTGGATTTCACACGGGAATGCTCCAAGGACTCCTTCAACATGTCACTTGCGTCTTTTCCCTCCAGCGCCGCACCCGGTTTTGCACTTGTTGTCACCGTGGGAGAAGAACTCAATGCCAGTTTACGCCATTTGTACCTCCGTGACCAAGAAAGAACGGTTCCTACAGGAAGCCCGGACAAACGTGCAGCTCCCCGCGGCCCATGAAGAGTAACAAGAGCCTTAATCGCACTCTTATCAATGGTGTAATCCCGGGGCGCAGTCACCAAACAACATAATATCAACCCCGGGTTTTAAGGCAAAATGATATTTTTAAGAGAGCCCCGTGCACCTAAGTGCCTCAATCTGTGTGACGCTCCCCCCCCTTCCCCCCCCGAGGAACAAAAAGAATTCTTAGGCATGCCATCCAAGGGTGTGCCACCCTCAGAGATGTACATAAGTACATAAGCATGCTTCCATTACGGCTCATACATCACTGTGTCCTGCCATGTCCGGAATCCGGTCTGGCGTACTGCATTCAGCGTACGAATGCTCCTTGATTACCTCAGCATTCTGTCAGGTGATGATGCCAAGCGTACTATCCAGTACAGGCAAAAGAGGCAGTACCGTTTCCAGTACTGCCTCTCTATATTTCCTGCTTTGGCGTTTTACCGCTTCAGCTTTGCTTCCACATCCCGCGAGATGCGCTGGCCGATCTCGATTCCGATCAGTGCGCCATCAATCAGCAAACTTAATGCCTGAGATTTTGGCACACCGTCAATGGATGCGATGTCGGCCTTTTCCTCAATCGCCTTTCGGGCAATCTCAAAATAGTCTGTCTTCATAAACTCCTTTCTATTCATTCGTTCCTCAGTTCACCCTTCCCGCCAAATGCCTCGTATGCTGCATCCAGTGAGGGATAAACGGTTAATTCCCCGCGTAAGCGGTGACGTTCAACCAGTGCGTGAGCCACTTGCTCACTCCCCAGTACTCCGCCGCAGAAACCCAGATCACTTATCAGTGTCCAAGGCTTTGGAAGGCGAAGCATCCAGCGCAAGGCTGGCAAGTCCACCGCATTCCCGCCGTGAATGGTATTCTGTGGCAGTTCTTTCGGGTATCGCTTGCCGTTTAAGGCGTAGATAACCAAGTCCCCTCTCCCGCGTGAGCCATAGCCAGAGTAATAAGCAACCGTAGCTGTCGGGCAGAGTTCGCAGAGCGCAGTCAGGTTGTGAGCATTGGCATGCATCGAACCACTTGCGTCGATCAGGATCACGCCACCGGACTTGGTCTTAAGATGTCGGCTGAATAGTCCAGCACTGTTACCGCTGGCAATCGCCGTCACGTATCGCGTGGGATTGATTATGATCCCATCGGGCGCGTGGCGGATGTTGATCGCCTTCTCTTTCGAGCAGGGCACAGACTTCGGGTGAAGGCTGATGATCTTCATGTCACCATCCAGAGCGTCTCCCTCAGTGACCGGTGAAAGCAGGTCGCCCTCTTTGAGCGTTTCCTGTTCTTCCTGTTCTTCCTCTTCCGGAGTGGGTTCTCTTTCCATCATCGCCTCCAGCATCCCGATGGCTCGGTTGCGGCTGCGGCGCAGCTTGGCCAGATTGATCACCTTGCGGATGGCCGATATGGTTTTACCCCCAAGCAACCCACTGAGATCACGCACCCCTTTGGCCCTGACTTTTTCGCAGTCGGGGAGATAAGGATGCGATTTCCCTGAATAATCGTGCGGGCTTCCGGTTTTGCCGTAGTGCTCCAGCATGGCCAGAACCCTGACCGCAAGGAGCAGTTGCCAGTTTCGCACGGCGACCGTGTTGGGATGTTTACCCTTTAGGATGGCCCTTGCGCGGTTTTTCAGTGTCCGCAGGTCTTCTACGGCAACGCTCAAATGCGCCCTGCGATAGGCCCGTTCACCTTTAGTGACCGGAATCGGTGAGCACTCGATGTTGACGTCATCCACGATTTGCGAGGCCAGCGCACCGTTTTCGGTGAGCGCCTTGCGCCTTTGCGGTTTGTGCCGCGTGGCGTGGCGGGTTTCGTGGCCGCGAACGGTGACGTCGCGGGACCGGTCGCCAATCGGCGCACCAATCTTTACAACGTCACCGCCGTGTTCTTTCTCGTAGGCGGTGTATCCGCCAATGCTGCCCTGACGAAACCCTTCGCTTGTCAGCACAATTCGCGCCTTGCGAAGCTTGGCATCGGGCACACTGCCACGAATGCCTGCTCTTACTGTTTTAGGTGTAGGTTTCATAGGCTATTCTGCGCTTAGCGCGTTTCGTTGAGCGTCAATCATGGACATCAGGACGGTTTTTCCTTGGCCACTTCCAAAGACCAGCTCAGCCGCCAGTTCATCGCTCAGGCCTTGGCCCCTCAGGTGCTCAAAGGTGAGGAATCGGCGTGGAGACTGTTCCGGAACCCATTGATCGTTGTCGGGCTCGTTCGCCATCTTGTTCACCAGATACGCGGCGCTTTCAGGTGAGAGTCTTCGTAAGATCCCATCGTGAGGCGTCCCGCACTTTAGAACGATGTCGAAACGGTCCAGCAACGTGCTTTCAAGCTGGTCGGGGCTGCCATTCATTGTGGCAATCACCCTATAGCCTTGAGCAGGCGTGATCGTTTCCCCGTTGTCCAGATTCAGGCGGCAGACGGATTCATCATCCAGAATCGCGTGAAGCGTGGCGGTTAGTTCCCCGCCAGCCTTGTGAATCTCATCCAGCACCAGAGGCACACCCTTGCGGGCGGCCCTTGTCGCCGGAGCGTCAGCCCAATAGGTCGATCCATCTTTAAGAAGGAATTTCCCGTAAAGGGCGTCTTGAAACATGCCTTGAGTGAGTGTGATGCGCTCCGCAGTAGGCGACTGACTGAGCGCATAGGTCGTTTTTCCAGTTCCGGCAGGACCGAACAAGAGCCACCGTTTCGGTGGGTTGGGCAGCGCGCTGACAATGCGCGTCACCTCTGGCCAGTTTGATATTGAGACTTTTTCAGTCCCAACGGTTTTCGGTGTTATCATAAAATTTAGATTGCTTTGGCGCAGGTCTGGAAAGAAGCGATTCCCTCGCCCTTGTACCAGTCCCAAGACTGCGCTCCACACTTGGAGCAGGTGTGCGCCTTTTCGTTGCTTCGCCCGTTGTTGCGAATGATGAATTCGGAGCAGTTTGTTTCATGCTCCCAGATCATGCCGCAGGTCGGGCACTTGTGTTTGTGTGTGGGTGGATCTCCTTCGCGCATTTCCTCACTGCCTACCAGTTTGGCCAGCATGTTTCGGAAAGGTACGTTGCAAAAGCGACAGGGCTGGCACCCTGAAAGGGTTCGGCCAGTCCCGCCGCATTGCTCACAGAAACCACCCAAATTATTCTGTTCTTGGTGTTCTATCATATTGTGACCCTACTTTATTCCAAGCTGGTAGGGATGCAAGGGCACAAGTAAAAATAAAGTAAAATAAAGATTGACAATTCCGAGCAGCTTGGCATAGTAATTGCTACAATGAAAATAACATGTCACAACAGCAGCGAACTTCGGGGTGCGTTTCCCAAGGGTGCGCCTGCCCCGGAGATGGAGACCCCGGGGGGACATGCGGCCGGGGAAGTACCTCCAATAAAAACGACAGGCTCGGCCGAACTTTCCCCGAAAAGGGAATCTCTTTTTGACAACAACCATGAAATCTACGAAGCTAATTGGCATGACTACAAAAGCAACATCCCCTGTGAAGGAATTTCTGCGAGCAATAGGATCAAAGGGCGGCAAGAAAAGCCAGCAGCATCCCGACCGCAGGAAACTGAACAAAGAAGCCGCCGAAGCGCGCTGGAGGCAACGACTTCCAAAGCCAAAAGAAAATTAAAAACTTTAACTTGCAATCCCTAACAGCTTGGGATATAATGAAGCTGTAAATGACACCGAAAACAACAATTAAACCTTACGAGTCCACCGAAGACTTCAAGCTGAGGCTGAGGGCACTGATTGGCCCAAAGCCTGAGACCAATAAGCCATTGGTCAGGACTTCCGCTGATCGGGGCTATTACCCGCCAGCCAAACCAACACCGAACCTATGACTAAGAAACATTTTATATCACTGGCAGACTTCATCCGAAGCTACCAATGCAGCGACAATCCCAAACTGCAACCAGCCCAAATCGAAATGCTGGCCAGCTTTTGCCGCCAACACAATCCCAACTTCAACCGCGAACGCTGGCTGGATTACATCGCTGGCAAGCGTTTGGGCATGCTAAACAACGAAATCTTGGATGGTGCGGCTCCAACGGG
>Ga0126381_100010217_pt1 | contig 10559 bp, 13 predicted proteins | sample PanSoiMetPlot_28_FD_96465 | JGI IMG/M metagenome (GOLD analysis project Ga0126381, IMG submission 96465) | Tropical forest soil microbial communities from Panama - MetaG Plot_28 | ecosystem: Environmental > Terrestrial > Soil > Tropical forest > Bulk soil | place: Panama | collected 2016-02-17 | reverse complement strand
TTGATCTCGCCGTTGTGCGAGATGAGGCGGAACGGATGGGCCCGCTCCCACGACGGGAACGTGTTGGTCGAGAAGCGCGAGTGCACCAGCGCCAGCGCCGACGCGTACCGCGGGTCGGCCAGGTCCGGATAGAACGGGCCGAGCTGGAGCGCCGACAGCATTCCCTTGTAGACCAGGGTCCGCGCCGACAGGCTCGCGAAATAGGTACCGGTCTCATGCTCAGCCCGCTTCCGCAGGCAGAACGCCATCCGCTCCAGTTCCATCCCCCGCTCGCCGCGCGCGCCGGCGACGAACAGCTGGACGAGCTCGGGCTGGACCGCGCGGGCGCCCGCCCCGCAGGCCGAGGGCTCGTGCGGGACATCGCGCCAGCCGAGGACGGTCAGGCCCTCCTGCGCGGCGATCCGGGTGACAGAGTCTTGAACCACAGACCGTTCTGACGCAGTGCTAGTCCGGGGGGACGACCCCCCGGAACCCCCCGAAATGAAAGTAAGGCCAGCCGCGTAGGAACCAGGCTCCGGCAGCGGGAAACCAGCTACGGCGCGGAAGAATTCGTCGGGGATCTGAGTGAGGATGCCGGCCCCGTCGCCGGTATCCGGGTCGCCGCCTTCAGCGCCGCGGTGTTCGAGGTTGCACAGCACCCGGAGGGCCCTGGCGACCACGTCGTGGCCACGGCGTCCGGAAAGATCCGCGACGAAGCCGACGCCGCAGGCGTCGTGCTCGAAAGAAGGGTCGTAAAGGCCAGCGGACGCCATAAGCGCTCCCTGTCGTCTCGGTCCGGTAGAACAATGGGACGACAGTGGCCCTGTTACGTGGATATTACATTACTAGGTGAATCGTCAGCTACGGGGATCCGGTACGGGGGCTGGGGCCTGCGCCTGGTGAGGTACAAGCCGACGGCGGCCAGCACGAAGACCACAACGTCACCCCAGGCGCCGTACGGCATGCCCAGCACCCGGGGCAGCGGGCCGATGCGGAGCGACTCCACCCACAGGCCGCCGGCCGCGTAGCCGGCCGCGGCCACCATGAACACCCGCCCGCCGGTCAGCGCGAAGCGCTTGGCCACCCACAGCGTGCAGGCCCCGACCGCGAGGTCCCACAACGACTGGTAGAGGAACGCGGGCTGGAACGTGGCGTAGTTCTCGAAGCCCGAGACCCGGTGCTCGGGGGTAATCCGCTCGGCCAGCCACCACGTCGCGGGGCGGCCGTAGAAGTCCTGCGCCCACCAGTGCGCCAGGCCGCCGACGGCCAGGCCGAAGGCGACTCCGGGAGCGGCCGCCTGCGCGACCGGGCCCAGCGGGATGCTCGCCCGGCGACAGGCGATCCACGCGCCCAGCGCACCGAGCGCGATCGCGCCGGGCACCCCGATGGCGGCCACTGCCGTGGCCGCGGCGTGCCAGAGGTCAGGCTCATGCACGAAGTCGTGCCTGGTCTCCTCCAGCATGGCGTGCGCGAAGGCGCCGATCAGGCCGAATGGGATCGCCCAGGCGGCGACGTCAAGGACGAAGCCGGGCCGGCCGCCCGCGCGGCTGTACCTGCGGACCATGACGAGAAGGCCCACGGCGATGCCCGCGATCACGCAGAGCGCATAGGCCCGTACCGTGAGCGGACCAAGGTGCCAGGCGGTGGTACCCGGAACCGGGATCGACGCTATCGGCACGTACCGGACACTACCGCTTGTCCGGCTGGACTCCGTCCGCGAGGTCCGCGGCGAGCTTGGTGACCGCGACGATCCCCTGCTCGTGGTCAGCGGCGTCCAGCAGCCTCCGCACGAAAGCCGAGCCGACGATCACGCCATCGGCGAAGGCGGCCACCTCGGCGGCCTGACCGGCGTTGCTGACGCCGAGACCGACCGCCACCGGCAGGTCGGTGTGCTCTCGCGTGCGCTTGACCAGCGATTCGGCGTCCTTGCTGACCGCGGCCCTGGTGCCGGTGATGCCCATCAGGCTGACGGCGTACACGAATCCGCGGCACCGCCTGGTGATCGTGGCCAGACGCCCGGCGGTCGTGCTGGGCGCGACGAGGAAGACGCGGTCAAGGTCATGGGCGTCGGAGGCCTCGATCCACGGAGCGGCTTCCTCGGGCGACAGATCGGGGGTGATGAGCCCCGCGCCGCCGGCTTTGGCCAGATCCCTGGCGAAGTTGCCGACCCCGTACTGATCGACCGGGTTCCAGTAGGTCATCACCAGCGTGGGAGTGCCGGTGCTGGCGACGGCCTCGACGGTGTCGAACACGTCGCTGATCTTCGTGCCGTTGGTGAGGGCCTGGTGGACGGCGTCGGCGATGACCGGGCCGTCCATCAGGGGGTCCGAGTACGGCAGGCCGATCTCGATCGCGTCGGCGCCCGCCTGGGCCATGGCCTGCGCGGCCCTGACGGCGACCTGCACCGTCGGGAACCCGGCCGGCAGGTAGCCGATCAGGGCCGGGCGGCCCTTGCCGAAGGCACTCGCGATGCTGGTCACGGTGCTAGCTTTCTCATACGCCGAACCATTTCGAGGCGGTGTCCACGTCCTTGTCGCCGCGGCCGGACAGGTTGACGATCATCAGGCCGTCGGCGCCGAGTTCCGGACCGACCTGCAGCGCCCCGGCCAGGGCGTGCGCGGACTCGATCGCGGGGATGATGCCCTCGGCACGGCACAGCACCGAGAACGCGTCCATCGCCTGGGCGTCGGTTATCGCCCGGTAGCTGGCGCGGCCGGTCTCCATCAGCCAGACGTGCTCGGGTCCGACGCCCGGATAGTCGAGGCCGGCTGAGATGGAGTGGGTGCCCTGGGTCTGGCCGTCTTCGTCCTGGAGCAGATAGGTGCGCATGCCGTGCAGCACGCCGGGGCTGCCGACGGTGAGCGTGGCGGCGTGCCTGCCGGTGTCGACGCCGTCACCGCCCGCCTCGCAGCCGATCAGCCTCGTCTGCGTGTCGGGGATGAAGGCGTGGAACAGGCCGATGGCGTTCGAGCCGCCGCCCACGCAGGCGACGACGGCGTCGGGAAGCCTGCCGTACCGGGCGAGGACCTGCTGCCTGGTTTCCAGGCCGATGATCCGCTGGAAGTCGCGGACCATCATCGGGAACGGATGCGGGCCGCCGACCGAGCCGATGCAGTAGTGGGTGTACCCAACGGTTGTCACCCAGTCGCGGAACGCCTCGTTCATGGCGTCCTTGAGGGTCCTGGTGCCCTGGCTGACCGGGAACACCTCGGCGCCCAGCATGCGCATCCGGCTGACGTTCAGCGCCTGCCGCTGGGTGTCCTCCTCGCCCATGTAGACGGCGCATTCGAGGTTGAGCAGGGCCGCGGCGGTGGCGGTGGCCACGCCGTGCTGGCCGGCCCCGGTCTCGGCGATCAGCCGGGTCTTGCCCATCCGCTTGGCTAGCAGCGCCTGGCCCAGCACGTTGTTGATCTTGTGCGAGCCGGTGTGGGTGAGGTCTTCCCGCTTGAGCAGGACCGTGGTGCCGGCCCGCTCGCTGAAGTTCTTCGCGTGGTACAGCAGGGTCGGGCGGCCCGCGTAGTCCTTGAGCAGGCCCGCCAGCTCGGCCTGGAAGGCCGTGTCGTGACGGGCTTGCTGGTACGCCTGGCTGAGCTCGTCCAGCGCCGCCATCAGCGACTCGGGCGCGAACCGCCCCCCGTACTCCCGGAAATGTCCTGATATATCGGGAACTGGGGCAATATCGGGCTCGGCGGGCTGGGCACTCATCCGCGTTCTCCGCGCAGCGCCGGGTGGGAGCCGGCGGTCACCAGGTCGGCGACGGCGAACCGAGGGTCCTTTTCCGTGACCAGGCTCTCGCCGACGAGCACCGCGTCGGCGCCCGAGGCGGCGTAGGCGAGCAGGTCGCGCGGGCCCCTGACGCCTGATTCGGCGATCTTCACGATCCCTTCAGGGATCCGCGGGGCGACCTGAGCGAAAATGCCGCGGTCAACCTTGAGCGTGGCCAGGTTGCGGGCGTTGACGCCGATCACCGTCGCGCCGGCGTCGAGGGCCCGGTCCACCTCGGATTCTGTATGCACCTCGACGAGCGGCACCAAGCCGATGGAACTGGCCCGCTCGACCAGCGAGACCAGCGCGCTCTGCTCAAGGGCGGCGACGATCAGCAGCGCCAGGTCCGCGCCGTGGGCCCGGGTTTCCCATAGCTGGTAGGAGCTGATCACGAAGTCCTTGCGCAGCACCGGGACCTGTACGGCCTTGCGGACCGCGTCCAGGTCCGCCAGCGACCCGCCGAACCGCCGCTCCTCGGTGAGCACGCTGATAACCTTGGCGCCGCCGGCCTCGTAGTCGGCGGCCAGCGCCGCCGGGTCGGCGATCGCCGCCATCTTGCCGCGGGACGGGCTGGCCCGTTTCACCTCGGCGATCACTGTGACGCCTTCTGCCTTCAGAGCGGCCATCGCGTCCCGAGGGGATGGCGCCACCCGCGCCATCTCCTTCAGCTCATCAAGAGACACGCGCCGCTGCCGGTCGGCGAGATCGGCGCGCACGCCGTCCAGGATCTCGTCGAGCACACTCACGCGGTTCGCTCGTCCCCTCCTATAGGTAATGTTGCGCCACCGATGGTAGCCCGACCGGGTCGGTGCCCGGGTTACTGCCCCCTCAAGTTGGGCCCGCCGCCCAGTTCAGCGGGTCCGTCGATCGCGTAACCCGCACCGCGGACAGTCCGGATCAGGCCGGGGATGCCGATCTTGGCCCGGAGCTGAGCGACATAGACATCCGCCGCCCGGTCCTCAGACTCGCGTCCGGCGGCGGCGAGCAGCTGACGCCGGCTGAGCACCCGGCCCGGGCTGGCCAGCAGGGCAGCCAGGATTCCGGACTCGGTCTCGGTCAGCGGCACGTCCCGCTCCCCCACCACGGCCGTCCGGCGGTCGCCGGCCAGCAGCAGGCCGCTAGCCGCCCCGAGCAAGGGCGCCTCCGGCCGGGACGGGCTCCGGTCCGCCTCGCGCAGCAGTTCCGTCACGGTGGCGACCAGCAGCCGGGGCCCGAAGGGCCTGGTCAGCCACCGCCGGTCCGTCCCGCGGTTCAGGCCCCATGGCCGCGGCCCGCAAGCCTCGAGAAAGACCACCGGGGTCCGCAGCGCCTGACGGATGCGCCTGGCATCGAGCCCGGGCATGGTCAGGTCGAGCACCGCCACCGAGTCCAGACCGTCGGCCAGCCTGGCGAGCGCGAGCCGAGGAGAGGGTGCCTGCCGGACAGTCAGCCCGTCCCGGGCCAGGTACCGGGCCACCATGTCGGCCACCGCGGGCTCATGCTCGGCGAGCAGCACCGAATGGCCCACCTCAGCCAGGGCTCTGGCCGCGGGTCGCGTCGACCGTCGGGTCGACGTCACGGCTCAGCGACTCCCACATCGTCGCCGAATCGGCCTGCGCCGGCGCCTGCTCGGCCGGGTGCGCCTGCTCGGCCGGCTGGCCCGGACGGTCGAAGCGCCCGGACATGACCGGCCACCGGGTTCCCCGCCACACGGTGGCCAGCCCGGCCAGCACGATCGCGAGGGCACCTGCCACCGCCGCGGCGCGCCACGGCAGTCCGGTGATGCTCGCGTGACCCGCGCCGCTGCCGAAGACCGTGGTGATGCCGGAACCGCCGCTCGAACTCGTACCGCTCGTGGTGGACCCGCCGAAGCTCCCCGGCGCCTGGTCCGCGCTGAGCGCGGCCGAGAGCACCGCACCAGAGGTCACCGCCGCCCCGGCGGCCACCGCCGCCCCGGCCCCGATCAGCGCGAGCAGCACGCCCGCGCCGCGCCGCAGCACGCCCCGGGTGGCGATAACCGCGGCGAGACAGGCCAGCCCGGCGATCGCCAGCGCACTGGCCAGCGGCACCAGCTTCTGGCCGCTCACCGGGAGGTCCTGGGCCGGGAGCGGGTGCGGCGGGGTGAAGATCGCGTGCGCCCAGACCTGCCGCAGGGCGAGCAGGATCAGCCCGCCGCCCGCCGCGCCGGCCACCAGCACCAGCGCGTACTCCCCGCGGCCGCGGGCGGCACCGGCCTCAGCTTCCCGCGGCACCGATCGCTCCAGCCCGCTGCGGGGCCGCTCCGATCACCGGATCGAGCACGTCCGCGTCCCAGCACGTCCTGTCCCCGGTGTGGCACGCACCGCCGACCTGGTCAACCTTGACCAGCAGCGCGTCACCGTCGCAGTCGAGCGCCACCGACTTGACCCACTGCTGGTGCCCGGACGTCTCGCCCTTCACCCACAGTTCCTGACGGCTCCGCGACCAGTACGTACAGCGTCCCGTCGTCAGCGTCCGATGCAGCGCCTCGTCATTCATCCAGGCGAGCATCAGCACCTCGCCGGTGTCGTACTGCTGGGCGATCGCCGCGATCAGCCCGTCCCGGTCCCGCTTGAGCCGCGCGGCGATAGCGGGATCGAGGCCGCCCTCGGTCATCTGGTTCCCTCTCCTCGGAGCCGTATCGTGAGCCATTGGCTCGTTCTGCCAGGGTAGCCGCCCGGGACGGCGGTCACCCCTACCCCTCGGTAGGCGTGGCGCTTACCATCAGCAGGTGAGCTACTCCCGTGACGAACGTCTTGCGCTCTGCACTCTGCTCGACGAGACCGGGCCGGACGCCCCGACGCTCTGCGCGGGCTGGACGACCGGAGACCTGGCCGCCCACCTGGTGCTGCGTGAGCGCCGTCCGGACGCCGCCGCCGGTGTCCTCGGCGGTCCGCTGGCCGGGCACACCACACGGGTACAGCGCCGGCTACGGGACCGAACGGAATTCCCTGACCTGGTCGCGGCGATCCGGTCAGGCCCGCCGCGGCTGTCGTTCATGGCGTTGCCGGGCATGGACGAGCGGGCCAACACCGTGGAGTACTTCGTCCACCACGAGGACATCCGGCGGGCCATACCCGACTGGGAGCCGCGGCAGTTGCCGGAAGGGGAGTCCGACGCCTTGTGGCGCCGGCTGCGGGTGGCGCGGATGGTGTTCCGCAAGTCCCCCGTAGGGGTCGAGCTGGCCCGCGACGACATGGACCCGGACAGCTCGAACGAAGGGCGCGAAGTCTTCCGCATCACGGCGAAGAACGCCACCCCGGCGGTCACCGTCATCGGCTCGCCGGCCGAGCTGACCATGTGGGCGCTCGGCCGGACGACGGCGGCTAACGTCCGCCTCGAGGGCACCGCGGCGGCGGTGAGCAGCCTCAAGGCCGTGAGCTGGCGCCTGGGTCCTAGGAGCCCATCTCGCGCTTGAGCCTGGCTAGCTCGTCGTCTATGTCCGGCTTGCTGGGCCTGGCCGCAGTGGACCCGGCCGCGGTGGGCCGGGCGGGCGGCGCCGGCGGGATGTACTGGTCGAGATCGGACCGCGGCAGCGCGCTGGAACTGGAGTAGTGGTCGCGGATCTCGCTGTCCTTGGACTTGCCGGAGACTTGCCGGTTCGAGCGCGCGACCTTGATGGCGACGTAGACCCCGCCGACCACCAGAGCGGCGATCGCGATGGTGATCAGGGCGCTGATGATGACATGCACTATGGTGCCGACAAGGAAGAACGCGATGATCACGCCGATCGCGATGGCGGCAATCTTCCACCCACGCATCCGGCGGCCCCCTCTCTGATCCGGGCTAGCTCGCTTTTCATATGACAGTACCCGACCGTAGCCCCCCGGCCGAGTCCCGGACGGCTACGCTAGCGCCATGCACGCACTTGGTATCGATATCGGCGGAACCGGCATCAAAGGGGCACCCGTTGACGTAGCCACGGGCAAGCTGCTAGCGGAACGGCAGAAGATCGACACCCCGCGGCCCGCGGTGCCGGAGGCGGTAGCGGAGGTCGTGCACGAGCTGACCACGTCATTCAGCTGGACCGGTCCGATCGGCATCACGTTCCCTGGCGTGGTCACCAACGGGGTGACAAGGACCGCCGCCAACCTTGACCCGGCCTGGGTCGGCCTGGACGCGCGCGAGCTGTTCGGCAAGGCCGCGGGCAACCCGATCACGCTGCTCAACGACGCCGACGCGGCCGGTGTCGCCGAGATGACCTTCGGCGCCGGAGTCGGCGTGACCGGGACCGTGCTGATGCTGACGTTCGGCACCGGGATCGGCAGCGCGCTGTTCGTGAACGGCATTCTGGTGCCGAACACCGAGTTCGGGCACATCGAGATCCACGGTCACGACGCGGAGAAGCGGGCGTCCGAGCACGCCAAGGAGATGCACGACCTGAGCTGGGGCAAGTGGGCCGGCCGCGTCGAGGACTACATGCAGCACCTGGAGGCGCTGCTGTCGCCCGACTTGTTCATCATCGGCGGCGGCATCAGCAAGCAGGCCGACAAGTGGGTGCCGCGGCTGACCGGCATCCGCGCGCCGATCGTACCCGCCACCCTGCTCAACGACGCCGGCATCGTCGGCGCCGCGATGGCCACCGCCACGTCAGGCACACGCGAGTAGGCCGCCGCCTCAGCGGGCGCACCACTGCCGTTCCTGCTCAGCGGACCGGGTGGCCGCAGGCCCGCAGCGCCGTCTTGACCTCAGCTATGCGCAGCGTGCCGAAGTGGAACACGCTCGCCGCGAGCACCGCGTCCGCCCCGGCCGCCACGGCGGGCGCGAAGTGGGTCAGCGACCCTGCCCCGCCGCTGGCGATCACCGGGACGCTCACCGCGGCTCGCACCAGCCTGATCAGCTCCAGGTCGAATCCTGAGGTGGTCCCGTCGGCGTCCATCGAGTTCAGCAGGATCTCCCCGGCGCCGAGCGAAACGGCCTTGCCCGCCCACTCGACCGCGTCGATCCCTGTCCCGGTACGCCCGCCGTGAGTAGTCACCTCGAAGCCGGACTCCAGGCCGTCCCCTTCGGCCCGGCGCGCATCCACCGACAACACGATGCACTGCGCCCCGAACCGCTGCGCCGCCTCGGCGATCAGCTCCGGCCGCGCGATCGCCGCGGTGTTCATGGACACCTTGTCCGCCCCGGCCCGCAGCAGGTTGTCAACGTCGGACACCGAACGCACGCCACCGCCGACGGTCAGCGGGATGAACACCTGGTCCGCGGTCCGCCGGACCACGTCGTACATGGTCTCCCGGCCGCCGCTGGACGCGGTGATGTCGAGGAAGGTGAGCTCGTCCGCCCCTTCCGCGTCGTAGAAGGAGGCGAGCTCGACCGGATCCCCCGCGTCTCGCAGCGAGCGGAAGTTAACCCCCTTCACCACCCGGCCCGCGTCCACGTCCAGGCAGGGGATGACCCGGACCGCTACGGTCACGAGCGGCCTCCCGCTTCCGTGGCGGAGACCACATCGAGTGCGTCTTCCAGCGTGAACGCTCCCGCGTAGAGCGCCTTGCCGATGATCGCGCCCTCCACGCCCTCCGCCACCAGCCCGGCGAGAGCCCGCAGATCGGACAGCGACGACACTCCCCCGCTGGCGACGACCGGCGCCGCGGTCCTGGCGCACACCGACCGCAGCAGCTCGAGGTTCGGCCCGGTCAGGGTCCCGTCCCTGTGCACGTCCGTGACGACGTACCGCGCGCAGCCCTCGCCGTCGAGCCGCGCCAGCGTCTCGAACAGCTCGCCGCCCTCGGAGGTCCAGCCGCGTGCGGCCAGGGTGGTGCCGCGTACATCAAGGCCGATCGCTACCCGGTCGCCGTACCGCCCGATGACCGACCGCACCCACTCGGGATCCTCCAGCGCCGCCGTCCCGATGTTGACCCGCGCGCACCCGGTGTCCAGCGCCCTGGTCAGCGACGCGTCGTCCCTGATCCCGCCGGACATCTCCACGGAAATGTCCAGCCTGTCCACCACCGAGGCCAGCAGCGCCGCGTTCGATCCGCGCCCGAACGCCGCGTCCAGATCCACCAGGTGGATCCACGATGCCCCGGCCTTCTGCCAGGCGAGCGCGGCGTCCAGCGGGTCGCCGTAACCGGTCTCGGTCCCCGCCGCTCCCTGGACCAGCCGGACCGCCTGCCCGCCCGCGACATCGACGGCCGGCAGCAGCACCAGTCCAGCACTCATTGAAGGCTCCTCAGCCAGTTGGACAGCACGACGGCACCGGCGTCCCCCGACTTCTCCGGGTGGAACTGCGTCGCGGACACCACGCCGTCCTCGACCGCCGCCACGAACTCCTCACCGTGCCAGGCCAGGGACACCTTACCCGGCAGGCAATCTGGCCCCGGCAGACAATCTGAAGCGGCGCGCACCGCGTAGGAGTGCAAGAAGTAGAACCGGGTCCGCTCCGCGATCCCGGCGAACAACGCCGAGCCCGGCGCGAACGATACCGTGTTCCAGCCCATGTGCGGCAGCGGGAGCGATCCCGCGTCCAGCCGCTCCACCACCCCGGGCCACACCCCGCATCCTGGCGTCTTCTCCCCGTGCTCCACGCCCGCGCTGAACAGCACCTGCATGCCCACGCAGATACCCAGCACGGGCAGCCCCGCCGACACCCGCTTCGAGATCAGCTCAGGGCCGCCCACCGCGTGCAGCCCGGCCATGCACGCCGCGAACGCGCCGACCCCCGGCACCACGAGCCCGTCGCAGGACAGCACCGCGGCCGCGTCGGCCGTCACGGAGACCGCCGCCCCGGCCCGCTCGAGCGCCCGCTCCGCCGAACGCAGGTTCCCCGACCCGTAATCAAGCACCACCACTCGGCGGGACATCAGGACAGCACTCCCTTG
>Ga0126381_100010216_pt1 | contig 10560 bp, 8 predicted proteins | sample PanSoiMetPlot_28_FD_96465 | JGI IMG/M metagenome (GOLD analysis project Ga0126381, IMG submission 96465) | Tropical forest soil microbial communities from Panama - MetaG Plot_28 | ecosystem: Environmental > Terrestrial > Soil > Tropical forest > Bulk soil | place: Panama | collected 2016-02-17 | reverse complement strand
TGTTCTGCGCGATGGTCTGCTCGATCGGCCGCGTGACCAGTTGCTCCACTTCCTCTGCCGTCGCGCCCGGCCATTGGCAGACCGCTACCGCTACCCGAACCGGTATCTCCGGGTCCTTGCGCTGCGGCATCGAAAAGTAACCGTAAACTCCCCAGATTAAAACGGCTATAAGCGCGGCCCAGGCGATTTGCCGGTGCTCGACGAAAAAGCGCGCGGTGTTGTACTTGGTCCGAATCAGTTGCTCGTCGGTTTCATGAGGCATGGGATGTTCCTCAGGGAAATACGTGAACCTCCTGGCCGTCGTGGACGAGCGATCCGCCGATCGCAATCAGCTCCTGGCCCGCTCGCAGGCCCCGCGTGACTTCAATCTGATTACCGAAGATCTGCCCGACTTCAATGACCTGCAATGCGGCATATTGTTTTCCCTCGCGTTCCTTCAGAAGCATCACCGCGAAACCGCGCGGATCGCCAGGCGAGCGAATGACGGCGCCCAGGGGCACGACAAGCCGTGGCGTCGCGTGGTGTGTCGTGCCGGGAGTAGCGGTTCCGAGGGTTACCGATCCGATCATTCCGGGCCGAATCTCTTCCCGCGGATTGTCGAGAGTGACCTCGATGGAAAACACCCGGCTCTTGGGATCCGCCTGGGGCGAAATTGCCGTGACGATTCCCGGTGCCTCGTACCCCAGTGCGTCCAGCATCACCGCCTGGCGTTGCCCCGTGCGGATTCTGGAAAGGCGGGTGTCTGGCACCGCAAACACGGCCTTCACCGCGTGCGTATCGATCATGCTGAACCCGACAACGGCCCCGCCCACGATGCTGCCACGGTCCACATTGCGCGCCGTGATCCAGCCTCTGAAGGGAGCCCGCAGCGACGTATCGCTCAGCGAAAGATTTGCGTCAGTCACTGCAGCCTCCGCTGCCTTCACCGCCGCCTCGGCTGCCATTACCGCCGCCCGCAGCGATTCGTACCGCCCCTTGGTCTGATCGAACTGCGGCTTCACCAGACTGGCGGACTGAAACAGACTGCTGTCGCGCGTGTATGCGGTCTCCGCCTCGCTGAAATTGGCTCGGGCCTGCGCCAGTTGCGCCTCCGCTTGCCCCCGCTGCGCTTCGGTGCTATCCAGACGGTCCTGATAATCAAGTGGACGCACCTGGGCAAGCTGCGCGTTCCTCCTGACCCGGTCTCCGGCTTCGACATCCCGCATCCGGCCGTCAGCGCCGCGCACCTGATAAATCTGCTCGATAATGCCGCCCGATTTGAAGGCCAGGTCGACCTGCGCGAACGGCTCAATGCTTGCCGAGTAGCGCTCGGGTACGTCCGGCTGAATCTGTTCGGCCTCGCCGGCCGTCACGGTCTGCACTCCCGCCGGCGGAACGCCTTGCTTGGTGCAGCCCGCGAGAAACAAAACCGCTGCCGGCAGGGTCAGGATTGCAGTCGCAATCTCACGCCTCATCCTCATTCCCTCCCCAAACTTCGATCAAAACTGGCCTTCGCCCTCCAGAAAGCCGCCACGGCGTTCTCATAGTCGGAGCTGGCCGCGGAGACGGCCCCCTCCTGTTGCAACACATCGGATAGAAGCGCCGCCTTTTGTTCGTAGCGATTCATCGCGACCCGCAGCCTTTCGTGTTCTGCCTCCTCGGACAGCGCCGTGGTGTCGAGCAGCGCCCGCGCCTCCACCAGGCTGCGGAATTTTGCATTTACATCTACAATCACCTGCTGTTCGGCATCCTGCTCCGAAAGCGTGGCCTGTTTCGCGGAGTCGCGCAGCGATTCGCTCTTATGCCTCTTCTGCCCCCAGTCGAACACCTGCCACTTAAAGAGGAACCCGGCCTGCAATATGTTCTGCGGCGCGAAGCTCACGTTGGGCAGCGTGACGTAGGTAAAGGTGGCGCTCACGTCGGGAATATACTGCGCGCGCTCCTGGCGGACTGCGATATCCGCCTTCTTCGCCTGTAGACGAGCCTGCCGCACTTCTGTACGCTGCGCGATCGCCTCCCCGCGCGCAGCCTGGAGGTCGATCTCTTCGAGGGCGGGCATCGGCTGCACTTCAACGGAGAACGGAGTGCTCAGATCCCGGCCCAACAGACGGTTCAGGGATTCTTTCTGGGTTTGCTCGGTATCGCGCAAATTGAGCAACTGGTAGCGCTGCTGGCTGAGCTTCGCTCTGACCGATAAGCTGTCACCCTTCAACGCCGCCTGCTGAGCCAGGTTTCGCTCCGTTTCCGCCTCGAGCTCCACGAGATACTTCTCGTTCGCCTCCGCATTTCCGAGCTGCGCCTGGGTCTGCGCGATCTGGTAATAAAGGTCCCGAACCGAGTGCGCCGTGTCCTGGCGCTGCTGCCGCAGGGTTTCCCGCGCCAGATCCTCTCCGATCTTCGACGAAATCAGCGACAGGTGAGTATTCCAGAGCTGCGAGAGCGGCTGCGAAGCTTGAGCAAACACAAGTCCGGTAAACTGCTGGGGTGTCGTCACCTGCGAATTTTTTGCAGGAATCGGTCCCGTGGCGGGATAGAAGCCGAGGGCGCCTTCAGGAATGGTGAAGCTGATCGGGCGCAGCGCCTCCCCCCCCAGTACATACGTCTGGAACTGCGGCCATCGCGACGTCCCGAGCGCGGCCGTCTCCTGTTGAGCCGCGTCGACGCCGAGAGCGGCCGATCGAACCTGCCGGTTTCCTTCCACAGCAAGAGCGACTGCCTCATCGATTGTCAAGACCGGGATTGTCAAACCCGGAACCGTCGACTCCTGGCCTTGCTGCGCCGAGGCGGTCGAAGCTGATGTGATCGTGTAACGCAGATCTTGAGTGGTGGCGTGGCGCAGGGTTAAATGCAATGCTTCGTTGGTTGCCGGGCCGCTCGGCAGGCTTCCCGTGAATGCTCCGCCCGCGGTGGAACTCTGACTTGCCCCATAGGCGGACGCGCTCCCCATGCCGGAACTGGACTGACCCGCAGCACCGAAGCCGAAACCTACGATCGCCGCCATTGCCAAGCCTGGCAGTAAACGCGGCCGGGTCGGCACGAATTGGGCCGAATCACTCATTTCACTTCGCCCCCTGAAAGTTCGGCCCATCCGCCCAGGGGGAGAGAAATGACTCCGAAGAACGATAGAGCTCGTTGGAGCGTATGCCGAGTTTCTTCATTCGTGAGGTTAAATCTGTCCGGTTGACCCCCATGCGGGCGGCAGCTCCGTTCGCACCACCGACTCGGCCGCTGGTCTCGCACAAGACACGCATATGAAAGCGCTTTCGAGATCCAGCGATCGAGCCGGATTACTTCCGGTAGTACGCACGCCCAGCGGCACCATGAGGTCCATGATGGGAGGGTCTTCCACCCGGTTTTTTGAAGGGGCCCGGACACATGTTTCAGTTACGAATCACCTGTTCGTACCCTTTCTGTGGCTCAGAGGCCATCTTGTTCAGTGGAATTTCGGCGTATCGTCCAAGTGTCGGATGGGTTGCCTTCTTCCGGTTCTCCTCTCTTGTTTGTCGCCTTTCGGCCTCGCCAGATGTCAGCGGGTTTGGCTCGAAGTGCTGTTCCAGTTGCAAACCGTGTGCCACGACCGAAGTTCAGCGGAGCGCTTCAGTTCACAGGTTTACGCCAGGGAGGACATCGGGACATTGGCTGGACGTCGAATTCCTGACGTCAAGTCGAAGGGAGGAATTGACACCAGATGTCTTGCTGAGCACCATGCAGAGGAGCATCCACCGGAGGTCGCTCGTTGGCCGATATGGTAGAGTGGTGTTTTGTAGCCCACCTCTTGTCAATGGGCTCTGGCAATAGTTCACTATTGGTCGGGAGCAACCTCGGCTGTTCGAGAGCCTTCGGCCTTCTATATCTAAAGTCGGGTCACCGGAAGTTTGAACCTTCGATTTGAGGGTCGCTGACTTGTTTTATTTGGCAAGTCACCCAGCCGTCAACGGTATGATGCAAGCAGCCCGTATGGCTTGTCCATGGGTTCCGGTGGAACGGTTAACATCATGCGATCGATTCCAACAGGATCGCAATGCGGTGCACGCAGCGTCTTACGTCCCACCAAACTTGCCTCGATTTTGTCTCTGATCCTGACCTTCACTACCCTGCCATCGTGTCGAGCAAATCGGACCGAGATCGAGGTCATTTCCACAACAAACAAGGAAGCCGAACATGAAGGGGCCCAATCCGCAGCGCGTGGACTTGGATTGCGAATTCGTTGGAGCCAGTCGAGTCAAGAAAACGATGTGGAGTCGCAAATTGGATTAGTTGATCGCGCCGTTAGTGAGCGATACAGAGGATTAATCCTGACACCAGATGGGCCGAGAGCGTTAATGGTGCCGATTCAGCGAGCACTCGCTGCGGGTATGCGCGTTGTTGTTGTGGGGGACACGCTGCCGTTACGGCCGCAGCGAAACCTATCCTACATCGTCAATGATGATGAAATGATCGGGCGCATGGCTGCAATGCGAGTCGGCGACGTTCTCGATGGAAGGGGAGAAGTAGCCGTTGTCGGTATTGACCCGTACTCACTCAACTCGCTCGCAATCGTGAGCAGTTTCGTTTCCGTGATTGAACAACGTTTTCCGAAGATCTCCGTAGTGGACAGGCGGGCCGCAACAAGCAGCGATCTCGACTCTGAGCTTGTCGTCAACCAGATCCTGCTCTCGCATCCGCATGTTGGTGCGATTTTTGCTCTCGATTCGCGTGGAACCATTGGCGCCTACTATGCTTTGAATGCCCGCTCACTGACCAATCGGATTAAGATCGTCGGAGTGCAACAGACCGAGGAGCTCGCTAATGCGATCCGATTGCACCAGATTGACGCGATCATTGCAGAAGACGGCTATCAGATGGGTTATCAGGCAGTAGAGGCTTTCGCGCACGGTGAAGCGAAGAGCCGCGGCGTGCTCAAACTCGCCCCGATGCTTATCACCGCAGATAACGTGGACTCAACCGCCGCAAGACCCTTCCTCATTTTCGTAAGACCTGCCGGCTGGAGGTCTGACTATCAATGAGGCCAGTTGGGCAGCTCGTCTGGATCAGGTACGCAGTGCTGTTCGCATTCCTCGCTGCCGGGGCACTCTCGTTAATTTGGTACCGCAGCCCAAAACGGGGACTTCCATATTACGATCAGTTCGTTCATGGACAGCTCAAGGGGTGGAAGCAGTTCGGAGGGTCCTGGACAATCGACGGTGACACCATACGGAACACCTCTGGCGAACGAGGCGCAAAACTAATAACCGGTTCTCCGTTCTGGACCAACTACGAAGCCGAAGCCGATGTTCAGCTTCTAGGAACCGCTTGCCAAACCGGCAGTAGCTGTTGGGGGGATGCGGGAATTCTCATCCGCGCCAGCGACCTCGACAAAGGTGTTGACTCCTACCGTGGCTATTATGCTGGATTACGAATTTATGACCAGTCGCTCGTTTTGGGACGCGCCGACTATGGATGGTATGAACTTCCGCCGATTCCCATGCCAGGCGGAGTAAAGCCGAATCGCTGGTATCATCTGACAATCTCCGCATACGAGTGCAAGATTCATGCATCAGCCACTACACTGGATACCGGTGAGACGGCGAGCAATAGTTCCATTGATCCGAATTGCCTTCGGTCCGGGAAAATCGGCCTTCGGGACTACCTGTCGGGAGGTATTTGGCGGCGGGTCGAAGTGCACGCTTTGAACCGGCCATCTGCTTTTCCCGCTTCTCCAAGTTCTTACGCTCGGATTCATGGACTTGAGACGATCGTGAAGCCCTCGCCAGAGTTGAGCAGGCGGTCGTCCGAGATTGTCCAAATCGACAGTATCCGCCTTCTCGCTGCGTCACGGCCTGCTCATGTGACCGTTCGTGGCACCGTCACGCTCGTCACACCACATGTATATATTCAAGACGCAACCGGCGGAGCAGAGGTTGGGTTTGCGGAACAGACCTCCCTCAAGACCGGAGACGAGATTGAGGTGACGGGTGATGCTCACCGTGACGGCCTAAGTGTGCAGATTGAAAATGCGACCGAGCTGAGCATCGCTGGAGTTGTGCCTGTCCCTGCGTTGTCCATAACCCCGCTGCAGGCAGCGATTGGGCGGTATGACGGAATGTTCGTTGAATTGGAAGGCCGAGTGGATAGCGCGCTCCACACCGACAAATCCGTCGTGCAGCTTCATCTCAGTGGAGGGCAACAGGAATTCTCCGCAATCTCGAATACACCACAAACGGCAACGCTATTTTCGAAGGTGGAGGTGGGGAGTCTAGTGCGCCTGCGTGGAATCTGCGTGCTTAATTCCGCCTACGCGAACGACAGCCTTCCCTTCACATTGATTGTTTCGTCTCCCGACGACCTGGAACTAGTGTCTGGAGCTCCGTGGTGGAGCGGCGGACACCTTGCAGTAATGGCACTCGGAATGCTTGCCCTGGGATTCCTGATCCACCGTCTCTACAGTCACGCGGCCCAGCGCAGGCGACTCCGCGATGTCATCAACACAATTCCAGCGTATGTTTGGAGCCACTTGCCTGATGGCTCCGTCGATTTCGTCAATGACCGTTGGCTGGAGTTCACAGGTCTCTCTCGGGAGGGTGCGCTCGGGGAAAATTGGGCAACTACTATTCATCCCGATGACCAGTCAAGATTCTTCGCCGATCGCGAGACGGCTCTAAGTACTGGGCAGGCATGGGCATGTGAAGTACGGGTGCGAGGTGCGAACGGAGAATATCGCTGGTGGTTCGCTCGCAACCTGCCACTGCGTAACAGGCTCGGAAACATCATCAAATGGTATGGAGCCGGTGTCGACATCGACGACCGCAAGCGGGCTGAGCAGGCACTTCGACGAAGCGAGGCTTACCTTGCCGAAGCCCAGAGGTTGAGCCATACAGGCAGTTGGGCCCGCAGTCCAGCGGGCGAAACCTTATATTGGTCAGAAGAAAGTTACCGGATCTGGGACTTCGATCCGCGCCAGCCGCCACCAAACCTTCACACCCTTTTCCAACGGGTCCATCCGGAGGACCGCGATCGGGTAAGTGAAAACGTCAAGAAGGCCGCCCGGGAGCGGACGGATGACGAGGGCGACTTTAGAATTATTCTCCCTAATGGCACGGTGAGACACGTCCATGCCATAGGCCACCCAGTTTTCAGTGCGAATGGAGAGATCGCCGAATTCGTTGGCACCATCGTGGATGTGACCGAACGCAAGCGCGCCGAGAAGGAGCGGGAGAGACTACGCCAGTTAGAAGCCGATCTCGCGCACTTGAACCGGATCAGCATGTTGGGAGAGTTGGCCACTTCCTTGGCGCACGAACTGAACCAGCCGATAACCGGAGCGGTCACCAGCGCCCGAGCCTGTTTGAATTGGCTGGCCCACGACCCACCTTGCCTCGAGAGGGCCCGTGCCGCAACCGCCAGAATTGAAAAAGATGGAACGCGTGCCGCCGAAATCATCAATCGGTTACGCGCATTCTACAAGAAAGACGCATCCCCGCAACGCGAGGTCGTCGACGTTGTCGAGATCGTGCGGGAAATGTTCGTTTTGTTGCATGATCAGCTGGACCCGCAGTCGATCAGAATCCTGACGCGTTTCGCGGCTGACGTTCCTAAAGTCATGGCAGACCGCGTACAGTTACAGCAGGTTTTCATGAACCTCATGCTGAATGCAATCGACGCGATGAAGGGCACGGGCGGTGAACTGACGATCCGCCTGCAGACTGAAGGTGATCACGTGCTCGTCACAGTCAGTGATACTGGGGTGGGGCTTTCGTCCGAAAGTACAAGCCAGATCTTTAATGCCTTCTACACCACCAAACCTCACGGCACTGGCATGGGACTGGCAATCAGCCGCTCGATTATCGAAGCCCACGCTGGACGACTCTGGGCCTCTACAAATGGCACGCGAGGTGCGACGTTTCATTTCACATTGCCTGCGGATGTGAGGGCGTGAGTGGATCAAGACTCGCCCACTGTTTTCATCGTGGACGATGATGCGAGCGTGCGGCACTCGATCGAGGATCTGCTGGAGTCGGTGGGCTTGCAGTCCAAGTGCTTTGCCAGCGCACAGGAATTCCTCTCCTCTGAGCACAGCAGCGGACCGAGTTGCCTCGTCCTCGACGTGAGGCTGCCGGGTATCAGCGGCCTGGATCTTCAGCGCGAATTGAGCAAGGCGGCATCGCGCATTCCCATTATCTTTATCACCGGCCATGCTGATATCCCGATGACCGTTAAGGCTATGAAGTCGGGGGCAGTCGAGTTCCTCACAAAACCCTTCAGGGAACAGGACCTGCTTGATGCCATTCAGCGATCGCTGGCCCGTGACCGCGAGCGCAGAGACAAACAGCGGGCACTCCATGCACTTGAGGAACGATACGCAGCGTTGACGGCGCGCGAGCGCGACGTTATGGGCCTGGTGGTTTCCGGTATGCCGAATAAACAGATTGCCTCCGCACTCAGGGCCAGCGAAACCACCGTAAAAATCCATCGCGGGCACGTCATGCGGAAGATGCAAGCGAAGTCATTGCCCGACCTGGTCAGAATGGCCGAGAAACTCGAGCTTCCCGGTCGCGCATGATGGTTATGGTCCCACAACCATCGCTCAGCGGCTCCTGTTAATGATCTGAACAAAAGTCTTATAATGCAGCCCCAAAGTGTTATTGTCTTTCCCGTACCCACCCCACTACCCTTCTGACGTGGAGATTCATGAGGAGTCCAACCTAATTGCAATCGTTGATGACGATCAATCGGTCATCGACGCGCTCCGTGATCTTCTGGAGTCGGACGGACTCTCGGTGCGCTGCTTTGCTTCCGGAGAAGGGTTCTTGGAGTCGGGTCTCCGGTCGAAAGTGGCCTGTCTCATAGCCGACATCCGCATGCCAGGCATATCAGGCCTGGAGTTGCAGGCAAAACTTAAGGCGGATAAATGTAGCCCTCCGATTATTTTCATTACGGCACATGGAGACGCCAGACTGCGGATGCAGGCCATGCGGGCAGGAGCAGTCGAATTCCTTACGAAGCCATTCGATCATCAACTTCTGCTGGAGCGAGTCCGGACTACACTCCAGCGCGGGTAGTAAATGAGGCTTTTGTGAACACTTCTGAAGCTGTTCACCGTGGCGAGCCAAATCAGTCTCGTCGTGGGTTCGAGCAAATCATAGGCAGCAGCGTTGCTCTCGAGCACGTGCTCGAGCAAATTGAACTCGTGGCCCCGACGGACTCCACGGTTCTGATCGAAGGCGAGACAGGCACCGGCAAAGAGCTCATCGCCCATGCCATTCACAACGTAAGCGCACGCTGCGGACGTGCGCTGATCAAACTAAATTGCGCTGCGATTCCCCTCGACCTTTTGGAAAGCGAATTGTTCGGCCACGAAAGGGGCGCCTTCACGGGAGCCATCGCCCAGAAGGTCGGGCGCTTCGAACTGGCCGAAAGGGGTACGTTGTTCCTGGACGAAGTGGGCGAGATTCCCTTAGCGCTCCAGCCCAAATTGCTGCGTGTGCTGCAAGAAAAGGAATTCGAACGTCTGGGAAGCGGACAGACACACCGAGTAGATGTTCGTCTCGTAGCAGCGACAAACAAGAACTTAGAGCAAATGGTGAAGCGAAACGAATTTCGCTGCGATCTCTACTACCGTCTCAATGTCTTCCCCATCCTGCTGCCGCCGCTGCGCTCTCGCCGCGAAGATATTCCCGCCCTCGTCGACCATTTTGTTGACATTTATAGCCGCAGGCTGGGCAAACATATCGAACGCATTCCTGAAGAGATCATGTCGGCGTTAATCTCGTACGCTTGGCCTGGGAATGTGAGAGAACTGCAGAACCTGATTGAACGTGCTGTTATCCTTTGTCGCAACGGGGTCCTACCTAGTCCCCTGCCAGAGGAAAGCAGGGAAACTGAAGTCATTGTCTCGGGATCGCATGTGCTAAAGAATGTAAATCGAGCTCTGCTTCTACAGGCGCTAGAAGAGGCAGACTGGAGGCTAGGCGGTCCGCAAGGCGCCGCAACCAAACTGGGGCTGAAGCGTACCACATTAATCTACAAACTGAAAAAGCTTGGAATCTCTCGACCTATGCGGCGAAGCACAACGACGATGCAGCAGAATCACCCACCAGCGTCAACGCAGTGAGTTCGGCTCTGTCAAGGTCTCCGACAACAGAATAGGGGAGGACGGGCAGGGGACACCGGTCCCCCATCGTTGTTTTGCGGGAAAAATGAATCGTATGCATTGAATCTTTCGATTGGACATCGGCAGGCGGGCCTCGGAAAGTGAGGGTGTTGTTCCACCTGTGTAGACGACGAGGGACGAATTCTGGCGGGGTCGCATCCGGTTCTTTTTCCGAGTTCCCGTTTCCTGGTTGACTCTTGGAGTGCTCGATTACCTCGGTAACCTTTCAGGGGTGCCGGAAGGGCTCTAACATCCGGCATTGGCGGTAGTTGTCCGCTGAGGGGGAAGCATGGGTGAGAAGATCACCCGGTCCGGGCACTCGTCCGATTTTGTGCGCGCGAAGGTGTTGCGGGAGGCGCTCGAGAGAAGCGCGCCGGCGATGTCGCGCGCGGGCGAGGAAGAGGGGGACCTGGCGGGGTCGCGAGCGCCCGCCCACAAGGCCTACCTGGACG
>Ga0126381_100010215_pt1 | contig 10560 bp, 9 predicted proteins | sample PanSoiMetPlot_28_FD_96465 | JGI IMG/M metagenome (GOLD analysis project Ga0126381, IMG submission 96465) | Tropical forest soil microbial communities from Panama - MetaG Plot_28 | ecosystem: Environmental > Terrestrial > Soil > Tropical forest > Bulk soil | place: Panama | collected 2016-02-17 | reverse complement strand
CAGGCCGTAGCCGACCGCTATCAGCAGGATCCCGGTATAGGACGGATGGCGCACCAGGCGATACGGACCGCGGTCAACGAGCTGCTGACCGGCGTCTACCTCGACCGTGGTGCGGAATGCCGAGCCGAGCACAACGACCGCCCAGATCCTGATCGCGATGCCGATCCACATCACTATCAGCCCCGCCGCCACATGCCAGCGTCCAAGACGCCACGTGCTCGCTGGGCCGAACTGGCCGGCCAGCCACAAGGCCGCGATAAAGGCGCCTAGCCATCCGATGACGAGCATGTTCCTGGTGCCCCGGTCGCGCGCGGTGCTTCCCTTCCCGCGTGCCAAGTCGCGCACCATCAGGCTGGCCTCGACAGCCGCCCACACTGTCACCGTGACCATGACCGCAATCCGCATGGAGGTGATGATGTCATGGCATGGCGCGACGCGGCCGCCACCTCCGCGGCCGCCGTCGCCGGGCCCCCCAACAGCAGCGTGGGAACCTAGCTGTCGTTTGTGGTTGATGTCCGCGCGCAGCGTGGGATAGTTGCTGTCGCTATGGCGACAGCGTGGGAGAGTTGCTGTCGTCGGCCTCACTGCGGCTACAGCAGCGTGGGATAGTTGCTGCTGCTAGCGGCGGTGCGGAGAGCGGGTCGGGAGTGCGCTGGAGAGAGAGTAGGCCACGTTGATCACGGCGATGGCGGCCCAGATGATCGCCAGCGCGACGATCCCTGCGTGCGTGCCCTCGGTGATGCCGGTCAGCGGGATGCCAACGCCCAGGGAGACGATCGCCAAGGCCAGCGGCCCGCCACGGCTGGACTGCTTCGGTGCGCGATCTCCCGGCTGAGCCAGCGCCAGCCGCGAGTCGACTCGCGCGTCAATCTCCCGGCCGACCTTGTCCAAGAAGGACTCGATGACCGCCGTCTGGTAGTCCGGACCGAGTTCACGGTGGGTCTCAGCGGCGGCACGGACCTCGTCAGGCGTTAGCGACGTGCTGCTCACAAGCAAGATATATCTCATCTTCGCTTGGCATGGCAAGCAAATCGCGGCGAGTCCCGGCCGCTGGGCTGCGCTACGGATGAGCGGCGTAGCGGGTGGCGTGCTCACCGAGCGGGCCGACCCGCAGTTCCTGCTTCGTGCACTCATCGAGCAGCAGCGGCAACGCTCCGAGGGCCGCCTTGGCCGAGCCGGCCGGCGAGGTGCAGTCCGAGTCGTGCAGCAGCACGGTGGCGCCGCCACGCAGGTCCAGTTTGAGCGTCGCGAATACCGAGTGCGGAGTCGCCCCAGCCGTCCACTCACGCCCCCAGCAACTCCACAGCACCGGCGTGAGCCCGAGCCGGTTCGCGGCAATGATCGCCGGCGTGCTGAGCACGCCGTACGGCGGCCTGAACAACCGGGGCACGACACCCGTTGCCGAGGCGATGGCCTCCATGGTCCGCGCCAGGTGATCGTGGGTGGCCAGCGGGCCGCGCAACAGCAAGTACCTGTGATCCCAGCCGTGCACGGCAACCTCGTGGCCCGCGTCCACGATCTGGGCGGCTAGCTTCGGCCATGTCGCCACCCGAGAGCCAAGCAGGAAGAACGTGGCGTGAACGCCGCGCTCTCGCAACGCCTCCAATACCGGCGGCGTAGCCTCCTGATCAGGGCCGTCATCGAAAGTCAGCGCCACATGATCAGGCATCCCGATGCCTGAGAGCCCGGGGAAGAACGCATCGCGGACCGGACCGAGCCCGGTGATCCCCGGACCGGCCTGGACAACCGCAAGCCCGGCCGCCATGGCGACCAGCGACCGCATCATTTAGCCGCCACGACCCGCGCCAGACCTGCGCCATTGAGTAGCGTATATGCATGCAAAGCGTGACAGACTATACAGTCACTCACTTACCTTCCACCGCATTCGATGACTTGCATATCATGAACCATCCAGAGTTCCCTAAATGGACATCCAAGGAAGTCGTTAAAACGTCGCGATGTGATTACTGCAATCATGTCATGACCGAGGTCTCCGGACCGGTCACGACCCACCTCTGCTGGCCGGGCAGAGCCAAGGTACCGAGGCTGTCGTCACCGACGTGCCCGCTCGAGGCCGGCCGGCACTATGTCTAGCGGTTCCGATACGTAGGGGTGTCAGTGAGCGTTCGAGCGGCGCGCGTGGTGTTTCGCGAACGGGATCGAGCAGAAATAGCTTCGGCTATAACGGACATCTTGACCAGCGGCGTGCTGACGCTTGGGCCGTACACCAAGGCGTTCGAGGACGCCTTCGGTGCTTCCCACCAGGCTAGCCAGGCCGTTGCCACCTCGAGCGGCACGGCCGCGCTCGAGATCGCGCTGAGGGCGATGGGGGTCACGGGAAAGGACGTGATCGTCCCGGCGAACACGTTCTACGCGACCGCAGCCGCGGTCATCAACGCCGGCGCCAGGCCGGTATTCGCCGACATCAACGCGGCGACCTTCGCGCTCAGCCAGCAGACGGTGGCGGCCGCGCTGACGCCAGACACCGTCGCGGTTGTGCTCGTGCACGTCGGCGGGCTCATCACGCCCGAGGTTGACGAGATCAGGAAACTCTGCCAGGACCACGGCGCTGATCTTGTCGAAGACGCAGCGCACGCGCACGGCGCCAGCTACGAGGGCCGTTTCGCCGGCTCGTTCGGCACCGCGGCAGCATTCTCCTTCTATCCGACCAAGGTCGTGACCAGCGGCGAGGGAGGCATGATCCTCACCGCCTCGCCCGAGCTGGCCGACGAGGCGCGGATCTACCGTGACCAGGGCAAGGGCTCGTTCGGCGCCAACCACCACGTCAGGCACGGATACGCCTGGCGGATGAGCGAGCAGAACGCTGCCACCGGCCTGGTCCACCTGCGCGGGATGACCGAGTCGATCGCCCGCCGCAGGGAAGTCGCCCGCAAGTACGACGATGGCCTGGCCGGCGTCGCCGCGCTGCGACCGCTCGCCGAGCCATCGGGCTGCCTAAGCAACTTCTACAAGTACATCGCCGTGCTTGACCGCGGCATCGACAGGGCGTGGTTCAAGGAGCAGCTTGCTACCAGGCATGATGTCAGGTTGTCCGGGGAGGTATACGACCTGCCGCTGCACATGCAGCCAATACTTGGGGAGTATTCGCTGGGCCAGAGCCTGCCGGTAGCTGAGGACATGTGCAGCCGCCACATCTGCCTTCCCGTGCACTCGGACATGCGCGACGACGAGGTCGATGAGGTGCTAGCAGCCGTGACCAAGGTGGCTGCCCTCCCAGGAGCCGAGGAGCCGGCATGCGCGTCGCTGTAACCGGCGGGTGCGGCTTCATCGGCTCGCATGTCGTCGACCATCTGGTGAAGGCTGGCCACGACGTGCTGGTCATCGATAAGCACGAGCGCTGGCTGAACCCCGAGGCCCAGTACCTGATCGCTGACCTATTCGACGCCGACGAGCTCGAGGCGGCCCTTGACGGCCGTGACGTGGTATTTCACCTGGCGGGCGCTGCCAATGTCAACGAGGTCGCCGCCGACCCGGTCCTCGCCCTTCGGCTGAACGTCGAAGGGGTCGGGCGGGTGCTCGAAGCCGCACGCAGCCGGAGCTGCAGCAGGGTCGTGCTGGCAAGCACGGTGTGGGTCTACGGCGCGACCGTCGGCGACGGCGAGAGGACCGAGGACGCCGCCGTCGACCTGCGGCAGGCCGGGCACCTGTACGTGTCGACCAAGCTCGCCGCTGAGATGATCATGCACAGCTACCGGGAGATGTACGGGCTGGAGTTCACTATCTTGCGTTACGGCATCCCCTACGGGCCGCGCATGCGCGATGCGCTCGTGGTCGCGAGGTTCGTCAGCGCGGCGAAACAGGGCAACCCCATCACTATCGCGGGAACGGGCGACCAGCAGCGCAACTTCGTCTACGTTGAAGACTTGGCCGAGGCGCACGTGCTGGCGCTATCACCGGCCGCCGCCAACCAGACGCTGGCGCTCGAAGGAGGTACGCCGGTGACGGTGGCCGAGATCGCAGAGACCGTGCAGCACCTGGTGCGCCAGGTACCGGTGGTGCACGTGCCAGGCAGGCCAGCCGACTACGACGGCGTGAGCATCTCCAACCGGCTGGCCAAGGAGCTGCTCAACTGGTCGCCGACGACGCCGCTGGCCGAAGGCGTACGCAGGTACCTGGCCTGGCTTGAGGCGACCGGGCTCGATTCCACGGGGCTCGATACTGCGGGGCTCGATACTGCGGGGCTCGATACCGCGGGCGGCGGCCGGTGAGCGCTGATCGCCGGGCGCTGCTGCTCTCCGGCTCCATTGGCTTCGGTCACGACCAACTGGCCGAGGCCTGCGCGACCTCGCTCGAGTCCGACGGCTGGTCGACACGGACAATCGACCTCATGCGGCTGCTTGGCCGGGGAGCTGACTCCGTCGGCGGCGCGGTATTCCGTTCGATGCTCGCGGTACCGGGGCTCTATGACGCGTTCCACTTCGCCGCCCTTCGTACCGGCAGCCGTGTCGCCGAGATCGCAGACTCGGCCGCCAGCCGCAGGATCCTGCCCAGGCTTCGCAGCCAGCTCGACGCGGACCCTGCCGACCTGGCCATCTCGGTGTTCGCCACCGGTGCGTCAGCGGTCAGCAGGCTCGCCGACCGTTACCCGTCGATGCGGCACGTGGTGTTCTGCACCGACGTCACGCCGCACCGGCTCTGGGTGCACCAGAACGTCGACCTGTACCTGGTGACGTCCGAGGCGGCCGAACGGGCGGTCAGGCGTTTCGCGCCGGAAGCACAGGTGCTCGTCGTGCAAGCCCCGGTGCGCGCTGCCTTCTACCACCCGCCATCTCAGCTGAACGCCCGCATCAGGCTCGACGTGCCGCTGCGCGAGCCGTGCGTGCTGCTGACCACGGGCGCCTGGGGCCTCGGTCCAGTCGCGCAGGCCGCCGAGGCGCTCGGCGACGCGGGAGTGCACGTGCTCGCCGTCGCTGGCCGCAACTCCAAGCTCGAGCATCGTCTCCGCGCGGTCGCCGAACGCCAGCCGCTTGTGCACCCGTTCGGCTTCACCAACCGGATTCCCGAGCTGATGGCCGCCTCGGACCTGGTCATCACGAGCTCCGGCGACACCTGCACCGAGGCACGGGTGATCGGCAGGCCGTTGCTGCTGCTCGACGTCGTGCAGGGGCACGGCCGCGACAACCTGCAGCACGAGCTCGAGCTCGGCGACGCCGGTGTCGCCTCAGGCCGGGCCGCCGACGTGGTCCGCGCCGCGCTGTCGGCGCTCGACCACGCCAAGCCGCCGCCCTCGATGCCAACCAGGTCAGCGGACGCCTGGCACACCGCCCTGCACGCGGCGCTTGCGACCATCGGACTGTGATCTCCGCCCTCGCGGCCTGAGACTGACGTAGGCGGCGTCCGAGGACGGCGGCGGCGAGAAGGAGGCTGCTGACACCCGGCGGATCAGCCTGATGTCGTACCTGGCCCGCCATGACGCCGTTTCGCTGTCGCGCGAGTTGATGTTGGCGAGCCACCTGGCCGCACCCCACTCGAGCACCAGCTCGGCACCGGTCAGCCTGATCGCGGGGTCGCCAAGCAGGCGGCGGCACAGCCAGGTCGTGAGCGCGAACGGCGGACTGGCAACCACATGGAACGGCCGGCGCGGCAGCGGAACCCGCCGCAGGTCGCCCTCGACCACAGCGACGAGCGGTTCGCCGGCGAACCGCCGCCGAAGCCGGCCAGCCAGCGCGGGATCTAGCTCGACCGCGATAACCCGCGCCCCGGTACCGGCAAGCGGCGCGGTGAGCGCGCCGTACCCAGCACCGAGATCGAAGACAAGGTCACCTTCGCCGACGGCGCTCGACCTTACGAGCTGCCCGATCAGCCGCTGGTCACTGAGGAAATGCGCACCAGGGGGGTTCGGCCGGAGCTGTCGAGTGCGGCACGGCCGACCTGACTGCCGCCCTGCCACGGACGAACATGACCACGCCCATGGCCACTCCCAAGCTCAGGCTGTCTGCTGACGGTCCCACCGTACGCAGAGTTCGATCTCCGGTCGACTCATTTAAGCGCCGCGTTCCGCCTTCGATAGCTAGGCCGCACCAGGCACATGGGCCACGTCGGTCACGAGGCCGAATGCCTGGGACACGCTCGCCACCTCGGTGAGCTTCTCGAGCATTTGCGGCACGGCACCGGTGTGGATGACGCCCACTCGCTGCGTGGCCCTGGTGAGCGCCACGTACAAGTCGCCGAGGCCGCGTGGCGATTCGGCCAGGATCAGGCTCGGATCGGCCACAAGCACCGAGTCGAACTCCAGGCCCTTGGCCTGCCTGACCGTCAGCACCACCACCGGGCGTTCGATGTCGGTGTCGTCCGCCGGGGTGTCTGCGTCTACCAGGGCGGACGACGGCAGCGCGCCATCCACCGCGGCCTTGAGCTCAGCCAGCCGACCGGCCGGAACGATCACCGCGAGAGTGCCGTCGCCGGCCTGATCAGCGGCCAGCGCAGCAGCCGCGTCGGCGACCGAGTCGGCGAAATCGGCTTCGTCCACGCCAAGCCGCCATGGCAAGGTGCCCGATTCCCTGACCGACCTCGGCGGCGTAGCCGCAGGATCGATGGCGGCGAGTACGTCGGCCGCCACCGTCATGATCTCGGCAGGGGTCCGGTAGTTAACGGTTAGTCCCGTCAGCCGCCAGCGGTCACCGACGTACGGACCGAGTGCGTCCGTCCACGACGCCGACCCGGAGAGGTCTCCGGTCTGCGCCACATCGCCGACGATCGTCATCGATTTCACCGGGCACCGGCGCATCAGCGCGCGCCAGGCCATCGGCGACAGTTCCTGCGCTTCGTCGACGATCACGTGTCCGAACGCCCACGTGCGGTCAGCCGCCGCCCGCTCGACCGGGGTCAGGTACTCGTCGGCGTCATAGCGCTGGGCCAGCCTGCCGGCGTCGAGCATGTCGGCACCCATCAAGATCTCGGGATCGTCATCGTCATCCCTGCCGATGATGTCGAGCACGCCCTGCGCGTAGGCCTCTTCCTCCATCTTGCGCCGGCGAGCTTGCGCCCTCGCCGCCCTGTCGTCCTCGCCCAGCAACTCGGCGGCCTCGTCGAGCAGCGGGACATCGGCTGGCGTCCACGGCGATCCGGTCGGCCGTCGAAGCTTCTCGCGCTCGGCCTGGCTGAGCGACGGGGCGGCCGAGGCCAGCAGCCTGGGCGAGGCGTATAGGTCGCCGATCAGCTGCTGCGGGCTGAGCACCGGCCAGAGCCGGCCGATCGCCGCCCGCACCTCCGGGTCGTCGCGCAGCTCGCCGCGCAGGTCATCGACGTCGGCGCTGCCAAGCAGGTTGCCCCCGCCGAACGGGTTCGCCCCGAGCCGCTTGGCCACCACCCTCGCAAGCTCGGTGAACATATCCCTGACGAAGATCGGGCGCGCCTGATTGTGCTTAAGCCTTGACCGGCGTGCTCGCTCCCTTGCCCGCGAAATCGAACTCGCGCTGATCTTGTAAAGCTCCTTATCGAAACTGATGTCCAGCCCGCCGTGTGGCACGGTCTGCCGGTCGCGCACGGCGGCAGCCACCACTTTCGCCATCATGAGCCGGCCTTTGATCTGGGCGACGTCAGCGGGCTCAGTGCCAGTCGCCTTGATGCCAGGCATGAGGTCACCGATCGTCGCGAGCAGCACGCTCGTCTCACCCAGCGATGGCAGCACCTGACCGATGTAGCGCAAGAAGGTGGCGTTGGGCCCGATCACGAGCACCCCGCGCTTTTCTAGCTGACGCCGGTAGGTGTACAGCAGGTAGGCGGCGCGGTGAAGGGCGACCGCCGTCTTGCCGGTCCCCGGCCCACCCTGAACCACGAGCACGCCCTGCAGGCCCGACCTGATGATGTGATCTTGCTCGGCCTGAATGGTCTCGACGATGTCGCGCATCCGGCCGGTGCGGCTCGCGGCTAGCGCGGCGAGCAGCGATGCCTCACCGGTGAGCCCTTCGTGCCGGGTCGGGTCGGCCGAGGCGAGGTCGAGCACCTCGTCATCGAGGCTGGTCACGGTCCTGCCGCGGGTCTTGATGTGCCTGCGCACCTTCACGCCGCCCGGCGCAGCGGCCGTGGCGAGATAGAAGGGACGGGCCGCGTCGGCCCGCCAGTCCATCAGAAGCTGGTCGTAATCGTCGTTCTCGGCATGCATGCCGATCCGGCCGACGTAGGTCCTGGCGCCGTCGTCGAATTCGAGCCGCCCGAAGCACAGCCCGTTTTCCGCCGCGTCGAGCTGCGCGAGCTGTTGCCCGTACATCACGGCCAGCACGTCCCGTTCGGTACGTGCCGAGTGCGTTCCGCCTACCTGCCGCATCACGCTCGCCCGCCGGTCCGACGCCCGCTGCCTCAGTTCATCGAGTCGTTCGTATAGGGTCGTTATGTACGTTTGTTCGCGGGTTTGCTCGGTTTGGCTACCGTCAACTCGGTCCTCGATGGACAACCGCGCCCCCTCCGCCTAGTGAAAATGGCCCATACAGTTTAGTCGCCTCCGCGCCCTACTCCCCCGCCCAAGATCGTCTGGGCAAGCTGGGGTTCTGATCCGACTTGCCGATCCCGACCGGGGGGTTCCAGGGCCTCGAACCCCACCTGTGTGCCATGGGTGGGGTTGGCTGGCCCGCACGAACCCCAGCCGTGTGCCATCGCTGGGGCCAGGACCCCCGGTGTGTGCCATCGCTGGGGTTCCGATCCCGCTGCTGACCCCAGCTATGTGCCATGGGTGGGGTTAGTGGTCCGCCCGAGGCCCCATCGACGTGCCGTTGATGGCGCCCTGCCGCCCGCGTCTGGCCGGCTATCGTTCCAGCCTTGGGTCGGTGCCGCGGGGGCCGAAGCCGGCGGTGGATGGCTGCTTGGGGTCCCAGTCGAACACGACGGCGTCATCCTCTTCGCCGATCAGCACCTCAGCTCCCGGGCTGGCGCCTGCCTCGGTGAGCGCTTCCTCCACCCCGAGCTTGGCCAGCCTGTCGGCCAGGTAGCCAACCGCCTCGTCGTTGCTGAAGTCGGTCTGCAGGATCCACCTGGCTGGCTTCTGCCCGCGGATGAGGAACGAGTTCGGTCCCTTGCGGACTAGTTCGAAGTCCGGCCCGGCGACCGGCTCAGGCCTGATGACCAGCCTGGTCGGCAGGGCCTCGGGCGCCGACTTGCGAGCCGCGTCGACGACTGCTGCGATCGCGAACTCGAGTTCGCGCAGGCCTTCGCCGGTAGCGGCCGAGACCGGGTGGACCGGCAATCCTCGGGCTGCTAGGTCAGGCTCGACCAGCTCAGCGAGATCCCTCGCCTCCGGTACGTCGATCTTGTTCAGCACCACGATCCGCGGTCGCTCAGCCATGTCGGCACCGGTGAGTTCGTCGTAGGCGGTGAGCTCGGCCTCGATCACGTCGAGATCGGTGATGGGATCACGCCCTGGCTCTTGCGTTGCGCAGTCGATGACGTGCACAAGCACACTGCAGCGCTCGACGTGCCGCAGGAAATCAAGCCCAAGGCCTTTGCCCTCGCTGGCGCCAGGGATCAGGCCGGGCACGTCGGCGGCCACGAACTGCGTGTCCCCGGCCTCGACCACGCCCAGGTGCGGCACCAGCGTGGTGAACGGGTAGTTCGCGATCTTGGGGCGGGCTGCCGACATCGCGGCGATCAGCGATGACTTGCCCGCGTTCGGGAACCCGACGAGGCCCGCATCCGCGATCGTCTTGAGTTCAAGCAGCAGTTCGGCGCGCTGGCCGGGCTCGCCGCGCAGCGCGAAGCCGGGTGCCTTGCGCTTGGTGGACGCCAGCGCCGCGTTTCCTAGCCCGCCGTGCCCACCCTGCGCGGCTACGTACTCGGTGCCGAACCCGATCAGGTCAGCGAGCACGTCGCCGTCGGCGGTCTTGACCACGGTGCCGTCTGGCACGCTGACGATCAGGTCGGCGCCGCTAGCGCCATAGCGGTGGCCGCCCGCGCCCGCCTTGCCGTCACCGGCGCGGCGCAGCGGCCTGCGGTGGAAGTCGAGCAGCGTCGCCGCGCTCGGGTCGACCTTGAGAATGACGTCGCCGCCGTGACCCCCGTTGCCGCCGTCTGGACCACCGAGCGGCTTGAACTTCTCTCGGTGCACTGACGCGCAGCCATGACCGCCGTTGCCCGCGTGCACGACAAGCTCAGCTTGATCAGCGAACTCGGCCATGCACGTTTCCTTGGTTGATCATGACGACAGCGGAGCCGGGGCGGGCTATCAGAGTACGCGCCGGACCTCCGGCGTCAGCGATGCTGGCTGACCTGGGCTAGCTAGCCTTGGCGACTGGCTCAGCAACCTCGACTGGGACGATGCTGACCGCACGCCGACCGCGCCTGGTGCCGAACTCCACCTTGCCAGCCACCAGCGCGAACAGCGTGTCGTCGCCACCGCGACCCACGCCGACGCCCGGATGGAAGTGCGTGCCGCGCTGGCGCACGATGATCTCGCCGGCCTTCACGACCTGGCCGCCGAACCTCTTGACGCCGAGCCGCTGAGCGCTGGAGTCGCGCCCGTTCCTGCTGGACGAGGCGCCCTTCTTGTGTGCCATCTCAGGCCTTCTTCTTGCTGGCGCTGGCCTTGCCGGTACCGATGCCGGTGATCTT
>Ga0126381_100010214_pt1 | contig 10561 bp, 11 predicted proteins | sample PanSoiMetPlot_28_FD_96465 | JGI IMG/M metagenome (GOLD analysis project Ga0126381, IMG submission 96465) | Tropical forest soil microbial communities from Panama - MetaG Plot_28 | ecosystem: Environmental > Terrestrial > Soil > Tropical forest > Bulk soil | place: Panama | collected 2016-02-17 | reverse complement strand
CACCAGGTTGGCGTACCTTTGGGCGTCGGCCGCGGCCATCTTTGCCGATGCCTGCGCGGATTGGTAATTCGCCAGTGCTGCCGCTACTTCAGGAACCTTTGCGGGGTCGAACGCGCCGCTGCTCCATCCGATGCGCGACTGCGCCTGCCTCAGCGCGGCGGTCGCTTCCGCGAGCTGCGCGCGCGCCTGGTCGAGCTTGAGCTGGGCATCCCGATGATCGAGCTCGCAGATCACCTGACCTTCGCGCACCCGCGCGCCGACGTCAACAGGCGTTGAAATCACTCGCCCGGCGACCAGAGGCGCGATGTCGGACGATTCGTCCGCCATGAATGTGCCGTTGGCGTCGAAGCTTGCGGGTACCTCATGCTGGTCCGCGGTCGCTACCGCGACGGCGACAGGCTGGGCGGTGTTCGACGATACCGCCTGGACCGTATTGCTTTTCGATCCGCATCCGGCCGCGACAAGAGCGGCGCACACGACGGCGCTCGGAATGAAACCCCTCATTTTCCTCAATCTCTCCCCTGACTATTCGGCTTGGGCTGCGTCAGCAGGCCCTCCTGCAAAATCCGCAAAAGCCCGTCGATCACGCAATCGTCATCCCCTCCGGGAAACTTCGATTGCCGGTAAACATACTTCTGATTCGCGTAATGCGACCCGACACCGGCCAGCGCGAGAAGCACGATTCCGGGATCCGTGCCCCGGATTGCTCCGGCCGCCTGTCGCCGCGCGATGTAGTCCTTGAACTTCATGCCAATGGGCATTGCCAATTGATCGTGATGCATGATCGCGAGTTCGTGTCCTTCGAGCGCTGCGTGTGTGAGGAGCCGCGCGAATTTCGTATCGTCCCGGCCGAAACTCACCATCTTTTCGATCAGAAACCGGAACAGACCGGCGTCGTCCTGCGCGTCCATGAGCGCCTGAGCCTCGTCCATCCAGTTCTCAATGGAGGACAGCCCACATTTGTAGTCGAGGATCGCTTTGTAGAGATCCTGTTTCGTCGCGAAGTGACGAAAAATGATCGCCTCGGTGACCCCCGCAGCCGCCGCGATTTCCTTGGTGGTCGTGCCGGCGAATCCATTCTGAGAAAAAAGATCGATGGCCACCTCGATCAGCTGCCGACGCCGGTCATCACCCGACATTCGGGAATGACCATGCGCCCGGGGAGCGGCCTGTTCCAAAGCCATTCTCCGATTGTAAGTAATTACTTACTTATTTGCAAGACTTCAGCAGGCTTTCAGAATCCCGGTGGATTATAGAACCCACAAGGAGGTGTACGATGCCTAGGGCATATCCGTTCGCCGCGATCGCGATCGGCGCGGCGGTCGTTCTGGTTCAGCCGGCTTTGTCACAGCAGGGTCCGTATAAGGTCCTCAGGACCGTGAAGACGGGCGGAGATGGGGGGTTCGATTACGTCTCCGCCGATACGGCGGGACGCCGCTTGTACGTGCCGCGATCGGGTCCCGGGGGCCGGATCATGGTGTTTAATCTTGATACGCTGGAACCGGCGGGCGAGATTGCGGACGTAAACGCGCACGGCGCGGCGGTTTCGGGAAAGACGCAGCACGGTTTCGGGAGCAGTAAGCCGGTGGCGATGTGGGACACGAAGAACATGTCCCTGATGAAGAAGATCGATGTTCAGGGCGGTCCGGACGGCATCCTTTATGACGGCTTCAACGACCGGATCTGGATCCTCAGCCACAGCTCGCCGCATGCGACTGTGATCAATGCGTCCGATGGATCGATTGCGGGGACGCTCGACCTCGGCGGCGCTCCTGAGCAGGGCGCGACGGACGGGAAGGGTCACATATATATCGATATCGAGGACAAGGACAACATCGCGGTGGTGGACGCGAAGGCGCTTACGGTGACGGGCCATTACGATCTGGCGGGGAAGGGTGGCACCTGCGCCGGGCTTGCGCTCGATGTGAAGAACGAGATTCTCTTCGCGGCGTGCCGGAATCCGCAGACGATGGTTGTGCTGAGCGCGAAGGACGGGAAGATCCTGGATACGCTGCCGATCGGGCGCGGAACCGACGGGGCTGTGTTCAATCCCGCGACTATGGAAGCTTTCAGTTCGCAGGGCGACGGCACGCTGACGATCGTGAAAGAGAAAAGTCCGACGAGCTTCGCGGTGGAACAGAATCTCGACACTATGCAGGGCGCCAAGACCCTCACGCTTGACGGGAAGACCGGACATATTCTGCTCATTGCGGCTGAATACACCCCGCCTCCCGCTCCGCCCGCCGGAGCGCCGCCTCCGGCGCCGGGTAGAGGGCGGGGCAGGGGACAGATGGTCCCCGGATCGTTTTCGATTATTGAGGTCGGTAAATAGCCGGTAAGACGGTAGCTGGCTCCGTTCGGAAATTGGTTCGTTCCTCGATTTTTTAGTTTCGGATTGGGTTTGTTTTGCAAAAAAAGACGATTTGCGCCCTAACAACGTCACTTGAATAAGGACGCAAATCGGGCGTCCCTCCCATGCTGCCGGGTTCAGGTTGTCAAAGATCGCGGAAGCAGGACACCCGCGCGATCACGGACGGACATGACTGTTTCCGATTGCGAGTGTGGCAGGGAGTTGAACAGGTCAGGGCGTAAGCCATAGAGAACGCAGGACAGATCTGCGTTCACCGGGGATTTGCAGCGTTTCGAGCCCTATCGCGCGAGAGTTCCGCTGGTCAGGTACCAGACGTCAGGTTCCAAAGTTCGTTCGGCGAGCAGTTGCCCGGTTGCGGCGTCGAGTTTAACAATACGAACCTGCTGCCAGGCGTCGTCGCCCACATCGAGCCCATACACGTAGACGCCGTCGTCACTGGACACCATTTGGCGGAAGCGCATCCCCGGAGCGAATCTACCGAGCACGGCGCCGGTATCAGGGTTGGCCAGCACATAACCTCCCGCGAGATTGCAAAGCCCATCCGACTTCAGGCCGAAGCCTGCGAAAATCGCCACCTTACGTCCTACGGCAATCAATGAGTAGGGCGCGTGCTCGCAATTCTGAGAGGGAAATTGGGACGTAGAAGCCAGCGGCACAGCCGGACCAAGCCTGGCATCCTCCAGCCCGACGGATCGCAGACCAGGGCGGCCGTCCGACACCTGGAAAAGGTAATAACGTTCGCCCACCCATACACCGGTGAACGGCTGGTTCCGCGGCAAAGGCTGGCTTGCGATTCGTGCCCCTTGGGCGGCGTCGAAGAGATCCAGCGAGGGCGACGGGAAGTACGTCACGCCGAAGATTCGGTTGCCATCCGGTGAGGGCTGCAGATTATAGACACCTGGCGCGTCCCAAGTGGGCTGGCGCTGAAGGCTGGACGAATCGAAGCTCTCGATCCCCACATTCCCGCGCTGCATGTAGACACGGCCGGAAGACGGCGTGGCGCGCCGCACGGGGAAATTCAGGTACGTCAATCGCAGAGTGTCCACATCTATCGCATACAACGCGCAGCAGGCTTCTCCGGGACTTTTGGGAGCGCTCAGATACAGCCGAGCGCCCGACGGGTCAGCCGCGACGCTCTCGGTGTTGACGGGCGTGGAGGTACGAAAGACGGTGGCCAGTGTCGCCGGATCGAAAGCTTCGATCCACCCGCCTCGGCGACTGGTCAGCAGCACCGGATCGGCAGCGGACGCGGCGGCTGAGGTTGCGAGTGCGAGCGCGATGAGCAGCAGGGTTGCGCGCATTTCCCTCTCGATATCGATAATAATGCCGCCGTGTCCGATCGTTGGCGGCTACCCGGTCGCAAGAAATCGAAGTTGTCCGGCGACTCAATTGTGACGAACTGCGAAGGCTGACTAACGGCTATGAAGAGCACTAACGGTGAGCGCTGGGAAGAGATGCCCGCGGATTTTTTTCGATCATTGAGGTGGGGAACTGAGCACAACTGCCACGAGCGCGCCGAGAAACAAGAGTTGAAGAGCGCCGCGCGCCGGAACGCTCATCGCGCGCCGTCCCATAATCGTTAGTCCTTCGCGCGCGGCGCGCACATTCGCTGGGAACAAGGCGATCAGGAGAATCGCGAGACAGCACGCCGCTATCCGCGATGTTGCAGGAATCAAGAGTCCGATCGCGCCGAGAATTTCGAGGACGCCTGTCACGGTCACGAGCACACTGGCGGCAGGGAAGCCCGTGGGAACCATCCGAACCAGGTCCGGCCTCCCGCGTCCCCAATGCGCGGAGGCCGTGACCAGAAACATCAGAAACAGAGCGGCTCGCAACGCAACATTCCAGTTGTCAAACAGCGCAACGCCGAGCAAACCTGCCAGGCGAAACGCAGCGAATGAAACTACCAGAATTACCGCGGGGACCATTCCACGATTATGCGCGAGACGCGGGAGGTACGATTCCGCGCAGCCTTGCATAGACCGCGAGTTGTCCGTAGTGCTCGCTGGTGTGCTCGAGGAATGAGACCAGGAGTTCTGCGATCCTGGCGTCGTCTTTGCCCGCGCTCTCTTTCAGCGCGACTGCGGAGTCCGTGACGCTTTTTCGGAGAGCTTCCAGGATCTTCGCTTTTGTCGGATACTCCGACTTCGGCAATTCGTTTGTCGATTCGTCCGCTTCCTGACCGCGCGCGACCGCTGCCACGTAAACATTCCAGAACGCTACGTGCCGCAGGACGTCGCCGATCGATCTTACATCCTCCGCCGGGTTTGTTTCGTAGGCGTCCGCCGGAATCTCTTCGGCCAGCGCCGTCAGCTTGTTTCCCGCCTGTTTCCACCGGCTGATGAGCATCGCTGGCTCGGTGTGAATAGATGCTGCCTGTGTCGCCATGAATTTCTCCTTGTGTTCTGAATAGAATCCGAATCGCTTTCGATTGCGGCTATGCTCTTTATAAGGCCCGCGAGGGAGGCGATTCCTGGCGAAAATTGCTGTGAATTCTGAGTCCGAGGTTCCCGTAGCGCGCGTTCTGGCGCGCGGCGATGGCTGGACCGCATCCGAAGTGGTCTGCCATTCCGGACCTCACACCCGGCCATTTGAAGAACGGCACGGCAGCCATTCGGTGGCTCTCGTGGTGGACGGCACGTTTCAGTACCGGTCCGGCGCGCGTGTGGAACTGATGACGCCGGGTTCGATTCTGTTGGGCAATTCCGGCCAGCCCTTCGAGTGCGCGCATGACCACGGTGTCGGGGATCGCTGCGTTTCGTTTTCGTACCAGCCCGGGTTCTTCGATGAACTTGCGTTTGATTTGGGAAGCGGCCCGGCGGAGCGGAAATTCAAAGCGTTGCGGCTGCCTCCGGTGCGGGTCCTGGCAGGGCTGACGGCCTGGGCATCCGCTCCATCCGGGGATGAAGATCGGTCCTGGGAGGAGGTCGCCCTCCGGGTCACCGCGACAGCGCTGCAGGTGGACCGGGGGATTCCCGCGCGCGGAGAAAGCGCGCAGCCCGTTGCGCTTGCGCGGGTGACCCGGGTCGTGCGAATGATCGAGGCGCATCCGGAGGAGAATCACAGCCTCGCCGAACTGGCTGCGTCGGTTCGCCTCAGTCCATATCATTTTCTGCGAACATTCGAAGCTCTTGTGGGCGTTACGCCGCACCAGTACGTGCTTCGCATGCGCCTGCGCAAAGCCGCTATGCGCCTGTGCGCAGCGCCCGACAAGGTTCTCGACATCGCGCTGGACAGCGGATTCCAGGATGTCTCGAATTTCAATCGGACCTTCCGCGCCGAGTTCGGTCTGAATCCCCGTGAGTACCGCCTGCGGTACTCGCGCCGATCTCGCGCGGCATACGCGTGATCAGCCGAGAATTCCAGTTAGGTCGAGCGCGAGCAGGGCGGCGCCGCCAAGCGCGATCATCAGGCTGATAGTTGTCCCCAGTCGCCGCTGTGAGTCATTTGACGCTATGAAACGCGCGGCGCCCCGGTAAAGCAACGCGCCGGCGACGACCAGAGCAAGTTCCATCCCAACTGCTATCGGCGGAAATCGCCACAGACCAAATCCCAGCTTAGGAAGATTCCCGGCGTTGGCGGGGAGCAGCGGCATGTCCGCGCGGTGCACCGGAAGGTCCAGCAGCCAGTGGGAAAGCGCTACGGCTCCCAGAACTATGCCCGTGCGACGGCTCCATCGCGCGGCGGCAGCGATTCCGAAGATTCCCGAGAGAACCGCCGCGCCGAGGAGCGAATGCGTGTAGTCGGCATGGATGATATTCGCGCCGTAGCCACCGCGGGTCCCCGCGACTGGTTCCAGAGTCTCGATCCCCGCGAGCAGAAGAGGAACGAAGACGATATCCAGCCAGACCGTCGCAAGCATCAAAGCCCATAGCGGGGCCTGCCGCTCACGAGACTTCACCATCGCGGCGAATCCGAAATGACCCGCGATCAAAGCCCGCCACCTCGGGAGCGAGGATTGGGCCATGGGAGCCGTGCGTCGACGATTCCGACGACCACGACGAAAAAGATCACTCCGAGAATAAATGCCACGGGTACTTCGACGCGTTAGCAGTCGGATTGGTCGCGCGGGTCGTTGATTCGGTTTACTTCGCCGTGATCTTCAAATTGGAAAAATAGCCTTCTGTTCCCGGACCGACCCACAACGCGACGCCGCCCTCGTGCGGATCGAGCTTAAGATCATCCACAATCAGGCAGGGCTGCTCTGCGCCGTGCACGTAGAGCCGAGCTTTGCGGCCTTCCACTTCGATCCTGTATTTCGTCCAGACGCCGGGTTGTAAGTCGACGTATGACTCGTATTTTTCCGGCGCCTCTTTGCGCGAGCGGGCGAAGTCGAAATCAGGATATGAACTGTACTGCGTGGAATGATTGCGCCGGACCTGATCGTCCGCGCGGCCATTCGTGGGCCGGAGATAAATGTATTCGTAACGGCCGTCGGCCTGGATCCGAAAGGCGACGCCGATGAACCCGCGCGCGCCTTCCCTGGCGCCCGCGGCAGGCTGACCTGCCAGATCCACTTCGATGACGCCGTCACGAAATACCGCGTCTTTGACCGTCGCGTAGGACGAGGCGTTTGCTGCGTCTGGATTGGCGAGTACGCGGATCGCGCTGCGTTCTTTATAGTTGGTTTGCGCGAGGGATACGTTCTTCGCGAGGAGTCGATCAACGCTCTGGGCAGCGAGCGGAAATGGGGCTAGAGCCAGGAAAGGAATGCTGGCCCGCATCATCGCAAGGAAAAGGCGTTTGCTCATAGGCTGATGTGGTCCGCTGCTGAAAGCAACTGATTAACCACCGGAGAAGGCCTTGTGCGTCTAGGGCCATCTGGCGCGGGAGGTGTCCGTAATCGAGACAGGATGTCCGCAGACGGACGCTGCAACGGTACGGACGTTACACTGGTGGGCCGACCGATGCGTATCCACTTCATATCCGGCCTCCCGAGGTCCGGATCCACCCTTCTGGAGGGCATACTTCGCCAGAATCCGAAATTCCACGCCGTAATGTCCGGACCACTGCCGGATCTGCTCTGCAGCCTCATCCGAAGCATGAGTCACGCCAATGAGACTTCCCTCTTTATTACCGACACCCAGCGACGACGGATTCTTCGCTCGCTGTTCGAGGCCTACTATGCCGACGTGGCTGCCGACAAGATCATTTTCGATACGGGGCGCGCCTGGTGCGGGCTCCTGCCGGCGCTCGTCGAAATGTTTCCCGACGCGCGTGTGGTCTGCTGCCTGCGTAACCCGGCGTGGATCCTCGACAGCATCGAGCGGCACGTTCAGCGCAATGCATTCCTTACTCAGCGCATGTTCGGCTTCGATTCCAGGGGCAACATCTATACCAGGGTCGAGGCGCTGACCGGCAAAGACGGGTTCGTCAAAAGATCACTGGCAGCTCTGCGGCAGGCCTGGTTCGGAGAGATGGCAGACCGGCTGATCGCCGTCCGTTATGAATCCTTAACAGGTAATCCGGAAGACACCATCGGACGCATCTACGACGCGCTCGGGGAGCCGAGATACGCGCACGATTTCACCAGCGTCGAGTATGACGAGCCGCAGTTCGATTTCAATATGGGCCTGCCTGGCTTCCACACAGTATCCGGCCCGGTAAGAGTCAATACGCGGAAGAGCATCCTCCCCCCTGATATTTTCAGGCAACACGATGAATGCTTCTGGAACAAGCCGGACCAAAATCCCCGCGGGGTTCTAATCCTATAGGCTTGGCGTTATTGACTTTTTGAAAGCTCAACCAATACTCTCTTGTATGAACCAGTGAAGCTGGTATGGGGGAAGTATGGAGCCTAAAAAAGAAGAAGAGTTGGAACCCTCGATTGAGGAAACTCCTGAAGAGATTAAGCCGGAAGAAGCCGAAGACATAACGGGCGGCCTTCGGTTTTAGTTCTCCGAATCCAGGCGTGGTCGGATAGCAATCGCGGCTGGATGCTGCCATCCACGCACGCAACCCACATCAGTCTTGATACGCGGACACTGCATCGTGGCTTTTTGATTCGGTGCACGGGTATCGCGCCTGGACCTCAGCACTTCTCGCAACATGGACGGCATCAATATTCGCCGCGCCAGCCGGAGTTCTAGTCCCTGTGTCGGCTGTTTTTGTTGACTTTAATAAAGGCGCATCAGTACGCTGTATGAATCCAGCCAGGCTGGATTTGGAGGAAGCATGGAGCCTAACGACGAGTTGTTGGACCCTTCGACCCAGGAAACTCCTGAGGAGATCGACCCGGAAGACGCCGAAAAGGTCACGGGCGGCGGTGGGACGTACGGAACCGACCTCACGTACGGGAACTAGTCTTTTGCTTCCGGGCGCAGCCTTGTAGACGGATCGCGCCCGGATCTTCGGGGCCCACGCACGACTTCGTTTCTCATTTCTCCCCACCTGAATCCGGGGGCAACTTCATCCTCCGCGCCCCCATTAGCCGTCCAGAGTATCTAACTGCATGCGGAAAGCTCTTTATTTCCTTGGGATTCTCAACGACACCGATATTGATTGGCTGATGGCTGCCGGAAGCCGTCGCGAGGTCGGAGCAGGGCGGACGCTGATCGAAGAGGGCCGTGAGATCGACTCCGTTTTTCTCGTGATTGATGGCGCCTTCTCGGTTCGCACCAAAGCGCTCGGCGGGCGCGAGGTGGCGCGCCTGATGTCGGGCGAGGTGATCGGAGAGATGTCGTTCGTCGACCGGACGCCGCCCTCGGCCACAGTGCAGGCGACGGAGCCTTCGTTCGTCCTTGACATCCCACGGCGCCGCCTGAACGCAAAACTGGCCGAGGACGCGGGGTTCGCGGCGCGTTTTTACCGCGCTCTCGCGATGTTTCTCGCGTCGCGTCTGCGTACCGCGAACTCGGCGCTCGCGGGCAGAACCGGCGCGGATGACGGAGAAGAACTCGAGTTCGACACGCTAGATAATGTATCGATGGCGGGCACGCGGTTCGACTGGATTCAGCGCCGGTTGAGGTCGGCTTAGCCCCGTGTGAGGGAATAAGGCTGAATGGCGGAGCCGGACAAAAAACTATTCCGCCGGCAGGCACTCGAGCGGTTTTCTTCACCCGACAATCTGGAGCAGCTCATGCCGGTTGCCGGCGCCAAAGATTGGCTGCTGCTCGCAGTCTGCGGCGCTCTCCTGGCCTTGTTCGTAGGCTGGTGCTTTGAGGGCAGCATCCCCACGATTGTTTCGGGCCGGGGGATCATCGTGCGCCCTGGCAGGATCAGTCAGGCCCAGGCCATTACCGCAGGTCGAATTCGAACGCTTCGGGTACGTGCGGGCGATCGCGTCAAAGAGGGCGACCTGATCGCCACGGTCGATCAGTCCGACATCCTAAAGCGCATCGAAGAGAACCAGCGGGCCCTGAGCGTTCTGGCGGATCAGGATCGCCGTAAGAGTTCGGCTGAGACCACCCAGATAGAACTGCAGACCCAGCAGGATGTCATGGAACGCTCAGGGCTCGAGGGGCAGCGGACCACGCTGAAGAAGAGCGTGGCCGACGCGACGGCACTCCGGCCGATTCTCGAAGCGCGCGCCGAATCGAACCGCAAGATGGTTAAAGAAGGGCTCATGGGGTTCGCCGCCAAAGACCTCTCCGACGCGGAGTCCGCAGTCAAGGACTACGACGCCAAGATCGACGATTACACGGCGCGTCTGGGCCAGATCGACGGTCAACTGAAGCAGATCGAAACCCGCGCCGCGGCCTTATCGCGTCAGGTCCTGACGGATTCGACATCGCGGCGGAACGAGATCGATCAGCTTCGCAAGACGATCGAGCTCGACCGGTTCCAGATCGCGCTGGACGGGAACATTCGCAGCCAGTACTCCGGGCGGGTCGCGGAGGTGATGGCGTCCGAGGGCCAGGTGATGCCGGCGGGCGGGAAGTTGCTCACCATCGAGGCGGACGACCCGGCGGCGGGTAGCGAGCTGCTCACGGTGCGCGGCATGATCCGCGGCGTCGGGTCCGCGCTCGCGGTCGTCCGCCGGTGGATCGAGCAGGGCGCCGACGGCCCGGACGAGCCGCCCCCTCCCGACCCGCGCGAGCACTGGGCATTCCAACCCGTCCGCCGGCCGATTGTTAACCGCGAGCCGAAGGCGAGCGCGGCTGTCCCCAACCCCATCGACGCATTCCTGGCGGCGAAGCGCGAGCCGCTCGGGCTCGTGCCGGAGCCGCCGGCGGACAAGTACACGCTGCT